>Ga0138256_10002613_pt1 | contig 19269 bp, 17 predicted proteins | sample KNB2016incub_MG_FD_105486 | JGI IMG/M metagenome (GOLD analysis project Ga0138256, IMG submission 105486) | Active sludge microbial communities from wastewater in Klosterneuburg, Austria - KNB2014incub_MG | ecosystem: Engineered > WWTP > Activated sludge > Unclassified | place: Austria... | reverse complement strand
CTCGGGGAACTCGCGGCGAATCGATGGTACCTTCACGCGCGCAGCGTGGTCGAGCGTCAGGGGCTGGTGTGGCACGCCGATGGCGAACCCAACGATGCGTTTGTCGTGCGGATTGGACGGAGTGGCGCGACCTACTCCTCAAGCGAGGGAGAAAAACACTCCTTCTGATTGATATGCTGGCCGCGCAACGCGGCGTATTGTGAGGAGCACGGGGTGACGGAGCGGTACTCCGACACGCCTCCGGTTGGTAAACGCCTCTCGTGGAGCGACGTCCATGCTCAGCACTATCGCGATCGTCCTGATTCTCCTGTGGTTGTTCGGAATGGTGTCGGCCTATACCATGGGTGGCCTGATTCATGTGCTGCTGGTCGTGGCCGTGATCATGATGCTGGTTCGCATCATCCAGGGGCGTCGCCCGATTCCTTAGCTCGGTGCCTTGGCTCGGGAGTGTGGGTCTTGGCAGGGTCGGTAGCCCAGCTACCCGCCTGACACTCAAGAACGGCGTACGACGTTGTGCCCGGGCGATGGGGCTCGGCTCGACCCCGCCAGCCGCACCTCCGGCCCTCTCGCGTACCCCGTACAAGCATGCCTGACCCCATTCGCCCGACCGATTCGACCGAATCGTCTGCTCCCCACGAGCACGAGCTGCACGCCCTGCATCGACTGGCGATGGTGGGGACGCTGGCGGGCGGATTGGGGCATGACCTGCGCAACATCGTGATGCCGGTGCTGCTTCGGCTGGACGTCCTGGGGGCCTCGCCAACGATCCCGCCGGCAGCGCGTGCCGACATCGACGCCATTCGGCAGAGCATGTTGCACCTCCAGCGGCTTGCCGGCGGCCTTCGGCTCCTGAGCAGCGACCCTCGGGAACGCAGCGAGATCCAGTACACGCGACTCGGGCCGTGGTGGGACGAGGTCTGCCCGCTCGTCGTGGACGCGCTGCCGGCGAACACGGTGCTTGAACAAGACGTGGACGCCTCGCTGCCCGACGTCGCCGTGCCGCCGAGTGCCCTGGCGCAGGTGATCATGAACCTCGCCATGAACGCCTCGCGTGCCATGCAGGAGGTGGCGCGTCCTGCGTTCCGCGTCACGGCGCATCAAGCGGGTGCGCAGGTTCGCATCGACGTGAGTGACAATGGCGTCGGGATGGATGCCGAGACGCGCGAGCGCTGCTTCGAGCCATTCTTCACGACGCGCCCTCGGGAGCAGTCCACCGGTCTCGGTCTCTCGACCGGCCGCGCGCTGCTGAAATCGTCCAACGGTGACCTCCTGGTCGACACGCAAAACGTCGCAGGGGCGACCTTTGTCATGGTGCTCCCGATTCATCGATCGGCGCCCCCCGTCGAAGGCGCGGGCAGTCGCACGGTCCGATTCCTCGTGCGCGATCCACGTCAGCTTGCGGTGCTGCGACTCGTCGCGCGACAGCGCGGACTGCGTGAGCGGTCCGACGGTGGGCCGCCACCCCCCGACTTCATCATCGGGGACGCGCTGGCGTTGGCTCAACTGCGCGATGCGCCGGGACCGGGCGGCGTCATCGGCGCGTCAACGCAACTCATCGCAGTCGGTTCGCCCGACCGGACACCCGGCGTGCTGACCGACACCCCGTGGGTCGATGTGCGGAACCTGTCGTCGATCGGGGACCTTCTCCGATGAGGGGCAACGCACGGTGAAGACGGTGTCTGGAGCTTCGGCAGCGGAGACGGCTGGCTCGTTTACGGTCATGTGCATCGACGACAACGAGCTGTTGATCGATGCGCTCGAGCGGCGGTTGGAGATCGAGACCGGATTTGCGGCCTTCTATCGCGTCGATGATTTCCGCCGCGCGGCCGAGGCAGCGCAGGAGCGGAAGCCGTCCGTGGTGCTGCTGGACATCGACCTGCCGGGCGGCGTCGACGCGATGGCCATCCTTGATGAACTGGTGGCGCGCACACCCGAGTCGAGAGTGGTGATCCTGACGGCCTTCCCCGGTGGTGCGCTGGTGAGTCGCGCGATGAGTGCTGGCGCATGGGGATTCGTCTCGAAGGGGGTGGCCTCGGATCGCCTCATCGATGCCATTCGCCTCGTCGTACGCGGGGAGGCGGTCATCGAGCTGGAGGACTGACCTCGACGTTTGCCGGCGGTTGTGCACCCCGCTCCGCGACGCGACGCCGGTACGCGCCTAGCGAGTGCGCCGCGCCGGAGCCGCGCTGGAGGGCTCGGGCTTGACGAGGCGCAGGTGGTTGCGCACGCGCGCCGCGGGCGGCTCGGAGACCGGAGCGCTCACGGCGACCATTGCCTCCCTCCGCTCCTCCCGCGTCCGCGTCGTGCATGGCGCGAGCATTGTCAGCAACGCCCGGGACCGCGGCTCGGCGAGGCCAGTACAGAAGACCTCGAGCAATTCGTCCACCCAGGGACACGCGCTCGAGAACGCGCGATGACGCTGTCTCGCCTCCTCGCAACAGGCCGGGCAGCGCGAGCCGGGGGTTACATCGCGAGCGGACATCGTTCCTCCCGTTCAGTATGAACGACGTCGCGATCGGGCCGTAGCCGAACCGCGACGCGTGCAGTCGAGCCCGGCGCGCATGTGTACGCCGGGCTCGCACACCCTAGTTGCCCGCCACCTGCTGGTCCTCGAACCAGAACGACTCAAGCTTGTTCGCCTTGCCGTTCGTCAGGACGATGGTGTAGGACACGCCGGGGCGCAGCGACACGCTGCTCATTGATCCTAACAGGCGCTTGCCGTCCTCGGTGCGGAACTCCAGCGTCCCGCTCCAGGGGTCGATGTCCTTGAAGCCCGCCTCGGACGTGAAGTTGATGCCGTTGAACAGCTCGTCTGCTCCCTTGGCCACGACGGTGATCTCGTCGACGTTCGGAGCCGCGTGGATGACGCGCAGGTGCGCCTTGGTTCGGTCATCCGAGATCTCGTCGCGCACGATGCGGGACTGGTAGCCCACGCCGTCGTCCTTGCGCATGACGATCATGGTGTATCGGTGGCCGTCCGTCAGGAGCTCACGGTTCGCTTCCACCGGTGCGTACGCTCCCGTGGCGGCTGCACCGACCTCGAAGGTGACCCAGTTGTTGTCGATGGCTTGGTACTCGCTCACCTGCTTGTAGTCCACGGACGGCAGCATGTGTGCGTCGTCGGATCGCACGATCAGTCCGTTCATGTCAGGCACGGTGTTGACGATCCGCACCAGTGCCTGGCCTCGCGCGTCGGCCGCGTCGCCAGAAATGGAAGTGGACGCGTCGCCGCCGGATGTCTTGGTCTGCACGGCGTCCTCAGTCTGTGCGTCCCTGCTGCACGCGCCGACCGACACGACGAGTGCCGCGAGTAGCCCGAGGGAAGTGTGGGTCGATCGCATCAGGAAGTCTCCTGGAATATGTTGGCAGAGGGCAACGAAGGCGCGAGGGGCCACCGGGTCGCCGGCGCCTGTGAGCGACGGAATGCCAGCAGTCACGCCACGGTCGTTTGCCGAAGTGAGCTCAAACTGCCGGGAACACGGCGCCGCCGCCATCGCTCCTGAGTGGCGATGTGGACTGCTCGTGCTGGTGCCTTGTGGTCATCGCCTGCGGGGCAGTCACCGCTACTCCCTGCGAGGGAGCCTCGCTGCGAGGGAGCCTCGCTGCGAGGGGGCGTGCCGGTCAACACTCGTGCGAGACCGGCGCCACGCGCTAGAGGGTGCGCACCATGCCGCGCTTGATCGCGATCGTGATCGCTTGGGTGCGGTCGCGCGCGTCGAGCTTCTGCAGGATGGCCTTCACGTGCGCCTTGACGGTTCCTTCGCTGATGAACAGCGACTGCGCGATCTCGAGGTTCGACTTGCCCTCGGAGAGACAGTTCAGGACTTCCTGCTGCCGTGCCGTCAGCTGGTCGGCCGCCACGTGGTCGGCGAGCTTGGCTGCAATCTTCGGCGAGATGGACTTGCGACCCGCATGCACGGTGTGAATCGCCTCGATCAGCTCCGCGGAGTCCACGTCCTTGAGCAGGTAACTGGCCGCACCCGCGCGCAACCCGCGAAAGACTTCCTCGTCCGTATCGTACGTGGTGAGCACGATGATCCTGGCCTGTGGATCAATGTTGCGCATCGCCGTGGTGACATCGACGCCATCCATGGGCGTCATGCGCAAGTCGACGATCGCGATATCGGGCGCCAGGTCCCGAAACAGCTGCAACGCTGTCGCGCCATCGCCCGACTGGCCGACGACGTCGAAGCGGCCATTGGCCGTCAGCACTGCGGCGAGCCCCTCACGCATGATGGCATGGTCGTCAACGAGCAGGACGCGAATGCGATCGTCGGTCATGGAACGGTCCGGATGGATGTCGAGCGCGCAGGTGACGGGCTCACGCGTGGCGGCGTGCGGCGACGCCGCGCGCAGGTCGAGTGTTGCTAACATGCAGCGGTGCCCTCGACACGTGCCAGTGCGAGCAAGCGCGCACGCAGGGCCGAGTCCACGCGCGGCTGCGTGCTGTCATGCCGACAGGACGGACGGGTTCGCTGGCTTGATGGGGTGGTACGCTGGAACCTTCACGTCAGGTCGCGCCGACGCCATTCCCCTCAAGAGATAGCCGGTCCTTCGTCCGAGACCCCGCGTCGCATCCATCTCTCCCTTCCGAGAGAGGCTCCAACTGCACTCGGGAGCTATGTACATGGAAGGGCACGCCATCGAGACTATCTAGGACCCGACGGTCGCGTTGCCACCCCAGCGAGAGGAACCGATCGGTAGCAGTGCTCGACGTCGCGGCATGGACCGTGGCGGGCGACGCCCCTGACAGAAGGACGAGGCTCACGTGCATTCGCGCCAACCAACACCGCCGACGGCAGGGTTCATCGTCAACGCGAGAGACCCGGCCGGTCACTCGACCACGCGGACCATGGCCATCGCGCTGCTGTGCACCGTCATCTCGTGCGGTGTACGTCTGCTGTTGGTGCCAAGTCTCGGGATCGAGCTGCCATACCTGACGTTCACCGTCGGCGTCATGGCGGCCGCGTGGTGGGGCGGGTGGCGATCGGGGGTGTTCGCCACGGCTGCCAGCGCCATCGCCACCCTCTTCTTCTTCGTCGAGCCCCTTTACTCGCTGCGCCTTGCCCGCGCCCTCGACATCATCGGCGTCTTCGTGTTCATGCTGTCGGGACTTCTCATCAGCATGTTCGTCGAGGCGCTGCACCGGGCACGACGCGAGGTCGTCGCGCAGTATCAGCGGCTGTCGGCCGCAGCCGCGCACGGTGAGGAGCATCGCGCGCACGCCCTGGCCCAGGGCGAGCGACTGCGCCAAACCCTCATGAGCATCGGTGACGCGGTGATCGTCACGGATCAGCGGGGACGGGTCGAGACGATGAACACGGCCGCGGAGCAACTCACCGGCCGGGTGCTGGCCGATGTGCACATGCTCGACGTCGAGCAGGTTCTCCGACTGGTCGACGAGCGACAGCAACAGCCGATGCGCTCCCCCGTCGCACGGGCGTTGGTCGAAGGGCGGGTCTTGCAGCTCGCGAGCCCTGCCTTGCTCGTGCATGCCGACGGGCGGCGGATTCCGATCGAGGACAGCGCAGCGCCGATCCGCAATGCCGACGGGTCGGTGATCGGGTGCGTGATCGTCTTCCGGGACGTGTCGGAGCGTCGCACGGCGGCTGCCGTCGCGCGGGCGCACGAGTCCGCGCTCACCGACCTGTTCGAGAACGCGAATGTGGGACTCAGGTGGGTCGGTCCCGACGGCATCATCCGGCGCGCGAACGATGAAGAGCTCCGCATGCTCGGCTACGAGCGAGACGAGTACGAAGGACATCACGTGCGCGAGTTCCATGAGGATCCTCAGGTCGCCGCCGACGTCCTCGCGACGTTCGACAACCGACGCGGGCTGCGAGGCATCGCCACGCGCATGCGGTGCAAGGACGGCTCGCTCAAGGACGTGATGATCAACTGTACCGTCAGCACGGGCGCTGACGCCGCGGTCAACACGTGGTGCTTCACGCTCGACGTGAGCGATCGCGTGGCTGCAGAACGCACGCAGGCGCTTCTGGCATCGGTCGTGGAATCGTCCGACGACGCGATCATCACCAAGAGCCTGGATGGGATCGTGACGAGCTGGAATGCCGGGGCGGCGCGCCTGTTCGGCTACGCGGCAGACGAGGCGGTGGGACGCAATATCACACTGATAATCCCACCCGACCGGTGGAAGGATGAGGTGCGCATCCTGGCGCAGGTCGGACGTGGGGAACTCGTCCCCGCGTTCGAGACACAACGCGTGCGCCAGGATGGAACACTCGTGCCGGTGTCCTTGTCGGTGTCACCGGTGCGCGATGCATCGGGGCGCGTGATCGGGGCGTCGAAGACGGCGCGAGACATCAGTCACCGGATCGCGATGGAATCGGAGCTGCGCGAGGCGGCACGGCGCAAGGACGAGTTCCTCGCGACACTCGCGCACGAACTGCGCAATCCGCTCGCCCCCATGCGGCATGCGTTGCACCTCCTGGCGGCGCTGGAGCCCGACTCGCCGCGTGTGGCCCACGTGGTCGGTATCCTCACCCGCCAGATGGACCAGATGGTGCGCCTCATCGACGACCTGATGGACATCTCACGCATCGACCGCAACAAGCTCGCCCTCCGTCGCACGACTGTGGAGCTTTCCACCCTCGTGCGACAAGCGGTCGAGACGGTCCGCCCGCTCGTCGATACGTCGCGGCACAACTTGAGCGTGGAGATCCCGGAGCAACCGATTCCGCTGGACGTCGACCACGTGCGCATGGTGCAGGTGCTGACCAACCTGCTGAGCAACGCGGTCAAGTTCACAAATCCCGGCGGTATCATCGCGATCGTGGCGCAGCAGAACAGCGGCCAGCTGCACATTCGCGTCTCCGACAACGGCATCGGGATCGCCCCGCACCGCCTCGCCAGCATCTTCGACATCTTTGCCCAGGGTCACGAGCGCCAGGAGGACTCTCGCGGCGGCCTCGGGATCGGGCTGACGCTGGTACGACGCATTGTCGAACTCCATGGCGGTCGTGCGTATGTCGAAAGCGCCGGGATCGGGAGCGGAACAACCGCCGTGATCGAACTCCCGCTCGGCGTGCGGGCATCCCCGGTGCACCCGGGCGGTGCGGTGGTCGTTCCCGCGCCTCACCTGACCGGTCGACGCATTCTCGTGGTCGACGACATGCGCGATCACGCCGAGACGCTGGCCGAGCTGTTGTCGGTCTACGGCGGCGCGGCGGTGTGCGCGTTCGACGGCGCTGCAGCGGTTCGCGCCTTCGAGCAGCAACCGGCCGACGTCGTCCTGCTCGACCTGGGCATGCCCCATATCAGCGGATTCGATGTCTGTCGCACCATTCGTGCGCTTCCCGGCGGTCCCCAGGCAGTGCTCGTGGCGCTGACCGGATGGGGGCAGGAGGGTGACCGAGACCGTACGCGCGCCGCAGGGTTCGACGCGCACCTGGTAAAGCCGGTCGACCTACCCGCCCTGCTCGAGCAGTTGCGCGACCTGCTCGCCACGCGGTCATCGTGATGCGTGGTTGGATGCGCTGCGCCATGTGCGCATGGGAGTAGCGGACCAGTCGGAGCAGCGAGCTGGACGCCAGTCGGATCCAACCGATGGCTGCTGCATGTGCTGCGTGACCTCGTTAGATGGCGCTCCGGTTTTCGCCAATCGGGCATGGATCGCGTTTACCGGCGTATCGCTGGAGCGCTTTCGTGCCAGCGGCTGGGCCGCAGTACTCGCCCCGGCGGACGACGCGGCATTGCAGCGGGCGCGTCGCGAGGCCGACACCACGAGTGGCGCGTTTCGGCTCCACCTCCGGGTGCGTCGGTTCGACGAGACGTTGCGCCAGTGTGCAGTGCACGGCGAGCTGATGCCGTCGCCGCACGAGGGGGCCGAGCGCTGGATCGTGTGGATCGTCGACACACACGAGCAGCGATCACGACAGGCCGAACTGGCAGCGGCACTGCAGCGGCGGGATGCCTGCCTTTCCGCGTACGCGCATGACCTGCGCAATCCCCTGCAGACGATGCGACACTCAGTCTACGCTCTGCAGCTGTCCGACCACTCACCGGCCGGTCGGCCGCAACTCCTGCAAGTCCTGGAGCGGCAGATCGAAGTCCTTGCGCGCCGTACGCAACAGTACATTGACGAGTGGCGCATGATGTCCGAAGGCCTGCCGTCCGAGATGCCGTCTGAGATGCCGTCTGAGATGCTGGCGCGCCCCGACGCCCTCCCGACCGAAGCGAAGCCGGAGCTGGAATGAAGATTCCGACGCCTGAGGAGCTGCCCAACCTGTTGCAGCCTCGGGGACGTCATCCGTACCTCGCCGTGCTCTATGGTGTGGCCGTCCTCGCCGCGCTCACCCTGCTGCGGCGTGCCCTGCCCGACATGCTGGGCGTCGAGATGTCGTTTCTCATGTATGTGCTGGCGGTCATGATCACCTCGTGGGTCGGCGGCTGGGTGCCTGGCATTGTCGTCACGCTCTTCGCTGCCGCGACCGTCGCCTACTACCACCTCGGTGTGCCGAATGAGTGGACGCGACTGACCTCCATCGATGCCGTGCGCACCGCGGTCTTCGTCGTCGTCGGCTTCATGACCAGCGCGTTCAGCGAGGCATTGCATCGCTCGCGCGAGCGCGTCGAGGAACGCACGCGCGAACTGCAGCTCGAGGTGCGCCAACGACGCATGCAGGAGCACGAGCGTGCAGAGATGCAGCGTCGGAAGGATCAGTTCCTCGCGATCCTTGCCCACGAGCTGCGCAATCCGCTGACCCCGATCGTCAACGCGGCCGCGATGCTGCACACGCGTGAGGCAGGTGACGCGGTCGTTGCGCGCGCCGCGAAACTGATCGACCGCCACGCGCGCCAGATGGTGCACCTCATCGATGACCTGCTCGACGCGGCGCGCCTCGAGCGCGGGACCTTTGCCCTGCGTCGCACGGTGACGGATGTCGCTGGCATCATCGAGGCGGCGGTCGAGCACTGCGGGTCGGCGATCGCCGACAAGCGCCAGCACCTCTCCATCGACATGCCACCCACGCCGCTCCTGATCGACGGAGACCCGCTCCGGCTCGTCCAGGTCGTGACGAACCTGCTCAGCAATGCCTCGACCTACACGCCCGAGGGCGGCGCGATCAAGACGCTGGTATCGGCAGAAGAAGGCCGCTTGCAGATCGTCGTGCGAGACAGCGGCCAGGGGATGGCACCGGACGATACGTCGCGCATCTTCGAGATGTTCGAGCGTGGAACGGAGAATGGGTCGACCACGGGGCTGGGAATTGGTCTTGCGCTGGTGCGACAGATCGTCGCCCTGCACGGAGGCGTGGTCGAGGCCACGAGCGAGGGCGAGGGGCGCGGTAGTACCTTCACTGTGCGGTTGCCGGGCCTGACCGTGGCCGAGCCGTCGTTGCCGGAGCAGGACACATACTCAGAGCCTCCTGAGCCGATGCGGAAGTACCGAATTCTCGTCGTGGATGACAACCCCGACATCGTCGACACGCTTGGCGCAATCCTCGTGTTGCTCGGTCATGCCGTGGAGACGGCGCACGACGGAGAGCAGGCGCTGGCCGCGATGGCCGTGTCGACGCCCGACCTCGTCATCATGGATGTGGGAATGCCGGGCATGAGCGGCTACGAAGTGTGCCAGAAGGCAGCGGCCGAGCCGTGGCGGGACCGCATGACCCTGGTGGCAATGACCGGGTGGGGACGCGACGAGGATCGACAGCGCGCCATGGACGCCGGCTTCGACCTGCACGTCGTGAAGCCGATCGACCTGGAGCGACTTCGCGAACTCCTTGACTCGCTCCAGCCACCGCCGGCTCCGCTCGAAGGTCTCGCAAACAGCTGAGTCTTCCGGCGCCGCGTCATGCGGCTGCTTCGCCACGGGTGCACGCCCGCATAGCCCGACGGTCGACGTCGCACCTCGCTCGTGTGGTCGCGGCCACGATCACCTGAGGGGAGTACCCGAAGTCACCACCCATGGGGACGCGCGCGCCGAGGCGTCGCCTCCTATGATCAGCTCGTGCGCTGCGCGCGTCACAGGCTCCGCTGCAACGGCGGAACTCCGCACGCACGATCCGCTCGGGCACCGGGCGTGGTCCTCACACGGACCGCGTACTCGAGGCGGCGCAAGACGTCCTTCACACACGAGGAACCAACGGATGAACTCCGACCAGATTCAGGGCAAGTGGAAGCAGCTGCGGGGCAAGATGAAGCAGGCCTGGGGCAAGCTCACCGACGACGAACTCGACCAGGTCGAGGGAAAGTGGGACGAGCTGTCGGGCCTCATCCAGAGCCGCTACGGCCGCAAGCGTGACGAAGTCGAGGATGAGCTGAAGCGCTTCCGTGCGCAGTACGACGACGACGACCAGGCGCGTCCAATGGTCTGAGCGCGTGCGGGCATGCCGCCCGTCATGGGCGGCGTGCTCGACCCGCGATCTGCGATCCCCACATCGGGAGCGGCGCATCGTCGGATGGAGTGCTCACTCGACGCGCTCGGCAACGCTCGATCGCGGGCTAACCCGTGTGACGGCCTGGCCGCGTGGGTCGTCGCCTGAGATAGCGAAGTGGAGTGGCGATCGCCGACGCCAGGACAAGCCTCCCTTGCGCGTTGCCACCCGCTGCAGCCGGCCAGCGGCGGACTCATGTCACTGCGCCCGTGCAGACCTCTGTTTCTCCGACGTCTTCTCCGACGTCGTCGGACGCCGCCGACCGGGTGGCCGACCGCGGACTTCTGCGGGCCTCGATCGCCAACCGCCTCCTCTACTCGCTCGGCAAGGACACGGTCGCTGCCACCCCACGCGACTGGTTCCACGCCACCGCACTCGCCGTGCGCGACCAGCTCATCGAGCGCTGGATGTCGGCGTTGCAGGACACCGAGTCGCGGCCCGGGAAGCGTGTGTACTACCTGTCGATGGAGTTCCTCACGGGCCGGCTCCTGTCCAATAGCCTCCTCAACCTGGGACTCGGCGCCGAGTGCCACGAGGCGCTAGCCGACCTCGATGTGGATCTGGACGACATCCAGGCCATCGAGCAGGATGCCGCCCTCGGCAACGGCGGACTCGGACGGCTCGCCGCCTGCATCCTCGACTCCATGGCCACCTTGTCCGTGCCCGGCTTCGGGTACGGGATCCGGTACGAGTACGGCCTCTTCTACCAGGGGATCGAGGGAGGGGCGCAGGTCGAACATCCGGACACCTGGCTGCGCTACGGCAACCCGTGGGAACTGCCACGTCCCGAAGTGCTGTACCAGGTGCAGTTCGGTGGCCGCAGCCTGCACCTGACGGACGATCGCGGGCACCACCGGCGCCAGTGGGTCGACGCCGACACCGTCTTCGCCATGGCGTATGACACGCCGGTGCCGGGGTACGGCACCCACACGGTGAACAACCTGCGCCTCTGGTCGGCAAAGGCGACGCGCGACTTCAACCTGCAGCAGTTCAACGAGGGCAACTACTTCAAGGCCGTCGAGCAGAAGACTGAATCCGAGAACCTGTCCAAGGTGCTGTACCCGGACGACTCGACGCAGGTGGGTCGCGAACTCCGCCTCAAGCAGCAGTACTTCTTCGTCTCCGCCTCGATGCAGGACATCGTCCGGCGATTCCTGCAGCGGCACGAGCCGTTCGAGCGATTCCCGGAGCACGTGGCCATCCAGCTCAACGATACCCACCCGACCATCGGGATTCCCGAGTTGATGCGATTGCTGCTCGACGAGCATGAGCTGGACTGGGAGCGCGCCTGGAGCATCACGCAGCGGACGTTCGCCTACACGAACCACACGCTGATGCCCGAGGCGCTGGAAACATGGCCGGTCGAACTCCTCGCGCGGGTGCTGCCGCGACACCTCGAGATCATCTACGAAATCAACCAGCGCTTCCTCGACGAGGTGCGCGGGCGCTTTCCGGGCGAGGACGACCGGGCGAAGCGCCTGTCGATCATCGACGAAGCGGGCGGCCGGCGCATCCGCATGGCCAACCTGGCCATCGTCGGTAGCCATCGCATCAACGGCGTGTCGCAGCTGCACAGTGACCTCATGCGGTCGACCGTGTTTGCCGACTTCGCGGCCTTGAGGCCCAGCGCGTTCGTGAACATCACCAACGGCGTCACGCCCCGCCGATGGCTGCAGCACGCCAATCCGGGCCTGTCCTCCCTCATCTCGGGGCAGATCGGCGATGGATGGATCCGTGACCTGCGACAGCTCGAACGCCTGGCTCCGCTGGCAGGCCAGCGGACGTTTCGCGAGCAGTTCCTCGCCGTGAAGGCCGCGAACAAGCGGCGCCTCGCGGCGCTGATCCGCGACCGCGTCGGACTCCAGGTGAGCGCCGACTCGATGTTCGACATCCAGATCAAGCGCATGCACGAGTACAAGCGACAACTGCTGAACGTGCTGCACGTGATCTCCCGCTACAACAGGATCCGCGACGGGCGAGTCGAGGGCCTGGCCCCGCGTACCGTCATCTTCAGTGGCAAGGCCGCCCCCGGCTACGCATTCGCCAAGCTGGTCATCCGGCTGATCCATGGCGTCGCCGACGTCGTGAACAACGACGCGGAGGTCGGCGACCTGCTCAAGGTCGTCTTCATCCCGAACTACAATGTGTCACACGCCGAAATCATCATCCCGGCATGCGACCTGTCAGAGCAGATCTCCACGGCCGGCACCGAGGCGTCGGGCACCGGCAACATGAAGTTGGGGCTCAATGGGGCGCTGACCATCGGCACGCTCGATGGCGCCACCCTCGAGATGGCGCGAGAAGTGGGGGACGAGAACATCTTCATCTTCGGCCTCACAGCCGCGCAGGTGGAGGAGCGCCGCGCGGCCGGCTACGACCCGTGGCGGGAGTACGACGCGAACGACGAACTTCGCCAGGCGCTGGACATGATCGCCGGCGGTCGCTTCTCGCCCGACGACCCATCACGCTTCCGCCCCGTCTTTGACCGGTTGACGTCGGAGGGCGATCAATACCTCCTGCTCGGCGACTACGCCGAGTACGTCGCGTGTCAGGCGCGCGTGGATGCACTGTACCGACAGCCCGACGAGTGGGCGCGGCGTGCGGTGCTGAACGTGGCCAGGCTGGGCGGCTTCTCGAGCGACCGCACGGTCGCGGACTATGCACGCCTCATCTGGAACGTGACGCCGAGCTGAGGTCGCGCGAGCGTCCCACCGAACCGCTTCGAGGCGACGCGGCACCGACTGAGGCAGGTTGGTGCCACGCGTGTGCGGAATGTCCGGGCGCGGAGATGCTGCCTGCGCCAATCGTGTCGGTCTGACGTACAACTTTCGGCCAATGGTCGAGACAGCCGTCGTACGCTACGCATTCAGCTCCACCGTTGCGTACCGAAATCGGAGGCTGTCTCATGTCCATGTATCGACAAATTCTCGCGGTGTGTGCCGCGCTCGCATCTGCATCGCCACTGGCCGCCCAACAGGCGGGAGCAACGTCGCTGGTGAAGGCGCCGACCAGCGTCGCAGTCATGCAGACTCCCGCCCTCGCGCCCGCGGTCGCGCCCGACGTCACGCGTCCCGTGCAGGGACCCACCGCCAGCAGCTCCGTCGCCGGCGTGCGCGTGCATGCGGACGCCGCCACGCCAGTGCCCGCCGTCGTGGTACAGTCGGTGGGCAGGAACCCCGCCCTGATGATCGTGGGCGGCACCGCGTTGGTCGTTGGGGCGGTGATCGGCGGACAGCCGGGGACCATCGTCATGGTGGGTGGTGGAGTGGTGGGGCTCCTTGGACTGTGGCGCTACCTGCAATAGACGACCTAACCTGGAGGGCAAAGCCATGCTGCAAACCGTTGCGATCGTTCTCATTGTGCTGTGGGCACTCGGGCTCGTGGGCGGATACGCCCTGGGCGGATTCATTCATCTGCTGTTGGTGATCGCGCTCGTGTCACTGGTGGTGCGCTTCTTCACGGGACGCCGCGTGCCGTAAACGGCGCACCATGCGTGCGGACGCGACGCGCCAACCGGCGCCGTCCACTTTCCTGCCTGCCGCCACGCTCGTGGCCGATCCATCGCGAGCGTGGCCACCGATCTTGATCACGAGGTACTCGATGCAGTCCAATAGACGAACCGTGCCAGCGCAGCTGTTCGCGCGCCAGATGACACTGCTCTCGATCGCGCTCGCGACCACGGCGTGCGCGTCGCTCAACCGCAAGCAGGAAGGGGCGGCGATTGGCGCGGCGGCAGGGGCCGCGGTTGGCGGCGTGATCGGCAACAACACCGGCTCGACCGCGCGCGGCGCCATCATCGGCGCCGTGGTGGGTGGAACGGCCGGCGCGATCATCGGCCACCAGATGGACCAGCAGGCGAAGGAGCTGAAGATCGCGATTCCGGGAGCGATCGTGGAGCGCGTCGGTGAAGGGATCCAGGTGACGTTCGCGTCGGGATTGCTCTACGACTTCGATTCCGACCTCATTCGACCCAGCGCGGCGGACAACCTGACCAACCTGGCCGCCAGCCTCAAGAAGTATCCGACCAGCGAGGTGCTCATTGTCGGACATACGGACGCCCTGGGGAGTACCAGCTACAACCAGGACCTGTCCACGCGCCGCGCAGCCTCGGCGTCGAGATTCCTCGCCATGCAGGGCGTGGACGCCAGTCGGTCGCGGACATCCGGCAGGGGTGAGTTGGAGCCGTTGGCTACCAACGAAACCGAGGCGGGTCGACAGCTGAATCGTCGCATCGAGGTCGCGATCTTCGCGGGCGCGAAGGCGCGCTCCGTGTCGCCGTAGCAGCGAGCGGTCCGGCGGGCGGCTGCGTCGTGCGAGTCGTCAACACCTACTCGCCCTTCGTCAGCGCCTCCAGCAGTGTGCCGGCCGCACCCACGATAACCGGGTGCCCCTGCAGCTGTGCATCATGGGCGGCGTCGGTGGCAAGCTCACGGGCCAGGTCGTGGTCGAGGAACGATGCGAGGCGCGCGAGCTCCAACTTGATCAGCGGTCGCAGGCCCGGCGCGTTGTCGATGGCGAAGCGCTGGAGCGCCGCGCTCAGTTCGTCGAACTGCGCGCCGTCCACCGGCTTGCCATCGACCGCCGCCCGGATCAGCGCGTGCACCCGTTCGCGCTTGGCAAAGATCTCACCGGGCAGGTCGTGCACCTCGTGGAACAGCCCTTCCGCGACGACGGCGCGATCGAGCGCGAGCGCCCAGTCGCCGCGCACGGATGCCACGATGGCCTCGGCGAGGGCCGCGCCGGCATCGGCTTCACGCAGGCCCAGACGCGACGCGATCGCGCGGGACTCCTCGGCGAGTAACGTCACACGGGCCATGCTGTCCGTGCTGCCATCCAGGGCAAACGCGAGATTGCGAGCGAGCCGCCACGCGGCAGTCGCGCGCCGGTATTCATCGCCCAGTTTCCGGGATGAGCGGTAGGCATCCTCGAGCAACGGGAGCGCCGCCTGACCGAGCCCGATCAGTTCGAGCAGCTCGGCAAGGCTGAACGCCGCGTCGATCAACGTGCGCGGAAGCGACGCGCCCTCCTCACGCGGCGTGGTGATCGTATCCAGCAACGCAGCCGCGGGGCCGGCAATGGCCGCAACATTGGCCCCGGAGAGAAAGTGGCACAGGATGCTGCGCGCCAGGCTGTCCTCGGCACCACCCTGCTCTGCGGCCCGCGCGAAGAACTGCCACGGATCGCGGTCTGCCGCATGCTTCCACGAGATCAGGTCGCTTTCCCGATCATGCGGGTTGCGCAGGTTGCCTTCCCGCAGGAGAATCTCGCCGTAGTTATGCAGGTAGCGAGCGTACGACGGCCCCGAACTGTCGGTCGGTGCCCGATACGACGTCCACATGCGCCGCAGCAGGTAATCGGCAACGTGACGGTGGCCGGCCGCGGTGAGCAGCGACGTCACGGCGTTGAGCGCTGCCATTGGGCCTAGCGACGTGGCCCATCCCTCGAGACTTTCGTCGAGTCGCTGCGCGACCGCTGCGCGCGTGCGTGCCACGACCTCCTCGTCGATCTCCGCGGGCACCGGGATCTCGTGCTGGACACCGAGTGCGTCGGCCACCTGAAACAGCCAGCCGGGCAAGTCGCCGTCGCCGGTCGAGACATGCTGCGGGAACTCGGCAACCAGGCGCTGGATCGGCACGGATGGCGTGCTGCCGGTGCGGACAAGGAAGCGAAAGCGCGCCCCATCGCGGATCGCCGGCCGAATCGCGAGATAGTCAGGATCGTATTGCAGGTCCTCGCCGGAGAATCCGAGGCCAAGGGTAGGGAAGCGCACGAAATGCTGGTGCATCCATTGTTCGAGCGATGCCGGCCGTCCGTGCAGGCGCTGGCGCAGCGTATCCACCATGGTGTCGGGTCGATCGGCCGAGCCGTGAATCTTGACGATCGGGATTGATGCCGTGCCGTCACCAAGCAGTTCGAAGTCCTCCGGCGAGGCATAGCGCTGGTAGGCGAGACCCAGTGCCTCGAAGGCCCGCTCGATGGCGCCGTCGAAGTTGGTGGTGAGCACGGCGGCGAGGCGCCCTTGCCGCGCCAGCTCGGCGATCAGGACATGGCCGGCGTTAGGCGCGCCCGAGTCCACGGCGCTCAGTGCCCGGAAGTAGTCGGGCCCCAGCTCGTCTTCGAGGAGTTGCGCCTGCAGGTCGGGCATGAGAAAGGGCGTGCTGTCGCGCCGTTGCCGTATGGCGTCGCGAAAATCGTCGGAGATCCCCGGCCGTCGGGCGAGTCGCTCGATGGCACCACCAAGGGCGCCCAGTACCGCGTCGTTCAGCGCCCACCAACCCGGAAGACAGGTGGGGGCGGGCGCTGACAGCCCGGCACCCGCGAGCACCGTGATCCGCGTGTCGCGCCCCATCAGGAGAGAAAGGTCCATTCGCTTGCTCGGTGGTGGCGTGGCCCGCGGAGCCACGGGCGCGCGCCTCGCGCAGTATCGGGTGTGCCGACGGGTACGTCCAGCCTGCCTACGATGCGTCGATCGACGTCGGCTCCGCCCACGACGCAGCGATGCGCACTGCTAGGACATCGTCGTCCAACTGGAGTGCTCGCTCGGCCCGCCTCAACGCAAGACGCGCGTGCCGCACGGCGGCATGCTGCATCGTATCGTCGCCCACGAGCGCAAGCGACTGCAAGGCCTTCTGCAGTCGCAGTGACACTTCGACCGTGCCCGCGCCGTCGCGGGCGATGGCCGTGAAGGCATCATCGAACATGTCCATGACCGACAGCTCGGGCACCTCCACGCGATCCAGCGGCTCAGCGTCGCCCGATGCTGCGGGAGCAGGCGCGCTCCAGCGGACAAACAGCCGCACGAGCGTCCCGATTACGTCGATGGCCGTGCCCGGATCGTTGATTGCTGGCGACAGCGCGCGCCCGGCGATCTCCGACAGCACGACCAGGCCGAAACGAGGATCGTCGTCGAATGTCCGGTCGTCGCGGATTGCAAACGCGTGCACGACACCTTCACCAGTCGTGACCGGATGGCCGGCGGTTGCTGTCCTCACGTACGCAAGGGCGCGGCCGGGCGCAGCAAATGTCCCGGGCAGCGCGGCGACCACGACACGAGCGTTGCAACCCTCGGCCCACTCCTGCAATGCGGCCACGTCGACGTGCTGCACGTATCCGACCTTCTCCGCGTAGATCGGGTGTCCCTGCGCACGATCGGTCGCCGCGGGGACGCCTCGCAGCGTCGGCGCCGCGCGACGCCGCGTCAACGCGCTGTCCGCCGCCCGCTCGACCTTGTCGATGGTCGTCCCGAGGCGCCCGAGGCGCGCGATGCGGTCCACCCATCGCAGGAAGGTGAGAATGACGATCGCGAAGGTGGCGATCGTCAGCACGAACAGGCAGAACAACCCGGCGGCGCCGAAGTACTCGTTCTTCAGCGCGGTCAGTGCCACGATGCTGAAGATGAAGGCGCCCACGAACGTCGACAGGGCGTTCTGCGATACATCGTCGCTGACGACTAGCGTAAACGTGCGAGGCGTGGCCGTCGTCCCCGCGGAGGCATACGCGGCGACCATCGACGCGACGGCGAAGGTGGCGATGACCAGCATGCTGGACGCCATGACGTCGAGCAGCGTCTCGACAGACTCGGCAGATACCTCGGGCACGACGTCGCCGAGTCCGGTGCCATCTGCCAGCTTCGAGCCGAACGCCACGGCGATGGACAGCAGGGCGATCGCCAAGGGGCGTATCCACAACCGCTGGCGGAGTCGGTTGAGGAGGAAGCGAATGCGGTCGCTCGGGAATGAGGCGATCGGGCTCTCCGTCTGGGACCGGACGCGCGCTACCAGGTCTGGCGCATCGACGAGCCACGGGCAGGACCTGCCGTGGTGTTCAGGCAATCTGTCGCGGCGGCGGTGCCGGCATCAACCCGCCGCGAGACTCTCATGCAGCCGCAGTGCAGAAACTCGCGCTACGCCTTCGAGCGTCCGCGGCATCAACGCCCTACGCCTGAAGCGTATCGCCATCGACTGTGATCGCAACCCTCGTCCTACACCGACCGCGTAATCCCGCCGTCGACCCGAATGTTCTGCCCGGTGATGTAGCCAGCACCGTCGGACGCCAGAAACGCGATCACATCGGCGACCTCCTCCGTCGTGCCGTAGCGCTGCATCGGGATTCGGTCGCGGAACTCCGGCTTCTCCGGCAGGCTGTCGATGAAGCCCGGCAGCACGTTGTTCATGCGGATGTTCTCCGCAGCGTACTTGTCGGCGAACAACTTCGTGAAGGCAGCGAGTCCGGCGCGGAACACGCCGGACGTCGGAAAGACCGGATCTGGCTCAAACGCGGCAAACGTCGAGATGTTGATGATCACGCCGCCTCGCTGACGCTGCATGATGGGCGTGACGAGGCGGGTCGGACGCACCACGTTCAGGAAGTACACATCCATCCCCCTATGCCAGTCCTCGTCGGTCAGCTCGAGGACCGGTGCTCTGGGTCCATGTCCGGCGCTGTTCACCAGCACGTCGATTCGCCCCCACGCGTCGACCGTCGCGTCGACGAGTCGCGCGAGGTCCTCGTTGGACTGGTTGGACCCGGTGACGCCGATACCGCCGAGTTCCTTCGCCAAGGCTTCGCCCTTTCCTGATGACGAGAGGATCGAGACGCGGAAGCCAGCGGCCGCGAGCCGTCGCGCGGCGCCCGCGCCCATGCCGCTCCCTCCGGCCGTGACAATGGCGACTTTCTGCTCGGACATGATCCACGCCTGTTCGAGGGTCGGTGCAACATATCCTGACCGCACCGCTAGCGGCGCCGAACGGCACCCGCACGCCGCTCACGGTCAGAAGCGCATCCGCCCGGATGTGACGTGCCGCTATCGCACCGCCGAGTCGAACATCCACCCCATGATCCACCAGCGCTCACCGTCGTGGAAGAGGGT
>Ga0138256_10002612_pt1 | contig 19271 bp, 13 predicted proteins | sample KNB2016incub_MG_FD_105486 | JGI IMG/M metagenome (GOLD analysis project Ga0138256, IMG submission 105486) | Active sludge microbial communities from wastewater in Klosterneuburg, Austria - KNB2014incub_MG | ecosystem: Engineered > WWTP > Activated sludge > Unclassified | place: Austria... | reverse complement strand
GATACCTGGTATGATAGCGATGGTAATGAAATTACAAATCTTGATGCCTTAACCAAAACTGGAGGTACTTCAGGTGGAATTCAGCCATTCCTGAAGAATCCGGATGATGCTCAGAAAAGCCGCATCAGCCCGAAAATTTTCGAGGACTATTCACCACAGGTTAATGTAATGCCTCGTGTAGCCTTCTCTTTCCCTATTTCTGATGAGGCTTATTTCGCAGCACACTATGATATCCTGACTCAACGTCCTCAGGCCTTAGGTTTGATCAGATTTAATCCGGTGTCATATTCGAACCTGGCGCGCGGTCAATCTGCTACAGTGAGCAATCCTGATTTAAAGCCTGAAAAGACTACCGATTATGAAATCACTTTTCAGCAAAAGTTGAGCAAAAGCTCTGCCCTTTCAATCTCTGCATTCTATAAGGAGCTGCGTGACATGATCCAGATTATCAATGTGCAATTTGCACATCCGATATCTTATAGTACTTATGGCAACATTGACTTCGGTACAGTGAAAGGATTAACTTTTGCTTATGACCTTCGTCGTACCAGCAATATCCGTATGAATGTGAGTTACACGCTTCAGTTTGCCGATGGTACCGGTTCTGATCCTAATACAAGCGCCGGTATTCTTGCACAACAGGGTCAAACAAATCTTCGTGAAGCTAAGCCGCTTGAATTTGATCAGCGCCATACCTTTGTTACTTCTTTCGACTTCCATTATGACAAGGGAAAGAATTATAACGGACCAATTCTATGGGGGAAACAGATATTTTCAAATGCCGGAGCTAACCTGGTATTCCGCGCGGGTTCCGGAACTCCTTATACCAGAAAATCAAACATTACTCCGGAGGCGGATTTTACAACTTCGGCCAATAGCCGTTCTGTAATCAGCGGATCTCTTAATGGTTCACGCCTGCCTTGGCAGTTTAAAATTGACGCGAAGATCGATAAGAACTTTACGATCAAATATGGCAAGAAGCTGGACGGCGAATCGCGTCATATGGCTTTTGCCAGTGTGTATGTACAGATTCTAAACGTCCTCAATACATTAAATGTAAATACGGTTTACAGAGCAACAGGTAATCCTGATGATGATGGATACCTTACTTCACCGGGCGCTCAGACAGCTATTTCAAATCAGACAAGCCCGCAAGCTTATATTGATTTGTACCAGATTGCTCAGAATAATCCGGCTAACTATAATTTGCCACGCCGTATTCATTTAGGTGTTCAATTTAATTTCTAAACATCAATTTTCATCAATCATAAAGATCATCGATACAATGAAAAATATTGTAAAAGCCTCACTCATTTTGTTTTGTGTTTCTCTGGCTATGCCTTCACAGGCGCGTGAGAATCTCGGACAACAAAGGGTTGCCGGGCCCGGCACAAAAGGGCAAAGGATTTTCGCAGGATGTACTCCATCGAAAGCCAGAGCTGACCTGGATATTAATAATGTCCGTTGTCCTATCTATATCAATGGTGATATGTGGTGGGATCTTGTCGGAAACGCTGAATACGAAGTTCCTTTCGGTTCAGGAAAGCATTCCCTCTTCTCCGGAGCTATCTGGATAGGCGGTAAAGATGCATCTCAAAACCTTCGTGTAGCTGCACAAACATACCGTCAGTCAGGAAGTGATTTCTGGCCCGGACCACTTGACTCTACCGATGCAAGTGTATCTAATGACGTTTGTATTGCATACGACAAGCATTGGAAAATTACTCTGGCAGAGGTTAAAGAATTTGCTGAATACTATGCTACCGTTGGAAACGTGGACAACTACCCGGTACCTGAAGTAATTTCTTCCTGGCCTGCAACAGGTATACAGACAGGAGGCTTGATGCAAGGAAAATACCTGGCACCTTTTTTCGATTATAATAATGATGGAAGATACAGTTACCAGGATGGTGACTATCCTAAATATAATCTTTCACCCGTAGCAGAATGCGGGGAGTTTTTATTGGGTGATCAGACTATCTGGTGGGTATTTAACGATCAGGGAAATATTCACTCTGAAACAGGAAGTCTGTTCAACATTGGTGTGGAAATACAGGCTCAGGCCTTTGGATTTAACACGAATGATGAGATTAATAACATGACTTTCTATAAATACAAAATCATCAACCGTTCTTCTCTTGATTTGAAAGATACGTACTTCGGATCATGGATCGATCCGGATCTGGGTAATTACCTTGATGACTATGTTGGTTGTGATGTTCAACGTGGATTTGGTTATTGCTATAATGGTGATGCTGATGATGACGGTGCACTTGGTTATGGTTTAAATCCTCCTGCAATAGGAGTAGACTTTTTCGAAGGTCCAATAGCCGATCCGAATGATGGCAAAGACAATAACCGTAACGGGGTTGTCGATGAGCCGGGTGAGCAAATCATCATGTCTAAGTTCGTTTACTACGATAACGATTTCTCTCTCATAGGAAATCCAGCCAATGCCACTCACTATTATGATTATCTCCGTGGTGTGTGGAAAGATGGTACAAAAATGGTTTATGGTGGAAATGGTCACCTTACTCCGGGCGCTGATACCTGTGACTTTATGTTCCCGGGAGATTCTGACCCTACAGGTTGGGGTACCAACGGCGTAACAGGACTGTTCCCTTGGTCGGAAAATCAACCTGACGCTACTGGTGGAGCACCAAACCAACCAAACGATCGTCGATTCCTTCAATCAGCCGGAGCATTTACTTTGAAGGCAGGTGCAACAAACTTTATTACAACCGGTGCGGTTTGGGCAAGAACTTCTTCGGGTGGTCCTTTGGCTTCTGTGAAGTTGGTAAGACTTGCAGACGACAAGGCACAAATTCTGTTTGATAACTGCTTCAAAATTGTTGACGGTCCGGATGCGCCTGAATTGGCTATTCGTGAGTTGGATAAGGAACTAATATTCTCAATCATCAATAGAAAATCATCAAACAACTACCGTGAATTATATGTAGAGAAAGATCCCGCTGTTACCACTGCAGTTTCTTACTATAAGTTTGAAGGGTATCAAATTTATCAATTGAAGAATGAATCGGTTGCTGCTACAGATCTTAAAGATCCTGACAAGGCGCGATTGGTATTTCAATGCGATATTCAAAATGGTATCTCAAGCATCACGAATCAGTATTTCCAGGCTGATATTAATGCCTTTGCTCCCGTAGAAGAAGTGAACGGGGAAAATAAAGGCTTACGCCATACTTTCCGGATCACTCAGGATGCTTTTGCTACCGGTGAGCCAACACTCATCAATCATAAGACGTATTTCTTTATGGCAATTTCTTATGCTTATAACCCTGACGAGAACGTCTTCGATCCTTATGTGGATGGTTTGAGTAAGCCATATCTTGCCGGAAGAAGAGGAAATGCAGGCGGAGCGATAAATATTTTCACGGGAATTCCTCACATATCTTCTCCTGAAGCAGAAGGATTGGTCTTAAACACCACCTATGGTGACGGACCGGAGATTACCCGTATTACAGGAATAGGTAATGGCTATAACCTCGGTTCAGACAGGCTTAGTCTTGATTTGAAACAAAGTCAGGTTGACGAAATCCTCTTCAATAGTTCACAAACAACTAATGTCATTCAGCATCCTACTTACACACGTGGAAGGGGCCCTGTGGATATTCGCATCTATGATCCTGTTAAAGTTGCCCCGGGCAATTATGAGTTATGGTTTACTGATACAATAACAAGTATCAGCTTTACCGGTGACCTGGTAGGAAATAGTGATACTATATTCAATGTTACTTCAATCGCAGGATTGAGAGCCGGACAATCCTTAACATCTCCATTGGTTGATTTCCCGGCCGATGTAACTATTACTCAAATCGTAGGTTCAGCTTCGCCTTACAAATTGGTGATGTCCAAGCGTATGAAAAACACCGGACTCACTTATGCAGCCGAGACTATTTCCTCCGGTAGCCGTTGGATTTTGAAAAACTTACTGACCAATAGAGTCGATACAGGCGAGAAATCATTTGAATTCCCGTATGATCAATTATTCCCTGACTATGGATTTTATATAACCACAAATCAGGTGAAAAGACCCGGTGAAGATCCTGCAAGCGGACAGGGATTGATCGAAGGAACGATTCAGTTCGATAATCCTGATCTTCGATGGTTGACAGGTGTTCCTGATCGTGATGATATTCCATTTATCAATTGGATACGTGCAGGAAAGACGGAGCAGGTGGATTTCAAATATCCACCAACACCTTCAAACCCTGACGGATCATTTGTGGATGGCAGTCAGTTCTTCGAAAAAATACTCGGAGGAACATGGGCTCCATTCAGATTGGTTAGTAACGATGCAACCGGAAGCGCATCAGCACCGGCTGACTCAATCGTTCCGGCTCATTTTGATAATGCTTTCGGTCCATTAGGTAATAATGCCCAACGATTCGATAACCTGAATTATTATAACAGTGTCGACGTCGTTCTCACTGCAGATAAATCAAAATGGAGTCGTTGCGTGGTATTTGAAATGCAGAGAACCAAAGCAAAGACAGAGGGATTCCAAGGGAAAGGTTTCATACGTAAGCATCCGTCCCTTGATAAAAATTATCAGGCACAATCTGACTCAGGTTTCAGTTGGTTCCCGGGTTATGCGGTGGATGTTGAATCCGGAGAACGATTAAATATTGCCTTTGGCGAAGATTCTTACCTCGATCCTTCAAACGGAATTGTAGGCGGTACAGGAAGAGATATGATTTTCAATCCAACTTCTGAAATTTTCGATGATAATGGAAATGTTATTGCAGGAGGGAAACATGTGATTTATGTGTTTGGAAGAAAGAATATGTACAATGTTCCAACCCCAACTGACACTGCAAGATGGAGTCCGGCATACGATGGCTGTCAGGATATTCATGATAAACTGTGGGGAAAAACTACAGACAACCAGGGTTATTTCTGGATGGAAAGAGTGTACAGTAATTGTATGTGGGTAGGTGTTCCTTTGTTGGTTCCAAGTGCAACTTTATTGGCTACACCTGTAAAAATCAGAATTCGTGTAACTCGTCCTTATCGCAATTACACCAGTGATTCCACTGCAACTTTTGCAAACTATCGTCCTTACTATCGCTTTAATACCTACGATCTGGTTAGCGAGATTAAGCAAAATGATGTAGCCAAGAATGCCCTAAGCCTGATCAACATCGTACCTAATCCTTACTATGCTTATTCAAGTTACGAAACTAATCAGCTTGATAACCGAGTTAAGATTGTAAACCTTCCGGGTAAGTGTACGATTACAATTTACTCTACCAGTGGAATTGTCATTCGTAAATTAAAACGAGACGTTGTCACGCCTGATCGGAATAATACTTCCGGGCAGACTTACCCAAGCGTGAATCAGGAAACTTCTGTAGACTGGGATCTGAAGAATACCGTTGGTGTTCCGATTTCGAGTGGAATGTATATCATCCATGTTGATGCTCCCGGTATAGGAGAGAGAACGATCAAATGGTTTGGTGTTCTGCGTCCGCTTGATCTGGATACATTCTGATATTCATCTTGAATTATAAAAGCATTTGAAAAATATACATATGAGAAAGTCATATACCGTAAGAATAATTAGAATCGCCCTATTCGCATTACTTGCTCCTGTAAGTGTTGCTTTGGCCGGAAATCCTGATCGTGCCGGGCAGGCAGGTGCAACCGAATTGCTCATCAACCCATGGGCTCGTTCCTCGGGTTGGAATGGGGCAAATTGCGGAATGGTGGAAGGACTGGAAGCTCAGTTTTTAAATGTTGCCGGCACCGCGCATACTCTTAAATCAGAGGTTGTATTCAGTCATACCAATTACCTCCAAGGGAGCGGGATTACACTGAATGCGGCCGGGATTACCCAAAGAATCAGCGAAACATCTGTTATTGGGCTGTCCATCGTTTCCATGGATTTTGGTGACATCCAGATTACCACTAATGATCTTCCTGAGCCTGTTCTGGGTACTTTTTCTCCCCAGTATATTAACATCGGAATTTCCTATGCTAAGGCATTCTCTAATTCTATTTATGGAGGAGTGAATTTTAAAATCATTGACGAGAAAATCTCTAACGTAGGAGCACAAGGCCTTGCCATCGATGCCGGAATTCAATATAAAACCGGAAATAATGAGGCAAAGGATAATGTTAAATTTGGTATCGCCCTTAAAAATATAGGTACGCCACTTAAGTTTGGTGGTGATGGATTATCAACCCGCTCAACTACAACAACCGGATACCAGCTTACTCTTGAGCAGAGAGCTGCAGGTTTCGAGATTCCATCCTTATTAAACATAGGCGCATCCTATGATTTTGATTTGATGAAAGATCACCGCCTTACCCTGGCAGGAGCTTTCACTTCAAATTCTTTCTCAAACGATCAATTTACGGGAGGACTTGAATATTCCTTCCGTGAAATGTTCATGGTCCGCGGCGGTTATACCTATGAAAAGGATATTACTGATAACGCTCTTCGTACCACCGTGTACACCGGTTTGTGTGCCGGTTTGACGATTGAAGTTCCTCTTGGGAAATCCGGTAAAAAGGTCGGAATTGACTACTCTTACAGAGCTACAGACCCCTTTGACGGAGTACATTCTTTCGGAGGCAAGTTCACCTTGTAAAAAAAGATTTTTATATTTGTATACCAAACAAGACTTCGGCAACGGAGTCTTGTTTGGTTTTATCTGTTTTTCATAACGATCAAGACAATGACAGTACAATATTTCACAGCAGAAGGATTAAAGAATTTACAAGATGAGTTGAATCAACTCAGGAATGTAGAACGTCCAAGAATTTCTCAGGCTATTGCTGAGGCCCGCGATAAGGGAGATCTCTCAGAGAATGCCGAATACGACGCAGCGAAAGATGCACAAGGCCTTCTCGAATTGAAAATATCAAAGATGGAAGAAATTGTGGCTAATGCACGACTTCTTGATGATAGTAAGCTTGATGCTTCCAAAGCATTGGTGCTATCAAAAGTTCGTATCCGCAATAAAAATAACGGTCAGGAAATGACCTACACTCTTGTCACCGAAACAGAGGCTGACCTGAAAGCGGGAAAAATTTCCGTCACTTCTCCTATTGGTAAAGGTCTTCTTGGAAAAAAAGTGGGTGACATCGCCGAAATCGTGGCGCCTTCTGGACAAATTCAATTTGAGATTGTCGAAATTTCAAGATAGAATGTCAAGCATTTTCGTAAAAATTGTTCGTGGTGAAATTCCCTGCTATAAGATAGCAGAGAATGACGACTTTTTTGCTTTTCTTGATATCAATCCTTTGGCAAAAGGCCATACTCTTGTCATTCCCAAGAAAGAAATAGATTACATCTTCGATATCGACGATGAGACGCATAAGGAATTTTGGCATTTTGCGAAAAGGGTATCAGCTGCAATAAAACTCGCCGTACCATGCCGAAGGATTGGGGTGGCAGTAATTGGTCTTGAAGTCCCACATGCACACATACACTTGATTCCGATGAACAGAGTGAGCGATATGAATTTTGCTAGCCCGAAATTAAGTATTCCTGTGGATGAACTGGAAAAAATAGCACAGGCTATCAGAAGCAAATTCGTCTGATTCATTTCCTCTTTTGGATCTGTTTTTTTAGAATATTCAGATCCTCAGCTTAGCTTTCTATTTAGTAATAACTTTCCCCGGATTAGCTGCTAAAAATGATTTCCATCCACTATGAGATTTATCTCCTGAAAATTTGTTGGAATTTTGAAAGTAATGGCAAACAGCCACTGCCAGGCCATCTGTTGCATCCAGATATTGCGGCGTTTCATTAAAGTTTAATAAGGTCTGAAGCATAGAGGCTACTTGTTCCTTGGAAGCATTCCCGTTTCCGGTGATGCTTTGCTTTACTTTTTTAGGAGAGTATTCAAAAATTGGAACCTGACGAAAAAGTCCTGCCGCCATGGCTACGCCTTGTGCCCGTCCAAGCTTGAGCATGGATTGAACATTCTTGCCAAAGAAAGGGGCTTCCAATGCCAGATCATCCGGCTTGTATTCCTCTATCAATGAGAGGGTTTTTTCAAAAATCGTTTTAAGTTTGAGTCCGTGATCACTCAACTTACTCAAATGAAGTACACCCAGTGAAATCAATTTCATCTGAGTCCCCTGAATGGAAATTAAGCCATAGCCCATTATAGTAGTTCCGGGATCAATTCCCAGAATAACACGGTCTTGTACAGAAGAGGCTTTGGAACTATGAAGTGTGCGAGTCAAATTTATGTATACTTGTAAGCATCATATATGCTACAAAGTAAGAAAAATAAATCCAAACCATGGTGGATAGCGCTAAAACTGCTCATTGCAGCGGCTGCACTGGGATTTATTTATGTACGTGTTATCGAAAAGGAAAATGCCAATGACTGGTGGACTGGCGCCGGAAAATCCTTAAGGGAGGCAGATCATATAGGTTGGTTTTTACTAGTTCTTCTTTTGATGTTTCTCAATTGGTCTATAGAGGCATTGAAATGGAAAATGATCATGCAGAAACTTGAAACAATAAGTTTTTGGAGATCGCTTGAAGCAATTTTCTCCGGCATTACCATAAGTTTTTTCACTCCAAACAGGATTGGTGAATATGCAGGCCGGGTTTTTCACCTTGAAAAAGCAGATAGAATAGAAGCTACCCTGCTGACGGTTTTGGAAAATTTTAGTCAGCTTATCATCACTCTGGTATTTGGCGCTCTGGCATCGGTAGTTTATATGGAGCTTTATAGTTCTATTCCGCCACATCTTGAAAAGGCGATAGTCGTATTGCTGATAGCGGTTGCAATAGCAGCACTCTTATTCTTTTTTAATGCATCTCTCCTTGAAACAGTTTTCCGAAAATTAAAATTACCTGATAACTGGAGAAATTATCTCAAAGTATTCTCGCTCTATTCAAATATTGATTTGTTAAAAGTGCTCATGCTTGCCATGTTGAGATATTTTATTTTCTCCGGACAATTTTACATTCTGCTATGGATTTTTGGTGTTGAGTTGCCATATGCTGCAGCCATGATTTTAATTGCTGTCACATACCTGGTTATGTCAGTCGTACCTACTTTCGCTCTTACAGAATTGGGCGTAAGAGGGGCTGTTGCAACCTTCTTTTTTAGTGCCGTCACAGGAAATTTGCCGGGTGTCATCAATGCAAGCTTTAGTTTGTGGCTGATAAACCTTGCCGCTCCGGCCTTGTTGGGAATCTTTTTTGTTTTTGAATTTAAATTTGCAAGACGAAAAGGATGATAAATTATATCCATCTGATTTTACTTCTGCTCGCATTTGGCTTTTCAGCTTTTTTATTTTGGTGCTATCATTCATGGAGACGTATTCCTGAAGTATCCTCAGAAGGCTCATTTCCTCCGACTAAACTTAGTGTAATTATCGCTGCCCGAAATGAAGAGAAAAATATTTTAAAATGCCCGGAGGCTTTATGTAATCAGGATTTCCCTGATCAGCTGGTGGAAATAATTTTGGTTAATGATCATTCAAGCGATAAGACTGCCGAGCTAACCAAGAATTTTATTAATGAGCATTCCTCAAGATTAATTAAGCTGCTTTCTCTGCCTGTTGGCGATGGAGGCTCCAAGAAGGATGCCTTAACTCTCGGAATTTCTGCCGCAACCAATGACTTCATTCTGATCACCGATGCCGATTGTCTTGTTCCGCCGACATGGTTGAGCTCCATGATGGGATTTTTCCTCCATAATAATGCTCAGTTTCTTGCCGGCCCTGTTTCGATTAATTCGGAGAAGTCCTTGTTCGCGAAAATTCAGAGCCTCGAATTTATGGGACTCGTTGGAATTTCAGCTGCCGGAATCAGCAGAAAGAAGCCAATCATGTGTAATGGTGCAAATCTGATGTTCAGTAAAAAAGTGTTTGAAGAGGTCAAGGGCTTCGATGCACCGGAACATTTCGCCAGCGGGGACGACACGCAACTATTAATCAAAATCTCAAAGCTGTATCCTGAAGCTGTGTATTTCTTAAAGGATAAAGGTGCCATTGTTCGAACTGAGGGAGCAAAGGGCCGGAATGATTTTTTGCAACAACGAAAAAGATGGGCCGGAAAAATTCCCTTTGCATTAAGTGCATTCACCGTATCAATCGCCGTACTGGCATGGTTCACTCATGCTTTTTTGGTCCTTTCCTTAATACTGGGAGTCATTTATGGCCTGAGCCCTTATTTTGTCGCTTCCTTGGGTTTGATCTTTACTTGTGAATATCTTTTGTTGAAGTCCATGGCAAGTTTCTTCAATAAGCACTCTGTTTTAAAGTTAATTTTACCCATGCAATTGTTCTATTGGATTTACATTGTATTAATTGGCGCTATTGCTCCGTTAAGTAAGTTTCAGTGGAAAGGCCGTATCAGACGTTGATAAAATGAAAAGTGAATCTCCCGGTAAGAAAATATGGAAACGGTTTCGACGAAATCGATTGTCTTTGCTTGGAATGATTTTGATTCTTGCTGCCATATTTATTTCCTTTTTCTGCTACCTTTTTATTCCTGATAATACTCCTTATGCAAATCGGATGAGTCTTGCTCTGGCAAATCTTTCGCCCGGCTATGAGGTTCGTTTTATAAAATTGAAAAAACAGAATGCAGAAGCAGAAGCTTCTTTTTTGTCAAGAGTTTTTGAAGGGGTAAAAGACACCTATTCATTTATTCCTGTTACAGAATTCAGATTTGAGAATTCAACTTTGTTCTACAATGAATTCATGGGACCCGGTTCTGCCTCTATGCCCGATCAAAAAATCAGCCTTCCGGAAGCTCTTTACGTTTTAAAAACAGGGGAGAAGCAAAGCGAATCTTCAACAGGAGTGAGTTTTATGCTTTCCTCAGGTGAAATAGAGAATTCAACCTTGGATAACCTACAGCTAGAGTTTACTAAAGATAATATTGTCACGAAGAAATTCTGGCTCGGTACCGATCGATTTGGTCGTGATCTTCTGAGCCGGTTACTTGCAGGGACAAGGGTGACATTTGGTGTAGGCTTAATAGCGGTAATCATATCCCTCTTTGTTGGAACATTATTAGGCTCTCTTGCCGGGTTCTTCAGAGGTAAAGTTGATCAAGCAGTCGTCTGGCTAATAAACGTGGTATGGTCCATTCCCACGCTCTTACTGGTCATTGCAATCACCTTGGTTTTAGGAAAAGGTTTTGAGCAGGTTTTTATTGCCGTAGGTCTTACCATGTGGGTTGATGTTGCACGAATTGTGCGTGGACAATTATTCAGTGTACGTGAACTGGAATTTGTTTCTGCCGGTAAGGCGCTTGGATTTTCCGCGACCAGAATCGTGAGTCGCCACATGTTGCCAAATATTATGGGACCGGTTCTGGTCATTGCTGCGGCCAATTTCTCCACGGCAATTTTATTGGAAGCCGGACTCAGTTTTCTTGGTATTGGAGCACAGCCGCCAACTCCATCCTGGGGTGCCATGATTAAGGAAAACTATGGATATATAATTATTCCCGGCTCGGCTCATCTGGCAATTTTTCCCGGCTTGGCCATTATGCTCCTCACCATGGCATTTACATTTGTTGCCAATGGACTGCGTGACGCCATGGATTCACGTACGCAATTCACCATTTCCGGGTGATAGCTATCGTATAATCCATTTGTTCAAAACCTTCTTTCCTAAATATGAAAAACATAGGCAATTCTTGATAATTCTTTCCTTGCCAAAACGACTGATATTTTTATCTTTACAATTCTGGTTTCGCCGAGAATAATTTCATTTCCATTAACTATCCATGCCTACGTTTTCACATCTGCACGTCCATACCCAATTCTCATTACTTGACGGTGCTGCTGACATATCCCGCCTTTATAAAAAAGCTGTTGAAGATAAAATGCCTGCCCTGGCTATCACTGATCATGGCAATATGTTCGGTGTTTTCAAATTTGTTGCCGAAGCAGGCAAACATAATACAAAGGAAAATCCCAATGTTATTAAACCGATTGTCGGTTGTGAGTTTTATCTTGTAGAGGACCGCCACAAAAGACAGTTTACCAAAGAGGATAAAGACAAACGTTACCACCAGTTATTTCTTGCTAAGAATTCAGAGGGCTATAGCAACCTTGTCAAGCTCTGCTCGCTTGGCTACATCGATGGATTGTATGGGAAATATCCGCGGATCGATAAGGAGCTTGTTCTCAAATATCATAAAGGACTTATTGCTACTACCTGTTGTCTCGGTGCCTCAGTGCCAAGATTTATCATAGATAAAGGTGAGACAGAAGCCGAGAAGGAATTCAAGTGGTGGTTGGATTTGTTCGGGGAAGATTATTATATCGAACTGCAACGCCATGATATTCCCGAGCAGAACAAAGTGAATGCCGTTCTCCTTAAATGGGCTGTCAAGTATAATGTCAAAGTAATTGCCTCTAACGATTCCCATTATGTGAATCAAGAGGATTTCAATGCGCATGATATTTTGCTTTGCATCAATACGGGAGAAAAACAAAGCACTCCAACCATGAAGGAGTTTTCTGCCGACGATGATTCGTCCCGCGGAAAACGATTTGCCTTTTATAATGATCAGTTTTATTTCAAGAAAACGGAAGAGATGTCTGTACTCTTTTCCGACCTTCCTGAAGCCATAGATAATACCAATGAAATTGTAGGCAAAATAGAGCCTCTGAAATTGAAGCAGGATATCCTGCTTCCGCACTTTTCACTTCCTGATAATTTCACTTCTCAGGATGATTACCTCTATCACCTCACCATGGAGGGAGCAAGAAAGCGCTATGTGGAAATCACTCCTGAAATTGAAGAGCGCCTCAACTTTGAACTTTTCACCATTAAGACAATGGGTTTTGCAGGATACTTCCTCATCGTTGCCGACTTTATAAAAGCGGGTCGTGATCTTGGAGTATTTGTCGGGCCGGGTCGTGGCTCTGCAGCAGGATCCGCTGTAGCATATTCAATTGGTATCACCAATATTGATCCCTTGAAGTATAATTTGCTCTTTGAGCGTTTCCTTAATCCGGATCGTAAGAGCATGCCCGATATCGATACAGACTTCGACGATGTAGGTCGTCAAAAGGTGATTGATTATGTGGTTGAAAAATATGGAAGAAATCAGGTTGCTCAAATTGTTACCTATGGTACCATGGCTGCCAAAATGAGCATCAAGGATGTTGCTCGCGTGATGGATCTTCCCTTACAGGATTCCAACATGCTCGCGAAGCATGTTCCTGATCGTCCGGGTATAGAATTAAACCGGGTGCTCAAAGCTCCGATCGACGGACCGAAAAGTTTACGCGAAAAAGAAAACCTCAACAGCGATGAAATTGAAGATGTAAGAAAACTCCGAAAGATATACGAAGGAAAAGATCTTGCTGCCAGTGTACTTCGCGAAGCCTTAATTCTTGAAGGATCTGTACGTAACACAGGTATCCATGCTGCGGGTATAATCATTGCTCCGAAAGATCTCACAGATATTATTCCGGTGGCAACTTCAAAGGATACCGAGCTCCTCATTACGCAATATGATGGACGAGTTATCGAAGATGCCGGCGTAATCAAGATGGACTTTCTTGGTCTCAAAACACTTACCATCATTCGCGATTCACTTCGGTTAATTGAAGAAAATCACGGGGTAAAAATTGATATCGATACCATTCCACTTGATGATACTTTGACTCTGGAGCTTTATCAGAAAGGCGAGACGAACGGAACATTTCAGTTTGAGTCGAATGGGATGCAGAAATATTTAAAAGATCTGCGCCCCGATAAGTTCGAAGACCTTATTGCGATGAACGCTTTGTTCCGTCCTGGTCCCTTAGAATATATTCCTGATTTTATTGCGCGAAAAAACGGGAAACAAAAAGTTACTTACGATCTCGCGGCCCAGGAAGAATTCCTTCAGGAAACCTATGGAATTACCGTGTATCAGGAGCAGGTGATGTTGCTCTCGCAGAAGCTGGCCAACTTCACCAAAGGTGATGCTGACACCCTCCGTAAAGCGATGGGTAAAAAGCAAAAGGAAGTTTTGGATAAAATGAAATCCAAATTTGTGGAAGGCTGCAAATCTAATGGCCATGATCCTAAAGTTTGCGAGAAAATCTGGACAGACTGGGAAGCTTTTGCTTCCTACGCATTTAATAAATCACATTCTACCTGCTATGCATTCGTTGCATTTCAGACTGCGTACCTTAAGTCGCATTATCCGGCGGAATACATGTCCTCCGTGCTCACGCATAACCTGAGTAATATTGATAAGATTACGTTCTTCATGGAAGAGTGCAGGAGGATGAATCTTCCTGTTCTCGGACCTGATGTCAATGAAAGTGTTTATGACTTTGCTGTGAACACAAAAGGGCAGATTCGTTTTGGATTGGGTGCCATCAAAGGGGTGGGGGAAAATGCTGTTATAGCACTTATCTCAGAAAGAAAAGAGAATGGCCCTTATACAAGTATTTTTGATTTGACACGAAGAATCAGCTCAAAAGGGGTTAATAAAAAATGTCTCGAGAGTCTGGCACAGTCCGGTGCCTTTGATTGCTTCGAAGGGATTCACAGAGCCCAGTATCTTGAAGGAGATTCAAAAGATCCGATGACAGGAATAGAGCGAGCCATTCGTTTTGGAAATGCAATCTCAAACCAACAATCTTCCATGCAGAATTCTTTGTTCGGGGAAGATACGCAGGATCATATAACAGTTCCCAACCTCGCTGATTGCGAACCCTGGGGTGCTATTGAGAAATTGAAGAAGGAGAAAGAAGTGATTGGTTTTTATATTTCCGGACATCCCCTGGATGATTACCGTTTCGAAATAAAAACATTCTGCTCTCACAGCGTTGATCAATTGACAGATCCGGATAAATTGAAAAACAAAGAAGTCACGCTTGCAGGAATTCTGACAGAAGTGAATCACCGTATGAGTAAAATGGGAAAGCCATTTGCTACTTTTAGTATTGAAGATTTTACCGGCACCATCAGGATGGCTCTATTTGGAGAAGATTATTCCAATATGAAAGCATGCCTCATGGAGGGCTCTTTTGTTTATGTTAAAGCCAAGGTGCAGGCTCGCTTCAATTCTTCAGATCAGTTTGAAGTAAGGCCCAATACTATGTTCTATCTTTCCGATGTAAGCGATAAGCTTGCCCGAAGCCTTACGCTGAAAATGCCTTTGCAAAAGGTCTCAAAAGAGCTCCTGAACCAAATGACGGATCTCTTAAACAATTCCCCCGGCAACTGTGTTGTAAAGTTCAATGTAATCGACCAAAGCCAGAATTTGGGCGTTGAATTGCCTTCCAAACGTTTAAAAGTGCATATTAGTACAGGTCTTATTGACAGCCTGAACGCCTTGAACGGACTCGAATGCATTTTAAATTGAACAGACTGAAAAAATGTCAGATATTAGGCTTTGGGTCGGTTATTGCTTAAAGCAAGCTCACTAAATTTAATTTTACTAATTATTAGAATCTAAAAACATGGCAATTGAATTAACAGACGCGAATTTCGAAGAACTGGTATTAAAATCAGATAAACCCGTATTGGTTGATTTCTGGGCAGAATGGTGCGGACCATGCAGAATGGTCGGTCCTATCGTAGAAGAACTTGCAAAAGATTATGACGGAAAGGCTGTCATTGGAAAGGTCAATGTGGATAATAATCCTAACATCTCTACCAATTTTGGTATCCGTAATATTCCAACGCTACTCATCTTTAAAAATGGAGAAGTAGTCGACAAGCAGGTAGGTGCTGTTCCAAAGTCTGTTCTTGCAAATAAGCTGAACGCTCAGATGTCTTGATCTGAAGAATAATATACAGCCGGATGTTTGCGCATCCGGCTTTTTTTTTGAGATAATTTCGATTTTTTATCTTGTGCAGGTTACAACACTAATTCATGGAATGCGTCCGTTCAATAATTCGTACCTTTGAAATCAACATATTTTTGCATGCCAATTAATCAATCCGAAATACGTCAATTCAGTCACCTGGAACTGCTTGCAAAGCAAGTAGTCGAGGGTTTTATCACAGGCCTGCATAAAAGTCCATTCCACGGATTCTCAGTAGAGTTTGCTGAACACCGTTTATATAATACAGGTGAGTCAACAAAACATATCGATTGGAAATTATTCGGGCGTTCCGACAAGGTATTTGTTAAACGATATGAGGAAGAAACGAATCTCCGTTGTCAGTTGATTATTGATAATTCATCTTCCATGCATTTTCCGGATGAAAGCAAGAAGGGAATTCTAAACAAAATAAATTTCTCCGTGCATTGTGCCGCGGCACTTACACATCTCTTGAAAATGCAAAGAGATGCCGTTGGTTTAAGCATTTTTTCTGATCATGTTGAATTGAATACGAATGCCCGTTCCAATCCTGTTCATCACAAGATGATGTTTGCCGAAATGGAAAAACTGATTGCCGGCCCTGCCATTCAAACCGGTAAAATGACATCAGCTGCAGCTGCCTTACATCAGATTGCAGAGACCATTCATAAGCGTTCGTTGGTTATTATTTTTAGCGACATGATGGAAAGTTCGGAAAACCCTGATGAATTATTTGCCGCATTACAACATCTGAAGCATAACAAGCATGAAGTTATTCTCTTTCATGTGATCGATAAAAGCAAGGAAGAAGAATTCCGCTTCGATAATCGACCTTATCTTTTTATTGATGTGGAATCAGGTGAGGAAGTAAAGGTTCATTCGAATGAGATAAAGGAGACTTACGTGAAGGCGATGAGCGAGTATAAGAAAGAATTAAAATTGCGTTGCGCTCAATTTCGTATCGATTTTGTTGAGGCAGATATTCATGAAGGCTATCAACACGTGCTCCTCCCGTTTTTATTGAAGCGTGAAAAAATGCATTGAACATCAGTTTCGCAAGATCTTCCTCAGGTAAAGTATCTTTTATTAAATTGATTTGTTATTATGACTAAGGGAATCTTCCGTAAGACAGTTTATCTTTTTCCGCTCCTTGCCATTATTCTCTTTGCATTTTCTTCTTCTCCTGTACTAACCTCGGACCCATTAAGTCCTGAACAACATTTCAGAGAAAAATTAATCGACAAATCTCAGGCTCTCATAAGGATTATGAAAGAACTGGAAGAAGCTGCAAGCTCTAAGAAAAGCCTGAAGGAAAAGGAGAAACTGCGTTCGCTTTTTCTGTCATCGAGAGACAAATACAAGGAGATTGAAACTTTTATCATTCATTTTTTCCCGGGCGATGCCTTTGCCATCAACCAGCCGGATTTAGTCTATCCGGAAGAAGACGATGAAGTGTCAATAATGTTTGAGCCACATGGTTTCCAGGTTTTGGAAAGATTCATATTCACTGATTCATCGACGGAAGGCTTGAGTCAAACAAAATCTGAAATTGAATATATTCTGAAGTTGATAAAGAAGTGGCCTGATATGATGCAGAATTTCGAATTTCCTCCTCGGGAAATTTTTGAAGCTGCTCAGATGGGAATGATCAGAATTTATATGGTTGGACTCACTAATATCGAAACTCCCCATTGCAAAAATGCCTTTCCGGAAGCCTATGCTTACACTTCCTCCCTTCAGGAACTACTTTCTGAAATGTATGTCTCTGACTCCATGTGGGTAGAATCCTTACAACGTGAATTATACCCGAAGTTTGATGCGTTGAAACATGAGTTGAAAACAGAGTCGAAAAAGGTGCAGCCCGATTATTTCAATTTGTATTCCAATTATTATATCCCTGCTTCGGAAGTTTTGGTTAAGGCTCGTCATTTTCTTGTTCCTGATAATTTTTTTAATACAACTGCAATAAATCTGGAAGCACGCTCTATTTTCGATCCCGGTTCGTTCAATACTTATTTCTTCGTGCCCGGGAAAATAGTGGGTAGCCAGAAGGAGGTCACTCAACTGGGTAGGACCTTGTTTTTTGATCCCGCCCTATCATCAAATAATGAGCGGGCTTGTGGATCTTGTCATAAACCTGATCTGGCATTTACGGATGGTTTGCCTGTGAGTCGCTCTTTCGAAAAGCAATCTATGTTGGAACGAAATGCTCCCGGATTGATTAATGCTGTTTTGCAAAAAAAACTATTTCATGATGGTCGTTCTTTCTCCTTCGAGAATCAGGCAAGCGAAGTTTTAAATAATCCCGATGAAATGCATGCCGATTTCGCCGCAGTTGCATTGAAACTCCGCGGTTCTTCTGAATATGTAAATTTATTTCGTCAAGCCTTTCGTGATACGCAGGATACCTTACTGACCGGGCGATCTATATTAATGGCTATTGCAGAATACGAACGATCACTGATCGCTTTGAATTCCCGATTCGACAAAACCATGCGTGGGCATGATGACTTAATGACTGAGGATGAAAAGCAAGGATTCAATTTGTACATGGGAAAGGCAAATTGTGCCTCATGCCATTTTATTCCCCTCTTCAATGGAACAGTTCCTCCTGAATATGTCGAAACAGAAATGGAGGTAATTGGTGTTCCTGGAAATGCTGATATCGATAATCCAATAAAAGATAAAGACCCGGGCCGGGAAGCAATTGTCCCTATGGAAATTTACCGGGGTGCCTTTAAGACCCCCGCTTTAAGGAATAGCGAACTTACGGCGCCTTATATGCATAATGGAGTTTTTCAAACGTTGGAAGAAGTCGTTGAATTTTATGACAGGGGAGGAGGCCGGGGGATTGGTCTCGAAACAACAAACCAAACAATGATTACGGATTCCCTTCACCTCAGCCCCAAAGAAAAAATGCAATTAGTGCTTTTTCTTAAAACACTCACAGATACCGTAAATACTACATTTCGGCCAACTAAACTTCCGCTTTTCGAGAATGATCCTGAATTAAATCAACGTCATGTTGGTGGGGAGTATTAATTAAATTTAGTGCAAACATCCTGTTTCAAGCTCCAGTATTGGCCTTCAGCTAGCCGCTTCTTCGCTAAATTTGTTCTTGTGAGGTACAAGTTTTAAACAATCACTATTTGATAAAATAAGTGAATTGGCTCTATCCCTTTGTTGATAAGGGTTTTAGCCGCTTTTCGGATTATTTCATTCACCACGCCCATTGGTTCATTGGTCAAATATTGGAGGCTAAATGAAGGTTCTTTTATACTTTTACATACACGAATCCGGATCCAACTCAGCTTTAACATTTTCTACTTATTTACATGAAGACATTTACACGAAGAATCCTGCTCGCGGGGTTTATTTTTAATTGGTTTTTTTCGATCAATTCCACTGCTCAGGTTCTGATCAATGAAATCTGTGCGTCTAACGTTTCCCTTGTACAGAATTCAAACGGTAAATACGATGACTGGATAGAACTTT
>Ga0138256_10002610_pt1 | contig 19280 bp, 17 predicted proteins | sample KNB2016incub_MG_FD_105486 | JGI IMG/M metagenome (GOLD analysis project Ga0138256, IMG submission 105486) | Active sludge microbial communities from wastewater in Klosterneuburg, Austria - KNB2014incub_MG | ecosystem: Engineered > WWTP > Activated sludge > Unclassified | place: Austria... | reverse complement strand
CCGGTTTCCTGGTTATCCCGGAAAACCTTGGTGGCGTGTAAAATTTTGTCAACCAGGGTAGTTTTACCGTGGTCTACGTGGGCGATGATGGCGATGTTTCTAATGTCCATTTTGTAGTTTACAAGTTAACAAGTTGAAAGGTTGAAAGGGTAACAGCCGTCATTCTTTAGACATTCTGTCTAAATAACTGATGTAACCGTTTAATAACCGTTCAACTTCATTTATTTTAATTCTGAATTTCTTTAATATGTCTTCACTGATCAGCTCAGCATCGTAAGCATCAATCAGGTGGTTTAATGTTTCAGATAAGGATCCACGGGCTATCACACAAAATCTGAGCCGTTCCGGCCATGTTTTCCTTCCATGTCCTTCTGATATCTGAACATTCACCGAACGTGAACTTCTGATGAGTTGATCTGTCAGTCTGAATTTTTCTTCTGCGGGGAAAGTCTTAACTAATAGCGTAATATCTTTCTTTAACTCCCGGGCTCTCTTCCACACTTCCAGGTCTTCGAAACTTTGGTAAGCCATTGTAGTTCAGTTTTAGACAACTAAACTACTTCAACTAAACACCGGAAATGTTTCCGTCGCCGTCCCTTTTTAACCTTTCAACTTTTCAACCTTTCAACCTCTTCAGCCTCTCCAAAGAGGGCGCAAAGGTACATCTAAAAACCCGGTGCCCCAAATGAAACCCGCATTTAATACAGCCTTAACTTCCCAAAAAGGAATATTTGCTGTAGTTTTAGAAAAATAGTTGCTATGAAACTGCTTAAATGGCTCGCTGTCATAGTATTAGTATTTACCGTTGTTTACTTTTTAGGTCCCCGGCCTTCCACACCGAAGTACACGACTGAACTGCCGGCTATTCCGGCTGAAGGAGCAGCATTGGATTCCTTTGTGTCAAACCAAGAAGCCCGCCTTAAAATCAAGCCCGATAATGAAGCCCGGATCCTCTGGGCCAATGATTCCGCTAAAGCTGTTACCGAGTACGCAGTGGTTTATTTACATGGTTTTTCTGCCAGTCAGGAAGAAGGCGATCCGGTACACTATGATTTTGCCCAGAAGTTTGGCTGCAACCTGTACCTGAGCCGTTTAGATGCGCACGGAATTGATACGACTGAACAACTGGTCAATTTTACGGCGGCCGGGATTTGGCAATCTGCCAAGGAAGCTTATGCCATCGGCAAGCAGTTGGGCAAAAAAGTAATTCTGATGTCCACCTCAACCGGGGGCACCCTGGCCCTCAAACTGGCCGCTGAATACCCGGAGATTGCCGGACTGATCTTATTATCTCCGAATATTGAAATCAATGACCCCAATGCCTGGTTGCTGAATAATCATTGGGGACTGCAGATCGCCCGCCTGGTCAAGGGCCGGTACAATGTAGTGGCCGATACCACGCCGGTATATGCCCAGTACTGGAATAACCGGTACCGGATGGAAGCTACGGTACAACTGGAAGAATTACTGGAATCGACCATGAAGGCCTCGACCTTTAATAAAGTCACCCAACCCACCCTCCTGCTTTATTATTTTAAAGATGAAGATCATCAGGATGAAGTAGTGAAAGTATCGGCGATGAAGCGGATGTTTAATCAGCTGGGTACCCCGGCCGCGATGAAAAGACAGGTGCCCATTCCCAATGCCGGAGATCATGTGCTGGGATCCTATGTGAAATCGAAGGATATTGCTACAGTGCAAACGGAGTGTGAAAAGTTTGCATTAGAAATACTGAAACTTAAAGAGGCCCGGTAATCAGACCCGGATATAGATTTTCTTTTTATCCAGGACCCAACCCACAAACCAGCAAAATATCGCTACGGCCAAGGCAAACAAAAAAGAACCCAGGTAGGCACCAGCATGCCGGAAGATGTGCTCATATAACCAGGCATATAAGGGGGTTCTTTTTTCACCAATAGGAATAAACCAGAGCAGGATCGCGGCTATTTCTGAAAGCAGGTAGATAAAGAGTGGGTTTTTCCCAAACACTTCAAAAAAATAAGTCCACTTGGTGCGTCCCAGGAAATCGATCACATAACTCAGCGCAGCCAGCAGTACACAATCAATTCCTCCAGTGAGTAAGACAAAGGAACCGGTCCATAGTTTTTTATTGATCGGAAAAACCAGGTGCCATAATAAAGCAAGGCTGACCAATGCAAAACCAGTCAGTAATAATTTGGTCAGTTCTTCCCAGGTCTTCCCCTTCTCCGCAATAAACTTACCGGCTGCATAACCAAACACGACATTGGCGATAGAGGGCAAGGTACTCAACACACCTTCCGGATCAAAAGCCACGCCTTCGCCATGGTATAAATGACTTTCGCCGAGTAACCAGAGATCAAACCGGTTACCGGCATTGGTGAGCATATTGAACGGATCGGCCTTATCGCCAAATAGTAAAAGAATCAGCCAGTATAGCAGGAGCAAGACAACGGCTATCCGGACCGCCCTAGCTGCTTTGAGATAACGGATCATCAGGGCGCCAAAGAAATATCCGAGAGCGATCCGCTGCAATACGCCCATAATCCGGGTATTGGCGATCGGATTGGCCACCAGTTCGCCGGCTTCATTCCAATGTACAAAGGGAAACCAGTACATCAGGTACCCAAGCAGGAAAATGATGAGCGTCCGCTTCGTAATGATCCACAATACTTTTCCATCAGACAATCCATTCCATTTTTTCTCGACAAAACTCAAAGCATTCCCCACCACAAACATAAAGGTCGGGAACACGAGATCGGTTGGCGTAAACCCATGCCAGGCCGCATGTTTCAACGGCGCCCAGGTGGTATCCCAGCTGCCGGGCGTATTCACAATGATCATAAAGAATACGGTCATACCCCGGAGTACATCAAAGGCAAGAAATCGTTGGTTAACGGGCTGGTTCATAAACAGTATTATTTTTCGAATATAAAAAAAACAGTGGAGTAAGTTAACATTCCAAATAAAAAGGAATCTTTAACGGAAGCATCAAGAACCAAGATGCCAAGAAGCCAAAGAAGAACCAAAAAGCAAATGCCAAATAAGTTTCAAAGAACAAGATTAAAAAAAATCTCAAAGCCTTCTAAGAAAATCCACTTAGAAGGCTTTGAGATTTATATTTTGTAGCTTATTGGGCTTCCTGGTTCTTGAACACTTTTTGGCGTCTTGGCATCTTGGTTCTTGGTTCTTTTTCTTATCGTATCTTTATATAGTTCAAATTCCTCTACAATTTCGAAACAAAACATTGAAAAATGAACAAGCAGCACCACATCAAAGAGCTTGAAATGAAAATCGAGCATATCCGGAAAGAACCCGTTAAGGGGTGGCTGGGAAGAATCAGCAAATCCGTGAAAGTCCGGAAGATTGAAAAAAAGATCCGCTCATTGCGGAAAGGTGATTAACATGTACTTGCCCTACCTGATTGAATAAACCGCACGCAGAGGCGGTTTATTATTTCATAGACGTTTTTGGTATTCTTCGAATACAAACACAGCACCCTGCTCCAAATTATAATATGATTAGGCTGCTTTTTGAATCAATTCCGGGTATCATTATTGGCAAAAAGTATACTTCCTTTCTTCTTTTGTAACAAAAGGAGTTTCTGATGTGTCATAAAAGTATAACGGGCAGATTCCCATGCAATAATAAACCCATACCGGTAGTTGAAAAAGCCGGTGCGCAAAATATAACTGTGCAAAAAAGTCCAGATGGGATGAAAAATCAAATAAAACAAATTGGTTCTTCGTCCGGCCGAATAACCAGAACTCGCGGCAATGCTACTCAGGTGTTCGTTATGTTTTTGATGTTCCTCTGTTGTAACATAAGCATAACGAAGGATTTCCCCAGGCAGGTCCTGTATAGCTACCGGTCCTGGAAAAGCAATTTTTCCATGCGGATCCACCCCATCCCATTTAGCCTTCTGCTTTTCAAATAATCGTACGCTACGGTCCGGATACCAACCACCATGACGGATAAACTGATCAATATAATGTGTGCATCGGTTTATCCGGTATCCGCTGTAAGCATATTTTTCCTTACAGTTCTGTATCGCAGTCCGGAGAGTAGCATCAATCTCTTCTTTGGGATCAAGGCTTAATATTAAGAGGTGACTGGCGAGTTCAATCGCCCTGTTCTTCTGACGGATTTCCCCTGTAACGGATTCCTGTATAACGCGGGCTCCAAAATTTTCAGCAATTGAAACCGTCTGGTCATCGGAAAAAGAATCCAGAATAACGATTTCATCCGCAATGCCGGTTACGGAGACAAGGCATCGCTCTATATTCTGCGCATCATTTTGTGTAATTATAACAACGGATAATTTCTCCATAGATAAAGGTATTATCACTCCATATTTATACTATAATAGTGGTAACTTTCCGTGAAATTCAGATCCTGATTCTCAATCACTAATAATCATTTCCTATGCCTGTTCGCCAAAATATTTTTCTGCTGGCTATATATATATTCATAATCTTTCTTTTTTTCCCTTCGTGGCAAGCACTCAATTTTTTTTCAACCGTCTTACTTGTCATAACAGCATTTTTTCAGAATTCATTCAAAGAGAAGTTAGCTGTTCTCCGGGAGAGAAAATTCACTTACGGAATACTGTTGTTTTTTATATACATTTTTATTAGTGTGCTGACATCTGATAACAGGGTCAATGCTTTTCAATCACTAGATCCGCGTTTACCCTTACTTTACTTTCCGATAAGTATTGGTCTTGTCAATACAGACAAAGCAGTCTCCCAAAAAGCCTTAACCGGTATTGCCGTTATTATTACAATCGTTTCTCTTGTTTGTGTAACAAACGGTATTTATCGTGCAACCCATTTTCATAATACTTCGTATTTATATAATGACGCCCTTTCAGAATCCGTAACAGGCCTGCAGTCCATTTATATATCATTACTGGTCAATATCTCCATTTTCATCTTTACCTGGCTCTATATTTCAAGACCGCAAACACCAGGTCGATCCCTATTTATCCCTGCTATTATCTTCCTTTTTATAACCAGCTTCCTTTTGGCAAGCCGGAATCTTATGTTAGGATTATATGCAGCCACCCTGATCTTTGCTTTCTACCACATTATCAAAAAAAGAAAATACCTCGAAGGAGCAACACTTATTTTCGGACTGATAATAAGCCTGTTCATTACTTTTAAATTCTTTCCTAAAACAATGAACCGGTTCAAAGAACTCAGCTACACCAGTTTTAATTTTCAGCAGGATGGTGCAGAAAGTCATTACGACATGTCGGTGGACAGCACCCAATGGAACGGAGCTAATTCCCGCCGGGCAATATGGCAGTGTGGCTGGGAATTGTTCCGTCAATATCCTGTGTTTGGTGTTCATCTCGGGGATAAAAAAGATAAACTGACCGCCATCTATCGTGAAAAGAAATTTGACTTCGCACTCCGCACACAAAAAAATCTTCACAATAATTACCTCGATATTCTGGTCAGTCTCGGTATATCCGGTTTTATCCTGTTTATTAGCAGCTGGATCATTATCCCGCTCTTCTATTTCCGGAAAAAAAATGACATCCTCAGTCTGAGTATCCTCCTCACTTTTGCTATGGCAATGGCCACGGAAAATTATTTTGACAGGAGTCTGGGTGGAATGTTGTTTGGCTTTTTTGTGTCATTCCTGCTCAGCAGTAATCTATCAAAGAACGAACCGATGTAGCAGGTCTATTTACTGGTTATCTGTCAGGTAATGCTGAATGGCCGTTTCAGTATCACCATAAAAAACCATTTCGCCCCCTTTCATATATACAGCCCTGTGACAATATTTTTTTATTACATCCATGCTGTGGCTGACCAGCACGACTGTTCTTCCCTGGATCCAAGAACTTTCAAACACCTTGATTGCTTTTTCCTGAAATTTCATATCCCCCACGGCAAATATTTCATCCAGGAACATGATATCAGCTCCGGCTTTGACCGCAATGGAAAATCCCAGGCGGGCCACCATACCAGATGAGAAAAACTTGATTTTAGTGTCGACAAATTCCCTTAATTCCGCAAAATCTATAATCTCATCGAAAATTGCATCTACCTCTTTAATCTTTAAACCAAGAACAGAACCAGATACGTAGATGTTTTCACGAGCTGTTAATTCATGACTCATCCCAACACCCAGGTTCATCAGCATGGTAGTACCATGTATATTAATATACCCGGTATCTGCCGGATAAACGCCTGCCAGTAATTTCACGAGAGTGGATTTGCCACACCCGTTTCGTCCAAGCAAACCGATACATTCCCCCTTATTAATTTCCAGCGACATTAACTTAACTGCACTAATTTCCTTCTTTCGGGGTGGATTGAAAATATTGAATAGCCTGTGTTTGACCGTATTATGATTATCTTCGCTGACTACGAATGTTTTACTAATAAACTTTGCTTCAATAGCTACCTGGGATTTCATGATTAATAATTTAAAGTTTTTCAGCGGCCTTAACTCCGATTTTTTTCAGAAGTAAAATACCGGTCAATAATAAGAAAATCGAATAACCCCAACCGAAAACAAACAGTTCCCAATCTGGTGAAGTGTGATCGATAATCACATTTCGGGCATTTATTATAATGCCGGAAATAGGATTAACATACTCCAGTCCCGGCAATGATTCTCTGAACATGTCGAGTTTAAATAAAATTGGCGAAAGCCAAAAACCAATTCCGGTAATCACGATCCATATCTGTGAGATGTCTTTGGCCAAAATATAAATATTGGAAAGGATGATTGAAAAGGCAAGTGCAAAAACCACCAGGTTTAAAAAAATGGGTATTACATAAAACGCCGTAAAACCAAGTCCAAGGGTGCCTTTATCAATAAACTGAAAGTATATAAGGAATAAAGAGAGATTAAAGAAAAAACCGATACAATTTGCAAGAATGGTGGACAGATATATTTCAATCTTGTTCATATTGGTGAATTCATAGAGATATTTCTTTGTATGGAGTAACTGTATTGTACCTGTAGTGCTTTCAACAAAAAAATTCCAGAATATCAGTGCTATAAACAAAAAAGAGACAAAATTAGGAATACCTTGCTTCAGTACCAGTTCAAATGCCACATAATAAATGAAAATATCGGATACAGGCTTGATGACAGCCCACAACAGTCCTAGTTTATTCTCATAATACCGGAGCTTAAACTCAATTTTAGCCAGCAACCAGATTCGTTCAACTACATTCGAAACCGCTTTCCGTTTATCTACCGTTCTAAATAACATAACTTATTATTTCAGTCTTTTAAAGATTATATACGCAATTTTCCTCAGGTAACGTTTTCCTTTTATTTTTTCCTTCAGCCTTCCTTGCAGCTTACCCGACAAAAGGCTAAATATTCCGGTACTTATACCAGCCCCTTGTTTAGTAGGATTATCAATAAACAATCCACTCCCGTTTGCATTAAATAAATGCACCAGCTTAGGGCCATATTGCTGATAAATTTTTTTGTGCTTATCCGCCATCAGTTGATGCAGAAAGAGCCTTTTTACAACAGTAAAGTTTCTTGCCATTGATTTCTTTCTGACCCGATAATTAAACAAGGGTTCGGGCAAAACCAGGCCGCCGTAACTGTTTTCAATCATGCTGACGACAGCATCCCAGTCTTCCATTCCGTACTCAAAACCCGGATCAAATTTTCCATGACTTAAAAAGGAGCTTTTTCTGAATACAAGTGTGCTCGTAAGTAAATTATGGAAAAGTAATAGGGGCGGTTCCGGGTTAAACGCCGGCCAGCACCCGGTAGCATGCCCCGTATAATTTGCCCAGCAGCTCACAAAATGCACATTTGTATAAGCCGATAGAAGGGTTATGGCTTTAGGATAAAAGCTTGTATCCACGGTATCATCAGGATCCAGAAATGCAATAAATTGACCCGTTGCAATTCCGGCTCCGTAGTTTCTGGCGAGCGCCAGTCCCTGATTTTTCGTATGAACTATTTTTACCGGGAATTTTTTTTCAATAGCTGAAAGTGCAGACAGGCTGGCTGCTTGTGTACTGCCGTCGTTGACAATAATTATTTCAGTTCCTTCTACATCCGTGTTTATTACGGATCTGACACACTCTTCAATATAATCGCCCATATTAAAATAGGGGATGACCACAGACAAATGTTTTCCGGACTTACTTTCATGTTCATCGTCTGCAAGCCGGGAATTAACTGATGTGAAGGGATAGTCTGAATGCACTCGTTGGACCGTCATAAATTCATTGATGACGTCCATTTTTTTGGTATACACAGTATCGGGTGCAAAATCCGTATTCATCGTTTGACAGGCTCTTTCACTGATCTGTTCCAAAGCTGCCGGACCCATTGACAGAATCTGAATCAGTTGCGTTTCGAAATCACCAGGTTCATGATGATCGAACAGAAAACCATTGACCCCGTGACGGATTACTTCTGATTGACCACCTTGTTTGGAGGCTAAGACGATTTTTCCCAACGCCATTGCTTCCAGTACAGTATAAGGTAAATTATCCACGAGGCTTGGAACAATAACCAGATGGGCCTTTTCTAAAAAATTTCCAAGATTTGCAGGTGGATGTTCTCCCTCCAGTACCAGTAATTGCCGGTTTATATAATCCTTATAGGTGTCTTTGACAACATCACCCATAGATTTACCTTCCGGATGAAACAGCAGGTCTGTATTCCCAACCAGGTGTAACGGATGTTCAAACCCCTTATCCCAGAGCTCTTTAAAATACTTTAACAGCGCAAAAGTGCCCTTCAGTGGGGATAGTTTACCGAAACAAACAATGTAATTTTTACTGTACGTAGTTGAGCGGGAATTGCTGCCCCGGGAAACCGGATTTCTTACATATTGTACCTTCCCGATCTTTCTTTGCATCCGGTCCTGAATCTCCTTGACCAGGTATGTACTGGGTGAAATCAGCAGATCGGCACATAGCATACTGGACTTTTCCATTTCACCTGTCCAGAATTGCGGAAATGCGTAAATGGGTACATGATTGTATTCGAGGTATAAGAAAGAAGGTGCATGACAGGTTATCAGAATTGTAAGATCCGCAAATTCCTTATAACGCATCCACTTGTATTGCTGGAGATAATAGGCAATTCCAAGGTATTCCTGGGATTCGATGATAGCCGGTCGTCCTTCGCTGCGGATATATGCTCCAACAATTGCTGCATATTCATAGCTGATATTCGCTTGAAAACCCAGAAACTTTGAGGTTCCTGTTCTGTTGGGCACAAATCTTATAACCCGGACATTTTGCTCAAAGGTTATTTTATCATTAAGTAAACTTATATCATAGATAAACACAGTTACATCATGCCCTTTCTTGCTCAGCATGGCTGCTGTGCAATGTACATAAGTACCTATACCGCCGCCATACTGCGGCGGATACTCAGTTGTCAGTAACCAGTATTTCACCCTGCTGAAATTTTATGTAGGATGCCCTTCATTTTATGATACAGTTTTCTTGCATTGTTTACAGTCCTCTTATTTTTTTGCAGTACACGGAAAATCCGGGAATTCGTTTTCGCATACAGCTCTTCATTATTTTTCTCCAGGTATTGCAACCGGTTCAACAAAACCATATATTCATTGGAAATATTTGCTGTAGTTGCATTAACGCCCAGGCTCTTTAAATTAAGTAACGCCGTGTGAATCTGAGATGCCATTTGGGGACTGCTGAATTTTTCTTCGACCCTCAAACGGGACGCCTTTCCCATTTTGCTGATCGTTTCCGGAGAATTCAACAGATCAGACAAGACCCTTGCATATTCGCCCGACTCTTTCTCTTTCGTAGCTTGCTTCACCAGGGTACCACATGCCTCCGTAACTAGTTCTTTTTGCCCACCAGTATCAGCCCCGACGATTGCCAGTGATTTGGCCATCGCCTCATAGATCGACAGTGCAATTCCTTCATACAAAGATGGCAGGAAGAAAATATCGGCAGCATCCATATAATCAAGAACTACGTCATTCTCCTGTGACCCCAGGAAAAGTACCCGGTCACCAAGTTTATGTTTTTTAATACTATTAACCATGGCTGAAAGTTCTGGTCCGTCACCTATGATAACACATTTAAAGTCACAATGAACATCTCTAATTTTCGCGATAACATCGGCTACCATGCCAGGCTGCTTTTGAGCAGTCAGCCTGGCCACATATAGAATAAGGCAACTATCAGCTTTCAGATTCAGTTGCTTTCTGATTGCTTCGCGCTTGTCAGGATCCCTTTTAACATGTTGGGTATCTACATTAATATAACATGTTTCAACCTTGCTGCTATCTGCTCCCATTTCGATACACCAACCGCCTAGCTCTTTGGAACTGACAAATGATTTGTCAAGACAATTTGTATAGGTTGCAGAAAAAAACGGATATCCCCCGTTATACCAACCAGGGTCCACGCAATGTACATAATCAACAACAGGAATATGGGGATACTGTATTTTCAGCCACGGCAGCAGGTAATAGCCATACATGGAATTCGATAAGAAAATAGTATCCGGCTTTCTCGATTCTATAAAATACCTTATCCATTCATTGAAATAAATAGTATTGCCAAGATTTGCCAGGTGAAAAACATGCGCAGTACAACCTTCAAAAGCCTTGCTAAGTGCCTGCTTGCTTTTCAGAGTAGTTAACACAATTATATTCCAACCCCTGCTGCTGAGCTCTTTGATCAGACGAAGATTGAACAGATCAGCTCCTCCCATTTCCAGCCAGGGAAAAAGATAAAGAATTGTTCCGGGATTATTCTCACCGGCGGGGATCAACGGCAGGGATACAGGGGGTAATGCTATTTTTCCAAATTCATATTGCAACTGTTGCGGTTGCGGGAAGCCCCTTTCCTTCAAAATGGCTGCATACTTTGCATTCAGTTTTTCCCGCACTTTCCACAGCCTGGCAGGGTTTTGCAGGTCTTCCCAGTTTTTGTTTAACGTCCGTCTGTAATAAAAAAGATATTCAGGAATAGTATACCCCCAGTAATTCAGACTCGCTGCCTGTAACCAAAAATCCCAATCTTCACATCCATTACGCATTGTTTCATCAAACAGGACAGATCCGAACACTTCCCGTCGCGACATAAAACAACTGGTATTTCTGTTTTCTTTCAGAAAAAGTTCCCGGTCATGAAATCCACCCGTCCAGTTATATTGTTGTGCGCCAAATCCAACCACCCATGAATTTACAAATTTGTATTCGGTATGGGTTTCCAGAAACAAATAGGCCTTCTCCAGAAATGTGGGGTGAATGAGATCATCGGCATCCAAAAAAAAGAGATATCGCGACTTTGCCTGTTGAATACCGGTATTCCGGCTGGCAGGCAATCCCCGGTTCTCATCGTGTCTGATTACCTGTACCCGTTTGTCCGTTTTGGATAAGCGGTCCAGTATATTGTTTGTTTCGTTATCGTCTGACCCATCATTGACAAGTACCCACAAAAAGTCATTCCTTGTCTGTTTTTGTAAAGAGGCATAGGTCTCATACAGAAGGATACCTGTATTATACACCGGCGTTATAACGGTAATAAGATTATTATATTCGGCTTGATTATACACGATTGTTTAACGGGCTGCTTCTACTGCTATTTTCTTGTTCTCCTGTTTGTCCGTATGGTGATAAAGCTCCAGATGCTCTTTTGCACACTCCTTTATTGAAAGGGGGCTTTTTATATTCCGGGCCATTTGCATTATTAAATGACGATCATTGCAAAGTGCTGCAATTTTCTCCTTAAGACTTTCTGCCTTTCGCGCCATAAAGTGTATTCCGGTTACCCCATCTTCAACTTTTTCCTGCATGCCCCCGATATTGCTGCAAATAACCGGTCTCTTGTACATAAAAGCCTCCTGTATCACCATTGGTGAATTCTCCCACCAGATAGATGGAACGATAACACAATCCACCTGGTTCAGCAAGGAAGGCAACTCACTGCTTTCATACGATCCGTGATTGGTAACGACAGTTTTATTGTCTGCAAGAAGCTGCTTTATTTTTGCAATGAATTCCGGGGCCTGAAATTCCAGGTTGACTCCAAAGATGTCGAGTCGCACCTGTTTTTTAACTGATTTGGGGAGTAGCTTAAAAGCATTTAATAAAACATCTATTCCTTTATATGGATTAAGTTGTCCAAAATAGCCAAACCTGATCTTGTATTCCTTATCTGTAAGATCTCTGCTGATAACTGTTGATGCCGGTTCCTGCCCGTTTTCAATAACAGTAATTTTTTCTGCTGGAATACCCCAGTCAACATATCGTTGCTTGAGAAACCGGCTTGGAGAAATAAAATGATCTATGATTTCAAAATAAGATTTAAGAAAATACTCCCGCAACAGAAAATCACCTGATGAAGTGGCTGTAAAGCAGTTATGACATTCCAGCGGAGAAGACTTATAACACAACTGTTTACTTTCACCGGTCTTAACCATTTGCCCGTTGTGATTACAAATGGCACTATACTCGTGAAGGGTAAGAAATACTTTAGGAGCTGAACTTAAATTTTTAACCACTCTTATTAACTCCACGCCTATATGAATAAAATGATGAAAGTGCACCACATCAGGTTGGAACTTTTCGATCAGGCTCTTCACTTCCTTCCAGAGCACCTCCTTTTGAGGTTGTGTATGGGTAAAATAGTCCTGCGTATTAGAGTAAAAGAGAAACTCATCTTTTTCCAACTGTGCCAGCGGGTACGTTTCTGAACCGGTTTTACCATGCCTGGCGAGAAACAAAACTTTTCCGGGATATATTTTTTTGTACTCCCTGAATAAGTTATATGCTGCCACTTCTGCCCCACCCTTTGAAAAGGATGGGTGGCCATGTGAAATAATTAAAATTCTGGGGTAGGTTATATCTCTCATAGTCTTTAGTCCGGTAACTTGATTGATTCGATTAATTCGTTCCATCTTTTGGTGTGGAGCCATCCGTTATAGAGGGTGACTTTGTGTTTCCAGCCATGATCATTAAAAAGAGACTGCGATTTTCTTTCCAGGTGGTACAACACAATCTCCGGTTCATAATAACACTTATAATTAATCGACTGAATTTTCAAACATAAGTCTGAATCCTCAAAGTCTCCAAGTATATAAGATTCATCAAAACCACCTACCCTGTTATATATTTCTTTTGAAATAAGCATACAGGCGCCAGTTACGGATGGCATTTCCTTTGCCTTCTTTATGGGGGATAACCACAAAGGGGTTCCTTTACCCGGATGCTCGTTGAACCAAAAACCTTCCAAAAATGCAAAGTGGCTGAAGTTCATTCCCGCGTGCTGAATACTATTGTCTTCATATAAAAGCGTGGGTCCGAGTATGCCGCATTGATCGAGTGTTGTATAGCGGAAGAACAGTTTTTCCAACCACCCTTTGTCCCTGGGAATTACATCGGAATTCAACAGCAGCAAATAATCGGATGATGCAAACGTTACGCCAAAATTATTAGCACCAGCAAAGCCAAAGTTGGCACCACCGTATACAAGTTTAAATGAAAACTGATAGATGGGATAAATCTGATTACAGAATAAAACAACACTATCAATTATGGCAGGGTCATCAATCACATAGATGATCTCCGTTCTGTACATATAGGGATCATTGCAAAACTGGCTCAGTTGAAACTGGATAAAATCATATCTTCCATAAATCGGGACAACGACTGACACCTCCGGCTTTTCACAAGGCTCTCCAAATTGCTTAAACCAGGGCTTGATTGAAGGCTTAATTTTTAACTCACTTAGCTTTTGAATGGCCGGCCCGATACAGGTATCAAACTTTTTAAATACATCCGGTTCATTTAAATCCAATACAGATAAAACCAGCTTCACTTTGTTGATAAAGCTGATGTTCCTGTGTGTCAATTCACATTCATATACAAGCAGCTCATTATTCCTGGTAAGCACGTGGATCTCCGCTTTCTTGTCTTCGTCGCGCAACCCTTCATTGTTAGTTATAAAACCGAAAAATCCGGTCTTTTGAATTACCTCTATTTGTTGATGACGAAAATGTTCCCGTACGTCATTCCTTGTATAATACTGAAGAGAAGGCAACAGATTTTGAGAAAAACGCTGATTCTCGAACATGAAATAAACTTCATCAATAACCTGTTCAGGATCGACTATCCAGCCAGCAATAAACAGGTTATTTCCAACCGGCATGACAGTCTCGAAGTTTACCTTAAAGAATGTTTTACACTTTTCAGGTACAACAATTTCAATATTCTCCCTTTTAATACTTTTAAAATGTTGCTGTAAAACCTCGCCCTTCTTTTTCAAATAGTTCTTCGCCCTTGCCGTATCGACAATAGCGGTATTCATTTCCATTTCCACGCTCTCCGTTGTCTCTGCATGTTGTTTCGGCTTTATAAAATAACCCCTGAGCCGATCTTTAATGATCCCTGCAAGTGTTCTTTTTTCATACGTCCGCTGATACCAGCTTAAACTTTCTTTCAGATCCCTGTTCTCTTTTTCAAGTAGCTCTTTACTCCTGTGCATAATTAAACTCTTGGAGGTTCTTCATTTATTTCTTATGACCTAATGCGCCGAACAATTTCTGTTTCAATGTGCCCAGCAAACTCCGGGTCTCATACGTTCTTTTATACCATTCAATATCCTGCTGCAATCGCTCAATATCATTCAGCAGTTTATTGATTAATTGGCGATTGCCTTCTGCACTATTCTTATACTCTGTCACTTCATCACTTAATTGCAGTATCTGCTTGTTCTTACCTTCTAATAAAAGATGGAGGCGTTTGATCTCCTGTTCCTGAAGGTCTACCGTGCGTTGTCGGGCAGACATTCCAAATTCCAGTTTACGATCAATGGCATCAAGAGATGACTGGATGTCTGACAAAGTTATTTTGTCCGTTACGGAGTACTTTTCCGGCAAACCTATATCCTTTAATGGTTCCATTGTAAGAAAATTCAGGTTTTATACATCATCACTTTAATATCAATTTCAATCTTGACTTTGCAAGCCAATCTGTAACAACATCTACCCCTAAAAGCATTCGGATCAATTCCGGTAAAATCAGTATGCAGGTAAACAACTAACCAGCACGCATCGTTCATTTAAAGAGCTGAGTGACTGCCAATGGAATTTCTTTAAGTCAACCAAATTTCCATTTCTCATTTTTGATAGCTGAAAAAACTGATCCGGAATATACATCCCTGTAATTCTTAAAATTGTGCTGAACATCAAACTCTTTTTTACATATCTCCACGGAATAACCGCCCATGACAGACAACATTTGCGGATTATTATAATAATTAAGAATTTTCAGAATAGCCTCTCCTTTTGTAGTAAAAAGGGCCCCGTTTATCCCTTTTTTCACTATATCAGAGTTTCCGGTGCAATTAGTCAGCAGCATCGGTTTACACAATGCCATTGCCTCCAGCACGGCAAATGATAATCCTTCGTATTTAGAAGTTGAGAGATAAAGATCTGCGCCTGCCACAACTTTTTGCACTGAGGGGGTATCCAGCCAACCTGTAACATGAATATTCCGCGAAGTGAACTGATGTTGATCAGGACCATCTCCTATCCACGTAAATTGAATAGCCGACATGTCCTCAAAATAGGCCGCTATTGCATTGAAAAGCGCTGGTTGTTTTTGTGCTTCAATTCTTCCACTGGTAACTACCCTGAATATGGAGTCCGTTTGCTGATCTGCAAATTCCTGGGCTTTTTGTACTGATACACCATTATTTATATAGACGGCTTTGATTCCTAATTTCTGGTATTCATTATACTCTGATACAGAACAGCAAACTACCTGACCGCCGAGCCGGTCACCAAGTTTTTCCATTTGCTGATAGAAATATCGCTGTATCCTGTTACCCGCCGATAAAAAAGGGGCTCCATTTGGCGTATAGATTACATTATCGATCCCGGCCAGCCTGCATGCCAACCTGCCCAGTAAACCACTTTTAGAAGAATGAAGATGAACGGCATCCACCAGGCCTTTTCTTTTTAAGCGGCGTAAGACAGTGTATAATTCACTGAGTGCGAATGCATCTTTAACCGGGTCAATAGCCCGTTGGGCTGAGCGCCACCTGATAAACCGTATATTTTTTTTAGTGAAATTTTGCTTAACCTCATGAGCTGGCATGATCTTTATCCGCTCGCCATGAATGATGATATGAACATCATCCGGCATGGATACTGTTAGTGATTTTACAAAAACCGCAATGCCTGCGGCAAAGGGTTCAACAATGTGAATTATGTTCATAAGAAGGTTTAACGAAAACGCGGCAATTTACTCATAAATTATATGATTTATACATTATTTATGTTAAAGTTTTGCGCCAATAATGACTTAGTTCACTTAAGTAAACTATACTGAATATCCAAACCTGTAACTGACAAACCATTGCAAAAGAGCGTTGCACGGCTAGTTTTTTCCCAGGCCCTTTTTAAGATATTCTACTATGGCAAGTGGGGTGAATCGTAAAATGTGGATGTAAAAATAACTCAAAATTTTTAATGTGACAGATTTGCCAAATTTTCTTACCACTCTATACCTTGACTGTAATTGTCGGTTTCTATTCGTATAAGAAATACCATTTTTGTTGATTTCACACAATACTAAATAATCATTAAGTATATATGATTGACTTACATCAATAATAGACCAGAAAAACGCATAGTCCTCCGCGTGCGGAAAATCGTCTGGGTAAAGTAAATTATTATCTTCCAATACTTTACGACGGATCACCACACCAGGATGTATAAAAACATTTCTGAAATACATAGCACGTAACAACTGTGGATGGTCAACCGGTGTGGTGTATTTATACCCATTGCTGCCCGCTTTATCCCGGAAACTTACCCAACAACCCAATAAACCAACTGAAGAGTGCTTTTTCATGAACTCTATTTGCCTGGAAAACCGGTCAGTTGAGCATATATCACCGCAATCGAGCCTGGCAATAAAACTGCAGTCCGTATTGGAAAAAATCCAATTCAATCCTTTATTCAGTGAAAATGTGATGCCTTGATTCGTATCATTTTTTAAAATCACAGCGACGCCGGAGTTTTCTCCTGCTTCTCCAAGATCCGTATACTCAACCGGGACGGCACTACCGTCATCAACAATGACAATAAGATACTCTCCATCCGTGTAATGAACACTCTTTAATGATTGTATCAGGCCCGAAATATTATTGTAACATGGTATCAGTAAGCAAAAATCATATTGACATTTGTGCTTCATTGTGTCAAGATAATTGAAACAAAATTAAAAACAAACAATAACAGATTATTAGGCTAATACATCATTTATCTGCAAACTGCTCCAGAATTGTAGCTAAATGAAAGGGGTTGTACAAAGAAGTAGTTCCGAAACAGTATAGACTTTGTAATCCGTGTAATAGTATGCTGATTTAAGTAGTAATTAATTGTTTGTGCAAATAGTATTAAGTAACTGTATTAGGTATATTCCCCTTGTTCAGATGCAGCTATGAATACAGTTGCTGAATCTGAATAAGCAAAAAAAATTATACACTCACTTTATAGAACTTACTTTATTTTTCCGAGCGTATGAACCGTTCCCTGGCGATCCGTCAGCACCAGTATCCGGCCGCCTTTTACAGCTTCAAACTGACAACTGAATTTTTCCGGCTTGCCCTGAAAACGGTTGGTCATGGTAATCTCCCAGTTCGTAGTGCTGAATGTGCCTTTATAAGTCTGGCTGGAGAATTTAATATTACCCACCATGCCGCTGGCGCCATTGTGCTCACTCTGATAAGTGCTGGCTGATAAAAAGTTGAATTCATTCGTTGTGGCCGTGGTGGAAGTACCTGCGTCGGCACCGCTATTTACATAATAATAGGTCAGGGAGGCATAATCGCTGGTACCCCATTTCCCGATGAGGTCACTGGCACTTACCGCAAATTTGTTGCGCCATTGCATATCGGCCGGCTTCTCCCAGCCATACGACTCACTGTGGTAGGGTCCGAAAGCCTGTTCATATTCCTCCTTACTGTTCGTCACAAATTCTATATAGCGGCCATTGCCTTTGCTGTAATGCATCTTGAATAAAACCACATGCACATTTTTACCGGTACTTTTTTCTGTAAGGTCCCCTTCCATGAAACTGATCGATTGCCAGCTCTGGATCGATTTCCACTCAAAATTCCGGAGATTGGAATAGCGGGTCGATACCAGGACATTCCAGGCTTTGAGGTCGCCGTCTTTTAATACTGACTGATATGCATCCGCTTCCTTATTCGGATAATGAATGAGTACACGGATATTGCCCTTGGTTACTTCCGCCCAATCCTCCATTGCCGAACTGGTCCAGCCATCATCAAAATTGGTAATAGAAAATGCAAAACCACTGCTTTGTGCTGGTGAATCCCCGGTCTTAACAGGTGGATTAATATTATCTGCTACTACGGGCTTTACTTCATCCACCTCCATTGATTCAATAAAAGCCGTAAGCACCGGCACATATTGTTGATTATTCGAGTTGAACTGGATACTTAATGCCTTACCAAAGCCACTCATGGTAGTGACCGTTGTAAATGCATCGGCATTTTTAAACTTGAATTTCCCGCTCCCGCTTTTAATTTTCCAGCCCCCGCCTTCGATAATCTGGGTGGTCACCGGAGATTCAACGATATTAAACGGTGTGGCTGACAAGAAGGTCCAGGCCGATAGAAAATCGGTATCAATATCCCCTTCCGTTGGATTACTTCTGACCAGTTTTATAACCGCCCAGGATTTTTTTTGGGGTTCATTGATAGAAAAAATCACCGCATCGTTGCTGACTTCTTTTTTCCAGCCTTTCGGGGCTAGGTAAGAAACCAGGTCAAAATGTTGTTGCTGGGCTGCAAGCAGATTTGAAAACATTAGCAGGCAGATCCCATATAATAACTTTTTCATGCGTTGAATTTGAACTCAAAATAGGTCCTCTGGTGGATAGTTTCTTCCTGTAAAAAGGGGAATTCAGGCTGTATATACCCGAAAAGCAACTGTTTCACCTGCAATAGTTTCATTTCCCGCACATTTACTATCTTCCTCTTTTAAATGCTTGCTATGTTCAAATCAAAAATCGCCGGGATTGGTAAATACCTGCCAGCCAATGTGGTAACTAATAATGACCTGCTGAAATACATGGATACCAGCGACGAATGGATCCAGGAACGAACCGGGATCCAGGAACGGCGTTATGCGCACCGCACCGATGAAACCACCACCACCATGGGTGTGGAAGCCGCTAAAGTGGCGATCGAACGGGCCGGCATCACTCCTCAGGATATTGACTTTATCATTTTCGCTACCCTGAGTCCGGATTACTACTTTCCGGGCTG
>Ga0138256_10002609_pt1 | contig 19282 bp, 13 predicted proteins | sample KNB2016incub_MG_FD_105486 | JGI IMG/M metagenome (GOLD analysis project Ga0138256, IMG submission 105486) | Active sludge microbial communities from wastewater in Klosterneuburg, Austria - KNB2014incub_MG | ecosystem: Engineered > WWTP > Activated sludge > Unclassified | place: Austria... | reverse complement strand
GGCGCGCCTGCTCGCGGACGAGCGCGGCGCTGACAGCCTCGCGCAGCGCGTCAGCCGCGAGCCGCTCAGCCTGATCTTGCTCGACGAGATCGAGAAGGCGCACCCCGCGGTGTTCGACGTGCTGCTCGGCGCCCTGGGCGAGGGCCGCCTGACCACCGCCAGCGGGCGCCTGGTGGATCTGCGCATGACGCTGATCGTGATGACCAGCAACCTGGGCGCCGACGCCGTACACGTCGGCTTCGGCGCGCCCGAGACGGACTCCCGGGACGCTCGCGCAGCGGTGCTCGCGCATTTCCGCCCGGAGCTGGTGAACCGGCTCGACGAGATCGTCCCCTTCGAGGCCCTCTCGCCCGAGTCGCTGCGCCAGATCGTGGAGCTCGAGCTCGCCGCGGCCGCGGCCCGCGAGGGCCTCACCCGTCGCAACCTGCGCCTGGTGGTCGAGCCCGCGGTGAAGGAGCGCCTGGCCGGCCTCGGTCATCACCCGAAGTACGGCGCTCGGCCGCTGAAGCGGGTGATCGAGGAGCTGGTCATGACGCCTGTGGCCGTCGAGATCGCGCGGCGGCCCAAGCTCGTGGATGCGACCCTGTGCTTGGCGCTCGCCGGCGACCGCGTGACACTGACGATCCGTTGACGAAGGGCCAAGGCGGCCTTGCCAAGTGGCAGAAACCGTGGACCATCGACACATGCGCGGGTGGGCGTGGTTCGCACTTCTGGCGCTCCCGGCGTGTGGGGGCGATCGGGACGCTTCCACGAGCGCCGCCCGGCGGCTGGCCATCACGGCTCCCATGCTCTCGGCCGAGCGCGCGACCGACGCCCCCGTCCTGGTGCCATCGACCGAGTCGCAATTTCATCCGGTGGCAGCGAGCGACGGCACGGGCTACCTGGTCGCGTGGAACGACGCCCGGGAGGGCGGCGGCATCTGGGCGGCACGCCTGGACGCGAACGGCGAGCTGCTCGATCCGACCGGGCTGATCGTGCATGGCGGGCCGTGGATCACGGAGCTCGACGTCGCGTTCGACGGCGCCAGCTACGTCGTCGCATGGGGCAGTCAGGCGATCGCGAACAAGGGCGCGTACGCCGTCCGCGTCGCGAAGACCGGAACCGTGCTCGATGCGACTCCGATCCTACTCTCGGCCACCGGCGTCGGGGCGCGCGTCACCTCCGGTCTCCAGGGCTCGCTCGTGGTCTGGACGGATTGGAACGGGACTTCGTCGCAGCTTCTGGCCCGCCGCGTGGGGAAGGACGGCTCACTGCTCGGGAGCACACCGACCCCCATCGCCAAGAAAGCCGCAGACGCCGACGTTGCTTTCGACGGGTCGAGCTTCCTGGTCGTCTGGCGCGCCTCGGACTCGATCCGCGCTGCGCGTCTGACCCCGGAGGGCACCGTGATCAACACCATGCCGATCGTGGTCGCGTACGGTGGAGAGTATCCGCGCGTGACCGCCGGTGCATCGGGGTTCGTGGTCTCGTGGCGCGAGGGCTTCGGCGCACCGGCGCGCCTGGCGCGGGTGACGGCGGGAGGCAGCGTGCTCGATCCGGGCGGGGTCGTGCTGGCGGGCAGCGCGGGTCAGCCCGACGTCGGCTTCGACGGCTCGGGGTTTCTCTCGGTCTTCATGGGGAAGAACGCCGACGACATCTTCGGCGCGCGCTTCACGCCGGCGGGCGTGTTCCTCGACGCGAGCCCGTTCCCGATCACGACCGGCAGCGACGACCAAAGCGAGCCCCGCATCGCGTCCAAGCCCGGCGAGCACCTGGTGCTTTGGCCGAGCTCACCCTGGGGCACCCCCAGCGACGTCGGTGCTCGGCGCGTGGCATCGGACGGGAAGCTGATCGGGCCGGGGCCGATTGACGTTGCGCTCGGCGCGAATCCCCAGAGCTCGCCCGCGGTGGCCTCGGACGGGCAGGGCTTCCTCTGGGTGTGGGAGGACCAGCGAGGCGTGACGGGCCGAGATCTGCTCTCCGCGCGCGTGGCATCGGACGGTGGCTTGCTCGACTCGGGGGTGGTCGCGGTGGCCACCGCGGTCGACGGACAAGAAGCGCCGCGCGTGGCGTTCGACTCGCAACGCTATTTCGTGGTCTGGCACGATCGGCGTGACGGGGGGCTGGACGTCTACGGCGCCCGGGTCGACGACCAAGGCCAAGTGCTCGACCCCGGCGGTTTCGTCATCGCCGGCGGCCCGGCTGTCGAGGCGTTTCCCGCGGTCGCGTCCAATGGCAGCGTCAGCCTCGTCGCTTGGGCGCACGGGGGCGGGTTCGCTCCAGACGTGCACGGCGCCCGGGTGGCGACCGACGGCACGGTGCTCGACCCTGCGGGCTTCGTGGTCGCCGGGGGACCCGGGAGCCAGGGGACTCCGCTGGTCGCGAGCGATGGGCAGCACTTCTTGGTGGCCTGGACCGACGAACCGTCGGGCGAGATCCGCGCGGCGCGTGTCGATGCGGGTGGCGCGCTGCTTGGCCCGGGCCCGCTGGTGGCTGCCACGGGCAGCGGCGAGCGCCATGCCTTCGGTCTGGCCTTCGGGGGAGGCGTCTACTTGCTCACCTGGGTCGACGGGCGCCACGCACCGCAGTCCGGCGACTGGGACGTGTACGCCGCCCGGATCACGCCGGGCGGCGCGGTGCTCGATCCCGCCGGGGTGCGGGTGACCCAAGCACCGGCGGTCCGCAGCGGAGCCGACGCTGCCTGGGACGGCAGCACGTTCGTGGTCGCGTGGTCCGGCGAGATGGGCGCGCGCGCGGCGCGCATCGATACTTCCGGGGTGCTGCACGATCCGGACGGTTTCGTGGTCTCACCCCCCGGCACGAAGCCGGACCACGTTCGAGTTGCGGCGACGGCCACCGGCACCTCGCTGCTCACCTACGCGCGCTACGACGGCGCGGCCGAGTTCCGGTCGTCCCGGGTCCGCGCGCGCACGCTGACCTTCGTCGAGCCCCCCGATGCTGGGAGCGATGCCGACGCCGACGCCGCGCTCGCCGACGCCGCAGGCCCCGACAGTGCGGCGGGCCAGGGCGGCAGCGCGACGGACGACACGCGACGGGTCCCCCTCGAGCCGGTGGGCGGCTGCGGTTGCCGCACCTCGCCCGCGCTGCCGGCGTTCGGGTGTGCTTGGCTCTTCGGGGCAGTCACCCTTGCGGCGCTGCGCCGACGAAGCCGGCGGGCGCGAGAGCGCGTAGCATGCGCCCTGTGACCCTCGATCATCATCTGGAGCTTCTTGGCCGCGTCTATGGCGGCAAAAAGTGGATCCTGGCGGTGGACGTGCTGGCGGCTGCGACCCAGACCGTGCACGCCCTGCGCGAGCTGGGTGCGACCTCGTGCCTGTGCGTCGCGGGCTCGCGCGGCACGGGCCCGGTGCCCGACACGGCGTTTTCTCCAGACCCCATCGTGCTCGGGGTCGAGGCGCCGGACATGATGAGCGGAGTCAGGCTCTCGCTGCAGGCGCTGGCTGCGCTGCCCGGCGACGCAGTGGCTCGAGTCGATGCGTTCGATCCGGAGCGGCAGGCTCGGGTGCTGGGCACCATCTTCGACGACGGCAGAGACGTCGGCGGGCGCCGGAAGTTCGGCGCGCGGCCCGAGCCCTGGCAGCGCCTGGAAGACAAGACGGTGATCGACACGTTCTGGCGGGCTGCCGGCGTGAGCCACGCGCCGGCGCGCGTGGTGCCGGCCCGGCTCTCGGAGCTCGAGGCCGCCGCGGCCGAGCTCGATCGGGGCGAGGGCACGGTCTGGAGCGGCGACAACCGCGAAGGGTTCAACGGCGGAGCCAGCTACGTGCGCTGGGTGCGCACCGCCGCGCAGGCCGAGCAGGCCAGCGAGTTCTTTGGCGCGCACTGCCATCGAGTGCGCGTGATGCCCTTCCTCGAGGGAATTCCCTGTAGCATCCACGGGGTCGTCTTCGACGACTACGTGCTCGCCCTGCGCCCCTGCGAGATGGTCGTTCTGCGGAAGCCGGGCGAGAGCACGCTGCACTACGCGCGGGCCGCGTCGTTCTGGGATCCGCCGGCGGTGGACCGTGACGCCATGCGGGCCGTGGCCCGGCGCACCGGCGAGCACTTGCGCGCGAGCGTGGGCTATCGGGGTGCGTTCACCATCGATGGCGTCCTGAGCCGCGACGGGTTCTTGCCGACCGAGCTGAATCCCCGGGTCGGCGCGGCGCTGTACATCATGACCGCCGGGCTTCCGCTCTCGATCCCGCTCTTCAATGCCGCGGTGGTGGAGGGCGTCCGAGCCGACTTCCGCGCCCGTGAGCTGGAAGGCGCGCTGCTGGCGCACGTGGACGCCCATCGCGCGGGAGGTGGCATGGCGGTGGTGCCGCGTGCGCCAAGCGAAGGTCAGGCAGCGTCCCTGGGCTGGCGCGGCGATCACTTCGAGGTCGTGCCCGACGGCTGCGAGCCCGACGCGGTGGCGCGCTACGGGCCGAGCCCCGCCGGGGGGTTCGTGATGGTGGACCTGGTCGCGGAAAGGACGCCCATCGGGCCGTCGGCGGCGCCGCGGGTCGCCGCGGCGCTGGCGTGCTTGAACGCCCACTGGCAGCTCGGCCTCGGCCCGCTCGAGCCGGCACGGGACGTCAGGGGCGAACTGCCTTCCGCGCGCGGTCGATCTCGAGCGACGCCTTGAGCCCGCGCGTCTTGAGCGAGAACCAAACCAGTCGCTTCTTGTCCATCACGAAGAAGCGCTTGCCGTAGCGCGCCAGCGCCTTCGGGTCGATGCGGAAGCCCAGGCCCGGCAGCGTGGGCGCAGCCAGCTTGCCGCGCTGGTGATGGAACGGCGTCTCGAGCAGACCGTCCCGCGCCTCGGGCACCCAGCCCGGGGGGTTCAGCGGGTACTCGAGCTCTTTCTGCGAGTCGGTCGCGAGATAGAGTTGGAGGTTCACCGCGAACCCGATGCCGTTGGTCCAGGTGTGCGGCGTGTAGATCAGGCCGGCCTGCTTCGCCAGGCGTGCCACCTCGAGCGTCTGCGCGATGCCGCCGGTGAAGATCGCGTCGGGCTGGAAGATCGAATAACAGCGGCGCTCGATCATCATCCGGAGCTCCGGCAGCCCGCCGGTGTGCAGCTCGGCGCCGCTGATCGGCACGCGGCTCACGCGCGTCAGCTCTGCCAGGTCGTCGTAGCCGTCCATCGGCAACGGTTCCTCGACCCACGAGAAGCCCGCATCGGCGCACACATCCGAGAAGCGCTTGGCCCGAGCCAGATCCCACAGCGGCGCCGGACCGATGGCAGTGACGCGCCAGGCCTGGTTGACGTCCACGCCCAGCTTCATCCGCCCACCCATGGCCCGGGCCGTCTCGACCACCTGGCGTTCGTCCACGGCCGGATCGAAGTCGTGCACCCTGAGCTTGATGGCCGAAAACCCCTCGGCCAGCCGGGCCTCGGCCTCTTCGATTCGCGCACCGGGCAGCTTCACCTCGCCGGTCGAGGCGTAGAGCGACACGTCCCGCGCCTTACCGCCCAAGAGCTCGTACACCGGGCGGCCCTCGCGCTTCCCTTTGATGTCCCAGAACGCAGGCTCGATCCACCAGTTGCGCCAGCCCAGGTAGCCCATCTCACGCAGGCGCTGCTGCGCCAGGTCGATGTCCGTGGCGTCGGCGCCGATCAGATAGGGCCCCACCAGCTCGCCCAGGCCCGCCCGCTCGTGGCCCATGCAGGGGCCGGCGCTGTAGCCCTCGATGCCATCGCTGGTGGTCAGCTTGATCAGCGTGAAGCGGTTCTCGTTCTGGGGAAAGCCCGGGATCCAGCTCGGACGAAAAGTGGCTGGAAGGGGAACAGCGACGTGGAAGAGCTCGATGCGGGCGACGGTGGTCATGGTGCTTGCTCGAAGGCGCGGGGAGGGGCGATGATTAGCAAGAAGAGGGGTGGATGTCTCGCGAGCTCGATACCGCCGTGGCGGTGACCCGTGACGTGTTCTGGGTCGGGAGGCACGATCCCGAGACGGCGCTGCACTGTAACGCCTACCTGCTCGTCGACGAGCGAGACGTGGTGCTGATCGACCCCGGGTCGATCCCCGACTTTCACGTGGTGATGCGCAAGGTGCTCGACGTGGTCGACGCCAGCGAGGTCACGCTGGTGGTTGCCAGCCATCAGGATCCGGACGTGTGCGGCAACCTCGCGGTGGAGAGGTGCTGCGCACCGACATCAAGGTGGTGGCCACGCCGAACACCATCCGGCTGATCCGCTCGCTGGGGGTGCGGTCGCCGTTCTACGACGTCGAAGAGAACGGCCACCGCCTGGTCTTGAACAGCGGGCGTGAGCTCGAGTTCATCCCCACGCCCTTCCTGCACTCGCCGGGCGCGATGATCACCTACGACGTGAAGACGCGTACCGCGTTCACCTCGGACCTGTTCGGCGGCCTCTCGAAGAGCTGGGAGCTGTTCGGCGGGGCGGGCTTCCTCGAGGCGATGACCGCCTTCCACCAGCTGTACATGCCGTCGAATTCGCTGCTCGCACCGTGCATGACGGGGCTTTCGAAGCGCAACTTCGAGCGCATCTGCCCGCAGCATGGCTCGATCCTCGAGGGGCCGCAGGTGGCCCAGGCCATCGAGCATCTGAAAGCCCTGCGCTGCGGCGCCGACCTCGCGGGATTGCCCGGTGCGTGAGCGGCTCTTGGACCTCGGGCGCTCGCAGGTGGGCGAGGCGCGGGGAACGGGCCGGCAGCTGACCGAGCGCGCGCTCAAGATGCACTGCGCGGCCTACCTGGCCGAGGTGAAGGCGCGCCTGCTCACAGCGGTGATCTTCGAGCTCAAGTCGAGCAAAGACTTGCTGGCCGAGGGCCTGTCCGAGGAGCAACAGCAGCGGGTCAAGCTGGACGCGCTGGTCTCGCGTCGCACCGAAGAGCTGGAGCGCATGCGGAACCGGCTCGAGGCCGAAGAGCGCGAGCGCTCGCGCCTGCAGTCGCGCTTGATCCAGGCCGAGCGCATGCACGCCATCGGCGCGCTGGCGGGCGGCGTGGCCCACGACCTCAGGAACTATCTGATGGTGGTCAGCTGCTGCCTGGACGACCTGCCCCCCACCGCCTCGGTGCTCGTGCCCGACGCCCAAGAGGCGACCGCCCAGGCGCTTCGCCTCAGCGCGCAGTTGATGGACCTGGGCCGCCCGCCCAAGCCCCGGCTTCGCCCGACTGCCATCAACGGGGTCGTGGCTCGGACCGCTTCGCTGCTCGCGCCGTCGCTGCCCGAGCAAGTCGAGGTCCGGCTGGCCCTGGACCCCCACGAGCCCGAGGCGCCGCTCGATCCGGACGAGGTGCAACAGGCGTTGCTCAACCTGTGCCTGAACGCGCGCGACGCGGTCGCACCCCGGGGCGGGTTCATCACCCTGGCGACCGGCACGCAACGAATCGCCCAGCCTCCGCCCTATGCGCCCGAGAGCGCCGCCCCCGGTGACCATGCCTGGCTGCGGGTGAGCGACAACGGGCCCGGGATCCCCGCCGATCATCTGGGGCGGGTGTTCGAGCCGTTCTTCACCACCAAAGAGCCGGGCAAGGGGACCGGCTTGGGGCTCAGCCAGGCCTACCGCAGCGCCACCGCCCACCACGGCTGGATCGAAGTGCAGAGCACCGAGGCGGTCGGCACGTCGTTCCAGATGTTCTTCCCCATCCAGCCGTCGTCGCCCCGGTGAGCAGGCTCACTTCTTTCGCGGGGGCTTCGCCGGGGGGGCGGTGCGCACCCGCGGCGGTTTGCGCCCGACCTGCTCTGCCTTGAACGCGCTGGGACAGAGCTCGCTCACGCTGCAGGCCGCGCACGCGGGCTTTCGCGCCGAACACACCCTGCGGCCGTGGAAGATCAGCGTGTGCGACACGCGATCCCAGTGCTCTTTCGGGAGCACGCGCATCAGATCCGCTTCGACCTTCTCGGGGGTGTCGTGGCGGCTGAAACCCAGGCGCTGCGCCAGCCGAAGGACGTGCGTGTCGACCACCACGCCCTCGGGCGTGCCGAACGCCACGCCGAGCACCACGTTGGCCGTCTTGCGACCTACCCCCGGCAGCTTCGTGAGCTCGACCAGGGTGCGCGGGACCTGGCCCCCGTGCTCTTCGACCAGCCGGGTCGCGAGCCCGGTGATGCTCCTGGTCTTCTGGCGGAAGAAGCCCAGGCTGCCGATCACCTTCTCGACCTCGGCGGGTTTCGCCCGGGCCAGCGCCGCGGCGTTCGGCCAGCGGCGAAACAGCTCGGGCGTCACCTTGTTCACGGCCACGTCGGTCGCTTGCGCGCTCAGCACCGTGGCCACCACCAGCTGAAACGCGTCGGCGTGATCGAGCTCGCAGTGGGCATCGGGGTGCTGGCGACACAGGAGCTGGAACATGGCCAGCACCTGGGCACCCGTACGCGCACTCGGCTTTGCGGGCGCGCGCTTGCGGCGCGGCTTCGAGGGGGAAGTCTTGCGGGCCCGCGCCGTCGCCATGCGGGCGTCATCGTAGCAGAGGTGGCGTGCGTAGAGACCGCCGAGACCCGCCTCGGGGTCATTACGCCGGGGAGTACCCCATCACTGCTTTGGTCTCGAGGAACTCTTCGAGCCCCTTCGCGCCCCACTCGCGGCCGTTGCCCGACTGGCGGTAGCCGCCGAATGGAGCGGCGAAGTCCACCGACGCGCCGTTGACGTGGACCATGCCCGTGCGCAGGCGCGCCGCGACGCGACGCGCGTGCTCGACGCTGCCGCCGAACACGTAGCCAGACAAGCCGTACGGAGTGTCGTTGGCGATGCGGACCGCCTCTTCCTCGGTCTCGTAGGGAATCATCACGAGCACCGGTCCGAAGATCTCTTCCCGGGCGATGGTCATCTCGTTGCGCACGTTCGCGAAGATGGTCGGGCGCACGTAGTAGCCCTTGTCGAGCCCCTGCGGCCTGCCGGCGCCGCCGGTGACCACCGTCGCGCCCTCTTCGACGCCCCGGGAGATGAGCTTCAACACCTTCTCGTACTGGGTCTTGTTGGCCAGCGGTCCCATCGTCGTCGTCTCCGCCTTCGGATCGCCGACGACGATCTTCTCGGCGACGCCCTTGGCGATCTGCACGGCTTGCTCGTAGCGAGCCGCGGGCACCAGCATGCGCGACGGCGCATTGCAGGACTGGCCGCTGTTCATCATCATCTGCATGACGCCGCCGGTCACGGCCTTGGTGAGGTCCGCACCCTCGAGGATGATGTTGGCGGACTTTCCGCCCAGCTCCTGGGCCACGCGCTTGACGCTGTCGGCGGCGAGCTTCGCCACCTGCACGCCGGCGCGCGTCGAGCCGGTGAACGACACCACGTCGATGCCAGGATGCCGCGCGATGGCTTCGCCGACGCCGGGGCCGTCACCGTGCACCATGTTGAAGACGCCCTTGGGCACGCCGGCCGCATGCAGGACCTCAGCCAGCAAGCTCGCGCTGACCGGGGCGATCTCGCTGGGCTTCAGCACCATGGTGCAACCCGCGGCGAGCGCGGGGATGACCTTGCAGATGATCTGGTTCACCGGCCAGTTCCAGGGCGTGATCATCCCGATCACCCCGGCAGGCTCCTTCAGCAAGCGCGTGGTGCCGATGTCCTCCTCGAACTCGAACGTCTCGAGGATCTTCAGCATGGTCATCGTGTGCGCGAGGCCCACGGCTGCCTGAGCCTGGTTGCAGAGCTTGATCGGCGCCCCCATCTCGTCCGAGATGGCCGTGCAGACATCGGCAAACCGCGCCTGGTAAGCCGCGAGGATGGAGCCGATCAGGGCGAGCCGCTCCTCGCGGCTGGTCTGCGAGTAGGTCTCGAACGCGCGTCGCGCTGCAGCTACTGCCGCGTCCACGTCCTCCGGGGTGCCCAGCGCCACCTTACCAATCACCTCTTCGGTTGCCGGGTTGATGACGTCCAGCTCACGCCTCGATCGCGCCTCTACCCACGTGCCGTCGATGTAGAACTTGCTCAGGTCGTACATTGGTTCCCCCCAGTGTCGGGTGTTTGAGCCACCCCAGCACAGCCAGCCCGAGAGCACACGCCGAAAGCGCGAGCGACAGGCTGGCGCAGACGAGCACGCTCAGCTAGCGTTGAACCATGACGCGGGGCGACGGACGCATTCTGTTGGATCAGCTGGGGCGCCTGGGCAAGCATGCGGCCGCGGTGTGCGTGGTCGCATCGCTGGGGGTGGCAGCCGCGTGCGGCGCCACCAGCGGCGGTGGCGGCGGCACGGCCGGTGGCGGGGCGGGTGGCGCCGGCGGCGGCAGCGGCGGCAGCGGGGCCGGCGGCAGCGGCGGCGGCAGCGGCGGCGGCCTGGGCGGCTTCGGCATTGGTGGCGGGGACGGCGGCGGTTGCGAGAAGACTTGCTCGACCGATCTGCACAGCGTGCTCGACTGCACGGGCAAGGTGGTCGTCGAGTGTCCGCCCACTCAGGGCTGCGGTGCGAGCGGGTGCGTCCCGGCGTGCGACGCCGCGAAGCAGAACAAGTCCACCATCGGCTGCGACTATTACTCGGTGCCGCCGGACATCATCGCCGACGGCGAGGGCGCGTGCTTCGCCGCGTTCGTGGCCAACACCTGGGGGCACCCGATCAGCGTCACCGTCGAGCGCGCCGGTCAGAGCTACGACCCGGGTCAGTTCGCGCGCATCCCGTCGGGCACGGGCCAGTCGCTGACCTATGCGCCGCTGCCGGGCGGGCAGATCCCCCCCGGGCAGGTGGCGATCCTGTTCCTGGCCCGGTACGGCTCGACGCTCACCAGTTGCCCCGCCGGCGTCACCCCGGCGTACACCAGCACCCTAGCGAACGTGAAGGGGACCGGGCGGGGGCAGGCCTTCCACATCACCACCTCGGCGCCCGCCGTGGTCTACGACATCTTCCCCTATGGTGGCGGGCAGAGCGCCGCCACCAGCGCGACGTTGCTCTTGCCGACCTCGGTCTGGGACACGAACTACGTCGCCGTCGACGCGTTCCGCAAGAGCCAGCTGGTCGCGGTGGCCCAGCCGTCGATCGACATCGTCGCCGCCGAAGACGGCACGACCGTGACGATCAGCCCCACCGCCGCCATCACCGGGGGCCCCGGCGTCAACCCCGCCGGGCAGGGCGTGCCCCAGGCGTACACCCTCGGGCGCGGCGAGATCTTGCAGTTCACCCAGGTGGCCTCGCTGATCGGCAGTCCCATCCAGTCCGACAAGCCGATCGCGCTGTGGGGTGCGGCCACCTGCCTCAGCATCGACGTGATGGACGCCGCGTGCGACTCGGCGCATCAGCAGGTCCCGCCGGTCAAGGCGCTGGGGTACGAGTACGTCGCGGTGCGCTACCGCGAGCGTTACCCCGGCAAGGACGAGTCCGTGCCCTGGCGGCTGGTGGGCGCCGTCAATGGCACGACCTTGACCTGGGAGCCCGCGCCGCCGCCCGGCGCGCCCACGTCGCTGTCCACCAGCCAGGTGGCCGAGTTCTGGGCGCCCGGCCCGTTCGTGGTCCGAAGCCAGGACGCCAACCACCCCTTCTACATGTCGGCGCACATGACCGGCTGCGGCAAGATGGGCACGCCCCTCGACTGCCGCGGCGATCCCGAGTTCGTGAACGTGATCCCACCGCAGCAGTACCTGCGGCAGTACACCTTCTTCACCGACCCGACCTACCCCGAGACGAACCTGGTGGTCGTTCGCAGCAAGCACCAGGGCACGTTCCACGACGTCAGCCTGGGCTGCGCGGGCACGCTCTCGGGCTGGCAGCCGGTCGGCACCGGCGGGCAGTACGAGTTCACCCGGGTGGATCTGGTGACCGGCAACTTCCAGAAGCAGGGCAACTGCGACAACGGCGTGCACGTGATCAAGAGCGACGCTCCCATCGGCCTCACCGTGTGGGGCTGGGGCAGCGCGGCGACCGGCGGCACGTTCGGTGGGGGCGGCGGTTTCTACTCGCAGGCGGTCAGCTATGCGTATCCCGCCGGCGCCAGCGTGCAGCCGATCAACACCGTGACCGTGCCGCCGATCCCCAAGTGACCGGCCCGGATCCGGGGCAGCCCGGATCCGGCTCGCTCAGTTCTCGCCCGGCTCGTCGCCGCCGCCACCGGCGTCGCCCTCGCCCGAGGCCGGCTCACCGCCGTCCGGGGCCGGCTCGGGTTCGCCCGCCGGGTCGCTGCCGCCTGCCGGCTCTGCGCCGCCGTCGCCCTCGGGCGGCAGCAGGCTCTCGTCGTCCAGGCCCGACGAGCTCTCGCTCATCGCCTCGAGCGCCACCACGCGCTCGCCCTCTTCCACGCTCATCACCTTCACGCCCTGGGCGTTTCGGCCAGTCTCGCGGATCTCCGAGACGCGCGTGCGGATGGTCTGCCCGCGGTCGGTGATCAGCATCACCTCGTCGGCTTCGGTCACCAGCGCGATGCCCACCACCGGGCCGTTGCGATCGCTGGCGTCGATCAAGATGATGCCCTTGCCGCCGCGGTTCTGCTGGCGGAACTCTTCCAGCGGGGTGCGCTTGCCGTAGCCCCGCTCGCACACGGCCAAGACCTGGGTGCGCAGCGGATCGGTGGCGCAGAAGCCGACCACCTCGTCGCCCTCGGCCAGCTCGATGGCCTTCACGCCGGCGGCGCCGCGGCCCATCGAGCGCACCTGCTGCTCGTCGAACCGGATGCTCTGGCCGGTCTTGGTGGCGATCAAGAACTCGCGCGAGCCGTCGGTGACGGTGGCCGACAAGAGCTGGTCGTCGTCGGCGATCTTCACGCCGATGATGCCCTTCTCGCGATAGTTCTCGTACTCCATCACCTCGGTCTTCTTGATCTGGCCGCCGGTGGTCAGGGTCACCACGAAGCGACCCTCTTCGAAGCCCGCCACGGGCGTGATGGCGCGAATCCGCTCGCCCTCTTCGATGCCCAAGAAGTTCACGATGGCGCGGCCCTTGGCCTGGCGCGCCGCCATCGGGATCTCGTAGACCTTCTTCACGTACAGCTTGCCGCGATCGCTGAAGAAGAACACGAAGCTGTGGGTCGAGGCGACGAACAGCTGGTTGACGAAGTCGTCGTCCCGCGCCTCCATCCCCCGGTTGCCCTTGCCGCCGCGCTTCTGCGCCTTGTAGTCGTTCAGCGCGGTGCGCTTGATGTACCCCTGGTGGGAGATGGTCACCACCATGGGCTCTTCTTGGATCAAGTCCTCGATCTGGATCTCGGCCTCGTTGTCCACGATCTCGGTACGCCGCGGCTCGCCGTGCTTCTCGCGCACCTCGCGCAGCTCGCCGACGATCAGCCCCATCAAGAGCCCTTCGTCCGCCAAGATCGAACGCAGCCGCGTGATGTCGTCGCACAAGACGCCGTACTCGTGCGCGAGCTTTTCGTATTCGAGGCCGGTGAGCTTGGCCAGGCGCATGTCCAAGATGGCCTTCGCCTGCCGCTCGGAGAGGCGATAATCACGCACCGCCGCCGCCGCCTGGATCTCGGCCTCGGGTCGGCCGGCGCGGCGCACGAACTCTTCCAGGCCCGCCAGCGGCAGGGCCATGAGCCGAGCGCGGGCTTCGTCGCTGTCGCGCGACTGCCGGATGGTCCGGATCACCAGGTCGACCTCGGTGACCGCCATGCCCAGGCCTTCGACGATCTCTTTCTGCGCTTCGGCCTGCGCCAGCTCGTAGCGCGTGCGGCGGCTCACCACCTCGCGCCGGTGCTCGATGAACTGCACCAGGGTGTCTTTCAGGTCCAGCACCGCCGGCCGACCGTGCACGATCGACAGGTTGATGATCCCGAACGACGCCTGCATGTCCGTCAGGCGGTAGAGCTGGTTCAAGATCACGTCCGGGAAGACGTCCTTCTTCAGCTCGACCACCAACCGCATGCCGTCGCGGTCGCTCTCGTCGCGCACCTCGCGGATGCCCTCGACCCGCTTGTCGCGGATGATCTCGCCGATCTTGGCGGCCAGGCGCGCCTTGTTGACCTGATACGGGATCTCGGTCACCACGATCTGCTCGCGGTCCGAGCCGCCGGCGACCTTCTCGATCTCGGTCCGGGCGCGCATCACCACGCTGCCGCGGCCGGTCTTGTACGCCTGCCAGATCCCCGAGCGACCGTGGATGATGCCCCCGGTGGGGAAGTCGGGGCCGGGCACGATGGCGATCAGCTCTTCGACCGTGGCCTCGGGCCGTTCGATCAACAAGATGGTGGCGTCGATGACCTCGACCAGGTTGTGCGGCGGGATGTTGGTCGCCATGCCGACGGCGATGCCGCCCGAGCCGTTGACCAAGAGGTTCGGGAAGCGCGCCGGCAGCACCGTGGGCTCGTGGTTCGACTCGTCGAAGGTCGGGGTGAAATCCACCGTCTCCTTCTCGATGTCGATCATCAGCTCCATGGCGACCTTCGCCATGCGGCACTCGGTGTAGCGATACGCAGCCGGCGGGTCGCCGTCGACCGAGCCGAAGTTGCCTTGCCCGTCCACCAGCATGTGGCGAAGTGAGAAGTCCTGCGCCATGCGCACCAGCGCGTCGTAGACCGCGGCGTCGCCGTGCGGGTGGTACTTGCCGATGACCTCGCCGACGACCAGCGCGCACTTGCGGTAGCTGGTGGCGGGGGTGAGGTTCAGATCGCGCATCGCGTACAAGATGCGGCGGTGAACCGGCTTCAGACCGTCGCGCACGTCCGGGATGGCGCGCCCGATGATCACGCTCATCGCGTAGTCGAGATACGAGGTCCGCATCTCGTCTTGGATGCTGATCGGATGGTCCTGCGGCGAGGGGTTGTTCGGAGGCGGATTGGCCATGAAGTCGTGGGCGCGGTCCGGCTTTTCGGGCGCTCGGAGCGAGCCGCTTGGCATACCACGGCGGCGCTCCCCTGGCACCCGCTTAGCGGTCGCTCAACTGACCAGAATCAGGGAGGATTTTCAGCGCAGCCAGGCCCTGAGCTGCCAGCCCAAGACGAGCGCGAGCAAGAGCCCGACCCAGAACAGCCAGCGCTTGTCCCCGCTCGGCCCCGCACCCCGCTCGAGCTCCAGCACCTTGAGTCGCGCTTCGAGCTGCGACAGGCGTCGCTCGAGCTCGTCCACCAGCGGGTCCGGCCGGTCACTGCCGCGCTCGGCCGCGGCCTTCACGCTGAGCAGCGTGCTGTTGCCCAGCGTGGTCGTCACGTCGAGCGTGGTCTCGAGCGCTTCGTCGCCCGCGGCGCGTTCGCGCGACGGCGGGACCAGGTCACGCTCGGTGTCTTGCGCGGACGTGGCGTTGCGCGGGGTGGGCGGGATGTCGTCGGAGGGCTCGCTCGCCATGGCGCTGCCTCGGGCGATCAGAAGAAGTTGCCGATGGTGAACTCGAACACGCTCGACTCTTCGTAGGGCAGCGGCGCGAAGGGGAAGCCCCACTCGAAGCGCAGCGGGCCGAGCGGCGAGAACCAGCGGATTCCGAACCCGTACGAGGTTCGCAGCGCCGCCAGGCTGGAGAAGCCGTCGAAGCACGGGCTGGTCTCCTTGAACGCGGTGCCCTGGTACGCCAGCACGCCCTTGCCGGCGGTGTCGCAGTAGTTCTCTTCCAGGTTCCACGAGTTGCCGGCGTCGGTGAAGAGCACGCCGCGGATCCCGACCTTGTCGATGATCGGGAACTCGAGCTCCAGGTTCTGGAAATACATCAAGTTGCCGCCGATGTTCGCGCCGTAGGGGATGGGCGAGCTGTTCGGATCGGTGTACTGCGTGAGGGGCACGCGCGGGCCGAGGGAGCGGAAGCGGAAGCCGCGCACGTCGAGGATGCCGCCCAGGAAGAAGCGGGCGAAGATCGGTACGCCGTCTTGAGAGGGGCTGGTGACGTGCCCGCCCTCCATGTTCAGCTTGGCGACGAAGCCCGAGCCCAGCGGGTAGTAGAAGCGGGCGACGCCCTTGTGCCGCAAGAACTCGTTGTCCGAGCCGAAGCCGGCGGCAGCCAGCTCGGTCGAGCCGCGCAGGTACACGCCGGCGGTGGGGAAGAGGCGGTTGTCGCGGCTGTCGAAGGTCAGCGCGGGGCGGACGCTGGAGGTGAAGCCGTCGTTGAACAGGTTGGCCAGCGGCAGCTGCCGGAACACGCTGGTGCCGCCGGTCTGCCCGAGAAGCGTGGTCGCGGTCTGGGTCGACACGTCGTTCAGCTCGGCGGTGTAGGCCACGCTGGCCGACAGCTGGGGCTCGACGATCGGGTAGCCGAAGGTCAGCGAGCCGCCGCGCGTGGACTCGCTGAAGTCGTTGTAGATCCGGAGCTGATCGAACAGATCGAGGCTGGCCGAGAAGTTGCTGTCGAGGAAGTACGGCTCGTAAAAGCGCAGGTCGACCATCTGCCTGAGGCCGCTGACCTGCGCCTGAAGCGACAGGCTCTGGCCGTTGCCGAACAAGTTGGCCTGCTGCACCTGGGCGGTGGCGATGAAGTTCTCGATGCTCGAGAAGCCCGCCCCGACCTGGAAGGTCCCGGTGGGGCGCTCGGTCACCTCGATGTTGACCTGCATCTTGTCGGGAGCCGAGCCCTCTTCGGTGGAGATGTCGACCCGCTCGAAGTACCCCAGGGCGGTGATGCGACGCTTGGACAGCTCGAGCTTGGTCTCGTGGAACAGCTCGCCCTCTTGGACCTCGAGCTCGCGGCGGAGCACCTTGTCGCGGGTCTTCGAGTTGCCGCGCATCTCGATGCGCTCGAAGTAGACCAGCGGCCCGCGCTCCACCGGCACCACGATGTCGACCTCGTGGCGCTCTTGGTCGAGCCGCGTCTGCGGGTTGGCCTCGACGTTGGCGTAGCCGTGATCGCGGTACAGCGTGCGGACCGACTGCAGATCTTCGAGCAGCTCGGCGCGGTTGAAGAAGTCGCCGGGCTTGGCCCGCACCATGTTGCGCAGGCGCCGTCGGCCGCTGATGGGGTCGACCTCGGTTCCGTCCTTGCCGCGCTCGTAGACGCGCAGCTGCCGGATCCGATAGCGGGGCCCCTCGTCGATGGTGATGCTGACCTCGATCCCGTTCTTGTCGGGCGTCAGCATCACCCGGGGGGTGCTGATCGAGACCTGAAGGTACCCGCGGTCGTAATAGAGCGCGCTGATCACCGCGATGTCGCGCTCGAAGGCGTCCTGGCGATAGGGGCCGCCCGAGCCGAAGGCGAAGAAGCCGGCGTTGCCGGTGAACATCAGCTCACGCAGCTCTTCTTCCGGAATGCTGTGGTTGCCGATGAAGGTGATGCGCCGCACGCTGACCTGCCCGTGCTCGACGATCGACAGCTTGACCACCACCTCGTTGTTCTTCTGCGGGATGATCTCGCTCTTCACCTCGGCCAGGAAGAACCCGCGTTCCGCGTACATGTCGCGGATCTTCTGGATGCTTCGCCGGACGGCCGGATGGCTCAAGATGGTGTTGGACTTGACCTCGACGCCTTCGGTCAGGTCGTCGGTGTCGATCTCGGCGTTGCCGTCGAACACCACCTCGGCGATGTTCGGCCGCTCGCGCACCACGAAGCGCAGCGTGACCCCGGCGTCGTTCTTGTCCAGATCGACCTCGATGTCGTCGAAGAAGCCCGAGTTCCACAGCTCGCGCACGTCTTGCGTGAGCGCCTCGGGCGCGAAGGTCTGGCCGACCCGCAGGCGGAGGTAGGTGAGGATGTCTTCTTTGGTCACGCGCCGATTGCCCTCGACCTCGATGCGAACCAGCGTCAGGCCTCGGGCCTTCTCGGCCTCGCCCGGGGGCAGGCGCGGAGCGCTGGGCAACTCGGCGGACGCAGCACGTGTCTTTGGCTTGGGCTCGGCGGGCTTGGGCTCGGCGGGCTTGGGCTCGGCGGGCTTGGGCTCGGCGGGCTTGGGCAGCGGCGGCGCGCCCTGCGCCCCGGCCGGCAGCGACAGCGCCAAGCCGAGCGTCGCGACCAGCGCCGCCAGCCACGCCCGGACCCCCGCGCCGAGGGCGGGCCGCGAGCGGGCGAGACGGGCGACAAGCAAGAAGGGCATCGAAGGCCGAAGGCGAGAGCGGCGCGCTCCACCTGGCGAGCCATCTACTCGAAATTGCGAGCGTCCGGGTAGCCTAGGATTGGCCCTGTCTCAAGTCGCCGAGAAAAACCCGCCAAATGACCCGACCCGCCTCGCTCTGGCCTCGTGGCCGCCTGGCCGATATGGCCCTGGCGTGCGCGCTGGCGGCGGCCACGGCCGCGTCGAGCTGCCGCCGGCGCGAGCCCGGACGCGACGAGCCGGCGCCTCGCTGTCGCGAGGCATGCGCGGCCCTGACCGCCGCGGGCTGTGATCGCGACGGTTCGCGACCGGGCGATCAGGGCAGCTGCGAAGCGCACTGTCGGAGTCGGCGGACGCCGGGCTGCGAGCCCGAGCACGATGCCTATCTGCGCTGCGTCGCCCGCCAGCGACTGGACTGCCGCGCCGGTTGCAGCGCGCCCCTGTGCCTGGAGCGCGGCGAGGGGCTGCCGGCGTGTGCCGCGGAGCACGCCGCCCTGGCGCGTTGCGCTGCCCCCTGCGCACACGCCGGGGTCGTCACGGCCATCGACCGTGACGCCGGCGGCAGCTCGCTGCGGGCCGAGGCGGTGCGCGCGGGGTGCGCGGCCTGTCCAACCGCCGAGCGTCGCGCTCCGCCCGAGGCGCCGTGCTCGGCGGCCTCGGTGTGCAGTCAAGTCTGCTGCGATTGTCCCGGCGGTCGTGCGCGCTATCTGGCACGCGTGTGCCTGGACGACCGTTGCGTGGGCGCCGAGCGCGCGTGCGCAGCGTTGCGTGCGAGCGGCACCGCGCCGTGCTTCTGACTCACGACCCGCGACGGAAGTCGTCGACGTGGATGCCGTAGCGCTTCATCCAGCGATGGACCTGCATGCGGGCCTTTCCGAGCTGCCGACCCACGGCCGCGACGTTGCCCTGGTGCTGCTCGAGCAGGCTGCGCAGCTCGACGTCGGTGGGGATGCCCCGGGCCGGACCCGCGCCTGCGGGCGGGGGCACGCTGCCCGCGGGGGCGCCGCCGCCGGGGCGCAGCGCCCCGCCCGGGGGCACGGCGCGGGTCACTTCGCCGTACTCTTCCATGGCCTCGATCACCGGCGCCGGCAAGAGCTGGTCGCCGAGCACGGGCCCTTCGCTGAGCGCCACGCAGCGCTTCATGCACGCCTCGAGCTCGCGCACGTTGTACGGCCAGTCGTATTGCAGCGCCGCGGTCATGAAGCCGAACGACGGGCTGAGCTCGGCGCGGCCGTGCCGCGCAAGGAAGGCGCGGACCAGCATGAACACGTCTTCCTTCCGGTCGCGCAGCGCCGGCAGCCGCAGCTGATACTCGTTGAGGCGCGCGAACAGATCCTGGCGGAACGCGCCCCCCTGCTGCAAGCGCCATAGATCGCGGTGTGTCGCGCAGATCACCCGCACGTCCACCCGCTCGGGCGCGGTGGCGCCCAGGGGAAAGACCTCGCGGGCCTGGAGCACCCGCAAGAGCTTGGCCTGAGCTTCCAGCGGCATG
>Ga0138256_10002608_pt1 | contig 19282 bp, 18 predicted proteins | sample KNB2016incub_MG_FD_105486 | JGI IMG/M metagenome (GOLD analysis project Ga0138256, IMG submission 105486) | Active sludge microbial communities from wastewater in Klosterneuburg, Austria - KNB2014incub_MG | ecosystem: Engineered > WWTP > Activated sludge > Unclassified | place: Austria... | reverse complement strand
GGCTGCAAGAGCGTCGCCTTCACCTACAACGACCCGGTGATCTTCGCCGAGTACGCGATGGACACGGCCGACGCCTGCCATGCCGCCGGCGTGCAGACGGTCGCCGTGACGGCCGGCTATATCCATGCCGAGCCGCGGCGCGAGTTCTACGCCAAGATGGACGCGGCCAATGTCGACCTGAAGGGTTTCACCGACGAGTTCTATTTCAAGCAGACCGGCGCGCACTTGGCGCCGGTGCTCGAGACGCTCGAGTACATCGTGCAAGAGACGAACTGCTGGATCGAGATCACGACGCTGCTGATCCCGGGGCAGAACGACAGCGACGCCGAGCTCCACGCGATGACGCGCTGGATCGTGGAGCACCTCGGCCGCGACGTGCCGCTGCACTTCACCGCCTTCCACCCCGACTACAGGATGACGGACGTGATGCCGACGCCGCCGGCGACGCTGCAGCGCGCGCGCCGCATCGCGCTCGGCAACGGCCTGCGCCATGTCTACACCGGCAACGTGCACGACCGCGAAGGCGGCACGACGGTTTGCCCGCAGTGTGAAGCCGCGCTGATCGAGCGCGACTGGCACGCGATCCGCCGCTACGAACTGAGCGACGACGGCCGCTGCCCGCACTGCGCGACACCGATCGCCGGGCGCTTCGGCGCGTATCGCGAGGCGTTCGGGCGGCGGCGCATTCCGGTGCGGCTCGCGGTGGGTTGAAACGAAACGGCGGCTCGTTGCAGCCGACGCCGTCGTTGCAGCCGACGCCGGAGGCGGCCAACCCCGCGACCGCCGCGCGCGCTCCGGTGTTTGCAGTGCTCATCCGAGCGCGTCGCGCAGCTTCACCGCCGTCGCCGCATCGATGCCACCGCGCTCCAGCGCCAGCACGACGCTGCGCGCGCACAGCTCGCGGTAGAGCCGCAGCATGTCGCCATCGATCGCGCCGAGCGCCGCCACATGCTTCTCGATCGAGCCCACGTCGCCGCGCGACGCCGGCCCCGGCATGCCGCGCGCGACGCCGAGCTTCTCGATCGACGCCAGCGTGCCGCGCGCCAGCGGCAGCAGCGCGCGCAGCGCCTGCTCCTCGCTCGCGCCCCACTGCTGCCACGCCGTCGACGCCTCGCGCAGCAGCACGCTGACGAACTGCGACGCATAGCCGGCCGCCGCGTGATAGAGCGCGCGTGCGCCCGGCGGCAGCAGGTTGACGGGGCAGCCGAGCGCGCCGGCCAGCTCGACGAGCGCCGCGCGCAGCGGCTCGTCGGCCTCGATCGTGACCGTGCAGCCGGGCAACGACGCGATCGCGGCTTCCGTCTCGGCGAAGCTCTGCAGCGGGTGGAAGCCGCCGACCGCCGCGCCGGCGTCGGCGGCCGGCGCCAGCACCGCCAGCTCGCTCGCGCCGCTGCAGTGCACCGCGGCGACGCCGCGCCGCCAGCGCAGCGCCGCCGCCACCGGTGCCAGCGCATCGTCGGGCGTCGTCACGAACACGAGGTCGCTGGCGTCGACGACGGCCTGCGCATCGCCGACGGCGCAACCGGCGATGCCGTCGGCCAGCCGCCGCGCCGGCGCGGCCGAGCGGCTGGCGACGGCGACGACGCCGCAGCCGCGGCGCGCGAAGCTCCACGCCAGCGCCGTGCCGAGGCGGCCGGCGCCGATGAAGCCGATGCGCAGCGAGGGGTGGGGCATGCTCTTGCTCCTTGGGCGGACCCGATTGTCGTCGGCGCACCGCCCCGGCCCTGTCGTCGGGCATTGCCGCCTGCGAAGTGCGCGGCCTGCTCGCCGGCGCGGCGCACTGACCGGCCGCCCGCGCGGCGGTTTCGCCGCGGTGTGGGAGACTGCGCGCCTCGCGCCGTGCCGGCGCCGCATTCGCCGCCATGCCTGCCCAGCCGCTGACTCCGCAAGCCTTTCTGACGCTGCTGGCCGTCGCCTGCCTGTTCGGCGCCAACCATGTCGCCGCGCGCGTCGCGCTCGACCACGGCATGGACGTCGCCAGCGCGGTGGCGGTGCGCAGCCTGGCGACGGCGCTCGTCGTGGCCGGGCTCGCGCTGCTCGCCGGCGTGCCATGGCGGCTGGCTCCGCGGCATCGCCGCGCGATGCCGGCGATCGGCCTGCTGGTCGGCGTGCAGAGCCTGTGCCTCTATTCGGCGGTCGCCCGCATCCCCGTCGGGCTGGCGCTGCTGGCGTTCAACACCTACCCGCTGTGGACGGCGCTCGCGGCCTGGCTGCTCTACCGCCACCGGCCCGAGCGCGCCGTGCTGATCGCGATGCCCGTCATCCTCGTCGGCCTGGCGCTCGCGCTCGACGCCGGCGGCGCTGCGTCGGGGCTCGGCGCGCGTGCGCAATGGGCTCTGATCGGCGCCGGCGTCGGCTTCGCCGTCGCGGCGGCCGCCGTGTTCGGCCTCGCGCTGGTGCTGACGCAGCACGAGGCGGCCGACCTGGACGGCCGCGTCCGCACCGCGCTGACGATGACGATCGTCGGCGCGCTGGCGCTGGCCGGCGCGCTGGCGCAAGGCGGGCTGCGCTGGCCGACGGCGCCGGCCGGCTGGTGGGGTCTCGTGGTGCTGAGCCTCTTCTACGGTACGGCGATCACGACCATGTTCACGCTGCTGCCGCGGCTGGGCGTCGTCGCCAATTCGCCGGTGCTCAATGTCGAGCCGGTCGCCGCGCTGCTGATGGCCTGGCTGGTGCTCGGCCAGGCGGTAACGCCGACGCAGGGCGCCGGCGCGCTGCTCGTCGTCGGCGCCGTGATGGGACTGGCGCTGCGCCGGCGCTGAGCCGAGGTTCGAGTCGCACGGCTGCGTGTCGATCGGCGCGAGCGCTGTTCGACGATGGCAGGACGGCAGCGTCCCGAAATGCCCGCCTCCACGGTAGGGATCGCCGTTTAACCGTAGCCTCGTGTGCGTGTCGATTGCGCGAACGCGGCGCGCAAGACTGCGATGAGCCGAACCGATGCCTGCCTCTCGACCACCGTCGGGCGCCGCGCCGCGGCTGCCGCGGTGGGGTTCGTCTTCGCCGTGCTGCCGCGTGACGCCGCGGCGGCCGATGCGGCTGCGCCGCCCTGGTGGCAGCCGGACTCGGTCTACCTGCAGCTCGGCGCGGCCGAGCACGCCCACGCCGCCGTCGCCGGCCTGACCTGGGACTGGGACTGGCGCCACGACCTCGGCTTCGGCGTCGCGCGCGGTCACTGGGACGTTTCGCTCGGGCGCTGGGCCGTCGAGCGCGAACGGCGCACGAGCACGGCGCTGGTCACGCAGGTCGGCCTGACGCCCAACCTGCGCATCGAGTCGCGCGACGCGGTGCAGCCCTGGTTCTTCGAAGTGGGGATCGGCCTGAACGCCGTGATGCCGCTTTATCAGAGCCGCGACAAGCGCTTCAGCACGCGGCTGAACTTCGGCAACCACGTCGCCGTGGGCCGGCGCTACGGCGAGCACCACGCGCACGAATGGGCGCTGCGCATCGAGCACTTCTCCAACGCCGGCATCCGCCACCCGAACCCGGGCGAGAACTTCGTGCAGCTGCGCTGGGCGCGGCGGTTCTAGCGCCTGCCGACGTGCCGCGCCGCTCGGCTCAGTTCATGTACGCCTTGGCTTCCTCGCCCGGGTCGGGCAGGCCGGCGATGCGCCACAGGCTGCGGCAGCTGCTGAACAGGCGGTGCGCGGCACCGCGCTCGACGCCGGCGGCGCGGCAGACGAGGCGCATCACGGGCAGCGCGCCGAGCATCAAGTAGCGCTCGCGCACGAGGCGGATCACGTCCCAGTGCTGGGCGGTCAGCGCTTCGATGCCGGCCTCGGCGGCGAGTCGTTCGGCGAGCTCGGGCGTCCAGCGGTCGGTGTCGGCCAGGAATCCGCCATCGTCGAACAGGGCGGGCGGCAGGGCGGCGTGCGCCGCTCGGGGAGGGCTGGCTTGGGCGAACATGGCGAGGGCTGCTTCCTGATCCGTGCGTGAGGCACCGAATCTAGGGCTCGGCCGGCAGCTCGCGAACTACCGATTCGTCATGCACATCTGACGCCGCGTCATGTAGGCCGGCCGCGGCCGCTGCGCAGCAGGATCAGCGTGCCCAGCAGCGCCGAGACCGCCGAGCCGCCGAGCACGCCGAGCTTCAGGCGCATCTCGAAATCGGGCCCCAGCCCCTCGAACGCCAGCCCGCCGATGAACAGGCTCATCGTGAAGCCGATACCGCACAGCACGCAGACGCCGAAGAACTGCGCCGCGCTCGCGCCAGCCGGGGCCGCGGCCCAGCCCAGGCGCACCAGCAGCATCGAAGCGCCCCAGACGCCGACCGCCTTGCCGATCACGAGCCCGACCGCGATGCCCAGCGGCAGCGGGCCGAGCAGCGTCGCGAGCGTCACGCCGTCGAGCGCGACGCCGGCGTTGGTGAAGGCGAACACCGGCAGCACGACGTAGGCGACCCAGGGGTGCAGGCCGTGCTCGGTGCGCTCGAGCGGCGAGCCGCCGTGCGCGTCGCGCATCGGCACGGCCAGCGCCGTCAGCACGCCGGCCAGCGTAGCGTGCACGCCCGACTTGAGCACGCACAGCCACATCACCATGCCGACGACGACGTAGACGTCGACGCGCGTCACGCGCGAGCGGTTGAGCGCGAGCAGCACCAGCGCCGCCGCGCCGGCGCCGGCCAGCATCGTCAGCGACAGGCGCTCGGTGTAGAAGAGGGCGATGAGGACGATGGCGCCCAGGTCGTCGATGATCGCGACGGCCGTGAGGAACACCTTCAGTGACGCCGGCACGCGCGATCCGAGCAGCATGAGGATGCCGATCGCGAACGCGATGTCGGTCGCCGCCGGGATCGCCCAGCCGCGCAGCGCGACCGGGTCGCCGAAGTTGAACGCGGCATAGATCGCCGCCGGCACCGCCATGCCGCCGAGCGCGGCCAGGGCCGGCAGCACGGCCTGCGCGCGCGTCGCCAGTTCGCCGGCGACGAACTCGCGCTTGATCTCGAGCCCGACGAGAAAGAAGAACACCGCCATCCACAGGTCGTTGACCCACAGCACCAGCGGCTTGGCGAGCACGATGAAGCCGTCGCCGATGTGCACCTCGCCGCGGTACTCGAGCACGGCGCGGTACCACGGCGCGAGCGGCGAGTTGCTCGCGACGAGCGCGAGCAGCGCGGCCACGGCCAGCACGATGCCGCCGGCCGATGCGCCTGCGAAGAAGCGCGCGACGGCGCTGCGCTGCGAGCCCCTTTCGCGCTGCCGGCCCATCAGGCGGCCCCCTGCAGACTGCGCCGCAGGCTGCCGCGCAGGCGGCTGTAGAGGAACAGCGCGATCGACAGGTTGAGCAGGTTCCAGCCGACGCCGTTGACGAAGGCGGCGTGGTACGAGCCTGTCAGGTCGAACACCTTGCCCGACATCCAGCCGCCCAGCGCCATGCCGAACAGCGTGGCCATCAGCACGGTGCCGGTGCGCGCGCCGGCCTCGGCCGCCGGGAAGTGCTCGCGCACGATGATGGCGTAGCTCGGCACGATGCCGCCCTGGAACAGGCCGAACAGCGCCGAGATCACGTACAGCGACACCAGGCCGTCGAACGGCACGAACAGCAGCAGCGCGACGCCCTGCAGCGTCGAGCCGAGCAGCAGCGTGCGCAGCCCGCCGATGCGGTCGCAGATCGCGCCCGAGACGAGGCGGCTGACGATGCCGCAGGCCAGCATCAGCGCCAGCATCTCGGCGCCGCGAGCCGCGCCGTAGCCGAGGTCGCCGCAGTAGGCGACGATGTGCACTTGCGGCATCGCCATCGCGACGCAGCAGGCGACGCCTGCGATGCACAGCAGCAGTTGCGCCTGCCCGAGCGACAGGCCGAACGGGCGGTTCGACGGCACGGGCCGCGGCGCGAGCTGCGGCGGCAGCGGCCCGGCGGCCGGCCCCGCGACGGCGGCCTGCGCCGGCGGCCGCTCGCGCAGCCGCAGCGCCAGCAGCGGCATCGCAACGAAGCACAGCACGCCGAGCCCGATGTAGGCCTGCCGCCAGCCGCCGGTCTCGACCACGTGCTGCACGATCGGCGGCCACAGCGCGCCGGCCAGGTAGTTGCCGCTGGCGCAGACCGCGACGGCGATGCCGCGCCGGCGCACGAACCACAGCGCCGTGTCGGCGATCAGCGGCGCGAAGGTCGCCGCGCTGCCCAGCGCGCCGAGCAGCACGCCGTGCAGCAGCGCGAAGGCGCCGAGGCTGCCCGACAGCCCCGCCAGGATGTAGCCGGCGCCCAGGCCGGCCGAGCCGACGAGCACCACCGCCATCACGCCACGCCGGTCCGCCAGCTTGCCGAGTGCGATGCCGCCGAGCCCGAAGCCGACCATCATCAGCGTGTAGGGCAGCGAAGCGTCGGCGCGGGCGACTCCGAATTCGGCCTGCACGGCGGGCAGCACGACGGACATCACGTACATCGGACTGCTGCCGATCGTCATCAGCGCCAGCACGGCCACGAGGCGCACCCAGGCGTCGCGGGAATCGGCGGTGGCTGGCGTCGACGGCATCGGGCCATTGTCGTCGGCCCGCCGGGCGCCGCGTTTGCTACACGCGGAAAGCCCGGCGACTCTGGGTGCCGGAGGGAGAGGCTCCATGTGCCGTGCCGTGCCGGTCTGCGGCCGCGGGTCGAAGTCGCCGTGTCGCGGCGCTGCCGTCGCCGCTGTGCTGTGCGCGCTCGTTCTCGGCGCGACCGCGGGCCGCGCGGGCGCCGAGCCATCGGTTCCCTGGCTGCCGAGCGCAAGCGCGCGCCATGCCTTGCAGTTGCTCGCCGACGAGGCCGGCCTCGACCTGCCGGTGTCGCAATGGCCGCTGCCGGCCGGCGCCGTGCTGCGTGCGCTCGACGCGCTGCCCGTCGCGCTGCCGCCTGGCGCCGAGGCCGCGCGCAGCCTGCTCGGCCGCGAACTGCAGGCGCAGCGGGCGGCGCGCCTGCAGCTCGCGGTGCGCAGCCGCGCCGACGCCCTCGTCGGCTACGGCGACGACGCGACGCCGGGCAGTGCGTTCGCGGTGCGCAGTGCCGTCGCCGCCGGCAGCGCCTTCGCGTTGCGCGTCGGCGCCCGGATCGAGGAGCGTGCGCACGCCGACCGCTCGGGCGTCGACGGCCGCCTCGACGACAGCGCCGTCGTCGCCGAGGCGTTGGGCCTGCAGTTGCGCGCGTCTTCGCAGCGCAGCTGGTGGAGCCCGGGCTGGCAGGGCGCGCTGGCGCTCGGCAACAACGCGCCGGCGTTCACCGGCGTGGGGCTGCAACGCGCGTCGGCCTCGACCTCGGGCTCGCCCTGGCTGGCCTGGCTGGGGCCGTGGAACTTCGACATCTTCGTCGCGCGCACCGAGGACGGCGGCGGCTTCTCGTCGCGCCCCTACCTGCTCGCCAACCGCCTGACGTTCAAGCCCTGGCCGTTCATCGAGCTGGGGCTGACGAAGACGACGCAGTGGGGCGGCCAGGGCCGGCCGCAGTCGTGGCGCAGTTTCGTCGATGCCTGGCTCGGCCTGCGCCTGAACACCGAGGACGCGGCGGGGCAGGCGCTCGACGCGGCCAATGCGCTGGCCGGCTTCGACCTGCGGCTGCGCTGCCCGTTCGGCGTGCGCTGCGCCGCCTACGGCCAGTGGATCGGCGAGGACGAGGCGAGCAACCTGCCGTCGGCCTACCTCAACCTGTGGGGCGTCGAAGCCTGGTCGGCCGACGGCGCGCACCGCTGGTTCGCCGAGTACGCGTCGACGCACTGCCACCAGAGCGTGGTGCGGCAGCCCGAATCGGGCTGCGCCTACCGCAACCACGCCTACCCGCAGGGGTGGGCCAGCGCCGGCCGCTGGATCGGCCACGGCGCCGGGCCCGACTCGCGCCTCGTCACGCTCGGCTGGCTGCACGCGGGCGGCGCATCGCTGCGGCTGCATGCCGGCAGCGTCGGCTCGCGCGTCGGAACGACGAGCCCGACGACCGACGACCCGGCGACATCCGGCCGCCTCGTCGGCGTGTCGGCGCGCTGGCATTTCGCGTGGAGTCCCGGGGTGTCGGTGGCGCCGGAAATCGACTGGTTGCGCGTGCGTGCGGCGCAGGGGCGGCACAGCGAGGCGCGCGTCGGGGCGACGGTGAGCGTGGCGCTGGGCGCGGCGCGATGAGCCGCTCCGGCCCCACCGGGTAGCGGATCGGATGGGCGCGCGCGCCGCTCCGGCCTGTCGTCGCAGTGCACGAGCTACAACCGCTCGGTCTCCCCGGCCCGCGGCTGCCACTTCATCAGCCGCCGCTCGATCCTGCCCACCAGCGCATCGAGCACCAGCGCGAACGCCGTCAGCACGACGATGCCGGCCATCACGGTGTTGATGTCGAAAGTGCCCTCGGCCTGCAGGATCAGGTAGCCGACGCCCTGGCTCGAGCCGAGGTACTCGCCGACGACGGCGCCGACGAAGGCCAGCCCGACGCTGGTGTGCAGCGAGCTGAAGACCCAGCTCGTCGCGCTGGGCAGGTAGACGTGGCGCAGCAGCTGGCGCGGGCTCGCGCCGAGCATGCGCACGTTGGCGAGCACGACGGGGCTCACCTCCTTGACGCCCTGGTAGACGTTGAAGAAGACGATGAAGAAGACGAGCGTGACGCCCAGCGCGACCTTCGAGCCGATGCCGAGTCCGAACCACACGGCGAAGATCGGCGCGAGGATGATGCGCGGCATCGAGTTGAGCGCCTTGATGTAGGGTTCGAGCAGCGCCGACGCCGTCGGTCGCAGCGCGAGCCACAGGCCGGCGGCGAGCCCCGTCGCGGCGCCGATGCCGAAGGCGAGCAGCGTCTCGACCAGCGTGATGCCGAGGTGGCGGTAGATGTCGGCGTCGGCGACGAACCAGCGCCAGACGCGCTGCGCCACGGCGATCGGTTCGCCGAAGAAGAACGCCGCCTGCCGGTCGTTGTCGAACAGCAGCGGCGGGATCAGCCCCGGCTTCGTCATCGCCCACCAGAACGCGACGAGCGCCGCCAGCAGCAGGACCTGCCACACGCGCAGCGTCGACCCGCGCGGCGGCTTCACGCGACGCCCGCCTTCAGCTGCTGTGCATAGCCCGCGAGCACTTCCTCGCGCAGCACGTCCCAGATCGCGCGGTGCAGCTCGACGAAGCGCGGCGTGGCGCGCACCTCGGCCACGTCGCGCGGCCGCGCGAGGTCGATCGCGAACTCGCCGATCGGGTGCGACGCCGGGCCGGCCGACAGAACGACGACGCGGTCGCTCATCGCGATCGCCTCGTCGAGGTCGTGCGTGATGAACAGCACCGCCTTCCTGCGCGCGGCCCACAGCGCGAGCACCTCGTTCTCCATCAGCTGGCGGGTCTGCACGTCGAGCGCCGAGAACGGCTCGTCCATCAGGATGATGTCCGGGTCGAGCGCGAGCGTCTGCGCCAGGCTCGCGCGCTTGCGCATGCCGCCCGAGAGCTGGTGCGGATAGCGGTCGCCGAAGCCGCCGAGGCCGACGCGCTTCAACCAGCTTTCGGCCTGCGCGCGCGCGTCGGCCGCCGGTACGCCGCGGAACTCGAGCCCGGCCGCCACGTTGCCGAGCGCCGTGCGCCACGGCATCAGGCTTTCGGCCTGGAACATGTAGCCGGCGCGCCGGTTGATGCCCGCGAGAGCTTCGCCGAACACGCGCACGCTGCCGGCGCTCGGCGGCAGCAGGCCCGCCGCCACGTTGAGCAGCGTGCTCTTGCCGCAGCCGGTCGGCCCGACGACGGAGACGAACTCACCCTCGGCAACGGCGAGCGAGACGTCGCGCACCGCCGTGTAGCGCCGGTCGGGCGCGTCGCGGCTCACGAACGTGCAGGCGATGCCTTCGAGCGCCAGTGCGGCGACGGCCATCGCGTCAGGCGCTGCGCGCGGGCGCGGCGGCGAGCGCTGGCGTGGCCGCGCTGCCGCGCGAGACACCCGCCATGGCCCACAGCAGGGCGACGATGCCGAGCGCCGCGGCCGCCTGCTGCCCCGGCGTCAGCGCTTGCGCGAACCACAGGAAGCCGCACACCGCGGCCAGCAGCAGCGCGAACAAGGCCAGCGCCGCCAGCACGGCGCCGCGCGACAGCGGCGGGTCGTACTTGCCGCCGCTGCGCACGGCCTGCAGGTCGAACGCGGGTTTCGGCCAGCGCGCCGCCACGTCGGCCGGCCGCCAGCCGGGCGGCGCGAGCCACACGTGCAGCTTGTCGCGCCAGCGCTGCGCGCGCCAGCTGTCGAGCACCAGGTCGCGATAGACCTGCAGGTTGGCCCACACGGGGTTCCAGCTGCGCAGCGGCGTGCGCGTGCCGTAGATGCAGCGCTCGTCGTCGCGTTCCTCGGCGAAGCTGCCGAACATCCGGTCCCAGACGACGAGGATGCCGCCGTAGTTGCGATCGAGGTAGCGGTCGTTCACCGCGTGGTGCACGCGGTGGTTGCTCGGCGAGCAGAACCAGCGGTCGAACCAACCGAGCCGGCCGACCTGCTCGGTGTGGACCCAGAACTGGTACAGCAGGTCGATCAGCGCCACCGTGGCGAACACGACGGGCGGAACGCCGGCCACCGCCAGCGGCAGGTAGAAGATCCAGCCGAACGCGAAGCCGCTGCTGGTCTGGCGCAGCGCCGTCGACAGGTTGTAGTCCTCGCTCTGGTGGTGCACCGCGTGCGCGGCCCACAGCACGGCGACGCGATGGCCGGCGCGGTGGTACCAGTAGTAGCAGAAGTCGTACGCGACGAGGGCGCCGAGCCAGACCCACGGCGACCTGGCGTCGAGCTGCCACAGCGCGAGGTGCTCGTGAGCGATGGCATACAGGCCGATCAGGAACAGCCGCACGAACACGGCCGACACCTGGCTGAGCATGCCCAGGCCGATGCTGGCCAGCGCGTCGGCAACGCGGTAGGTGTTGCGCCCGCGCACGATGCCGACGGCCCATTCGACGGCGATCAGGCCGAGGAACACCGGCGTCGCCAGCACGATGATCTGTGCGGAGGTCATCGGGGCGGCCGGCTCAGCCCTTCGGATACTTCGCGTTGGCCCTGCGCGCGAAGTCGTTGGTGTAGACGGCCTTCAGGTCGAGCTGCGCCTTGGCGATTTCGGCGTCGATGCTGGCGAGCGCACGGTACGCCGTGTCGGCGCCCTTGTCGGGAAAGAGGCCGTCGGGCGAGAGCGCGCCCCGGGCGGCGAGGAAGGCGTCGATGTAGACGGCGCGGTCGCCGAGCAGGAAGGCCTCGGGCACGACCTTGATGATGTCGGCGGGCCCCGCGGCCTGAATCCACTTGTCGGCGCGCACGATCGCATTGGCGAGCGCCTGCACGGTGTTCGGGTTCCTGTCGATGAAGCTCTGCGGCGCGTAGAGGCAGCCCGCCGGCATCGGCCCGCCGAACACCTTGTCCGCTTCGGCGACGATGCGCGTGTCCGAGACGATCTTCAGGTCGCCCGAGCGCGCCAGCAGCGTGATCACCGGGTCGAGGTTGCTGATCGCGTCGATCTGGCCCGAGCGCATCGCCGCCGCCGCGCCGCTGGACGTGCCGACGCCGATGAACGACACGTCGCTGGGCTTGAGCCCCGCCTTCGCGAGCACGAAGTTGGCCATCACGTTGGTCGAGCTGCCGGGCGCCGTGACGCCGATCTTCCGGCCCTTGAGGTCGGCCACCGACTTGAAGGCGGGCATCGTCTTCGGGTTGACGCCCAGCACGATCTGCGGGGCACGGCCCTGCAGCACGAAGGCGCGCAGGCGCTGGCCCTTGGCCTGCATGTTGACGGTGTGTTCGAACGCGCCCGAGACGACGTCGGCGCTGCCGCCGACGACGGCGCGCAGCGCCTGCGAGCCGCCGGCGAAGTCGACGATCGTCGCGTCGAGCCCCTCGGCCTTGAAGTAGCCGAGCTGCTCGGCAACCGTGAGCGGCAGGTAGTACAGCAGGTTCTTGCCGCCGACCGCGATCGTGAGCCTGGTCCTATCGAGCGACTGCGCGCGCAGCAGCGCGGGAGTGCACAGCGTGGCGCCGGCAGCGATCATCAGGTGGCGTCGTTGCATCGCGGGCTCCCGGCAGGTCGAGCGGACACTGTAGCGAACGGCGCCTGCGCGGCGATCCGGGCAAGCCCCGAGCGCGGCACAATGGCTGCCATGCAACGCGCCCTGCTGATCACCGGAGCCAGCCGCGGCATCGGCGCAGCGACGGCCCGGCTGGCCGCCGAGCGCGGCTGGGACGTCGCCGTCAACTACCTGCGCGACGCGGATGCTGCCGCCGAAGTCGTCGAGCAGGTGCGCGCGCGCGGCCGGCGCGCCATTGCGATCCAGGCCGACCAGTCGGTCGAGGCCGACGTGCTGCGCCTGTACGCCGCCGTCGATCGCGAGTTCGGCGCCACGCTGGGCGGCCTGGTCAACAACGCCGGGATCGTCGACGTGGCGGCGCGCCTGCAGGCGATGAGCGCCGAGCGCATGACGCGCATGTTCGCCGTCAACGCGATCGGCCCGATGCTGTGCGCCCGCGAGGCGGTGCGCCGCATGAGCACCGGCCGCGGCGGCGCGGGCGGCGTCATCGTCAACGTTTCGTCGGCCGCGGCGCGCGGCGGCGGCGCCAACCAGTACGTCGACTACGCGGCGAGCAAGGGCGCGATCGACACCTTCACGATCGGCCTGGCCAAGGAGGTCGCCGCCGAGGGCATCCGCGTCAACGCCGTGCGCCCCGGCATCACCGACACCGAGATCCACGCCTCGGGCGGCCAGCCCGACCGTGCCTGGCAGCTCGCGCCGCAGATTCCGATGCAGCGCCCCGGCACCGCGGAGGAGATCGCGCACGCCATCGTGTGGCTGCTGTCGGACGAGGCGAGCTACACGACGGGCGCGCTGCTCGACGTCGGGGGCGGACGGTGAGCACGCGCTTGCAGGCGGCACCCCGCGAGCGCGCGCAGACCTTTGCCGAGGAAGCCGCAAACGCCGTCAGCCACGGCATCGGCTTCCTGCTCGCCGTCGCGTCGCTGCCGATCCTCGTCGTGTTCGCCGGCGAACGCGGCGCGGCGAGCGTTGTCGGCGCGGTCGTGTTCGCCGTCACGATGATGCTGCTCTACCTGGCGTCGGCGCTCTATCACGCGCTGCCGGCCGGGCGCGCGAAGGCGCTGTTCAACAAGCTCGATCACGCCGCCATCTACGTCTTCATCGCCGGCAGCTACACGCCGTTCGCGCTCGGTGCGCTGCGCGGCGGCTGGGGCTGGACGCTGTTCGGCCTGGTGTGGGGCCTGGCCGTGCTCGGCGTGCTGCTCAAGAGCTTCGGTCGCTTGCGCCACCCGGGCTGGTCGACCGGGCTCTACGTCGCGATGGGCTGGCTGGTGCTGATCGCTGCCGGCCCGCTGGTCGAGCGTGTGGCGCTCAACGGCGTCGCGCTGCTCGTCGCGGGCGGCGTGGCCTACACGGTCGGCGCGCTGTTCTTCCTGCTCGATTCGAAGCTGCGCTGGGCGCACTTCGTCTGGCATCTGTTCGTGCTCGGCGGCAGCACCTGCCATTTCTTCGCGGCGCTCTGGCACGCGCAGTAGCCTTCGTCAGCGCTTGCGCCTGACGGCCCGCGCAGCCTTGGGCGCCGGCGCCTTCGGCTTCGCGGCGGCCCGACGGCGCAGCGCCGCGCGCTCGCGCGGCGCAGCGAGATAGCGGTTGGCGACCCAGCCTTCGATGTCGTCGCCCGGCGCGACGACCAGCACGCGGCTCCAGCGGTCGAGCGCCTCGAGCAGCAGCACCTGCGTGCCCTTGGGGAGCGGCGGCGCGACCGGCGCGGCGCGGGCGTCGGGCGCGCTGCGGATGTTGAGATCAGGCACCATGACGGTGTAGGCCGGTGGCGCGTCGTCGGCGCGGCCGAGCGCGCGGCTGCGCAGCGCGCCGAGCGGGAACGCCGGACCGGGGTCGAGCTTGCGGCCGCGCGCGATGTCGTCGTGGCCGAGCACGTCTTCGAGGCCGTAGTGCGCGACGAGCAGTTCGGTCAGCTCCAGCGCGCGCTCGATCTGCGCCTCGGTGTAGGCGTGCCACGGGCGCACGCCGCCGCCGTGACGGTGCTCGGCGAGCAGCACTTCGCTCGCCGGGTAGGCGCGGCCGAACCAGGCGACGTACTGTTCGCCGACGCGGTTCATCGCTCCGGCGTTGTCCATCTCGATGCCGATGGCGTGCCGGTTCAGGCCGATGCAGTCCTGCCATTGGCTGATGCCCGCATGCCAGGTGACGACGTTGAACGGCGCGAGCTGCACCAGCGAGCCGTCGCGGCCGAGCACGACGTGCGCCGACGCGTTGCCGCTGGCCTTGCGCGTGCACAGCGACTCGACGGCACTGGCCGCCGAGCGGCCCGCCGTGTAGTGCAGAACGAGGAAGCGCGGCCGCAGTGCGCCGCCGACGTTGGGTGTCGCGCTGAACGTCACGCCGTCGCCGGCGAGGCGGTGGCTCCTGATCGTCAGCATGGACTCACAGCGCGAACGGCTGCTGCACGAGGAACGTGCCAGCCTTGCCCAGCGTGAACAGGTTGGGCGACTGCGTCGGCGGCAGCTGCGCGCGGATGCGCGCATGGAAGCTCGCATGGTTGCCCTCGAAGCGGCCGTTGTTCCACACGCGCAGCAGCTGTTCGGTGAAGGCGCCGTTGTGGTCGCCGTCCATCGAGGTCTGGTTGTCCTGGCAGCCCGAGATCAGGATCACCGCCGGCTTGAAGCCCTTGACGATCGTCGTCAGCCGGCCGCTGACCGCCACGTTGGCGAGCGCCGTGTCGGGGTCGACGACGCGTTTGCCGGCGGCGTCGGCGATGTCGCGCTGCAGCTTGTCGTAGAAGGCCTGGTGCTCGCGGTAGGTGCGCATCGCCACCGCCTCGGGCATCAGCTTGGGCCGCTGGCCGCCCACCGCGCCGGGCAGCGGCGGGCCTGCGCGCACGACGGTGCCGCTGTGGCAACTGTCGGACAGCACGAGGATGCGCACGCCGCCGGCGAAGCGGCTGAGCTCGTAGTACAGCTCGTCGTCGATCAGCTGCGCGTCGTAGAGGCACCAGGTCTCGTCGCGCTTGTCGATCTCCTCGCCGGTCACGTCGGGCACCTGGCCGCCGTGGCCCGAGTAGCTGAGCAGGAACAGGTCGCCCGAGCGCAGCGCCTTCGCGGCAGCGCGGATGCCGGCGAGCGTATTGGCGCGCGTCGCCTTCTTCGTCAGCAGCACGTTCGGCTCGAGGCCTTGCGCGCGCGCGATGCCGGCCATGTCCCTGGCGTCGAACTCGCACGCGGCGAGCGGCCCGGTCCATCCGCCGTAGCCGGCGGCGCTGACGGCATTGAGCCCGAGATGCAGCGAAAGGCCCTTCGGCTTTGCTTTCGCATCGGACGACGAGGCAGCGGTCTTCTTGGCCATGCGACCCTCCATCGGTGAAACGCTACGGGAACGCCACCACGCGCTCGTCGAACGCGCGCTGGTCCATCAGGATCCACGCCAGCGCATCGCGCCACGCGAGGAAGATCGGGATCGCGAGCACGAAGCCCGCCGCGTAGGCCAGCGCGCGCCTGCGCCGGCCGAGGTACCACCAGTGCGCGCCGAGTCCGCCGGCGCACAGTGCGAGGCCGATCGCGACGCCGCGGCTCTTGGCGTCGTGCCCCGGCAGGCCGAGTTGCGCATACACGCGCCGGAAGGCGTCACGCAGCGGGCCGGCGCCCGGGCGCAGCATCAGCATCGCGGCCCAGTCGCCCAGGGTGCGCGGCAGCGCGCGCACCGCCTGGACGACGGGCTGATCCTGCGCGTCGAAGCACACGACGGCACCGAGCCGGCGCCGCGGATCCGACCACAGCGCCGCGACGACGGCGCGCCAACCCGAGGGCCGCGGCGGCACGGGGATCTCGACGCCGAGCACGCCGCGCAGGTGCTGCGCCGCGACGGCGGCGTCGGGGCCGCTGCCGAGCAGCACGAACACGACGCGCCGGCGCGGCACCGTCGCCAGCGTGTTCTCGACCTCCCACTGCACGCCGGCGGATGCGCCGACGCGCACGACGACCAGGGCGGCGCGCTGCAGCAGGTGCCGGACGGTCCGCTGCCAGTGTTCGTGGTCGACGTACAGCCGCGCGGCGCCGAGCTCGGGCAGCGGCTCGCCGGGCCTGCCGATCGCGATCACCGGCCCGACGCGGCGCAGGACGTAGGTGAGCTCCTGCTCGGCGCTGATCACCGAGAAGCGGCCCAGCAGCCGCGACGGATCCCAGCGGCCGGAAGCGGCGAGCAGCGCCTGCCCGTCGTCGCGAAACGAGCGCAGGTACAGCACCGGTGCTCGCGCATCCAGGCACATGGCCTCGTCGGCCGACAGTGCCTCGTGACGCCAGCCGCGCCGCAGCGTGCCCACGCCCCAGACGACCAGGCCCAGCGCCAGCGCGGCCAGCGGCGCGGCGATCGAGGCGTCGTCGAGCCAGGCGCCGAAGGCCGCGTCGTCCTGCAGCAGCGCGAAGGCGACCGCCGGCAGCAGCACGTTGGCGCCGAGCAGCTTGACCGCCGCGCCGCGACGTGCGCGCACGTCCCGCCGGAGGTCGCGCTGCCCGAAGCCGGCCACCAGCACGATCAGGCCGGCCGAGACCAGGTTCGCGCAGACGATGAACACGACGACGATCGCGACGAGCCCGTCTCCACCTTCGCTCCACCAGCCGGGCCGGCCCGTGCGCTCGCCGAGCCAGACGAAGCCGGGCGCCGCGCAGGCGAGCAGTGCGAGGCCGGTGAACTTGAGTCGCCGGTCCTCGCGCGCCACGGGTGCGACTGCGGTGTCCATCGTCACGCCGACTTGCACAGGGCGATCTGCCGGCCGCCCGGCGTGCACAGGTCGCGGTCGAGCCAGATCTCGTAGGCGTCGGACTGGGGTTCGACGTTGCGCAGCGTCGTCACGGCCGGCGCCGCTTCGCCGATCTCGGCGACGACGCGCGTCAGCCAGCGCGCCAGGCTGCGGTCGCTCTTGCCGTGCACGCGCAGCTCGGTGCGCGCCGGCGCGCGCGTGCCGACGAACTCGACCTCGGGCGTCTCGTAGCCGAAGGCGTCGAAGCGCGCCGCCAGCGCGAGCGCGACCGGGCGCTGCGCCTCGCTCGCGTACTGGATGTAGGCGACCGGCCGGCGTGGCGCCGCCGCCTTCAGCCGCGCGTCGACCTGCCCCGCGTGCAGCCGCGTCGTCTCGCCGAGCGTGTTGGCCGCGGCGAGCAGGCGCTCGATCGCGGCGCGGTGCATCTCCAGCGTCGCCGGCAGCGCGCTCTTGAGCAACACCAGCGTGTTGACGACGCCCGAGCTGGCGGGCGGCGCCAGCGGCGGCGGCGCGCGCAGCGCGGCGAGCGCCTGGGCGACGGCGATCGGCACGGCGTCGGAGATCGCCTCGGCGTCGACGACGAGGCCGGCCGTCGCCGCGATGCGGCGCTCGCGGTCGGCGTCGAACATGGCGTCGACGCGCGTCGCGAGCTGCGCCTGCGCGGCCGGCGGCGGCTCGATCAGCGGCGGGCGGCGCGTCGTGCCGGCCGGCGCGCTGCTGCCGGCGCTGCGTGTCGCGAAGGCCGAGCTTTCGGCCATGCCCGAAGCCGGCGCGCGATCGGCGGAAGCCACCGTCGTCGCCGGCTTCGTGGCCTTGCGCCGCAGCGTGCTGGTGGTCGCAGAGCGGGCCACCGGCGCCGTTTCGTTCGGATCGAGCACCAGCGCCGCGACCTGGCGCCGGGCCTCGGTGCGCTGCGCGCTGTCGAGGGGCGCCTCGGCGCCGTCGAGCGCGAGCTGGTAGGCCTCGAGCGCGGCCGCAGGTTGCTGCTGCAGCACGTAGATGCGCGCGAGGTAGAAGCGGGCGCGCGCATGGCCGGGGCGCCGTTCCAGCGCGCTCAGGAACTCGTTGAGCGCGTTCTCGAGCTCGGGCTCCTTGGCGTGCTGGTGTTCGAGGCCGGCGCGGAAATGATCGTCGGCCTGGTCCTTGTCCCACAGCACTTTGCCGCCCCAACCGAGCAGCGCGAGGCCGACGACGAGCACGGCGGCGACGGCGTGGCGGCGCAGCCGGATGCGGCGGCCGCCGCCGCGCGGTTCGTCGGCCGAAGCCGGCGCGCCGGGCACGCGGCGGACCTCGGCGATCAGCGCGGCGAAGGCCTCGTCGTCAGCGTCGCCGTCCCAGTCGATCAGATCGAGCGTGTGGATCTGGCCGAAGCCCAGCGGCAACTCGACCTCCTCGATGCGCACCGGCAGCAGCTTGCCTGCTTTGAGCGCACGCGCCGACTCGTCGCGCACGAAGGCCGAGCGCACCGAGTCGGGCGACCACAGCGCGAGCACGACGCGCGCGCCGTCGAGCTGCGCCTCGATCACTTCGGAGAACTCGCTGCCGGCGGCGATGTCGCGGTCCCACCAGACGCGCAGGCCCTGCGCCGCGAGCGCGTCGGCGAGCTGCTCGGCCGTCGCGCGGTTCTCGCGCGCGTAGCTGATGAAGACATCGGAGGCGTTCACCACAGCGCCCTCGTGTCGAGCCAGCGCACGCGTGAGCCGCGCCCGCGCGCTGCATCGACCATCTGCGCCGTGCCGCCGGGGCCGTCGCCCTGCGAGCCGTCCCACAGGCAGATGAAGGTGAGCCGCTCTGCGCCGTGCGCCAGCGCGGCGTCGAGCATCCAGGCGTTGCAGCGCTCGAAGACGTCGCCGCCTTCCGCGCCGGTGCCGTCGGGCAGCACGCGCGGCGCGTCGGCCAGCCGCTCGCGCAGCAAGCGCCAGCGCGCGTGCCACGCCGCACCGTCCTGCGACGGCAGGATCGAGCGCCGGGCGAACTCGGCTTCGGCGAACGGCAGCATCAGCTGCACGCGCAGGCCGCGCGCCGCGCAGGCCTCGGCGAACAGCAGGTCGCCGCCGGCCGCACCCTGTGTGATCGCCATGGCGCCCGGCGCCGCGCCGCTCGCGTCGACGGCCCCGGCGATCGCCTGCGCCGCGATGCCGGTGCACGCGGCGGGAAAGCGCGGCTCGGCGCGCCCCGGCGCGTCGACGCGGTGGCCGGCGAACAGCAGCACGCGGCGCGGAGCTGCGGCGTCCATCGTCAGTCCTGCGGTGGTGCTACGTGGCGCAGCAGCGCCGTCGCCGCATCGCGTTCGGCGGCGGCGGCGTGCGCCGCGTAGCGCGGCAGCACGAAGGCGAGCTGGTCGTGCACCGAGGCCCAGCGCGACGGCGCCGCAACGCGCAGTCGCAGGTCGGCGTATTCGTCTTCGATCGACGCGCGCTGCGCCGCAAGGCGCCGCGCGGCGAGCGCTTCGTACAGGCGCAGCTCGATCAGCCCGGCGATGCTCCAGAAGTCGGGGTCGTCGCGTGCCTGCGTGGCGAGCGCTTGCCGGACGGCGGCCGTCTCGTCGCGATCGAACCCGCGCCAGCCCGGCTGGGCGAGCGCGAGCTCGGCCGCCATCCGATTG
>Ga0138256_10002607_pt1 | contig 19288 bp, 15 predicted proteins | sample KNB2016incub_MG_FD_105486 | JGI IMG/M metagenome (GOLD analysis project Ga0138256, IMG submission 105486) | Active sludge microbial communities from wastewater in Klosterneuburg, Austria - KNB2014incub_MG | ecosystem: Engineered > WWTP > Activated sludge > Unclassified | place: Austria... | reverse complement strand
CTTCTCAACTGGCGACTGATTTTAGCGCCGATTGAAGTGATAGACTACGTCATACTGCATGAACTTTGCCACCTGTATCACATGGATCACTCGAAGCGTTTTTGGGATCTTGTTTCTAGCATAGACCCTCAATATTCGGAAAAAAAACTTTGGCTTAAGCAACATGGATCAATCATATTATGGCCTTATGAAGCATAGTGACTGCGTATCAGCATAAAAGAATAGAAATTAAACCCATTAGAATTGCAACCTATCAAAACATACGTTACAATATAGCAACAACTAAGTGCTGGAGGGAAAATGATATTAAAAAATCTCAAATATAAAATGGAGAAAAATTTTCAGAACATGGATGATTTGCAGCAAATCTATGAAGAACTTGAAGCGTCTTACCAGCAACTTATTGTGATGAGCGAACAACTGACCCAAGCAGAGAACAAATATGCCATTCTGATTCAAAATATGAGAGATATCGTCTGGGTAGCGAATACTCACGGTGAGATTCTCTATATCAATAACATCGTCACGGAAATTTTAGGCTATAATGTAGAAGAAATGGTGGGAAGAAAGTTATTTGAATTCATGTGCCCACTACACGCATATAAAACGGGTTTCTGTAAGGATGTCGTTGCGAAGATGAATGAAACTGAATTTATCAGACAAGAAATGTGGATGCTCCATAAAGACGGAAACACCAGGAAAGTACTTGAAGTCAATTCCAACCATTTATTTTACGAAGGTGAACTTTTGGAGATTCAAGGCGTCGGTCGAGATATAACTGACCGCATACAAAGTGAAAGAAAAATCGTACAAAAAAACCGACAGTTGAATTTTATCAACGAAATCAGCGCATCTGTTGCGAGCAATTTGTCACTTAATAATTTAGACCAACTATTGACTGAGACTTGTAAAAATATCGTCACAACCGTAGGGGTTCCTCTCTGCACAATAAGAATTAAGGGCGAAAATGGGCTTTTATACTTAAAGGCCGCATCAGGTAAATATAAGGACCTTGTCAAAGCCAATCCAATTGACGCTTCTGAGGGGATACTTGGAGATGTTATGGTTTCTAGGCAACCTACAGTTTTTTCTAGTACTGAAAAGTCCGAACAACCAAGTCAACTTTCCGAAGTGTTTGAAACGGGCAAGTTGAAAAATCTATTAGTAATACCACTTAAAACAAATGATGATACGGTTGGCATTTTAAGTATAGGTAGCGATATGACCTATGATGGCGACTACACGTCATTGTTTTTTTCGCTTGCGAACAATATCGCTTTTGCTGTCGAAAAATCAAAACTTTATCAAGATCTTAAATCTTTTTACATCAACATCATCATGACCCTTGTAGCTGCTATGGAAGCAAAAGACCCTTATACACAGGGGCATGCACTTCGCGTTTCAACCTATTCAGTGAAAATCGCAAAAGAGTTAGATCTTTCACCCGATGAAATAGAAGACATTGAAATTGCTGGTATCTTACACGATATCGGAAAAATAGGCATAAGTGACATGATTTTATCAAAGCCTGGCATGCTGACAACCGAAGAATTCGAAAGCGTAAAGCTACATCCGTCCATAGGTATGCGAATCCTAGACGCTATCAATATATCAGAAAACATTAAATCAGCAATTTTATACCATCACTTGCGCTTGGATTTAAAAGGTTATCCTGTAGGCCACAACATTGACGCATTACCACTATTTGCAAGAATTATTGGTGTTGCTGACGCACTTGACGCCATGACTTCTCACAGATCTTATAAAAAAGCAATGTGTACCAAGGCCGTTGAAGATGAACTTATGCGTCATGCTGGTACGCAGTTTTGTCCGGAAATTGTCGAGATTGCTGTTAAATTGCTACATGATAATGGCATCAAGCCACTAAGTGAACCTTTATAAATAACGCTATAACATAGGTGCGAGTCAGAAAATGGTTTAAATTTTAACAAAAAATTAACTTATTTGTTTGTAACGACACATTGACAATTGATAACGATTATGATAATCTTTATCAATAAGAACAGTTAATACGCATAAAGTTGAGACAAAACCATTATCGAAAAGGTGGTGACTAAATGTTATTGTCAAAAGTTAAAATAGGTCAGACTCGGTCTATAATCAAAGTAGACGGTAAAGACAAAATTAAAAATTTTCTGTTTACTTTAGGATGTAGTGAAGGCGAAGAAATCACATTGATTTCTATATTAGCCGGCAATTATATCGTTAATATTAGAGAAAGTCGTTTTGCAATCGATGAATCAATGGCAAAGTCAATTGTGCTTGCTGATTAAATAAACTTATACCGCTATATGCGGTATAAAAAATGCCCGAGATACGATAATGATTATCATTAACCATTAACCAACCAAATCAACGAATCAAAACTAGATTCCAGGGGGATACAAATGAAAATTGCTTTGGCAGGTAACCCTAACTCAGGGAAAACGACGTTGTTTAACGGCATCACTGGTAGAAAAGAACACGTCGGAAACTGGGCTGGTGTAACAGTAGAAAAAAAAGAAGCACCTTTGAGACGTAAATTCAAAAATACAACTGAAAAAGTATCCGTTATAGATCTGCCAGGCGCTTATTCCATTTCACCTTATACGGGCGAAGAAGCAATCACTAGAGATTTTATATTGGAAGATGCACCAGATGTGCTGATCAATATTGTGGATGGTGCAAATTTTGAAAGAAGTTTATTTTTTACGACCCAATTACTTGAACTCAATATTCCTGTAATCGTTGCACTTAATAAATTTGATATTCTCTCTAAAAGAGGCAATGAAATTAACTTAGAACGGCTTAGTGAGTTGTTGCATTGTCCTGTAATAATGACGACGGCTACTTTTGAACATGGTCTTGGAAAATTGATGCATAAGGCGATTGAGATTGGTCAAACGCAAAAAAATCAGAAGCCTCTTGAATTAATACCAATGGATTCTGAAACAATGGATCAAACCAGACAACGTTTCATTTCAGAGCTTGTTGCTAAAATACGCGTCCAAAACCATGATACGAGCCGAATTACATTATCTGATAAGGTGGACCGTATTGTTGCACATAAATATATCGGGTTACCGATATTCTTTTTAATCATGTGGGCTGTTTATGCCTTCTCAATTGAAGGGCTAGGCGGCTATGTTTCGGGGTATTTTAATGACACGATTTTTGGTGAAATTATTCCAAATGTGTTAAATGGTTTTTTTGAAAGTGTTAATGTGAATCCATTGCTTCAGGCGCTCATTGTTGACGGCGCTATAGGTGGTGTTGGTGCCGTTATAGGGTTCTTGCCACTCATTATGGTCTTGTTCTTTTGTTTGTCTCTTTTAGAAGATAGTGGGTATATGGCAAGGGTTGCCGTACTTATGGACAGATATTTTAAAAAAATTGGCCTTTCAGGTAAATCAATTATTCCGATGATTGTGGGCTCTGGTTGTTCAATTCCTGGGATTATGTCTACACGTACTATTGAAGATGAGAATGAAAAGAAAATCACAACGATCTTGACCCCCTTTGTACCTTGCGGTGCAAAATTGCCTATTATAACCTTGTTTTCAATGGCTTTTTTCCCAAATTCAAGTTGGGTGGGACCAAGTATGTATATTTTAGCATTCGCATTGATTATCATAGGTGGCTTACTATTAAAAAGATTATTCGTTTGGGAAAGTGCCACGCATTTTATTCTTGAACTTCCAGAATATAAAATACCAAGCTTAAAAAATGCATTTATGCAAATGTTGGACAAAGCAAAAGGGTTTATTATTAAGGCATCAACCATTATTTTGGTCATGAACACGCTTGTTTGGTTTATGCAAGCCTATGGGTTTGATTTTAAACCTGCCGTGGATCAAAACGCTAGCATTCTAGCTGGAATGGGTGGCTTAATCGCACCAATTTTTATCCCACTCGGTATGGTAGGTTGGCAACTTGCTGCGGCATCGATCACTGGTTTTATCGCAAAAGAAAATGTTGTCGCCACATTTGCCGTATTGTTGGCAGTTGTGAGTGAAGAAGCACTTTATATGCCTGGCGGCGCATTGTCTCAACTGTTCACGCCAGTTACGGCTTATGCATTTCTTGCATTCAATTTATTCACGCCACCTTGCTTTGCGGCTATTGGCGCTATGCGAAGTGAAATGGGTGATAGAAAATGGCTGTTTAGAGGTCTTGCATTTCAATTGAGCGCTGGATTTCTTGTCGCAATGTTTATTTCTCAAATGGGTTCGCTGCTGTTCTACGGCGTCGCTTCAAAAGGACTTGTTCCCGCTGTGATTGTACTTGCCTTCTATGTTGTATTGCTAACGGTGCTAATTAAACGAGCCGATCGAAAACGCGTTATTTAAATGAGCCTTATATAAGATTGGATGTGATTTTATGTTTTCGACAGTCATTGTAGGTATTATATTTGCAACCCTTATATTTTTCGCTGGTAAGAAGGCATTTTCTGATCTTAAAAAAGGAAAATGCAGTGGATGTAGTGGGTGTAGCGATAAAAAAATGTGTAACACACCAGAAATTAAGCAGATTAAGTACTAAGTTATTATGATTATATTTTTGCAAAAAAAAAGAAAAAGGACGGGAAACCGTCCTTTTTTTCGTATATTTAATGATTTACTTTTTTTCTGTTTTTTTCTCGATTTCTTCAACAACTTCTTCAACGACCTCTTTTGCCTCTTCAACAATTTCTTCAACTTTTTCTTCAGCATTTTCAACGAGTTCGCTCTTTTTGAGGTCATTTTTAGTCGCATTAACTTTTTCAATGACTTTGTCTTTGAGTTCTTGTCCCTTAGTAATGGCATCACCGACAACTTCAGTTGTTTTTTGGGCTACTTTTGTAGCGCCTTCTTTAACGAATTCAGCACCTTCATCCACTTTATCTACGACATCTTGTCGCAATTCTTTACCTGACTTAGGGGCAGTAAACAAAGTGACAACGGATGAAACAACGCTTCCAATTAAAAGTGCCACGCCTACTTTCTTAACCGTTTCTTTCTTTTGTTTGCGCATCTCTGCTTCTTTTCTCTCTTGTAATTTTTTAAATATCATAGTGATCTCCTTTTAATTAAGTATTGTAATTTCATTATACCCGATTTTTATTGACCTTACACGGTTTAATTGAATTTTAACTATTATAAATATATGATATCTGTTAAGATTTGATTAGAAGTTGTATTATTTTAACAGAGGAGTAAGTATGCAAAAGCTAAATGTCGGCATTTTCAATGATTCATTTCCACCATTGATTGATGGCGTAGCAAATACCGCCGTAAATTATGCAAAGTCTATAGATAAATTATTTGGTAAAGCGGTTGTTGCAACCCCTTGGTATCCAAAAGTTAGAGATAACTATTCATTCAAAGTGTTTAGGTATTCCAGTGCAAATGTAAGCAAACGCATTGGCTATCGAATGGGCAATCCTTTTAGTCCAATCATGATTAGAAGGCTACAAAAGGAGAACTTAGATATTATACATTCACATAGTCCCTTTACATCAACAATACTCGCCCGTGTTTTAAGAAGGTATACAGGTGCACCAATTGTATTTACGTATCACACGAAATTTGATTTGGACATAGAAAAACGGATTGCGCTCAATCCATTAAAAAATGCTTCGATTAAATTTCTACTAAACAATATCAATGCATGCGATGAAGTTTGGGTCGTCTCAGAAGGCGCCGGTGAGAATCTGAAAAGCCTGGGTTATGAAGGCAATTACTATCTGATGGAGAATGGAACGGATTTCGTAAAAGGGAAAGCCGACCCCTTAGTTATCGATCAATTAAATGACAAATATCAAATGGAACCGAATGAAACGGTATTCTTATTTGTCGGCAGAATGATGTGGTATAAAAACATTAAATTTATTATTGATGGTTTGTACCATGCCAAACTAAGTGGCGCGAAATTTAAAATGTTATTTGTTGGTGAGGGTGTTGATCGTCAGGAAATTATGACTTATACGGAATCACTTGGTTTATCAAATCAATGTATTTTTACTGGGGCAATTCATGACCGTGAGATACTCCGAACTTATTTTTGTAGAGCAAATTTGTTTTTATTTCCATCTACTTACGATACAAACGGAATTGTCGTTAAAGAAGCCGCTGCTTGTAGCTGTCCATCACTACTTGTCAAAAACAGCTGTGCATCAGAGGGCATCACCAGTGAAGAGACGGGTATTATCATCGATGAAACGGTGGCGTCATTGGAAGAGGCAATTCTTTTAGCGACTCGTGATCACGAGAGATTGCGTGTTATAGGCAATAACGCAGCAGAAAAAATTTATCTTTCATGGGATGATGCCGTTGAAAAAGCAGTTGAAAGGTATGGTGTGGTTCTAAAAAAGCAGTTTATGAACCAAAAGGACGCTTAAAAAGGTTTTTAAGACTAAGAAAAAAATGAAGCTCAAGTGAAGTTAACTTCACTTGAGCTGTTTTTTTGCACAAAAAAACTTTTCTCAGTAACTGGCTGCCCTATTTAATCGGTAATAAATTGACGAAGACTCGCCATGCCATTAAACTTAGGTCCTAATAGTTTTGCGCCACACAGTTTCTTGTGTTTTGCTTTGATTCCGAAAAGTCTTTTGGTAGCTGGCTACCCTGCAAATCGAATGATGTTACGAAATCGTCTCAATCGATCGTTTAGGCCCTCTAGCTTTGCGCCTCATAGTTTGCTATGATTTGCTATTTATATGATACCCACTTTGACCAAAACAAAACAGGTTTACATAATAATTTTAAGTTTTTTCAGAAACAGCCACAAATCGAAAATTCTTAACATCAAAATAGCCTCTGTCGGTAATTTTGAGTTCTGGAATGACAGGTAAAGCTAAGAAACTTAGTGTCATGAACGGTTCCATATTTTTAGGAATATGAAGGGATTCAGTCGCAATTTTTCTTAGTGTTCTGAGACAATCTGTGACATACTCCATAGATTCTGTTGACATTAGTCCAGCAATTGGCAATGGAAGTTTGCCCAAAATAGTCCCATTTGATGCGATGACAATACCGCCTTGTAAACGGACGATTTCATTAACGGCAAGCGCCATATCGTGATCATTATCACCAATAACGATGATATTATGAGAATCGTGGGCAATAGTGGTCGCAATAGCGCCGCCTTTTATATGAAAGTTTTCAACGAGCCCTATACCGATGTTTTTCGTTTTACCATGACGTTCTATAACCGCAATCTTCGCGATATCAAGGTGTGCATTCGTAGCGAAATAATTATCCTTGTCAAGATAGACGCGCCTTACGACATGCTCTGTAACGATTGAACCGGATGCAATCCTTATAACATGAGCAACATCACTGTCAAGTTTGAGTTTTAATTGTGAGGCATTGATTGGCGCAATTTTCACGGTACCCTGGACATGAGTGCTATCAATCTTTTGCGATACAAATAGTGCTTCTTTATGTTTAGCAACACAAATGCCTTTTTTATAAACTTCTATAATTTCAAAAGATTCAAAATCGTCGAAGACGATCAAATCGGCGTCATAACCTGGTGCAATTGCGCCAATGTCTCTTAAATTATAGCATCGTGCGGGATTGATTGTCGCCATTTGTATGGCAGTAATTGGATCGATGCCTAGGGCAATGGCACGTCTTATGTTATAGTCAATATGACCATGGCTTAAGATATCTTCAGGATGTTTGTCATCCGTACAAAACATGCATTGATGCTTTGTATGCGTGTTTACGCCTTTAATGAGCACATCAAGATTACGCGCAGCTGTCCCTTCACGTATGGCAACGTACATACCAAGGCCAATGCGTTCTTCCATTTCTTCGATCGTTGTACATTCATGATCGGTTCTAATACCATTTATCATGTAAGCGTTCAATGCCTTACCAGTGAGTTCAGGACCATGTCCGTCTATAATCATTCGATCGGCCATTTCCAGTTTTTCTAAAATGTCTAGGTTGCCATCAATAACGCTCGGATAATCCATCACTTCGCCAAGTCCGAGTACTTTTGGGTGATTTTCTAAAACGGCTAAGGCGTCACGATCAAGTACAGCACCTGAATTTTCATAAGGTGTTGCCGGTACACATGATGGCATCATAAAGAAACCGTTTAACTCAGTTTCTGCGGTAGCATCAATCATATACTGGATGCCTACGATGCCCAGTACATTGGCTATCTCATGAGGGTCAGCGATAACCGTCGTTGTCCCTCGCGGCACAATGATGCGCGCCATTTGATCGGGTGTTACTAAGGTCGATTCCATATGCATATGCGCATCTATGAGACCAGGTGCGACATAACGGCCTTTCATATCAATGACACTTTCGCCTTCATAATCGCCTATGCCAATGATTTTTCCATGATCTATGGCAATATCTGAATGGATAATTTTTCCATTGAATACATTGATAATTTTGCAGTTCTTAAGTACGCAAGCAACGGGTCGCTCTCCAGATGCAAGTTCTGCTCGTAATTTCATTCTTTGTATTTTTTCAGTTTTAACGTTTGGCATGCAAATCCCTTCTTTCCTCTTTTAAACAGTATAGCATTTTTTATGATTTTCGGAATAAAAATTGTGTTATGAAGATTTTCTTGCATTTGATTTTAATGCCCTCTAAACAACAAATTGTTTCTTCTATTATATAATCGATATTTATTAGATTTAGGCTAAAAAACTTTAAAAAGGTTTAATTAAAGGGGATGAAATTGCGTGAAAATGCAAGTTTTGACTTTGGAACTTGCATTTAACAGTTTATAAGGCATATTGATACTATAAGCCATATAAAGTGATAAAAGCAAACCGCTTTGCAAATGGTAAAGCACTCAAACAATTATTATGTATACATAACAATTGTTTGTATACAACACCTTAAAAACATTATTTTGCAATGGTTACGAACCAGTTGGGCTAGGTAAACAATTGGTTTGAACTATGTCTAAGTTGTGAACACAATGTAAATTCAAGTCGAATTGATTGTTACACAATTGTAATATTAGACGTCAATGTTGCGAAAAGTTAATCGTATAAAATAATTCATACGGCTTAAAAACGGTTAAATTTATTGCAAAATTCACACAATAGGATTATGATAATAGATATTGTTGCACAGATAGATTTACAGACTAAATTTAAGGGGTGAATGAATTGGGGCGTTTTTTAGTTAAAAGAACTCTGACAATGGTTGTGACATTATTAGTAATAATAACCATTACATTTGTAATGATGCATGCCATCCCAGGTGGTCCATTTACAAGGGAGAAACAATTACCAGATGCAGTGCTCGCAGCACTTAACGCAAAGTATCATTTAGATGATCCACTTTGGAAACAATATGTGGATTACGTTAAAGGCGTATTATCATTCAATTTGGGACCTTCATTTCAACGCGCAGGCGTTACGGTTAACCAATTGATTAAAGAAGGATTCCCAGCAACTCTAAAAATAGGACTTACATCGGTTCTAGTCATTATTGTTGTAGGTATTCCACTCGGCATAGTATCGGCGCTTAAACAAAACAAATGGCAAGATGGTTTGGTTATGTTTATCGCCACATTAGGTGTAACGATTCCTTCGTTCGTTATGGCTACAGGCATTATTTATATTTTTAGTGCAAAATTCAATGTTCTACCTTCCAACGGATTAACCTCGTGGAAGCATATGATCGGTCCGGTTATAGCGCTTTCTGGTTTCTCACTATCATTCGTTGCGAGATTAACGCGTTCTAGTATGTTAGAAGTTCTACAGCAAGATTATATTAGAACAGCAAGAGCAAAAGGTTTATCAAATAATAAAGTAATTTATAAGCATGCGCTCAAAAATGCCCTTATACCAGTTGTCACTTATTTGGGACCTATGATCGCTACACTTCTTACTGGCTCTTTCGTTATTGAAAAAGTATTTGCTATCCCTGGAATGGGTAAACACTTCGTTGAAAGTGTTGGCAATAGGGATTATACTGTATTAATGGGCATAACCATATTCTATGCATTGTTCTTGATCGTCATGGTTTTGTTAGTTGACATTTTATACAGCTTTATTGATCCGCGAATTAAAATGGAAGACTAGGGGGAGAACATGTCAGAACAAGTGATCAAAAAAGAATTGTGGGATGCGATTCCCAAGGAAAGCAAGGATAAAGAAATACTGTCGCGCCCAAGTATGACCTACTGGCAAGATGCGTGGCGTCGTCTCAAAAAGAATACATTGTCTATGATTGGTTTAGCGTTTATAATATTTATGGTACTAACTGCAATCATTGGTCCCTATGTTATTGAGCACGATTACTCAACACAACAATTAACACTTGCAAATATTCCACCTAGGATTGATATCTACAAAGTGGATGATGCGACTTACTTTTATATGCACAGTGAATACAAATTATTTCAAGTCACTGCTGATGGCGAGCTTCTAGATAAAATCAAAGAGACTCAAAACAATATGGCTGAAAGAAATCGCATTTACAATATAGGCGGCAAAGAAGTTGTTTTGGATTATAAATATGGCGCTATGAAGGCCGAAGATAATCCTGAAGGCATTAAATACAAGCTATTAATCGATGGCGAAGAAGCAAAAGTAGCGGATCGTGTTCAAAACAAATCTTACCTTTTTGGTACGGATGCACTTGGTAGAGATATGTTGTCGAGAGTGATCTACGGCGCAAGAATTTCTCTTCTTATCGCTTTTATTGCCACAGTCGTCAACTTCTTCATCGGTGTACTTTACGGTGGTATCTCTGGTTACTTTGGTGGACAAGTCGATAACATTATGATGCGTATTGTTGATATTATCAATGTCATTCCACTCCTATTATATGTTATACTATTATCAGTTATCATAGGTTCAGGTCTTAAGTCCATCATCATCGCTCTTGGATCTGTTTATTGGGTGGGTATGGCGCGTATCGTGCGTGGACAAGTTCTGAGTCTAAAAGAACAAGAATACGTTTTGTCAGCTAGAACATTAGGTGCAAGCTCAATGCGTATCATGATAAGACATTTAATTCCAAATGCCATGGGTCCAATCATCGTTTCAATGACAATGATGATCCCAAGTGCAATATTTACGGAAGCATTCTTAAGTTTCATTGGTCTTGGTGTTAATGCACCACTCGCTTCTTGGGGTACGCTTGCAAATGACGCATTAGGTGGACTCAGATCGTATCCATACCAGTTGTTCTATCCTTCTTTAGCGATCTCGTTGACAATGCTAGCATTTAACTTTTTAGGCGACGGACTTAGAGATGCATTAGATCCAAGATTAAGAAAATAAGAGAGGTGTAGACAGTGACTGATAAATTATTAGTAGTTAAAGATCTAAAGACCTCTTTTTTCACGCATGTTGGTGAAGTTCAAGCGGTTAGAGGCGTAAGTTTCGATTTAAGCGTTGGTGAAGCATTGGGAATTGTTGGCGAATCTGGAAGTGGTAAAAGTGTTACATCTATGTCACTGATGAAATTGCTTCAATATCCTGGTAAAATTAAGGAAGGTCAAGTTCTTTTCGAAGGGATTGATCTTGTTGGAAAAACTGAAAGAGAAATGAGAAAAGTCAGAGGTAATGATATTGCAATGATATTTCAAGACCCTATGACCTCATTAAATCCTGTATATACAATTGGTAATCAAATTATTGAAGCTATTTTGGAACATCAAAATGTAACGAAGCAACAAGCGCGTCAAAAGGCGATCAAAATGTTAGAACTCGTTGGTATCCCATCTCCTGAATCGCGTCTGGATAACTATCCGCATGAATTCAGCGGGGGTATGAGACAACGTGCGATGATTGCAATCGCATTGTCTTGTGAGCCTAAGCTACTTATCGCAGATGAGCCAACGACTGCTCTTGACGTTACCATTCAAGCTCAGATTCTCGAACTCATGAAAGATTTAAAAGAAAAAATCAACACATCAATCATCTTGATTACACATGATCTTGGTGTTGTTGCCGATTTGTGTTCACGCATCATCGTCATGTATGGTGGTTTAATCATGGAAGAAGGCACCGCTAACCAGATTTTCTATGAACCTAAACACCCTTATACAATTGGCTTGCTAAAATCCATTCCTAAGCTTCATAAGAAGGACAAAGAGAGATTGATTCCAATAGATGGAACACCACCAGACCTTGTATTACCACCAACTGGATGTCCATTCTATGCGCGTTGCGACTTTGCAATGAAGATTTGTCAAGAGCAACAGCCACCTTATTTTTCAGCAGGACCTGGTCACAGATCGATGTGCTGGAGAATGCATGAAGACGCGCCAGCAAATGAGCGTTTTTCTAAAGTATTTAATAAGGGGGAAAGTCATGTCTAAGCAACTTAATGAAAATGACGTGCTCTTAGAGGTTAGAAATCTCAAAAAGCACTTTGTTAGCAAATCAGGTTTATTGGGTCAACATACGACAAGAGTGCAAGCAGTAGATGGCGTAAGTTTTAAAATCCTACGCGGAGAGACATTAGGCTTGGTTGGTGAGTCAGGTTGTGGTAAGTCAACAACAGGCAGAACCATTATCAGATTATACGATGTAACAGATGGCGAAGTTATCTTTGACGGTGTTGACATCAGCAGAATTAGCCAAGGTGAAATGCGACAATACAGAAAAAAAATCCAGATGATCTTTCAAGATCCTTATGCCTCATTAAATTCAAGAATGACAGTTGGTGACATCATTGGTGAGCCACTTGACATTCACAAGTTGGCACAAGGTGAAGAAAGACAAAAAATTATATGGAATTTACTTGAGCGTGTGGGTCTTAATAAAGAGCATGCCAATAGATACCCGCATGAGTTTTCTGGTGGTCAAAGACAACGTATTGGTATTGCTAGAGCCCTTGCAGTAAGTCCAGATTTTATTATCTGCGATGAACCAATTTCAGCGCTCGACGTATCCATTCAAGCACAAGTTGTCAATATGCTTCAAGATCTACAAAACGAATTGGGATTAACTTATTTATTTATCGCACATGACTTGTCCATGGTTAAGCACATTTCGGATAGAATTGGTGTTATGTACCTTGGTAAAATGGTTGAACTTGCAGGATCCGATGAACTTTATGACAATCCAAATCACCCATACACACAAGCTTTGTTATCGGCAATTCCAGTTCCAGATCCGAATGTAACGAAAGCGACGAAACGTATTGTACTTGAAGGCGATGTACCATCACCAATCAATCCACCTTCAGGATGTCGTTTCAGAACCAGATGTAGTTATGTGATGGATATCTGTAAAGTGGAAGAACCGGCTTTCGTCGAAATTTCACCAAATCATTTTTCAGCTTGTCACCTCAACGACAAGAAAAGTTAATATGGTACTAGGACCCTAACGCAAGTTAGGGCTTAAGTATAAATGTGTCATGTAAAAGACATTCAAAATTAAAGGGGGTTTTTGATTAATGAAAAAATTATTAGCATTGTTATTGGTCTTAATGCTAACGTTCTCTTTGGCAGCTTGTGCTAAAGACGAACCAGTTGAGACAGTAGGAACAACTGAAGCAGTAGTGACTGAAGCACCAAAAGTTTTAACAGCTGAAGAAGCGGTTAAAATCTACGAAGTAAGAAAAGCACTTACTCTTGCAATTGACAGAACATTACTAGTAGAGCAAATCACTAGAGCTGGACAAGTTCCTGCAACTGGCTTCGTACCACCAGGATTGAAAGATTCTACTGGCGCTGATTTCAGAACAGTTGCTGGCGATTACGGCATTGCTGCAGATGCTTCTGGTATCGAAGAAGCGAAACAACTTCTTGCTGATGCTGGTTTCCCAGATGGCGCTAACTTCCCTACATTAACAATTCTTTACAACACAAGTGAAGGCCACAAAGCAATTGCTGAAGCAATTCAGGAAATGTGGAAACAAAACCTTAACATCAATGTAGAAATTGCTAACCAAGAGTGGGCAGTTTTCCAAGACACTAGACACCAAGGTAACTTCCAAGTTGCTCGTGCTGGTTGGATTGGCGACTACGAAGATCCTATGACATTCCTTGACTTATGGTTATCATACTCTGGTAACAATGACGCTCAATGGAAAGTTACAGCTTATGACGATTTAATCGAAGCATCTAAATTAGCTGGCGGCGCTGACAGAGATAAACTCTTATACGAAGCTGAGCAAATGATTATGGACGACTTAATCGTATTGCCAATTTACTACTACACAAACCCAATCATGGTTAAAGATCATGTTCAAGGTTGGTATTTATCAACACTTGGTCACTGGTACTTTGGTGACACAACTACTGATGATGGAACACTTCAATGGAACCTTGGTTCTGAACCAAAAACAATTGACCCTGCTTTAAACAGCGCGGTTGACGGTGGTCACATTATCAACAACACATTTGAAGGCTTAATGAGAAAAGACAACGAAGGCGTTCAACCTGCTATGGCTGAGAGCTATACTGTTTCTGAAGATGGTTTAACTTATACGTTCATGATGAGAGACGCAAAATGGTCTGATGGACAACCAGTTAAAGCACAAGATTTCGAATATGCTTGGAAACGTGCTTTAGATCCAGCTGTTGCATCTGAATATGGCTTCCAAATGTTCTACATCAAAGGCGCTCAAGAGTACTATGAAGGTACTGGAGCAATTGAAGATGTTATGATCAAAGCTATTGATGACAAAACATTTGAAGTTACTTTAACTTCTCCAACGCCTTACTTCTTAGATCTTACAACATTCTACACATTTATGCCTGTAAGACAAGATGCTGTTGAGAAAAACCCAGAAGGTTGGGCTGCAGATCCTGCATTAACAATCTGTAATGGACCTTTCAAATTAAAAGAATACAAAGTTGGCGATAGAATCGTTCTCGTACCTAATGAAAACTATTGGAAAGCTGGCGATACTAAGTTAACTCAAATCGATGCTATGATGATCGTTGACCAATCTACTGGTTTAACGGCTTATGAAGCTAACGAACTTGATATCTTAGATGATATGCCTTCATCAGAAATTCCTAAACTTATTGCTGAAGATCCTACATTCTCAATCCAACCTTATGTTGGAACTTACTACTACATCTTCAACGTAGGTATCACTAAATAATCATTATTAAATAAAAAGCCACCTCATTAATGAGGTGGCTTTTTTTAAAGTACATGTGTTATTGTATAAAACTATATCGTCCATTGATTATGAACCACACCAACTATTTTCCAATCACCAGCTACATTTTCAAAGACTAGAATTAAGCTCGTCCAGTCCATGCCACCATATTGAGGATCAAACCCTGTAAAGTGGAACTCAACGAAAGAGGCGGTTGGATAAAGTGTTGTAATGTTGTTAATTGAATTGCCTGTCCCTATAAAATTATTGACACCCACAAGATGTGGTGTGACATAATCTTCATCATATACAAAATTGTCGAGATAATCGGCAAATGTATAAATGATAGGGTCACCAGAACCATCAAATGCGCCCCAAGTATAATTTGTTGGGTCGGTAATGAGTGCAGCGAAAGCGGTAGACGGATAACTCAAATCGACTGAAGGATTTACATATCCATAAGGTGTAAAGCGTACACCGAGTGTTGGATGCACGTAGCTAGAGAATGTCGTCATATCTTGGTCTGCGAGTGACTGAGCAACATCAAGTGCTGCACCTAGTAATGAGGTGGAAACGGAGGCACTTGATTCAAGCGACTCAAGTTCCAATTTAAGTGTCGTAATTTCAAGTTCGGCGGCTGTTTTGGCAAGTTCGATGGATTCAATTTCTGTCATTTGTTCAGCAACTTTCGTTTCCAAAGCCGCAATGGCTTCTAGATCAGCTGAATTGTCTGGGGCTTCAGGGCTGCAACCCATAAAGATTAAGGTTGTCAAAAGAAGCAATAATTGTAAAATCAATTTTTTATTCATCATAAAATCACCTCATTATACTTATACCATAATAAAATCAATTTAATAATATATTTACATGACATAGTGCTTGTCACTCAAAGAATTTTATGGCATAATGGTAAAAGATTCATGCGAGATTGACTCAGCGGTAGAGTACTTCCTTGACGTGGAAGGAGTCGTGGGTTCGATTCCCTCATCTCGCACCATTTTAGCTAAGAACTTTTGTTCTTAGCTTTTTATTTGTGTAATAATGTCATTTCTTCATTTATGAGGATGGATTAAACAAATTTTTTGAGGTAAACTAAGAGTAGGCCATAAGGGATTCGGTCAATTTCCTAAATGTAGAGGTGTATAGCCACATGAGAAAAGAAGAGTATGCAAATCATGTTCAATTTGGCGAATTAGGACTTATTGTCATGGACAACTGTGAAGCGATTGGAAAATGCATCGATGATCATTTGCTTGAAGTTAGACGTACATCACTTGAAGACGATGTCTTTCTACCTAAAACGTTTATCATCAAGAAAAAAGAAGTGCGGTTTTCAAATGGTGAAGGAAAAATTTTCTTGGAAGAATCTGTTAGAGGCAAAGACATCTACCTCGTTACGGATATAGGTAATTACAATTTATCATATACCATGTTTGGCTATGAAAATAAAAAAAGCCCCGACGATCACCTACAGGATGTTAAACGCGTATTATCTGCCATGGCAGGCAAAGCAAGACGCATTACACTTATGATGCCACTATTGTACGCATCTAGACAACATAGCCGTAAAGGTAGGGAATCTCTAGATTGTGCAATGGCACTTCAAGAACTTGAAAAACTAGGTGTTACGGACATTTTGACATTTGATGCACACGATCCTACCATTCAAAATGCGGTGCCTTTAATTTCTTTTGAAAATCTATATCCAACGCTTGATATTGTCAAACGCTTTATTTCAGATGAAAAAGAACTGTTCAAAGACCCATCTAAAATGCTAATCATCAGTCCAGACACAGGGGCCATGGATCGAGCGGTTTATTATTCAGGTGTTCTCGGCTTTGATATTGGTCTATTTTATAAAAGACGTGATCACAGCATTATCGTAAAAGGTAAGAACCCAATTATCCAACATGAATATATCGGAAAAGATGTTAAAGATTGCAACATCCTCATCGTAGACGATATGATTGCATCTGGAGAGTCTGTTTTCGACATTGTCACAGAACTGAAAAAAAGAGCGTGTAAAAAGATTTTTGTTGCAACAACCTTCGCACTCTTTACGGAAGGTATTGAGAAATTCAATAGTTTTTATGACCGTGGCATGATTGATGGTATTTTTACAACGAATTTATCTTATGTCCCAGAAGCAGCCAGACAAGCGCCATGGTTTGCTGAAGTGGATATGTCGGATTTTATTGCTAGAATTATTAATCGATTGAACTATGATTTGTCTATTAGCGACTTAATTGACACGAATAAGACCATTAGAGATTTAATGAAATTGACACAAAAAGGATAAATGCAAAAAAAGGCGATACCAGTATAATGCATCTGGTGTCGTCTTTTAAATTGACTTATAAAAATTCAATAATACAGGTTGTTGTATCATCTTTAATGTTTCCAACTTGTTCAAATAGAACATGAATATCTTTAGCACTTTGGATAGAAAGTAAAGAATCACTTAGCATTTCTAGTGCTTGGTCCAGCGTCTTATCACAATTATCAAAGAGACCATCTGTAAATGTAACCAACTTGTAGATGGACTCTATAGGCAATATCTCGACTCGGAACACTTCATTATCCATAATTCCAAGGATTAAATTATTCGCAGAAAGAAAGTTTGTGGTGAGATCTTTGTGCTGTAAAATCAGGTTAGGATGACCGGCATTGATATATTTCATTTTATGGGTTTCAAAATTGATTTCGATAAATATGCCTGTAACATACTGTGCGTAGTCACTATCCTCTTGATTGATATGGCATAGTCTTTTGTTGATTTGTCGAACGGTTTCTTCAAGTGTCAAATAATCCACGTGGACATCAAACATTTGAGAAACAGTCAGCGCAACAAGTGCAGAAGAAACGCCGTGGCCCATAACATCGAGAATTGCATAAAAATAGTGGTTGGGTGATGTGCGTTTAAAAAAGATGAAATCGCCACCGATTTCGTTGAAATCCGTAAGATGATAATCAAATCGAATCAGAGTGTCATTGTATGTTGCGGGTAAAAATGTGCCTAAAACTTTTTTTGCGACGCTAATTTCTTTGGAAAGCTCTGCTAACAACATTTTTTCGCGCGTGATATTGCGGCCGATTTTAAGAAATTTTTCTATGGTGCCATGTCTATTGAAAAGAGGCGTTATGGTGGCTTCTTCATAGAATAGTTGACCACTTTTACTCTTGTTGATAAAAACGCCATCCCAAACGTTGCCTTGCAAAATCGTTTCCCATAAGTGGGTGTAAAAAGATTCTGGATAATAATCGGTCTTTATGAGACGTGGTGAATGATCGATGAGGGCGTCTTTATCATATTCAGTGAGCATCACAAAATACGGGTTGGCATACTGAATATTGCCTTTTTTATCGGTTATGACTATTGAATTTTGCGCACTGTTAAACATATTGTCTAAGAGCATATTTTCATTCTTGATTATTTCTAGGTTAATATAAGTCTTAAATATCGCCTCAAGTTCACTTATGTAATAACCTTTCCTTAATAAATGCTGGAAATTCTGATTGTTTAACAAAGTATAAATTTCTGAATCATCGGGTACATCAAGAATGATGACATTGGTATAAGAATCTCGAATCATTTGAAGGGAATTATGCTCAAAATCAATTTTATCATAACCAATGATCAGTAAATTGTAGATGAAGTTAGGTTTCTCAAAAGTTGTCGAAACATGTGTGATTGGTTCGCAAGCCTCTGTAAAGGATTCTATAATATTCAAAATAGGGGCATATTTGTCTGGTGATGCAACAATGTCTATATAGAGCGAAAATTGCCTGAACATTCTGTCCTCCTTGGATTCAATAAATGCAGATTATTTTTTTGTATTTTTAAGTGAGGTTTGTTTTTTCTTAAGCGTTTTTTTCTTCATAATTGAGTACCCGAAGGTACCAAGTTGCTCACCAAGCGCATAATAGGCACCATGTGCATAGCTTATAGGTTCTGCGAGATCCAATCTGAATTTGCCCGTTGAATCGATCAATGTGTCATCAATGGTTACACCGAGTACTTTAGCCAAAAACATGTCATGTGATCCGAGTTCAATGATTTGAGTGACTTGACATTCAATACTCACTGGGGACTCTTCTATCATGGGTGCGTTGACAAAGGTGCTTGGCGTAGGGGTTAAGCCAAGTGTTTCAAATTTGTTGAAATCGCGTCCAGATTTCACGCCACAAAAGTCAGTGGCCTTAACCAGCTTTTTCGTCGTTAAATTGATGACAAATTCTCCAGAATCTTTAAT
>Ga0138256_10002606_pt1 | contig 19293 bp, 13 predicted proteins | sample KNB2016incub_MG_FD_105486 | JGI IMG/M metagenome (GOLD analysis project Ga0138256, IMG submission 105486) | Active sludge microbial communities from wastewater in Klosterneuburg, Austria - KNB2014incub_MG | ecosystem: Engineered > WWTP > Activated sludge > Unclassified | place: Austria... | reverse complement strand
GTCAGCAACAGAGCTATAATTGAAACAACAATCAACAGCTCAACCAGCGTAAATCCATTTCGATTTGCGACGAAAACAGGAGTAATTCGACGGGAAGTCTGCATCGCTATTTCCCTCCCGCTCGTTTGTTGCGATTCGTGATGTTGTCCCCAATTTGCTCCAGCATTAGTTCCGGGTCAGCGAGGTTGTACATCGCCAGATTCCCAAAGTTCGCCGTATCGTGTGGTTCGTACAAACCGAGTTGTCCGTCCTTCCCCAGGGAAACGATCAAAGGTGCATGGAACGTGTCAGGAGTGTGGTAGTTGGCTTCGTTGAATTCGGTTCGAAAGAGTGGCATCCCGTTCACGCCGTTGAGCCGCTCCAGTTCGAAATACAAAATGCCTACGGGATCGTCAGGATCAGTTAACAGCAAGTCACGCGGCAGCACGCCATTTGGCAGGACAGTGGGAGCGGGTGGCAATCCCTTCAGCAGGATCGCAGCCAGTTTCCGTTCGAGCGGAGAAATCTGTCGTTGACCGATAGTGATGTCTGGAATTCCATCATTGTCTGTATCCACTGGTACAACAACATCCGTTGGATCACTTGGATCACTCAGTATAGGTTGAAATGGAACAGGTGGATTTGGGTCAACCAGGCGTGTTGGCCAGCGGTAATATCGCAGAGGCTGTCCCCACGCATCAATAAATTCCGGCAAGCCATCATTGTCGGTGTCGGCAACTTCCCGGTTCGTGAACCGGTCTGAATCGACAGCAGCGGAACCGTAATTCGTGGAATAGACCAGCGTGAAATACAACAACTCGGCACTTTCCGTGGCCAGATCATGATTTGCCCAGTTAGACGTTGCGCGGGCATCTATTTCCGCCTGTGTTGGCGTCGGGTTGCCTTCCGTAATCAGTTGTTGTCTGGCAGTCGGGGCGGCGATTGAGCGATACATTGAATCAGGCATTCCCGGAACCACAGTCCCTGGATCACCAAACAGCAATCTTTCGCCAAGCCGCTGCGGAAACTCAAATCGGAACAACGCCTTTTTGGCCATGATTTCGACGGCTTCATCGCTGACGCCAAAAAGCTGTTGGCTTGCCAGCAAATTTCGCATCCCGAAAATGGTCGCTTGTTTCCGGCTGCCTTTGAACGCACGGTCAAACGCATCAATCCGCTGCTCAAGAAGTCGAAACGTCTTCTGAATGGTCGCCGATGTTGCTTCAACCTCGGCCGTCGTCAGGAACCCGCTCATCACGACCACTGACATCGTCATCAGTGTCGCGATCAGTCCGATCACGATCAGCAGTTCAAGCAGCGTAAAGCCACTGAATTTCTTTCGATTGCGCTGATGTCTGTGCATGGTCGTTTGCAATGCTAAATTAACGATGATCTGGTTGCCTGTCTCGGTCAAGTTTACGAATCAGCCGCCGGGCGCTAGTCCAATGATACTCGATTTACAAAGTAGACCTCACTCTCCGAGTGAGGCAGGCCACAAAGCGCGACCTTTGGCATTCGTCACTCAGAGAGTGACGGCTACTTTAATCGCAAATCAAGTGGAATTGGGCGCTAGCCCCCGGTTTTCGCGATGAACCGGACGCTAGCGCGTTGAGACTGATTGGTAAGCTCGAAGCGGACAGACCACCACGAGCCCATTGAAAACTATGGTCTAAGAACTCCACCGGAGAAATTAGTAATGTTGTCGGCTTCTCCGATACGCGTCCCGGTCAGTTCGTCGCCGTCCGTGTAAACGCCGCCGAGTCCGTAGAGCTTGTCCAGGCCCGGTGAGATTAGTTGATATCCCTGATCGCGAAGTGGTGTCCTGCCGTCAGGCCCCAAATAGATCGACAACATGTCGAGGGAATTGCCCGGTCCGCCGTGTACGTCAAAGTCGTCCGCTGCTGTCAACGAGTTGGTCTTGCGGTAGCTCTTTCCCTGGCTGGAAAAGAATAGATACGGTGTACTTTGGTCTGGAAGTGAATCCAGAAATTCCTTAGCTCCGTCGCCGTCGAGATCGACAAGTCGGTCGGCAATAAAATTCTCAAAGAATGGCCCGACGCGGTTCGCCGGATAGACGGCCCACGGCAACTGTGGATTGTTGGCGAAGCCAATAAACTGAGGTGGCCCGCCTGGATTGGAATTTACTCCTCCAAGGAAGAACACCAGGCACTCCGCACCATTCAGGTAGACAGGTGCGCCGGGATAACTTCCCGGTGTGCCCGCCGATGTACTGCCAAGGCCGCCGCAGGTTGAAAAATCGAATTGGTCCCACACTCGCAGGATCTTCGCTCGATCCCCTGCTGACCAGCCCGCCGCGCTCGTTGGAATCGTCAGGCTGCTGGGAGGCAAACTCTTAAATTTGCTTTCAAAGGTCACGAGCGCCTGATCGAGCTGGGTCATCTCGGTGGACACCGCTGTGATGCGAGCCGACAGCCGTGCTGCATTCAGGGCTGGCAGTATCAACCCCATCAAAATGGCGATGATCACGATGACCACCATGAGTTCGATGAGCGAGAAGCCGGGGCGGTGGTGGATTCTTCGGGGTGATTTTGATTTGAGTTTCATGGGAAGACCCATTGTGGATTTTTGATTTTTGATTGAAGATTTTTGATTGAGGAATGCAATGCACTTCCGACCTGAGGGGAGGTCGGGGTAGTGTTTAGGACAGGTCGTTCAATAGTTTGATCAGGGGCATGAAGAGGGCGATGACGATGAAGCCGACGATCAGTCCGAGGACGACGACCATGATTGGTTCGAGCAAACTTACAAGACTTTCGACTCGTACTTCGACTTCTTCATCGTACACGTCGGCGACCTTGTAGAGCATGTCGTCGAGGGCACCGGTCTCTTCTCCGACGTCCACCATGTTGACCACCATGTCGTCCACGATTCTTGATTCTCGCAGCGGTACCGCGATGGTTTCCCCTTCGCGGATGGCCGAATAAATATTGTCAAACGCTCGCACGAATACCGAATTGCCTGCCGTATCACGCGAAATCAGCAGTCCTTCCAGAATGGGCACGCCGGACGCAATCAGTGTCCCGAGGGTCCGCGTGACTCGGGCAATTGTGCCGATGTGTAAAATTTTTCCTATCAGCGGTATGCGTAACGCGAGCCAGTCGACCACGTACGCTCCCGTCTTGTTTTTCTTCACGATCTTGATAAATATCACAAACGCAATCGGCCCGATAAACAGCATGTACCAGTAACTCATCATCCAGTCTGAGCACGTAATCAACAGCACAGTTGGCGGAGGCAGTTCGACTCCGAAACCAATGAAGATCTCTTTGAACTTCGGAATGATGAAAATCATGATGAACGACACAATCGTCACGGCCACCGTGATGACCGCTCCCGGATAAATCATGGCCCCGGTAATTTTTCGTTTGAGCGACTGAGCCTTCTCCTTGAATTCCGCCAGTCGCTGAAGAATGACTTCCAGAGCACCGCCGGCCTCCCCGGCTTTCACCATGTTGACGTACAGATTGTCGAACGCTTTCGGTTGCTTGGCCATCGCTTCCGACAGCGTGTTACCGCCTTCGATGTCTTCGATGACATCCATGAGAGCATTCTTTAATGCACCCGGTTTGTTTTGTCCTTCCAGAATTCGCAGGCTGCGGAGGACCGGAAGTCCTGCGTCCTGCAATGTTGATAACTGTCGCGTGAAGGTGCAGAGCAGCTTGGATGGGACGCCACCAATCGTGAACGTCTTGCCCGGCTTCTTCCCTTTGGCGGCCCCGCCGCCCTTTTTGGTTTCTTTTTTCTTCCGCTCTTTTTCGCGGATCTTTGTAACGTAGAAGCCCTTTTCCCGAATCATCGTCTGGGCTTCGGCTTCCGAAGGGGCCTCAATGGTGTCCTTCACCTCCAGCCCCGAGCTGTCCATTGCTTCATATGCAAAGGTTGGCATGCCGATCTCTCCAGAAAATTTCGGTGGTGACTGAAGAAACTTCTTCAGTCAGAATTTACCCTGCCGAAACCTGGATGCGCTGATTCGGGCGTTCGCCCCTGCGCAACTCATCCGGATTTCAGTCGCAAAGTTCATGCCGTCGAGGACTTAAGCCCTGCAGGCACTGTTAATGGTAAGTTTACAATGAGATTTCAAAACGTCACGGTCAGTTTTCCGACTCGCTGCAGCGTTTTGCCGCAGCAGAATGATACAGAGTGGAAGAGGAATGCGTTGCCCGCGGCCAACCCCCTCATCCGGCCTTTGGCCACCTTCTCCCCCTGCCAGGGGGAGAAGGGACATTTCGTTTTCCTGTCCCCTCTCCCCCCGCAGAAATTTTGCCAACTTCTACGGTTCTCCACGGGGGAGAGGGTTAGGGTGAGGGGGATTTTTTTTCTTCTTGTTCAATCAACACACAGGGCCAAACCCCCTCAACCGGCCTGCGGCCACCTTCTCCCCCTTGCCAGGGGGAGAAGGGACATTCTGTTTTCCTGTCCCCTCTCCCCCCGCAGAAACTTTGCCAACTTCTACAGCTTTCCACGGGGGGAGAGGGCTAGGGTGAGGGGGACTTTTTATCTTCTTGTTCAATCAACACACAGGGCCAAACCCCCTCATCCGGCCTGCGGCCACCTTCTCCCCCTTGCCAGGGGGAGAAGGGACATTTCGTTTCCTGTCCCCTCTCCCCCGCAGAAACTTTTCCAACTTCTACGGTTCTCCACGGGGGGAGAGGGTTAGGGTGAGGGGGACTTTTTCATCTTCTTGTTCAATCAACATACAGGGCCAAGCCCCCTCATCCGGCCTGCGGCCACCTTCTCCCCCTTGCCAGGGGGAGAAGGGACATTTCGTTTCTTCTTAAGATACGTCTTCAATCACAGTTTCTCTAACGACTTCGTCAATCGTGGTTGCTCCGTCGAAAATTAACTTCAGGCCGGATTCACGCAGCGTGGTCATTCCCTGCTGTCGAGCGATGTCCCGAAGGTCGTCGCCGGAGGCTTCGGCGGCGATTGCGTCGCGAATTTCGTCTGACATGATCATCATTTCATAGATCCCAACACGTCCCTTGTATCCCGAATTATTGCACCGTGCGCAGCCCTTGCCGTAATAAAACTTGTACTTTCGAGCGGTATCGAGGGGCAGTTGCAATTCCATCAGGAGTTCGTCGGAAGGTGCGAACTCCGTCCGGCACTCGCTGCAAATTCGACGCACCAGTCGTTGAGCGAGAATCGCTTCGACGGTCGCGGTGATCAGGAACGCGGGCACTCCCATGTCGCGCAGTCGAGTAATCGCGGAAGGGGCGTCGTTGGTATGCAGGGTGCTAAAAACCAGGTGTCCCGTGAGCGAACTCTGGACGGCGATTTCAGCCGTCTCGTAGTCTCGAATCTCTCCGACCAGAATCTTGTCCGGATCGTGGCGCAGGATGGCTCGCAGCACGTTGGCAAACGTGACCCCGACGTCAGGATTCACGGGAACCTGAATAATTCCATCGATATCGTATTCGATGGGGTCTTCGCTGGTGATGATCTTGGTTTCTGTATCATTCAGTTCGTTCAGAGCCGAATACAGCGTTGTCGTCTTTCCGCTGCCCGTGGGGCCGGTGACAAGCACGATTCCGTTTGGTCGCTTGAGGATGCTGCGGAACTTCGCGAGAAGGACGGCGTCCATCCCGATCTTGTTCAGGTCGAGAGCCACGACCGTTCGGTCAAGCACTCGCATGACCACCGCTTCGCCAAACAGCGTTGGCAGCACGCTTACGCGCAAGTCAACGTTGTTGCCACCGACGTTGAGTTCAATACGACCGTCCTGCGGCAAACGACGTTCGGCGATGTCCAGATTCGACATAACCTTGATACGACTGACGATGGCGTTGGCGAGATGCCGAGGTGGCGGGACCATTTCAAACAGAACGCCGTCCGCCTTCACGCGAATTTTGAATTCATCTTCGAAAGGCTCGAAGTGGATGTCGCTGGCCTGGTCACGAATGGCGAGCAGCATCACCATGTTGAGCAGTTTTTTGATGGGCTGGGAATCTGACATTTCCTCTTCAGACGCCAGATCGTAGCCTCGAATCCGCTTTTCTGCGTCATCATCCGTGGACATCGAATCGATGACGTCTTCGATGCTTTCTTCGCGATCGGCGTAATAACGGGCGATGGCCGCTTCGACTTCCGGAGCCGATGAGACGGCTCCGCGAATTTCGTGTCCCAGAAAATTCCGCAGATCATCCAGCGCCGCGACGTTTTGCGGGTCGGCCATGGCGACGGTCAGCACGTTATTTTTCAACGAGACCGGCATGATCTTGTAGATCTCAGCCATCGTCTGAGGCACAAGTTCCAGCACATTGGACTGGATATTCGTCTCTTCCAGATTGACGACCGGCATGCCCCATTGTTCGGCAAGAGCTTCCGTCACCTGGGCCTGCGTGACAAGTCCCATGCGCACAGCAACCTGTCCAATGACGGTGCCGGGACTTTGCTTCTGGTCCTCAAGAATGTCCCAGAGCTGGTCGTCGTTGATGTAGCCGAAATCAACCAAAATTTGTCCGAGTTTGCGTTGTGCCATATCAAGTTTTCAGTGTTCAGTTTTCAGTGTTCAGTTTTCAAATCGCAAATCACAAATCGAAAATCGAAAATTACTCATCGTCTTCGTCTTCTTCCTCGCTGTCGTCGAAGACGCCGCGTTTTGCGCGTTCGATACGAGCGCGAAGTTCGCCGGGATTGTTGGACTTGTACATCACGTCTTTCTCGTCACAGATCCCGTTCTTCCAGAGGTTGAACAGCGAATCGTCGAGCAAAATCATGCCGAACTTGCGACCGGTCTGAATCGAACTGTTGATTCGAAACGTTTTGCCTTCGCGAATCAGGTTGGCGATGGCGGGCGTGACTACAAGTTGCTCGTACGCCGCAACGAGTCCCTTTGGCTTTCGAGGCAGCAGTGCCTGACTGAGAATGCCGATAATCGCGTTTGCCAGCTGAGTTCGAATCTGCTCCTGCTGGTTTGTCGGGAACACGTCGATAATACGGTCGACGGTTCCCTGAGCTCCGGTGGTATGCAGCGTACCAAAGACGACGTGCCCCGTTTCCGCCGCCGTGATGGCCGCCGAAATGGTTTCAAGGTCTCGCATTTCCCCCACTAGAATCACGTCCGGGTCCATACGCAGAGCGCGACGGAGTGCTTCAGGAAAGCTGGGGACATCGACGCCAATTTCGCGCTGATTGATCGTTGATTTCTTGTGTTCGTGGTAGTACTCAATCGGGTCTTCCAGCGTGATGATGTGATGATCCATGTTATGGTTCATCCAGTTAATCATGGACGCCAGACTGGTGGTCTTGCCCGACCCCGTCGGTCCGGTCACAAGGAACAGCCCGCGTGGCCGCTGAATCAGATCTCGCACCACCACCGGCAGGCCGAGTTGTTCGAAGGTGAGGAATTCGTTCGGGATTCGTCGCAAGACCATTCCAATCATCCCCCGCTGCTTGAATACGGCAACACGGAAGCGGGCCTTGTCACCGAAGGCAAAGCCAAAGACGGTGCCGCCACGTTCCTGAAGTGCCTGCTGGTTACGTTCCGGCGTGATACTTTTCATCAGGTTCGTGGTGTCGTCGGCGGACAGCGTGCGAGTTTCCAGACGCACCATTCGCCCGCCCGACCGAATCACCGGCGGCTGGCCGACGGAGATGTGCAGGTCGCTGACGCGTTCCTTCACTACTGTTTCCAGCAGCTTATCAATTTGAAAACTACGTCCACCGGATGGGGCTGACATGGCAATACCTGAAAAGAGAGATCCTGGTGTAGCTGAACTCGTGAGAGTTCAGGATTTCAGAAGTCTCACGACTTCTGCTACTTTTTTAATAGCGATCATTGGTCATGAGTCCTTATGTTCAAAGTTCGCCCCCAATGGCCTTGTGCCATTGGGGAAGATGGTGGCGAGCGTGCTGTTGATTTAGTCTAGAATCGTGAGCAGCAAGGCGCTAGCCGCCGGTTTTTTAAAATGTTTTTCAAACAATCACCGGCGGCAAGCGCCTTGCCGCTCATTATACTTCACGCGGTCAGAAATGAAGCTGTGGATTTTCTTGCGATTGTCCCCTCTCCCCCCGTAATTGATTTTCCAACTTGACACGTTTTCCACGGGGGGAGAGGGCTAGGGTGAGGGGGGAAGAATCAACTGTTTTCTGGTTCATCATATTAACGCCAGGTCAGCCCCCTCATCCGGCCTGTCGGCCACCTTCTCCCCCTTGCCAGGGGGAGAAGGGACATGGAAAACATTGCCTTTGAAAGTACCTCAGTCTGCACCGCGTGAAGGTTAAATCAACAGCCTGCAAGTTTGGATTGATTCCACTAATGTCCGCCTTTCGACAACTTATACACCTCGGCCAGCGATGTCATGCCCTGGAAAGCTTTGTCTTTGGCGTCTTCGACAAGTGTTTTCATACCGAGCAAACGGGCCTGACGGCGGATGTTCTGAGCGGGTTCGCTGTTGAACGCCATTTCCCGAAGTGTGCTGTTCATTGTCATGAGTTCAAAGACAGCTCGACGGCCTTTGTAGCCGGTATGTTTGCAGTTGTTGCAGCCTTTGCCTCGACACCACTGGCCTTCCGATGCTTCATCGGGAGAAATATTGAAGATTTCAACTTCTTCCGGAGAAGGCTGATACGGCTCTTTGCACTTGGGGCAAACGACGCGAACGAGTCGCTGAGCCATCACCGCCATCAATGAGCAGGCGACAAGGAACGGCTGAACGCCCATGTCGATCAATCGCGTGATTGCTCCTGGGGCGTCATTTGTGTGCAGCGTGCTGAACACAAGGTGCCCGGTGAGTGACGCCTGAATCGCCATTTCACCGGTTTCCGTGTCACGAATTTCGCCCACGAGAATGGCGTTTGGTGCCTGTCGCAACATGGCCTTGATGATACGCGCAAAGTCCAGGCCAATGCTGTGCTTCACTTCGACCTGATTGATACCCGGAAGATAATACTCCACGGGATCTTCCGCCGTGATGATCTTGCGGTCCGGTCGATTGAGTTCCCCGAGGGCACTATACAACGTTGTCGTCTTGCCCGATCCCGTCGGACCGGTAACCAGAAAAATGCCGTTCGGACGGCGAATAATGTTCTGAAAAGTCCGATAATTTTCGTCGCTGAATCCCAGGCTTCTGATGCCGACTTTGATGTTATCGCGATCCAAAATACGCATCACAACGGCCTGCCCGTGATTGGTTGGCAGGATGGAAACACGCAGATCGAATTCCTTGTTGCCGGCGCGGGTTTTAATACGTCCGTCCTGCGGTCTGCGTTTTTCGGAGATATCCATTTTCCCCATGATCTTGAAACGCGAAACCAGAGCTCCCAGCAGTCGCTTGGGAGGACTGTCACGTTCCAGCAGCACACCGTCGATCCGATACCGGATGCGGACGCGGTCGTCGAACGGTTCGATATGAATATCGCTGGCTCGCTCCTTCACGGCTTCTGAGATAATCAGATTTGCGAGGCGAATGATCGGAGCACTGTCGTCTTCGTCACCCTGCATGGCGGCAGCGGCTTCGACGTCGGTGAAATCGATCTGAGTTTCCGTGAACTCAGAGATCATGGAGTCCACTGATTCTGTTTCGGACTGGCCATAGTGCCGATTGATGGCCGCCTGGATCGATTCCATCGGAGCCATCACAGGGCGAATCTCGCGGTTCAGGACAAATCGGAGCTTATCGATCACTTCGATATTGTTTGGGTTGTTCATAGCAATGACCACAGAATCGCCGTCCGATTCGATGGGGATCACGATGTTTTCACGGGCCATCGACTCGGTCACAAGTTCGATCACCGAGTTTGGTATCTGGCGTCCTTCGAGTTCAATGTACTCGTAGCCGAATTCGCTGGCCTGCGCCTGCCCGAGGTCGGCGGAGGAAATATAGCCAAGCCGCACAAGCGCGTCTTCGACGGGAATCCCGAGATTTGCCGCCATATTGCGGGCTTCTTCGAGTTGCGATTCCCCGATTGTGCCATCTTCAACAAATCGGTTCAGCCAGTCATCCATAAAAAACTCCGAAGCGACTTTGTCGCAGGGTTCGCTCAGGCAGTCTGCGATTGCAGGCCACCCAATTCAAACGTTGAACAGTTCCCGCATGATCCAAACAGTCTTTCTTGCCACTGAGATTGAGAGAAAAGATGTACTGGCAAGTCCGTGCGAAAATCTTGATTCAGACAGGAAAAATGACAGGTTATCACGACAGGTTCCAGACTTGCGCGAGCGTTGTCAAACCTGAACGACGTCCGCTTGATCGTTCGCGCCGTTGCTACAGGAACCATTATTGCAATTCTCTACACTTCTGACTCGAAAACAAGCGTCAAGGCATTAAGGCGAGCGGAAGAAACAGAATTACGAGGGATATCGCGTCGCCGAGGGAATCCGACCTGAGACAGGTCGGACTACGTAGGCAGATCTGTCCTCAGATCTGCTTCCTTTGGCGTGGTTCAGTCGCACGGGTCCGCGCGACCTTAAGAGTCGCTGATAGTAAATCCTTTCCTGCCGCTCGCCTAAAAACTGCGGTTCAGCGAAGAGGTTTTGTGGCCTTCAAACCCCGAGTCGCTGTAATTGGAACGACGGACGGCCCCTGCTCGCCGCAAACAGGCTGTCGTTTTAATACCAACCAGAAGCGGCAGTTTTGAAGTTGCGCAGTTGTCTTGATACCAACCCGAAGCGCCAGCGAGGCAACAAGTTATGCTTCTCCTTCGGCGTGAAGTTTTTGCCTCGCTGGCGCTTCGGGTTAGTGTTTTTCCCAGTGTTTTCCTGGTCAGATTAACCGTAAGTCAAAAATAGCGCAACTTCAAAAAGCGCCAGCGAGGCAAACGAGTTACGTCCGCCCTTCCGCGTGAAGTTTTTGCCTCGCTGGCGCTTCGGGTTAGTAAAACGCACTAATATCGACAGCCGGCCAATTCGGCGAGCGGAGCAGCGGCGTAAGCCCTCCGAGTCAAATGCGTGCAACTCGGTGGGCTGACACCCACCGCTCGCCAAGTTATACCCCAGGACTTACGCATGGGGCTTAAGCACGGAGAACGGATCATACCAGGAACCACCACAGCAGTAGTCCGAGACACAGCAGGGCTGTCAAAATCACCCAGCGGGGCTGTGAAGTTGTCTGTCGGAATTCGCGACTCGGGATTTCGCCGCACCTGGGACACTGGTAGGCGATTTCCAGCATCTCAAATCCACATTGCGGGCACTCAATTGTTGGTTCTTCTTCGTCGTTGAACTCGGAATTGTCGAATTCCCCGTCGTCTGAGTCCAGGTCATCCCCCGCGAACTCATCGTCTGGGAAATCATCATCAGAATCGTAGAAGCGTGGCATGGGAATCAGGCTGGAGGCGGGAAATGTCAGCGGTCAATTCTAAAGCGTTTCAGTCCACGCCATTGCCTCTTGGAAAGCGGGAGAAGGTGGCCGATCTGGAGTTCATGTGATGTAACAGAAAACCGTTGATTCTTCCCCCTCACCCTAACCCTCTCCCTCGTGGGAAACGTGTCAAGTTGGAAAATCAATTGTGGGGGAGAGGGGATAATCGCAAGAAAATCCTCAGCATCATTTCTGACGGCGTGAAGTATAAGTTGGCGAATTGGGCGAGGCCTGATTCTGTTCTACCACCGGTGGCAATCCCGTCGGCGGAGCGACGGGCGTACAGTACACCCGTCGCTCCGCCGACGGGAGAGCCCAGCGCCGCGAACTTGCCAGTATTCGGGATCGAGTAGTTGATTTTGGACGGGTTCCAAGTAGTCCAGCCTGCAGGTCCGTGGGCAATGCAGGCTATGTTACACGATTTTCTCGACCTTCCAGCCATTCCACAACCTGTCGGCCCGTCCTGGATAAGGGCAGCTCCGCCAGTTCGGCGGCGCTGAACCATTGAGCATTCTTCAATTTTGAGCCGATCGAGGCGGCGCTGTCGCACAGAAAACTCATGAGCCGCACACGATACCGCGTGACGGAGTAAGTAAATTCGGTCGCCGCGATCACGGAGCCCAATCCGAGACCCACCTGCTCAAGAACTCTCCGCTGAATTGTTTCCGGCAGGATATCTGCCGAAGAGGCGAACAGATTGCGGGCGTTGCTCGATTTTGTCTTCGTGCGCGGTTGGAGAGTGGCGAAAGGAAGCTGCAACAGTTCTGCATCATCAATTTCGAATCGCACGAAGTCCCACATGCCAGCCCAGCGTTCTTCCTCCGTACGACGCCGAAGCAGGTACTGATCCTTCCGTCGGACGACGACACAGATTTCATCGACCGATGTGACGGCGACACGGGCTTTGCGACGCGGCAATTTGTGCTGCAATCCGTTGGCGAATGCCGCACAGCAGGCAACCAGCGGACAATGGTCGCAGTCCGGATCCTGCGGGCGGCAGATCGTGGATCCGATATCCATCAGCGCCTGATTGAAATCACCGGGGCGTTTGTTCGGGACGATCTCGGCGGCAAAATTCCAAAGTGTCCGCTGACTCGCCGTGGAACGCACGTCGTCCGCCAGAGCGATCAGGCGGGCGTAAAGTCGCTCGGTGTTGGCTTCCACGATCGGAACGGGCTGGTCGTAGGCAAATGAACAAATGGCTCCTGCGGTGTAACGTCCAATCCCAGGCAGTTTCTGAAGCGACTCAGCGTCTCGAGGAAACTGACCGTCGAGATCCCGCATAATCGTCTGTGCCGCCTTGTGCAGGTTTCGGGCACGACTGTAGTAACCTAGTCCTTCCCACAACCGCAGCACGTCATCGACATCTGCTCTGGCCAGTGTCGCTACGTCCGGGAACTTTTCCGTAAACCGTTCAAAGTAGGGGACGACTGCCGCAATCGTCGTCTGCTGCAGCATAATTTCGCTGAGCCAAATTCGATACGGGTCGGCCGATTCACGCCACGGCAAGCGGCGTCGATGTGTGTCGTACCACTTAAGAACGGCCGTACGCAGTTTTCGTTTGCGTGCAGAATCAATTCCAGAATTTTTCGCCGTGCCAGTTGGTTGATGGCTGCGTTTCGACTTCCACATCGCCATGAACTTTCGCCTGGCAGGCAAGCCGAACTTCTTTGTCCGGATTCGAGAAGATCGTCAAAGAAAAAAGAGGGTTAAGCCATTTCCATGCTCGCTCAAGTATCCCACGCTTCGATACGTTTTCGGCCCCTTTGGCAATGACGACCTTACAGCTGCAGCAGGTTCCCATTCCCATACAATTCAGAACTTTGTGGGGCCCCCAGTACAGTTGCACGCCGTTCTTTCGAGCGACCGTTCTCAAGTCTTCGTTGTCGCTGGCATCGACGGTGATTTTTTCGTTGACAAACTTCACTTTGGGCATGGCACCGGACTCTCGTCAACAGGCTCTGAAATGAGGGGGGCCGAAAGGCCTCGGAATGCTAGTGACCCTTGCCCCTTTTTTCCAGAGCCTCCCTGGTCTCCCCGACACTGAGAAGCAAAAGTCCTTCGTATTGCTGAATGCAAACGTTACAACTCGCACCGCAGGCAGGCTGTTGACTTATACTTCACGCGGTGCGGATTGAGATCCTTGTTCCGAGGCTCCGGCCTTGGAACACACTGCTCCCGAGGCTCCTGCCTCGCGAGATTGTCACAGGAGGCAGGAGCCTCCTGTGCAGTGCGTTCCAGGGCTGGAGCCCTGGAACGAGAATTGAAACCTCAATTCAGGCCGGGTGGAGTATAGTGAGCGCCTTGCGGCTCACGATTTTCGACGAAATCCACAGCCTGCAGGACTTACAGCCTGCAGGACTGAACCGTTCACTGAACACAGGCGATCCAGGGAAATTGTTTAATGAATCTTGCGCTAATTTTTCTTGGCCTGGCTGCCGTGATTGTCGCCGCCGCCATGTTTCTGGTGAGGTTTGCCGACGGACTGGCGGATCAGACCGGACTGGGGCGAACCGTGACCGGGCTGGTTTTACTGGCCGGGGCGACGAGCCTGCCGGAATTCTCGATCGGATTCAGCGCGGTCAAAATGAATGCGGCTGACCTCACGGCGGGCGATGTCCTTGGCAGCTCGCTCATCAACCTCCTGCTTCTGGCTGTGATCGATCTGTGTTGTCGAACGCCGGGCAAACTTTTTTCACGACTGGCCTCCGGACACGCGCTCTCTGGAATCGTCGCGTGTCTGATGACCGCGATTGTGCTGCTGGGAATCCTGCTGGACTCGCAGTGGACATTTCTCCGGCTGGGTTCCTGCAGCTGGGGACTCATCATCACTTATGTCATTTGTTCCAGGTTGCTTTACCTTGACCAGCGTGTCTCCGCAGCCGTCGCCCCGGAAGAAGCGAAAGGGGAATCCAGCCATCACAGCATGACCGTCAATATTGCCGGATTCATCGCCTGCGCCACAGTGATCTTCTTTGTCGCTCCGAAGCTCGCTCACACCGCAGACGATCTTGCGCTCCAAACGGGACTGGGGCGAACATTCTTTGGAACTGTGTTCGTGGCGATGATGACGTCGCTTCCCGAAGCAATTTCCACTTTGTCCGCCGTGCGAATGAAAGCCAATGACATGGCAATCGGTACTATCATGGGAAGCAACGCATTCAACATGTTGATCCTGGGACTGACGGATGTCGCATCTGACAAGCCGGTGATGTCGCTTGTGTCCAACGTCCACGCTCTCACGGCGGCCTGCGTGGTCATCACAACGTGTGCGACAATTATCTGCCTGCTCTACCGAGCTGAAAAACGCTGGTGGATTATCGAACCCGATGCCGCCCTTGTCATCATCCTGATTCTCGCGTCGCTGTATCTGGTCTATTTGCACCGATGAATCCTGTCGTCTTTTGAACTGATATCGAAGGAAACGCCCTGTGGCATCAACAGTCAGACTCACTCTTTTTTCAGCAATGCTGACAAGTGGCCTGTTGTCGGCCGTTGCTTTCGCCGACGGTGCATTCTCCGTTTCAACTCCAGTTCCCGCAGAATACGCCGCCGGCTTTGCCAGCATCACGGAAGCTGATTCAGAATCCATTCTGCGACACCTTGTCGAAGGCGAAATGGCTGGGCGCGGAACCGGGCAGGAAGGCTATTTGAAGGCGGCCAAATGGTTTGCTTCTCAGCTGGAAGCCAATGGTTTCCAGCCCGCCGGAGACAACGGCTCGTGGTATCAGAACGTGCCGTTTATCAAGCTTACGATCCATCCGGAATCCTGCGGAATCGCTGTGAATGGAGAAGAATGTGTAGCGGGCAACGCATACGGAATCAGCACGTATGCCGGAACATACGAAGGCTCGCTTCCGGTGACATTCGCGACACTGACCAAACAACCACTGGAGATTTCTGACGGTGAATGCGCCGGGCGACTTCTCGTAGTTCAGGCGGGCCGCAGTTTCGGCGCGGACAGCGAATTTGTGATCAAGGCGAAGCCCGCCTGTCTGCTGATTGTTTCAGATGATGGTCGAGTTCGCGATGAGGCGGTCAACCAGTCCGAACAAACTCCAAGCTCGATTCCAGTTGCCCTGATCACCCGCGCCGCAGCAAACGCCCTGGCATTAAGGTGCGGCGCCGCCGCTGATTTTTTTCCGGAAGGAGAGCCATCCAATAATTTGATGCTCGCTTCATCACAAACCGTTGATTGCAAACTGTCGATCGAACGGGAGGCCATTGATGTCCCGAACGTGGTCGGCTGGTATCCCGGCAGTGACGAATCTGTTCGTCACGAGCACATCTGCATTGGCGCTCACCTCGATCATCTTGGCAAACAGCGTGGTGAATTGTACCCCGGTGCCGACGATAACGGTTCCGGCTCAACGGCGCTGTTGCAGATCGCGAAGGCGATTCACACGAATCCCGTCAAACCGAAACGCAGCGTGCTAATGATCGCTTTCTGTGCCGAAGAGCGAGGCTTGCTGGGATCCAAGCACTACGTGGCAAATCCACTTAGGCCACTCAACGACATGATTTGCATGTTGAACATCGACATGATTGGACGGAACGAAGAATCCGCTTCCGAGCCCGCATCCGAAAACGAAAACACGATCCATCTGGTGGGCAGCAAGGACCATTCGCTGCCGTTTCATCAGATGGTGGAGAAGGCGAATGAATCTGTTGGATTTGTGTTCGAGTACGACGAAGAAGAACGGGTCGATGGCCGGAGCGACCATGCGTCGTTTTCCGCAAAAGGGATTCCCGTCACATTCCTGTTCGGTGGCTTCAGTCCGTTCTATCACAAGCCAACGGATACGATGGAAGGCATCAATTTCGCGAAGATCGCAAACGCCGCGCGACTGAATTATCTGGCGCTGATGATGGCGGCGGAACATGGCCGGTTTCAGCTGGATGAGAAGAAATGAGAGGCTGCGATTTGTTCGAGTGTCGGCCATCCGGTCCGAGGCTGCGAATTATACTTCACGCAGTGCAGACTGAGGTATTTTCAAAGTCAACGTTTTCGATGTCCCTTCCCCCCTCACCCTAGCCCTCTCCCCCGGTGGAAAATGTGTCAAGTTGGAAAATCAATTGCGGGGGAGAGGGGACAATCGCTAGAAAATCCACAACATCATTTCTGACCGTGTGAAGTATCGACAGGTTCTTACCAGAAACGGGCATCATCCGACGTGCAATCGATCACCTATCAGCGACCTCCCAAAGAAATCACCGACATCCTGGACGTAGCTCCGACGCCCAATGTGTCGCTCAGCCCAGGCAGAGAATTCATTCTGCTCCTCGAACGATCGAGTTACCCGCCGATTGAAGATCTCGCCGCTCCGATGCTGCGACTTGCCGGTTCGCGTATAAATCCGCAGACCAATGGTCCGCATCTGGCACCCCGGACGACTGGCATGATTCTTCAATCGATTGCGACGGGGGAACAACGCCGGATCGAGGTTCCCGCTGGAGCCAACATTGGATTTCAGGGCTGGTCGCCGGACGGCAAGTGGCTGGGTTTCACGGTCACGACAGACGCCATGATTGAGATTTGGATCGCGGCGGTCAGTGACGTGATCCCGCACCGAATCGATGGGATCGCGATCAACGGCGCGTTCGGAGTTCCCGTCCAGTGGTTGCCGGACAGCAGCGGACTGCTTGTTCAGGCAACCGTGGCGAATCGCGGTGAGGCACCTCAACAACCACGCGCTCCTCTGGGACCGACGATTGAAGAATGCTCCGGGCGATCCGGCCCCGTGCGGACCTATCAGGATCTGCTGCAAAACTCGCACGACGAAACGCTGTTTGATTATTACTGCCGCTCTCAGTTGGTTTGGATCGATCTTTCAACGAAGTCCACACGGCCTGTTGGTGAAGCAGCGATCTTTTCCGACGTCGATGTCTCGCCGGACGGTGAGCACATTCTTGTGTCCCGCATTCAGCGACCATATTCGTACATTCTGCCAGCGGGCCGATTTCCTAAAGAGGTCGAAGTGTGGTCCAAATCCGGCGAGTTCGAGTCCCTCGTCGCCAGTCAGTCGCTGGAGGATCGTATTCCCATCGAAGGCGTGCCGACCGGACCTCGATCAGTCGGCTGGCAGGCGACACAACCGTCAACGCTGGTCTGGATGGAAGCGTTGGACGAAGGCGACCCGCGCAATAAGGTGCCGCATCGTGATCGTGTGATGACGCTGGCCGCACCGTTCAATAACCCACCGACGGAATTGGCAAAGACCGAAGAGCGTTGCACGGGAGTGATGTGGGGCGAACGCGATGGACTGGCCTTCATCCGTGACTACGACCGCGATCGGCGCTGGACTCGCACGTTTCAAATCAACACGCAGAATCCCGCTGAGCCCGCTGCTCTGATTTGGGAACGATCCGTCAACGATCGGTACGCCGATGCGGGATCACCGATGACTCGTCCGCTGCCCAACGGTCGCCGTGTGATGTGGCAGCACGGGAATTCAATTTTCCTCTACAGCCATGGTGCGACGCCGAAAGGTGATCGGCCGTTTCTCGATCAGTTTGATCTCACCACCCGCGAAACGAAACGTCTGTTCCAATGCGATGACGAAAGCTACGAGTCCGTCGTCGCCCTGATTGCCGACGATGCCAGTCAGTTCATCACGCAGTACGAATCCCCGACGCAGCCCCAAAATTTCATTCTAAACACCGTTGGAGCAAACCGCAGGACGTTGACGAATTTCCTCGATCCGATGCCGCAACTGCGCGGCATCCACAAAGAACTGGTGACGTATGAACGCAGCGACGGCGTGCCACTGTCGTTCACCCTGTATCTGCCGCCTGGTTACGTCAAAGGGACTCCGCTGCCGACGATTCTGTACGCCTATCCGCGTGAGTTCAACGACCCGTCAACAGCCGGACAAGTTTCCGGTTCGACGAATCGCTTCACGACATTCGGTGGGATTTCGCACCTGTTTCTGCTGACTCAGGGCTATGCCATTCTGGACGAAGCGACGATGCCCGTCGTTGGAGCCCCCGATGTGGCCAACGACACATTCATCGCACAAATCGTCGCCAGCGCCCAGGCGGCGATCGACAAGGCCGTTGAAATGGGTGTTACGGATCGCGATCAAGTCGGCGTGCTCGGACACAGTTACGGCGCGTTCATGACGGCAAATTTGCTGGCTCATTCGGATCTTTTCAGAACCGGCATCGCTCGCAGCGGTGCCTACAATCGTTCGCTGACTCCGTTCGGATTTCAGAACGAACGCCGCACGTTCTGGGAAGCCCCCGAGATCTACATGACGATGTCGCCGTTTGGTGCGGCCCACAAGATCAAGGCTCCGATTCTGCTGATTCATGGCGAAGCGGACAACAATCCGGGCACTTTTCCTCTTCAAAGCGAACGCCTGTACCACGCCATTCGAGGCAACGGCGGCACAGTCCGCTACGTGACGCTGCCCCACGAATCACACGGCTACATCGCCCGAGAATCAGTCGAACACACCCTGTGGGAGACCGTTACGTGGTTTGACAAGTATGTGAAAGGTGCCGACGCCGCAGTGGCGGAACCAGCGGTTGATAAGGTGAGTTGCAGGAAAGGATTTACCATCGGCGAGTCTTAAGGCCGAGCGGACCCGTGCGACTGAAGCACGCCACAGGAAGCAGATCTGAGGACAGATCTGCCTACGTAGTCCGACCGTTCTCAGGTCGGATTCCCGGGGCGACGCGATATCTCTGGTAATCCTGTTTCTTCCGCTCGCCGGGAACCCGGCGAGCCGCGAGACGTCAGTCTCCGGATACTGCGCTTCCGCAATCCATTGTTATGCTCCAAAACTTAAGCACCTATGCACAAATAATCGAACATTATAGCGGAACGGCGCGAGCCGTCCGGTCCCGCGAAACCGGAGGGCTTGCGCCCAATGGCACTTACTTTGCGATTAAAGTAGCCGTCACTCTCCGAGTGACGAATGCTAAGGGCCACGTTTTGCGGCCTGCCTCACTCGGAGAGTGAGGTCTACTATGGGAAAGTAAGTGC
>Ga0138256_10002604_pt1 | contig 19297 bp, 18 predicted proteins | sample KNB2016incub_MG_FD_105486 | JGI IMG/M metagenome (GOLD analysis project Ga0138256, IMG submission 105486) | Active sludge microbial communities from wastewater in Klosterneuburg, Austria - KNB2014incub_MG | ecosystem: Engineered > WWTP > Activated sludge > Unclassified | place: Austria... | reverse complement strand
TGGGTGCCAGGCGTAGCATTCTCGGCCGCCTTTGTGGCCTGCATGGCGGGCTCACTGGGCCACTTTGTCATGAAAGCGCTCAAACGGGACCGAGGCATCCCAAGCTGGGGTACCCAAGGCCAATCCGTAACCGGGGCCAGCGGCCTGTTGGACCGGGTGGACGCGCTGTGCTTTGCCGCACCGGTCTTCTTCCATTCGGTGCGATGGTACTTTGGTGCCTAGCATGCGCATTCTTGGCATAGACCCCGGCCTGCGCACCACCGGTTTTGGTGTGGTGGACGTAGAGGGCGCTGCCTTGCACTACGTGGCCAGCGGCACCATCAGCACCCAACACCTAGATACCGGCGCACTGCCCCAACGGCTCAAGGTGCTGTTTGACGGCATTGCCGAGGTGGTGCAACGCTACGAGCCGGACTGCGCCTGTGTGGAAATCGTGTTTGTCAACGTCAACCCCCAGTCCACCCTGCTACTGGGCCAGGCCCGTGGCGCCTGCATCACGGCCCTCGTGTCGGGCGACCTGCCGGTGGCGGAATACACCGCGCTGCAAATGAAACAGGCCGTGGTAGGTTATGGCCGGGCCGACAAAACACAAGTCCAGTCCATGGTGCAACGCCTGCTGGCCCTGCCAGGACTGCCCGGCCCCGACGCCGCCGACGCACTGGGCCTGGCCATCACCCACGCCCACGCCGGCACCGCCATGGCCCGCCTGGCCAAGGCCAGCGGGCTGGGTGGCAAAATTGGGGGAAATTACCGGGCGGGAAGGAGCCGGTAGTTAAAATTCCATCCGTTTTGAAATCCAGGGAAACAACAGTGAAAAAAAGCGGCAAGGTCGACCCAAGTCCCAATCTTGCGGCGCAGGTATCTCTGGCACTTCAACACCATCGGGCTGGCGATTTTGTTGGGGCCGAGGCGCTCTATCGACAAATTTTGGAAAGCAACCCCGGCCATGCTGACACCCTGCATCTATACGGCTGTCTCGCTGGTGACCAAGGGCAGTACGAACGAAGCATTGCACTCATCACTCAGGCGATCGAACGGAGTCCTACCGCCTATCCCTACTATTACAATCTGGCCAACCAGTTGGCAAAGGCTGGGCGTTTGGATGAAGCGGCACGCTATTTTCGAACCGCTATCCAACTCAAACCCGATTACGCGTTCGCTTACAACAACCTGGGACAGGCCCTGTTCAGGCAAGGTGACAACAAAGCCGCAATTGATTGCTACCGCACTGCGATCAAGCTACAGGCCAATTATGCCGACGCCCACTACAACCTAGGTCTGGCGCTACAAGACATGGGAGATCTGGGTGCTGCACAAGCGGCCTACCTGGAAGCAATTCGTATTCGACCTGCATACGAACTGGCCCACTACAACCTGGGCAACCTGTATGCTCAGGTTCAAAATCCTGACGCCGCAATAGCAGCCTACCGACAAGCGCTCAGCATACGGCCAACCAATAACAAAGCCCATACCAATCTGGGTAACGTACTGCTAAAACTTGGCCAACCTGAAACAGCGTTGATCTGCTTTCGAGAGGGATTGCGGTTAGACCCTCAAGATGTATTCAGCCACAGTAATGTACTGTTAGCGATGAATTATGCGGCGGGCTATTCGGCACATGACATTTTCTGTGAACACTTGGAGTTCGGGCAGAATCACGCTCACAAACTACGCCGAATCGGCACGGACATCAACCACACGGACATTGATAGAAAGCTGCGGGTTGGGTATGTTTCCGGCGATTTTAGGTGGCATGCCGTCGCCTATTTTGTTGATGCCGTTTTGCAGCACCACGACCATCAGGCCTTTGAATTGTTCGGTTACAGCAATACGGCTACCGAAGATGCGGTGACCCAACGCCTGAAAGGGCATTTTGACCATTGGCGCAACATTCGCGCGCTGGACGATGACCATGCCGCCGAACTGATTGCGAGGGACAAGATTGATATCCTGGTTGACCTGTCTGGTCACACCGCAGACAACCGTTTGCTGGTATTCGCACGCAAACCCGCTCCGATTCAGGTAGCTTGGCTGGGCTACCCCAACACCACCGGCCTGCAGGCCATGGATTACCGCCTGACAGATGGTTATGCCGAACCCGAAGGAATGACCGAACAGTACAACGTTGAGAAGCTCTGGCGACTGCCTGATGTGTTTTGCTGCTACACCCCCTGCGCTGACAAACCCGAGCGCAGGTCGAGTCCGGAATTGAACGTGCAACCGACTCCAGCGCTAAAGAATGGGTATGTCACGTTTGGCTGTTTCAATAATCTCGCCAAAATGAGGCCCCCGGTGGTAGCACTGTGGGCAAGGCTTTTGCGTGAGGTACCACGCGCCCGACTGATGCTGGAGGCCGCGGGGCTGGATACAGATGCACAACGCAAACACGTGCGTGAGCAGTTTGCGGTGCACGGCATCCACACAGATCGACTGGTCTTGTTGGGCCGAACCCCTGAACAACAGTATGTGCTGTACCACGAAGTCGACATTGCATTGGATCCGTTTCCCTGCAATGGTGGCACAACCAGTTTTGACACCTTGTGGATGGGGGTGCCACTGGTAACCCTGGCTGGGCACACTTTTGTGTCCCGTATGGGGGTGAGCCTGTTGTCCACCCTGGGCTTGACAGAACTGATCGCCCAAACTGAAGACCAGTACATTGCAATTGCCAAGGGACTTGTCAGCAATTTAGACAGTCTCAATGAACTACGTCTCGACCTGCGACCCCGTATGGAGACGTCGGCCTTGCTTGATCAAACCCGGTTCACCAAAAATATGGAAGCCGCTTTGCGAGGAATGTGGGCAGTAGAGTGTGCCGCCAAGAACTTGCTGTAAGTTTCCAACAGACCCTGCGATCTGTTGGAAACACAACTGCAGACCAAGTTACCTAGTCAAGTAACTGATTCTTGCCCATGATATCGAGAAAGACCAGGTACCAATCACCATCAACCCAGATCCACTCTTGCGGAACTTCTACTTCTTTCTTGGGTACGACGATCTTCTTGCCGCGCATCACAATTTCAGGTACTTCTGAGATATAGGCAACTTGTACAGTCGCTTTTTGCTCCGTAAGTTTGGGTTCACCCACGATTCGGTGGCCATAGTATTTGACAAGACCTTGGGTCTTTACATAGTTTGATTGGCTATTGGTTTCGCGGAAAAACGGATCCATATAGTTGTAGACCAGGTCGTACTTGACCGCTTCACGCGCAGACCAAAAGGCATCCACACGTTCTTTGAGACGTTCAATATTCGGCGTCGGCATCGTCACACCGGGGTCACCCTGCCGGTAGGTACGCGTACCAATAACACTGCTTGGCAGGGTTCGGTCAGGCGATTCTTGCCAGGCAATTTGGTATTGACCGGCACTAACATAGCTTATCGAAGGGAAGTAGTGGTACAAGTCCACTTTACCCGCCAACACAATGGGCTGCGCCAACCAGCTAGCGCCTCCGTTGGAGGAATAGTTGCCCGCGATAACCGGCTTTACGTAACGCATGTCTACCCAAACGGCCATTGCAGATCCATCGTCACCAAAACGCAATTTGGGAAGGATGGTGCTGGCCCCAAAAGGTTCGCCACCATTCAATCGATGGAGACTTGAAAACGTGGCCCCGTCACTGGTGAACGTATGAAACAGATTGATCCGGGCTTTCTCATCGCCCGATGGCTTCTTGACAATCAACAGGTGTGCTTGCCCTTTGGGGTCGGTAGACAGGAATAGTCCCTCAGTTCCGGCAGAATCCGCAATGGTCACGGAGTCGCCCCAGGTCTTGTTTTGGTCGTTTGAGCGCTTACAACGCACAGCATCCACATCAGCCCAACACAACAACAAGCCTGTGGTGCCCATCCTGACCATAGCCGGTGATCCCGGTTGTGATACAGAACTATGGGCTACTTGTGCTGTTAGCCAGTGCGCTCCACGGTCTTCAGAGCTCCGTACCTCTAGCTTGAACTGCTGATCTGACCCACGAGACAGCCAGGACGCATGCACCCAATTGCCGTTGGAAACCAAACTGGGGTCGATGGCTGAAGTGCGTTGGGCATCGTCATTCAGTTTGATGTCTTCGGCTTTCCAGGTTTCACCACGGTCGTTCGAGAAATTCAAGTACAAGTCAAGGCCGCCATTGCGCTCGTCGGTATAAGCTACATACATATCACCCAAACCATTGGAGGCCACAAGGGGTGCAAATGCACCGCCCTTTTGGTTCAAACGGTGAACCGGACCAAAGGTTTTCCCGTCATCCAGCGATGTACGGACATAAATCAATTTGTCGCCATTGACGCCAACTCCCTCAATGGGTTTTACCAACTTAGGCCGCCAAATGGCAAACAGAGCTTTGCCATCGCTGTGCAAAGTGGCGTAAGCCAACCGCATATCTCCGCCCTTGTTTTCGCTGAGTATCTGCTCCGTCCCATCCGGGCGGCGCAGTGTTAGGGCGTTATCGGGGTTGAAATACAACATTTCTACCGCGTTTGCGTGCCGCTCGGTCGTTACCGATTCAGAAATTTCAAAGCGGGACGCCTTGATGACGACTGGCTGCTCGCTGCCAACATTAACGGATGCACACCCAGCCAGAAACAAGGGGACGCCCATGCAAGTGAAAACCCATTTAATCAATTTCATTCGCTTTTTCCAGATCCAAAGATCAATCTATTTTAGGTCAAAAAAAAAGGGGTGGATTACTCCACCCCTTTTTTGATTAAACCAGATTACTCTGGTTTGGATGATTACAGTGTAGGAGCACGTGTAATGTGGCTGCCCATGCCGTTCAGGGTAGTTTCCTGCTTGTAAACCAACGCGTTGGTAGCAGCGCCACCGACCATGAACCAGTTTGCCCAACCACCGTTGGCAGACCAAGGCTCATTCAAAGCACCCAGCATTTGGGCACGTGAAGCGACACCAAAGCAAGTCACAGGAACGTTGGTCGTGGAGGACTGGAATCCTTCGTTGTTATTATAGTGACCGTAGAAGAACAGGGGACCTGGGCCAGTTGCGGCGTAAGTAACGGTAGCGGCACCAGCATAAGCCATAAGACCTTCATCAGCCAAAGGCAGAATGTAGAAGGAAGTAGTTGCAACCGATGTTGCGTACCAAGACATCACCTTGTTAGGATTGGCGCCATCAGGACCAGCGGCCAATGCAAAATCGGGGAGAGCAGCATCAGTTGTGTGCAGATCATCGGTGCTGTAGGCAAAGTACAAACCGGTTGATGTGTCAATGATGTGTGCATCACCGTGCAGGATGGCGCCGTTGTAAGCAGCAGCCTCACCGTAGGCAGCAGCCGCGGAGTTGTTCACAATCAGGAAACCTTGCTGGTTTGAACCAGCGGGGGCGCCTGGGAAGTACTTCGGAGCCGATGTGGTGTCACCAAAAGCAGCAGGCACATCAATGCGGTTAGACATTTCGAACTGCATCAAGTCGTTTGGTGTGGACATAGCATCACCATTGACGTGGTTGCATGCCGCGCTGTTTGCTGCGCCAATTGCCTTGGTTGCCCAAGTGAAGTGCAGAGGAGTAGGACCGGGAGCGCCCAACTGGTTGGTGATCGACAAGAAGGTGTATGCACCAACCTTGGATGTGACATAGGGGAACAGCAAGTTGGTGGTACCGGGGGTACCAGCGCTAGCAACCATGCTGGCGGTAGCCAACAGAGCACCAACCGAAGCGGCGATCAGAGACTTTTGAAAAGTTTTTTTCATGTTACGTTTCCTATTTTGGCCAAAATAAAATAATTCATACACCCAGCCCGGCAATTTCTTACCTATGCCAGTGTACTACCTTTGCACTAACGAAATCCATTGTACATGGATTGACTAAACCGGTCAAAAAAACTTAACGTTACTCTGCCGGATGGCCAGTTCCCTGACGCATGCTGCCAATGTACAAAAGAACACCATCAAGGTCAAAGAGATTCCAAGCGATTTGTGCGGGTTTTTTCATTCGTGTACCTTTAATGCAACACCAAAACAACAAATTCAATTGCCTTTGGTGCCTTCAGTGATTGCAGCAGCGTTTTCCTCTGTGCTCTTCATGCCAGCGGCTTCCCCATTGAGCTTGCGCATCCCAGTGAGTTTCTTGCGGAATTCGGCCGTTACTTCACGCGCCTGCTGGTTGTCATTCACGACGCGTGGCGTGATAGTGATGATGAGTTCACGGCGTGTGCTGGTGTCACTCTTTGCCCCAAACAATGCCCCCACGACGGGGATGTCTGAAAGCAGCGGCAAGCCGGAGGAGCCCGCGTTCTTGTCGTCTTTGATGAGCCCCCCCAAAACCATCGTGTCGCCAGATTGCACCGCCACGGTTGTCTGTGCCGAGCGCTTGTTGATGGTGGGAGAGTTAAGGCCTGTGGTGGTAACACCGTCCTGCACATCGCTCACCTCCTGGCTAATTTCCAGCGTGACCAGACCGCCTGCGTTGATATGCGGGCGCACCGATAGGACCACACCCGTATCAACATAGACCACCGAAGTAACGACGGGTGTGGTGGTATTGCCCGTGTAAGTTGATTGCCCTTGCACGGGCACGCTGGAACCCACATTGATTTTGGCGATTTGGTTGTCGGTCACCATAATGTGGGGTGATGAGATGACATTGACCTTGGTGTTGCTGGCCAATGCACTCAGCACCGCTGCAATGTTGCCGCCACTGGTTTTCCACACGGCGGAAAATGGCAGTTGCGGAATAACCGTTCCGGTGGGATCTGTCGGCAGGGCGCGAACCTTCGAATTGGAATTGAACAGCATGCCCGAGAGGTTGTTATTGCTGTTGAAAAACCACTCCAACCCATAGCTCAAGGCCCCGGTAAGGGACACCTCTGCAATGGTGACTTCCACCAGAACTTGGCGGGGCACTACATCCAGTTTTTTGACGGCCTCTTCAATCTTTTCATACTCAGCGCCATTGGCCAGGATTAGCAATGCGTTGTTGTCGCGATCGGCAATAACCTTGATGGTGCTACCAGCGCCCAGACCCAAGGCCTCTCCCGTACCAGAAGCCACCACACCGGGTGTTGCGGCAGCCGTCGTGTTCGCAATTCCAGCCGCCGCTGATCCTCCGCTGGAACCTGAAGAACTGCCGAGTGCTCCGCCTAATGGATTTTGACCTGTTGCGCCGCTACTGCTTTGCATTGACGTACCCGTCAAGCCAGGTGCCACGCTGGCGGGCGCAGTGGTGGATGAATTTTTACCACCGATGACCTGGCTGAGTAGTGCCGCGATCTTCTCGGCATTGCCGTTCTGAACCGGGTACACATACAACCGTGTACCGCTTTTACCACCATTGCGGTCCAGGCGATCCACCCACACCTTGGCTTGCTCCAGGTACTGTGGCCGTGGGCTGACCACAAACACGGCGTTCATGCGTTCAATGGGCACAATGCGCAGCAAGCCCGCAAACGGACTCTTGGACTTGTCGCCAAACAGCAATTCCAACTCTGGCATGATGCTCTTGACGTCAACACTTTTTAAGGTAAACAAGCCAACGGACATACCGGCCAACCAGTCCAAGTCGAACACCCCAACGGTTTCCATGGCATGGCGCATCTCGGATTCGGCGCCTGCCAGCATCAGCAGATTGCGCGTTTCGTCCACTCGCAAAATGCTGCCCTCCGGCAACAACGGCTCCAAAATCTTGGACATTTCACGGGCAGCAATGTATTGCAATTGCACAATCTGTACGCTGTAGCCAGGCTGCAAAGCGCCGATTTGGGGCGTGATCGATCCGCGCAACGCGCTATTCAGGGGGCCAATCTTGAAGGTCCCGTTTTCGCGCACCATGGCGGCACCATTCATGCGCAACACAGTTTCCAGGATAGGCATCGCGGCGGCGCGATTGATAGGCTGGCTGGTGTGTATGGTGACTGTGCCATTGACTTTGGGGTCGATCGTGTAGTTTTCATGAAGCATGTCACCCATAACCACGCGCACTACCTCGCGTAGGTCGGCACCTTCAAAGTTCAGCACGATGTCTTGTGGACCAAACCCCGGCATCGCAACATTGGGGGGTTTGACAAATACGCCGGTTCCAGGAATCACTTTGAAGCCATTGTCTGTGTCGGCTTTTTGAGGGTCTGCCGCTTGGTTGCCTTTCTCCGCAGCAGATGAAGGAGTTGGCGTTATTCTCAATTTCATATCTTCCGAGGCGCTTGCATTGGCGGGTGCAGTTACAGGTGCGGAAGATACCTGTTCCGGCGCTGAAGGCTGTGTTGCACAACCCACCAGACCAACTGGCAAACAATATATGAGCGCCACTGCTATCGTCAGTTGCCTGGGAGTCAATTTTTTCATGTGCGTTCCTTAATCTACTTCTTGAAGTCCGTGTTCGGCGGAGGCGGTGTTTTGGGCGCCGATGCTAAATCGGCGGATTTAGGTGGCACGCCTGGCCCCGGGATGAACACCCCACCAGGTACAGGACGTGAGGAAGCTGATGGGGCGGGGCCGGGTGGTAAAAAAGGTGAGGGGGCAGCATTTACAGGAGGCAGCAACGCAGGCGCATTTTGTGGCCCGCTCGGTGCTTTGGGGCCAATCTGTACGTTGAGTATGAGTTCCTCGCTCTCAGCACCCTGGCGCAGTATGACGCGGCCTGGCTCGACTTCGCCAAGGGTGAGGCCTCGTACCACGCCCGACGTTGCGACAGTTTCAGTTTTGTTAGTTTGCACATCGCGAAGCAAAGCAGATCGCTGCATTGGCGTGATCAGCACCCCGACCAGCACAAATTGCCCTTTCTTCATTGCACTCAGGCCTCCCTTGGTAGCAGACCCCGATGAACGGCGGCTCACTACAAAAAGTGACCTAGAGATCAACTCTGGAAAACCAGATTCCGCGTTGGGCAAGGTGAACTCAGGCAAGACTGCTTGCAGGACTATGGGTGTAACCGGAATCTTCCGCAGATTGGTCAAATCACGCTCCAGACGCATGCCTTGATCCCATTCCCAGTAAAGTAGGCCACCCAAGAGCAGCGCAATGGCGGTCAGGACGATAGTGAGGTAATTTTTGGATCCCATGGGCGTCTTCATTGCGCGCCTTTCAGGGTGTAGCCGGTCAAGTCGAATTGCACAAACATTTCGGGCTCATTGAGTACGTCTTTTGCTTGAACCAGCGGGTTGGCTACCCGCATCTGCAAGTTATCAACAAAAAGATAGGGGTGCGCAGACTCCAGCGCATGGAGCATGGCCTTCACAGCGCTCAACGGTGCATTGAATTGCAGCACAACGGAAACTTGGCGGTATTGACCGTCATCCTTGTGCGGCAAGATCTGGATACTGGTGAGCTTGCCCCCGTTTTCATCCAAAATGGCTTTGACCAGTTCCTGCAGTTCGGCTGCCGCAAGGGCTGGGCTGGCGCTCTTCAAAAAATGGCGGGCGGACTCCAAAGCCTTGATTTCGATTGTCTTTTTCTGAAGTCCGTCGCGCATACCCACTATTTTGGAATATCGCTGCAGTCGATTTGCAGCGTCATCAACCGCTAGGTCATAACGTCGATTCAATAGCCAAATCGGCACGGCAATAGCGCACACTACGAGCGCCAAGATCAGCAACAGAATTGCCAGTGCGGCAAGCTTACTTTGCAGGGGATTGAGCTGCTTCATGGTTTTTGCACCCCCTCTGATGCTGTAGGCCTGGCAACAGAAGCCTTTTGTAGAGGGCTACTTGCGGCGCTTTGAGGGTAGGTCGCTGGCAACGGCGCAGAAACGGTGTTTTGTGGAGATGCCCGTACGGCTTGTGCCAATGGCATTGGCTTGATTTGCAAGGCTAATTGATAGCGCTCACTGCCACTGGCCTGCCCTTTGGTCAATGGCGCGCGAAAGCTGGCCTCCCCAAGCAGGCTGGATTGTTCAAATAGTCCAATCAATCGTGCTGATGAAGCTGTTTCACCCTGAATTTGCAATTCTTTGCCTTTGATTTCGATAGTTTGAACCCAGGTATCGTCTGGCAGAACTCGGGTCAGCTCTTCCAGAGTCTGAATAACGGTTGGCCTTGCCTGTCGCTTTTCCAGCAGGTAATTGTGCTGGGCAATCCGGCCATCCAGTTCACGACGCACGGCATCCACAGCCTCAGCCGCCTTTTTCCCTTTTTCAACCCAGGGAAGCATTTGCACAACCGCCTCGCGCTTGATCACGATCGGCATAACCATGGCAGCAAACACCAATAGACCAATCAGAAGTACCAGCCAAGGATTGGCCCCTTGGCGAAAGGGAGAGGGCGCGCTGGTCAATGTGTCTGGTAGCAAGTTGACCAACGTACCCTTATTCCACATATCCTGGGCGAACACTGCATGCACTTCAAGTCCAAGTCCGTTTAGGGTCTTGATGGCGGCATCTACCGCATCACGTGGGGTCACGACAAACTCTACATTCAGTTGGCCGCGCTCAAAGTTCCTGTCTTTGACGGAATAGCCAAAATAGACCTGCCGTGGAGAAAAAGGAGTGTGCTGTTCCATCTGAAACTCAAGCACCTGCCGCAGATTTTCTTCGGTAGCCAGTGGTAGGGTCAGGGTCTTGCGCAGCACGCAATCACCTGGCAACGTAAGAGCGAGCTGACGTGACTCCCCTTTTGGCATGCCACTCCATTGAGCATTGACCTGATTCAACCCCACGGACACAAAACTATCTGCGGCCAGCCGCGGTGGCCGCAACCAAGCGGGCCCCATGGACGATAGCTCCCCAAGCCACCAACGCAAAAAACGACTGGACAGCAGCTGCTTCTTCAGCGCTTCCAGCGTTTCGCGGTAGTTTTCTGTCAGTGTTGTCATTGCTTACCAGTCATTTGTTCAGCCTCTCCATCTCCCCAACCCAGCACGACGACTGGCCGGCTCGGATCTTGAGCCAACCTAGCCACTACCACTCTGACAAAGACCGTTCCATCGGGCAACTTGACTTCGCAGCGTACCGAATAGGTTGGTATTCCCATCGACACTGTTGCAAATACGCCCGCACCGGCAAAGGTAGGCGCCTTTTGATCCGACGCAAGCAGGCTTTGACGCTGAGAAACATACTGATCCACCATTGCCGGGTTGACTCCAGGAATAGCGAGTAATACTTCCCGGGCTGCAACAGCAGTATTAATACCGGGTTGCTTTGAATAAACCGTTAAAGCGGGCGCCAGTTTACGATACAACTCTGGCGTCATTCCTAAAACGCGCTGCAATTCATCAACGGTTTCAAAAGGGGCGTTGGACGGAACGTAGTTTTTACCTGCCGCCCGGTAATCGTCTTCTTCCGCTCCATGCAGTCTTTTGAATTTGTCCGTGTCGCGCCAATCCAGCAAGGCGTCCAACAAGCTGACACTGGCCTCCTCACTGAGTCCCGTCGATACAAGAAGGCCTTTCAGTAGCGCGTCAGATGCGGTGTTGAGATCGATTTTACCTGACTCGTCACTCAATACTGCCTTCAATTCGGCCCCGGACAGAGTGAAAGAGTGCTCAACGCCATTGGCCCGCCATCGCAACGGATCGCTGGTCGGCTTAAGCAGCTCCAACCACGCACGCTGAACACCGCCCTCAGCAATGGCCTTCGCCTGGGCTGTGGAAGTCAGATTGCGCGCAATCTGAGCCTCATTTCGCATACTGAAAGCAAAATTGCCAGCGATCACGGCCAGTAAGGTAATGACCCAGAGCACCAGTACTAGGGCTACACCACGTTGTGGGCGCTTCACCGGACAAACTCCGAGCTGAGTTTGGGTGCGACCACAAAATCGGGCCATTCAACACCATTCGAAAACTTGACTTGAATCCGAATGAGCGATGGCAGACGCGTAGTTGACTCCCATCGATCAGCCCAACGAAGCTGCCCCTTTTCACCCTCCGGCCCCAAATAACTCAGCCAAATATCGTCCACAGTGCCGAGCTCTGTGCCGGCAAGTACCATTTCTTGTGCTTGGTCCAATACCGAAAAATCATGCAATTGCCCGGTCACTGGCATGTACCGCCAAACCAGTCGCCGGCCTTTGCTGCTGCGCTCCAACTCCAGCGAAGCCAAATACAAGCCACCTGTCCCGATTCGCGAGGGTAATTGCGCAACAAAACTCACTTTGTTGCGCTCACCCAAAAATGCCATACGCTGCTCGGGTGTACCTTTCCAGCGATAGGGATAGGTCATCTCCATTTCCCGCCGTAGAAAGCTTTCAACGGCACGCACCGTATTGAGATTGTCCACCCTTTGCTGGACCGTATCCCAACTACGAATCCCCAGACGCAAGCCCCCAAAGAGCAGGACCAGGATGAACCCCAACAATGTGATGGAAATCAGCAATTCAAGCAACGTAAAGCCAGCATGGGACTGTCGGCGACGACAATTCATCCCTTGGTCAGACACCGTCATTGCCTTAGCCCCAATCGGAGTGACTCAAGTACTACTTGCCGCGGTCGGCCATCCTCATTCCAGCCTATCTGTGCCTGAATCAGGTACAGACGCGATGGCATCAATTGCCGATCAGCAGCTCCATCATCGTCAAAAGGCTGCACCCGCAGGCGCCATTGCATATCCGTAATTTGGCCCACCTCCTCCCCTGGGACTAGGGGGCGTTCAATTCCCGCTGCCGCCAGCTTGGATTCTGCCAAAAAGACCGCGCGGCTATAGCTATCTGCCAGCCGTGCGTTGCGCATGCCACCGCTGAATATCTGCAAGATCGCTGCCATCGTCACGGAGAGCACGACGAAGGCGACCAGCACTTCGATCAAGGTCATGCCGCGGCACTTGCTTTGCATGGTCATTCAAGAATGGACACTTGGCCGGTCAGCCAATTGATGTCAACGTCATATTTGCGGTCACGTGTAGTCACGGTCACACGCCCGCCGGTGGAACCACCATCTGGAAAGAAACGGATCGCACCGGAATTTCCATTGATCAGCTCAGACTGGGCAGTAAACAAGTTGATCGCTACGCTTTTTGGAAGGCGATAAGTACGCGGGTCGCCACTTAGTTGAAACTGGTGTCCTTCCACATCAACCGTCAAAGCGGTTTCCCTTCTGTGCGCCACAGCATCACTGCGTGCCTTACGCAAACCAGCGGCAAGCTGACGCGCCGACGCCTTGAGCTCGGTACCAGACACGCCAGACGAAACCATGGGAGACGCTACCGCGTAGGCCATGGCCATGATGACGACCACAACCAGCAGTTCGATGAGGGTAAAACCAGCCTGATGGCCCAGTTCTATTTTTTGCTGTCTTCCCAACCGTTGATATCCTTGTTTTCGCCGTCGCCGCCGTCCTTGTTATCAGCGCCAAGGGAGCTAATGTCATAGGCACCGTGCTGGCCAGGAGATGCATAGCGGTAGTCATTGCCCCACGGGTCTTTGGGAAGGGTTCTTTTCTTGATGTAGGGTCCATTCCAACCCGCCAGCCCAGACGGTTGCTGCACCAGCGCTTGCAAACCCTCTTGTGTGTTGGGGTAACGTCCGGTTTCCAGTTTGAACAGGTCCAGACTTGCACCAAATTCTTCGATCTGCAAACGGGCCGTATCCGACTTGGCGCCACCCAAATAGCCAATGACCTTGGGACCAGCGACACTGGCCAAAAGCCCCAGAATGACCAACACTACCAGCAACTCGATCAGGGTAAAGCCCTTTGAGCGCCAGGCTGCGTGTTTTCTATCCATTTAATAGTTCTCCAATAATTCAATGTTGGGTTGGAGCACTACAGCGCCAAATCGTTCACACTCAAGATTGCAACGAGGATTGACATGATGATGCCGCCAATAACCAAGCCCAGACCCAAAATCAGCACTGGCTCCATGAGCGCCAGCATGCGTTTGACCGTGCTGTGTACTTCCCGGTCATAAATGTCGGCGATGCGGATCAGCATGTCCTGTAACTTGCCGGTTTCCTCGCCCACCATGACCAAGTGTACTGCCAGCTTGGGGAAAAGCTTCGTTTCCATCAGCGGCTTACCCAATCCCTTGCCCTCCTTGAGCTGTGCGGCCACGTCACCCAGCGCCTGGCACATAACCGTATTGCTCAGCGTTTCCTTGACAATGGACAATGCAGCGAGCAGGGTTACACCGTTGCCGATCAAGGTTCCCAGCGTACGGGAAAAGCGTGCAACTTCAAGCTTGCCAATCAAATCGCCCACCAGAGGCAGATTGAGCAACCGTTGGTCCCAGCGAAAACGGCTGGCGGGTTCTCGCATCTGCCGCGCAAACCAGGAGTAGGCCCCCACGGCCAGCAAAACCATGAGCCACCAGTAATTACGCACACCATCACCCGCAGCAATAACGATCTGGGTGGGTAACGGTAAGGCTTTACCGGATTCCTCAAACATCTGGGAGAACTGCGGAACCACCCACATCAGAAGGATTGCGACGGACAACAGGGATACTCCGACCAAAATGGCTGGATAAATGAGCGCCGACTTGACGGTGTCACGCAACTCCTTGGAGCGCTCCATGAATTCCGTCAGTCGCTGCAACACCACATCCAGTGCGCCACCCGCCTCCCCGGCGCGAATCATGTTCAAATAAAAGCGTGTAAAGACGCCCTGTCGCGCTTCCATGGCAGCTGACAGCGGGGCGCCACCGCGCACGTCTTCGCGCAACTGCACCATGAGTTCTCGTACTGCCTCATTTGCGGAAAGTCCTATCAGAATTTCCAAACAGCGGTCCAGCGGCAAACCTGCCTTGAGCAGGGTGGCTATTTCCTGAGTAAAGACGGCTACGTCGTCTTGGGAAACATGGTTGCGGTTGAAAAAACCTCTGACGCCACCGACATTACCAACTTTGGTTACACTTTCATCCACTCGGATTGGAATGAGGCCCATGCCCTGCAGGCGTTCAACCACAGCGGGCTGTGATGCGCCATCCATGTCGCCTTCCTGTGCATCTCCCGAGGGCGTCACCGCCTTATAACGATACCGCGGCAAGGCTATTCCTCCCGCGTCACGCGCAAGACCTCTTCCATAGTGGTCACACCTGCAACCGCTTTGGACAGCCCGTTCTCATACATGGTCTGCATACCCTCGGCAATGGCTTGTTGACGCACTTCGCCAGAAGTAACGTGTCGCATGATCATGCTGCGGATGGCGTCTGACATGATCAGCAATTCCACGATGCTGATACGTCCCAAATATCCGGTGCCACCACATTCTGAACACCCGACAGAACGGTACAAAACCACAGGTTTCGCATCGGTGTAACGCTCCAATTGCATTTCCTGCACAATCTCTGGCAACGCCGGATAAGGCTGGCGGCAATGGGTACACAAGGTACGGACCAATCGCTGCGCCAAAATGCCATTGACAGTCGAAGTGAGCAGGTAATCGTCCATGCCCATGTCCAACAGTCGATTGATGGTACTCGCCGCGTCGTTGGTGTGCAGGGTTGACAGCACCATGTGCCCCGTCAACGCGGACTGGACCGCAATCTGGGCCGTTTCAAGGTCGCGGATTTCACCAATCATGATGACGTCCGGGTCTTGCCGCACGATGGAACGCAGTGCGTTAGCAAAGGTGAGGCCGATCTGCGGTTTGACCTGGATCTGGTTGATGCCTTCCATCTGGTATTCAACCGGGTCTTCAACGGTCAGAATTTTGACGTCAGGCTTGTTGAGCTTGTCCAGCGCCGTATACAGGGTGGTGGTCTTGCCCGAACCCGTGGGTCCTGTCACCAAGAGGATTCCGTGCGGCTGCATCAACACTTGCTGGAAGCGTTCCAACGCAGCGTCATCGAAGCCCAGAGTGGCAAAATCGAGCGTCGTACCGCTTTTGTCCAGAATACGCATGACTACGCTTTCCCCATGCATTGTGGGCACCGTGGAGACGCGCAGATCAATTTCTTTGCCCTGCAAACGCAGCTTGATACGACCATCCTGGGGTAGGCGCCGCTCGGCAATGTCCAAGCTTGCCATTATCTTAATCCGCGAAATCACTGCGGCAGAAAAGCGCCGCGGCGGGGATTCCACCTCGTGCATCACCCCGTCCACACGGTAGCGCACGATCAGGCGGCTCTCAAACGGCTCAATATGAATATCAGAGGCACGCGCCTCCAGGGCGTGGCTGATGATGAGGCTAACCAAACGGATGATTGGCGCCTCGGATGCCAACTCCTTGAGTTGCGCCAGGTCTTCATTCTCTTGCTCACCATCGCGGGTTTCCACCTCGCCCACGATCTGGTCCATGGATGTTTTGCCCGAACCATATAGTCGCTCAAAGGCAACTTCCAGCTCTGACGGCACAGCCAAACGTGGTGTAACCGTGCGTTGGGTGACCATACGAAAGGCGGCGAGAACATACTCATCCAGCGGATCCGCCATGGCCAGCACCAACTGGTTGTCAGTTTCCTGGATTGGTAGTGCGCGAGATTCCTTGATGAACCGGGCGGAGACACGCTCCTCCAATACAGGAAGTTCTGGATATTCCGTCAACGCCACAACCGACAGACCCAACTGGTCTGCGAGTGCATCCGTAACATCCCGTTCAGCTGCAAACCCGGCCCTGACTAGTAAAGCCCCGATTCGCTCATTGGCATCCCCTTCTTGCAGGCGCAATGCTCGTTCAAGATTTGCAAAATCCAGCTTGCCGTGTTCAACTAAAATTTCACCGAGGCGTTTGCTCAACTTTGTGACTTCCATTGGAAACGCCGATTCTAGACCAGTGCCCGCACTCGGCGGTTGGAAGCGCAGTATTTAAACCAAGCCCCCCATGGCATCCAACGAGCAAAGCGACGTGTAGATGGAACAACGGCTCATTCCCTATGAGGCAACGCTCAATTTTGCCAAAGGGCGACTTCTGGTATTGGCACCACACCCGGACGACGAAGTATTCGGGTGTGGGGGTGCAATCATGCGTCAAATGGGCGCGGGCGGGATTGTTCACGTCATCATCCTGACCGACGGCGCCTATCTGAAGGCGCCTGAATATGGCGCCATCCGGCGCACCGAGAGCCTCGCGGCAGGTGGAGCGCTTGGGTATGGCGAACCTGAGTTTTGGGGTCTTGCCGACCGTGGGCTCGAATATGGAGAAGGCCTGATTCAACGCCTGTTGGATGTCATCAACGGGTTTAAGCCGACTTTGATCTTCGCCCCTTCGTTGCATGAAATGCACCCAGATCACCGTGTTTTGGGCATGGCAGCGCTGGAGGCAACCCGACGCAGCGCACCCGAGACGGGCCTGGTGATGTTCGAGGTGGGCGTTCCCATGCCACGCCCCAATATCCTCTTGGACATCAGTGACCTGGTCGAGCGCAAGGCCAGCGCCATGTCATGTTTCGAGTCACAGCTGGCCGGTCAAGCCTATGACACGCAAATTGAGGGGTTGAATCGCTTCCGAAGCTACACACTGGGTCCCACGGTATCTGCCGCTGAGGCTTATTTGGTTATTGAGCACAGTCAGCTGTCAAATCGTCCTCTGGAGTTGTTCGAATCTGAGTACCAGCGCCAACGCAGCATGGGGCTGGCTATGCTTCCGAGTGATGTGCCACTGGTGAGCGTCATTATTCCCAACGCGGACAATCCTTCTTTGCAGTGGGCCTTGGACTCCGTTGCCGTGCAAACCTACCCACATGCAGAGGTCATTGTTGCGCACGTAACTAGTGACTCCCCACACCGCATAGGTAGTTGGTGCGGGCGCTTTCCTTTGCTGTATGCACCCACTAGCGAAACATTGAATCGGGCAGAGACTATGAACCTCTGTATACGCAACGCGCAGGGAAAATACCTGCTTTTTCTGGAGGCAGACGATACGTTGCTGCCTGATCATCTGGAGAAGTTGGTCCGCGCACTCTCCAAAGACAGAGCGCGCGGTGCTTATACCGGTGTTCGGTGGGTGACCGAACACGGTGATGGCCAATTTGCCGAGGATGCTACTTGGTCAGAACACCGATTGAGCGCAAGCAACTTTCTTGCACTCAATTCCGTCATGTTCGAACGTTCGTTGGCAGACGAGGGTTGCCAATTTCACGATGCCCCACAGGCGTTGATGTACTGGGATTTTTGGTTACAAATCGTATCCAAGACACCGCTGATTCATGTGCCAAACATCAGTGCAATCCCCCGAACCGCTCCGAGCAATGAATCGGCACCGAACCAGACCCAACCTACGGCAAGCGGAAATGAACGTCAGTACCTATTGCTTGAAGTTGAACAGCTCCGTGCACAAGCAGAACATTGGAAACAAGCAGCCTCCACACAAGCCGAACAGTTGCAGGCTCTTACCGCAACCATATCAGCCTATGTTTCGTCCAGCTCATGGAAGTTGACATCACCACTGCGCTGGATAGCGCGGCTATTCCAGTGAACCCCGCTGGGATCGCACCGATCCATCCCCTGGTAACCGTTGTCATCGTCAACTACAACGGCGGAGAGATGATCTGCCAGTGTCTGGCTGCGCTGGCACAGCAGCACTTTCAGGACTTCGCAACGGTCGTCGTGGACAACAAGAGTGCCGACGCATCGGTTGCCGCCATCCAACAGAAATTTCCAGACGTGGCCGTGTTGTTGCTTAAAAGCAATCTGGGCTTTGCCGGTGGGGTGAATCATGCCTTGAATACCTGCGCACTGGGGCCTTACGTTGTTCTCTTGAACCCTGACGCATTTCCTTTGCCCGATTGGCTGGGTAATCTGGTGGCCAGTGCACATGCGCATCCACAGTACGCATCGTTTGGTTCGCGCATGTACAGCGATGAGAGCCACAACCAGCTCGACGGCCTTGGTGATGTGTACCACGTCAGCGGCTTGCCCTGGAGGCGGGGGCATGGCTGCGTCAGCACAGCCCGGCACGACATGGAGACTGACATATTTGCGCCGTGCGCCGCTGCAGCCCTGTACCGGGTGGCCGCCTTGCGGGATGTGGGTTTTCTGGATGAAGACTTTTTCCTGTATGTGGAGGACATTGACTTGGGTTTTCGCATGCAGTTGGCCGGCTACCGTTCCCTGTATGTCCCCACAGCCTGTGTCCTGCACCTAGGCTCTGCCTTTGTGGGCAAGCACAGTGATTTTCAGCTTTACCACGGTCATCGCAACCTGGTCTGGGTGTACGTCAAAAACATGCCAAGTGTTCTATTCTGGCTATTCCTGCCGGCGCATATAGCTTTGAACCTGGTAACGCTACTGTGGTTCACGGCCCGCGGCCATGGTGCCGTGGTATGGCGCGCAAAGCGGGATGCCGTTCGCGGTCTTCCCCATTTCTGGAAGAAACGGGTCCAGATTCAATCCACGCGCAAAGCCAGCATCTGGGCGGTGCTCAGGCAACTGGCGTGGAACCCGTTCTCGCGGTGCACCTGAGACGAAGCGCTACGCCAATCGATCCAGAATCAAAACACCAAAGAAGCCAAAGGCACCAATCAGCGTCCATTTCAATACGGTCAACCCGT
>Ga0138256_10002603_pt1 | contig 19298 bp, 18 predicted proteins | sample KNB2016incub_MG_FD_105486 | JGI IMG/M metagenome (GOLD analysis project Ga0138256, IMG submission 105486) | Active sludge microbial communities from wastewater in Klosterneuburg, Austria - KNB2014incub_MG | ecosystem: Engineered > WWTP > Activated sludge > Unclassified | place: Austria... | reverse complement strand
CGGGTAGGCTGCTTCCAGTCGCGCGCCGCGGTAGTACAGCGGCTTGTCCGGGCCGGGCACGTTGGAAATGGTGATGTTGAACATCGGCCGCGTGCGTCCGCCGACGCCGCTCAGCAGCGACAGCATGTACGGTGCCATCAGCAGCATCGTGTACTGCGTCATCGCGCGCTTGGGCAGGCTCTGCACGTGCGCCTTGGCGCGTTTGGTCGACGCCGTGATCGCCTCCAGTCGCTCGATCGGGTCGTCGATGTCGGTGCCCAGCGTGGAGATGATGAAGGTGATCGCGTTGCCGGTGCCTTCGTCGTCCTTGGGCCTGACGGACACCGGGATACCCGCGGTCAGGGGCTTGTCGGGCAGTTCGCCGATCTCGACCAGGAAGCGCCGCAGCGCGCCGCCGCACAGCGCCAGCACCACATCATTCAAGGTCGAGCCGGAGGCGTCGGCGAGTGCCTTCAGCCGCGCCAGTTCATAGCGCTGGGTGGCGAAGCGGCGCTGGCCGTGGATGCGTCCGTTGATGATCGAGATCGGCGTGTCGAACGGGACCTGAAGGGTTTCTTCCTTGTTGCGCAGCGCGCCGATCATCGAGCCGAAGGCGCGGGCGATATCGGGCAGCGATCCCACCTGGCCCTTGACCATCTCGACCACGCTGCCGATGACCTCGGCGGTGGTCGGCGCCGGTTTGCGCGAGCGTCGCGGTTTGGCGGCTGCCGTTCCCGCCGCCCAGAATGGCAACAGCTTGCGGCTGGCCTTTTCGTCCGGGCTCATGGCTTTTTCCAGCAGCTTGATGCCGCCGATGCCATCGATCAGCGAGTGGTGCATCTTCACGTAGAGCGCGAACTGGTTGTCGGCCAGGCCCTCGATCAGTGAGCACTCCCAGGGCGGACGGGTCAAGTCCAGCGGCTGGCTGTGCAGGCGCGCGATCAACTGGCCGAGTTCGCGCTCGCCGCCCGGCTTGGGCAGCGCCGAATGGCGCACGTGGTGCTCCAGATCGATCTCGGTTTCCTCTTCCCACACCGGCATCAGGCCCTTGAGGCTCGGCGCCCGCAGGCGCTGATTCCACGGCGGCGAGAACTTGCGCGTGTGGCGAAACTCCATCATCAGCTTGCGCAGGAAATCGGGCGGCGCGTCCGCCGGCAGCGAGAAGCGCAGCAGCCCGCCAACGTGCATAGGCGTGTCGCGCGACTCAACCATCAGCCACGAGGCGTCGAGCGGATTCAAGGTCTTGGTCATGGCGTTGTCCGGATCGATTGCATGTTTCAGCGCGTGGCCGTCTCACTGCCCTCGGCAGTTCCCGGGTAACGCCAGATCCCGTTGAGGCTGCCGTCCTTGCCCACTCGATAGAGCACCACGCCGCACGCGCCCTTGCCCCAGGCTACTGCGGCGTAGCCATCCTTCTCGATACCGAAGCCCTCGGCGTTGCTGCCGGTGCGCCAGGAGAAGCGCAGCACGCCGTCGGTCTTGGCGACGCTCAGGCCACCCTTGTACGGCTTGCCATCGGGATTGCTGCCGTTGACCACGTAGTCTCCCGCCAGGCCCTTGGTGGTACCGACGCCGGGCGTCGCCGTTTCCTTGCCGACCACGCCGCCCTGGGGGCCGGTCCATTGGCCATCGAGCCCGCCTTCGGCACTGATCCGGTAACCGGCAACCGCGCAGCCTTCGCCGACCGCGACCGCCAGTGCGTCGCCGACCACAAGGCCAACACCGGTCGATATGCCGCCCGAGTTCCAGGTCAAGCCATAGGCCGCACCGGCCTTGGCGATCACCAGCGTGCCCTGATAACCCTTGCCGTCCGGGTTGCCGCCTTTGACCGTGTAGTTCCCGGCGAGGTCCGCGGCGAAGATCGAAGTTGAAGTCAGCGCTGCCAACAGGGTAGCGATAAGGCGCATGGCGTGCTCCGCAAATGGATTGGGGCAAGCATCCGGCAGCGGGTCAGCGGAGTCCAGCGGCAGCACGTGGCGCAGCGTGCTGTTCTGGCAAGGTCAGGGTGGCCAGCGGCGGGCGTCCGGCACGCAACAGACGGTGGTGGCGACGCGGCCAGCGCGCGTTGCCGAGCACTTCGATGTCGCGCCAGGGAATACGCAATGCCGGGTGTCCGATTCGGAACGGTGCCGATACGTCGAGATACAGGTACTGATCAGTGGTGGCGATCTTGAGGACGTGGTTGTAGCCGACCCAGCCGATCATGCCGCTGATGCCGGCAATCGCCGACGCCGGAATCGGGCGCGGATGGGCGTAACGCGAAGCCAGCGCGCGCCAGCCACCGGTCAGCGCGAGAATCCACATGACGCCGAACCAGATCGTGGCGAAGGCGATCGGGAACAGCACGACGATCATCACGGTCAGCAGGATCGATTCGTCCATCGGTGCGGCGTCCGTAGTCTGTAGGGCGGATCCGCCGCAGGCGAATCCGCCGATAAGATGTGCGGCGAGTCCGCCGACAAGCTATGCGGCGAGCCCGACGGCGGATTCCCGGCCTTTGGCCGGGTATCCGCCCTACCGTGCAATGCCGATCAACCTCAGATCACATCCCACGGATAGGCGCCGCTCTCCAGCATGAAGCCGGCCAGGGCATCGCGCTCGTCGTCCTCGTTGCGCCCCATCGAGCGCACGTTGCGGGCCATGCGCCGCTTGGCCTGCTGGGCGAAGATCGCGGCGATGGTCACCGCCTGCTGGCCGTTCTTCGGGTCCGACTTGCTCAAGCTGTCGGCGCGCGCCAGGGTGCACAGACCAACGAACAAATCGATGGTCAGGTCGGCCACGCGCTTGAGCTGGTATTGCTCGTCGGCGATCTTCTTGCCGTGCATGCGCAGCAGCGCATCGCCGGCCTTGGACAATTCGACGACGTACTTCTCGTAAACCAGCGCGGCCACTTTCAGGCGCGGATCGAGCTTGGACAGGATCTTGTCGTTGCCAAAGCCGGTGCTCTGCCGCAGCCGCTTGCTGGCGTAGCCCGAGAGCACGCCGAAACCCTTGATCGGGTTGTTGAAGATGGCGCCGACGGATTTCTTCAGTTCGCCCAGCGAGGAGCCGACGTCCTTCAGGCCCGACAGCGCGATGTACAGGCGCAAGATCTCGTTGGTGCCCTCGAAGATCGACAGGATGCGGCTGTCGCGCGCGACCTGCTCGTAGGGGAATTCCTTCATGAAGCCGTTGCCGGCGGCGATCTGCAGCGCCTCGTAGGCGCAGCGCTGGATGGCTTCCGACGCGAAGACCTTGCTGATTGCCGCTTCCAGCGAATAGTCGTCGCAACCGGAGTCGATGTAATGCGCAACCATCCACACCGCGCTTTCGGCGGCGAAGCAGTCGATCGACATCTGCGCGATCTTCTCGCGCACCAAGCCGTATTCGGCGATCGGCTTGCCGAACTGCTTGCGATCCTTGGCCTGCGCCGTGGCCAGCTGGATCAGCGTCTTCATGCCGCCGACAGCGCCGCCGCCAAGGCCGGTGCGGCCGTTGTTCAAGATGCCCATCGCGACCTTGAAGCCCTTGCCCTCGCCGCCGAGCACATTCTCGGCCGGCACGATGACGTCCTGGAAGGCGACGGTGGTGGTCGACGAGGCGCGGATGCCCATCTTGTCCTCATGCGGACCGTGGCTCACGCCCGGCCACGCCGCTTCGACGATGAAGGCGGTCATCTTGCCTTCCGGCGAATCGGTCTTGGCGAATACCGTGTAGAGCTGGGCGATGCCGCCGTTGGTGATCCAGATCTTCTCGCCGTTCAGAACCCAGCTGCCGTCGGCGTTCTTCTTCGCCGTGGTGCGGATCGCGGCGGCATCCGAGCCGGCGCCGGACTCGGTCAGGCAAAACGCGGCGATCATCTCGCCGGATGCCAGTTTCGGCAGATAGCGCGCCTTCTGCTCGTCATTGCCGGACAGCAAGATGCCCTTCATGCCGATCGACGAGTGCGCGCCGATGGTCAGCGATACCGAGCTGTCGTGGCGGCTGGTCTGCGACAGCACGCGCGCATAGCCGGCGTTGGAGAGGCCGAGCCCGCCATGTTCCTCGGGAATGATCAGCCCGAAAAGGCCCATGTCGCGCAAGGACTGGATGAACTCGGCCGGCTGATGCGCTTCCTTGTCCCACTTCTTGAGGTCCGCATGCTGCGGCGCCAGGAAGTCGTCGATGGAGTCGGTCATCATCCCCAGCAGTTCGCGATCACGCTCGCACATGGTCGGGTAGGGGAACAGGTTCTCTTCGAGAATCTCGCCGAAAAACAAGTTCTTGGCGGCGCTCTGGTCGGTGCGCAGGGTGGCTTCGACAGGCGTTGCACGCTCGCTGGTTTCGCTCATGGCAGGCTCCCTCTCTAGCCTCTGTGGATTCCCCGAGTGTCAACCGGATTGAGCGAGCGAGCAAGCCTCCGCGGTCATGGTGGGGAGAGCATTTGCTCAGCGGATGCCACGCCAGACGCGCCTTGGTAGGCCGGTGTATCGCGTAGCGATTCACCGGCTGGGCCTCGTGGCAAGCACCCGGTGAACGCGCTGACGCGCGTACATCGGGCTACCGGGCCCGGGTAGGCCGTTGTATCGCGCAGCGATTCACCGGCAGGGGCTTGCCGCAAGCACCCGGTGAACGCGCTGACGCGCGTACATCGGGCTACGAAAAGCTGATCCAGCCGCGGCGAACGAGATCCACAACTTGGGCGTGCTCGGTTTCCGACCACGCCGCCCACTGCGCTGCGTCGATGACGCCGTCGAATGCGGTGCACGTGCAGGCCACTGCCAGGCTGGTGCGCAGGGTCTCGCCATCGCCATGCAACAGCGCGACCTCACCGTCGCGGCTGAAATTGAGGCGCACGCTGGGCGACGGCGTCAGGGCGTCGCCGCGCGCCAGGCGTTTTTCGATCTGGGCGACGCTGATCCGCTTGGGTGCCGGTCGTTCGGCGGCGCGATAGACCGACAGGAAGCGCCCGAACCACGCTGCCATCGCCGAATCGTCCAGCGCCAGCGCCGCCTGCAATGTGGTGCGCGCGCGACGCACGGCGTCGGCGTCGATTTCGGCCGGATTTGCGGGCAGGCTCAGGTCCGGATCGGCGTAGCGCAAGGCCTCGTCCAGATCCAGCGCGTTGTGCGCGGCGAATGCCGCCAGCATCTCGCCGGCACTCGGCGCGCGCATGCCGATCGACAGGGTCAGGCATTCATCTTCGGCGACACCAAAATGCGGCACGCCGGGCGGCAGGTAGAGCATGTCGCCAGGCCCCAGCAGCCAATCGTGGCTGGCGTCGAAGTGCTTGAGCAGGCAGATCGGCGCATCTTCGCGAAATGCCAAGGGCGGATTGGGCCGCGCATCGATCTGCCAGCGTCGGTGGCCGATGCCCTGCAGCAGAAACACGTCGTACTGATCGACATGCGCGCCGACCGAGCCGCCTGGCACCGCATAGCTGATCATGACGTCGTCGACGCGCCAGCGCGGCAGGAAGTCCACCCGGCGCAGCAGGGCGCGTACCTCCGGGTCCCAGCGGTCAACGTCCTGCACCAGCAGCGTCCAGTCGCGCTTGGGCAGCGTCGCGAAGTGCTGTTCGGCAAACGGACCGTTCTCCAGATGCCAGCGGTCGCGGCGGCGATCGAAGCGGGCGATGCGCCCGAGCGTGCCCTCGATGCACGACAGCCCGGCAAGATCATCGGGGTTCAACGGGCATTCGAAACCATTGGCTGCGGCGCGGATCAGCAGCGGCCGCTTTTGCCAGTAGTCGCGCAGGAAGGTACCCGGCTGCATCCCCAGCGGCAGACGCGCACTGGCGCGCACTTCGATCGGCAGATCGGTGTTGCGCTTCATGAGCGTCGCGCCAGTTCGCCAGCGAGGCCGATGTAGCGGGCGGGCGTCAGCTCCAGCAGGCGCTGGCGCACGTCTGCCGGCAGTTCGACCAGGCTTTCGACGAAGCTGTGCATGGACGCGGCGTCGATGCGCGCGCCGCGCGTCAAGGCCTTGAGGCGTTCGTACGGTTCCGGCAGGCCGTAGCGACGCATGACCGTCTGCACCGCCTCTCCGAGCACTTCCCAGGCCTGATCCAGATCGTCGCCCACGCGCACCGGATCGGCCCGCAGCTTGGTCAGGCCGCGTTCCAGCGAGCGCAGTCCCACCAGCAGATAGCCAAAGGCGCTGCCCAGGCTGCGCAGCACGGTGGAATCGGTCAGGTCGCGCTGGAAGCGGCTGATCGGCAGTTTTTCGGCGAAGTGTCCGAACAGCGCATTGGCCAGGCCAAAATTGCCTTCGGCATTCTCGAAGTCGATCGGGTTGATCTTGTGCGGCATGGTCGAGGAGCCCACTTCGCCTTCTATGCGTGCCTGGCGGAAATAGCCGAGCGAGACATAGCCCCAGATGTCGCGGCACAGATCGATCAGGATGGTGCCCAGGCGGCGGCAGATATCGCTGAGCTCGGCGACGAAATCGTGCGGCTCGATCTGCGTGGTGTGCTCGTTCCAGGTCAGGCCCAGCGACTCGACGAAGGCGCGCGCCAGCGCCGGCCAGTCGACCTCGGGATAGGCGATGACGTGGGCGTTGTAGTTGCCGACCGCGCCGTTGATCTTGCCCAGCAGCGGCTGCGCCTCCAACTGCCGGAACTGGCGTTCGATGCGCGCGATGACATTGCGGATCTCCTTGCCCAGCGTGGTCGGCGAGGCGGTCTGCCCGTGCGTGCGCGACAGCATCGCCAGATCGGCGCTCTCGTTGGCCAGGTGTTTGAGCGCGCCGAGAACTCGGGTCAGCGCCGCCACCATCACCGATTCGCGCGCATCCTTGAGCATCAGCGCGTAGGCGAGGTTGTTGATGTCCTCGCTGGTGCAGGCGAAATGCACGAACTCGCTGACTGCCTTGAGTTCGGCATTGCCCAGCAGCTGACGCTTGATCCAGTACTCGACCGCCTTGACGTCGTGGTTGGTGGTCGATTCGATCGCCTTGACCTCGGCGGCTGCCGCCTCATCGAAATTCTCCGCCAGGCCGCGCAGCAGCGCGATGGCGTCTGGCGACAGTTGCGGTACCTCGGTGATCGCCGGCTCGGCGGCGAGCGCCTCCAGCCAACGCAACTCGACCAGCACACGGCGGCGGATCAGGCCGGCTTCGCTGAAGATCGGTCGCAAGGGCTCGATCTGGCGTTGGTAGCGGCCGTCGAGCGGTGTCAGGGCGGTCAGGGCGGTCATGGAAGTCTTCGGAGCGGGGTAGAGGGCGGCGATGATACGGCGGGATCTCGGTTTCGGTTTTCGGTGCGGCAAACGGCCGCGGCAAGCGGGCTGTTGGAGGGCCACGCGTCTGCCTCATTGTGGCGGCTGGTGTAGGAGCGACGCGTGCGTCGCGACCGCGGTCGCGGCGGAACTGGCGGTCGCGACGTGCACGTCGCTCCTACAGACAAGCTGTCGACCCAATCCGTCCAGTGACAACCGATAATCGCTACTGCACGCCCGGAAAGCTGCTGACGTACTTGATGGTGAAGTCCGGAAACGAATCGACGAACTGGATCTTGAAGTCCGGGAAACTCTCGACCATCTGCCACTTGCCCGGATCGTCGGGGAAGCTCTCGACGATCTGCACGTGCAGATCGGCGAAGGACTCGACGATCTTGACCTTGTAGTCGGGAAAACTGTCGACCACCTGGATCTTGCCGTACAGCTTGGACAGGTCCGGTTTCTCGGCCCGGGCCACTCGCCCGGATGCCAGCGCCAACGTGGCCAGCGCAGTCTGGGACAACCACATTCGTCGATCGATCACGGCTGGGTTCCTCGGGTTGTGGGCGGCAGTACCCGCAGCATGATCCACGATGTGCTTGCGCGCGCTGAAGCAAGCGGTGTCTGCTTGCCGTCTCCTGGCATTCACTTGGGATCTGTTCATGTCGATGGCCCTTGGATTGACCCTGCTGGCTATGGCTGTCCCGGTCGGCGGAGAGTTGCGGCCGATCAGCATCCAGTATCACGGCGACAACGGTTCGCTGCCGCCACCGTATCGACGTTCGACATCCATCAGTGTCGATGTTGAGGGCCGCGGCAGCCTGATCCGGCGCCACGGTTACGATCTCAGCGACCCCGCCCGGGCCTTCGAAGCGGACTTCGTGCTCAGCGTCGACCAGCGTCAGGCCTTTGCCCGCCGCGTGGATGAACTCGGCGCCTGGAAGCTGCGCTGGAAAGCGCAGTCGCGGCCACCGGTGGGCGGTCCCCTGGTGCATTTGCGCCTGACTTCGGGGGAACGGGTGATCGAGGTGCCCGCGTTCCCGGTGGCCAGTCAGCAGGCGCTGGCGGCAGAGCTGCGCGCAGCGGTGATCGCGCTGGTGCCCGAGTCGGTGGGCGCGGCGCGCGAGCGCTGGGAGCAGGGCAAGGGCGACGCCGAATAACGGCCGCGCGGTACCCGTGATCGTTTCCTGAAGGGCACTTTTCGCTGCCCGCGAATCGTCGACGTCGATTCAGCTTGCGCATTCAAGACTGTGCTCGCAGGCGACCGATCCCGGTCGGCAACCGCGAGTGGAGGGCAATGCGATGCGCACTGGCAAATGCGAATGGCTGCTGTGGTGTTGTTTGTTGCTGTCGAGCAGCGCATTCGCCAATCACGGCTGGAACGATGGTCGCAGTTACGACGAGGTGTTTCGCTGCGAGTCGCGCGACTTGCGTCCGAGTTATTGCCGTGCGGACATTCGCGGTCGCGTGATTCTGGTCGACCAGGTCAGCCGCAATCCGTGCATCGAAGGCCGCACCTGGGGCATCGACGGCCGCGGGATCTGGGTCGCCGAGGGTTGCCGTGGCAACTTCGCGATCATCTACGGCCGTGGGCGCGGTGGCGATCGCGGCTTGCCCGATCCGTACCCTGCTTACGGCGGACCGCGCGGCAGCTATGCGATCCGCTGCGAGTCGCGCGGCGGCGATTTCCGGCGTTGCCGGATGCGCGTGCGCGGTGCCGTGGAAATCCAGCGCCAGCTCAGCGACGCCCGCTGCGACTATGGCCGGACCTGGGGTTATGACCGCGATGGCGTGTGGGTGAATGGTGGGTGTCGAGCAGATTTCGTGGTCTACGATTGATCAATGCAGTGTGTTTGTGAGCAAAGGCATCGCGCGCGAGCGCGCTCCTACAAACTCGCCGATGGTCCACGCAAGACCTGCAGGAGCGCGCTTGCGCGCGATAGCTTCTCCGGCATCCGCGACCTCAACGCTTCGCCCGCACCATCACGTCCGACGCCGACATCTTCATGTGGTACTGGAACCGGTCCGGGCGATAGCAGCTGATCAGGTAGTCGATCGGTCGGTTGCGCTGGTCGAAGGCGGTGCGCGTGACCTGCAACAGCGGATCGCCAACGCGCACCACCAGGCGTTGCGCCAGCACAGTGTCGGCGGCAATCGCGGTAATCACCTGGTCCATCTCCTTGAGATGAATACCCATGCCGCGCAACAGATCGAGTCGCGTCGCCGACTTCAGCGCTTCGGCGTCCATGCCGGGGCCGATGACGACGGTCCAGCTGAGGTAATGGGCAAACGGCAAACCCTCGCTCAGGCGCACGCGCACGGTACGCTCGACCAGGGTGTCGGCGTTGAGCCGCAAGGCCTGTGCGACCTGCGGTGGCGGTGTAACCCGGGCAAAGTCGATCAGGCGCACCTGGGTCTCGCGACCCATCACCGCAAGGCTGTCGAGCATGTTGTCCAGCGGTGCGCGCAGCACCTTGGGCTCGTACTTGTAGGTGACGTGGGTGCCACGACCCCGGTGGCGCGAGACGAAACCCTCGGCCTCCAGATCGTCGAGCGCGCGCTTGACGGTGATCCGCGAGACGCTGAAGTAGGCGGCGATGTCCTTTTCCGCTGGCAACAAGGCGCCTTGGCGCAGGTCGCCGCCTTCGATCTTGCGCTTCACCACCAGATACAGCTGGTGATACAAGGGCGCCGGTTGACCCGGGCGCAGGTTGGCGCGATCTTCGGCGTTGAACAGGCGCATCCAGGGACCCTCTGAACTAGTTCAACGCGGCCCGCAGAATTCCCAAGGTTCGCTCGCAGGTCGATCGTGACCTATACACATAGCATTATTGCTTTTGCTGGTGGCCGACTGCCAGCGGCAGCAAATTCTTGAGCGAGGATTCATGAGTAACGAGGTACTTGCACGATACGACCGGGTGCGCGCGCTGCGTTTCGATGCGCAGGGCTTGAGCCTGCTCGACCAGCGCGCCTTGCCGCATGCCAGCGTCTGGCTGCCGATGGCCAGCGCCGACGCCGTCATCGACGCCATCCGCGCACTGATCGTGCGCGGAGCGCCGGCGATCGGAATTGCCGCTGCCTACGCGCTGGTATTGGCCGCGCGCGAACACGGCTGCCTGCCTGCAGACGCGCGCGTGGCGGCGTTCGCCGACATCGCCGCGCGCTTGCGTCTGGCCAGACCGACGGCGGTCAACCTGATGTGGGCGGTTGATCGCATGCTGGCGCGCTGCGGCAACGATCCGGAGCCGGATCAGGTCCGCCGCGAGGCCGAACTGATCGATGCCGAAGATCTCGCCGCCAACTACCGCATGGCGCTGACCGGCGCCGCGTACATCGAGCCCGGCAGCGGCGTGCTGACCCATTGCAACACCGGTTCGCTGGCCACCGCGGGCCTGGGGACCGCGCTCGGCGTCATCCGCGCGGCGTATGCGCAGGACAAGCTGACCCAGGTGTATGCCGGCGAAACCCGGCCGTGGCTGCAGGGCGCGCGGCTGACCGTGTGGGAGTTGCTGCAGGATGGTATCCCCGCCTGTCTGATCGCCGATGGCGCCGGGGCCTATCTGATGTCGCTGGGTCGCGCGCGCTGGGTGATCGTCGGCGCCGATCGCATCTGCGCCAACGGCGACACCGCCAACAAGATCGGTACGCTGTCGCTGGCGGTCGCCGCGCGCCACTTCGGCGCGCGCACCATGGTCGTCGCGCCGACCTCGACGGTCGATTTCGCCACACCCGACGGCAGCGCCATCCATATCGAAGAGCGCGACCCGCGCGAACTTCTCGAATATTCCGGGGTGCGCGTGGCCGCGACCGGCGTGCAGGCGTGGAACCCCGTGTTCGACGTCACCCCGGCTGGACTGATCGACGTCATCGTCACCGAGCGCGGTGCCGTGGAGCGACCGAATGCGGAGCGGATGCGGGCGCTGTTGTAGGAGCGACGCGCGCGTCGCGACCGGATTGCGCCGGGGCCGATGGTCGCGACGTAGACGTCGCTCCTACAACTCGCCGATACCTTCCAGCGAGCGGATGCGGCGTTGTTCGGCTTCGTCGAAATTGCGCTGCAGCCAGGTGTCCAGCGCCGCCTGGCGCACGGCGGCGTCGAGCGATTGCACGCGCGTGCGTTCGGCGCGGTAGGCGGCCACGCGCGCGTCCCAGGCGGCGCGCTCGCGGTCGAGCAGTTCCATGCGTGCGGCGGCTTCTTCGCCGAAGCGTTCGCTGCGCAATCGATGGCGTTCGTCGGCGTCGCTGGCCAGGGTGTCGATGGCGGCGCTGTCGGCCAGATCCGCATCGGTACGCAACTGCGCCACGTACGGATCGCGCACCGACTCGGGCAAATTCGACAGCAGTTCGCGTTCACGGGCAGCACGCTCGTCGGCGCTCAGCGCGGTGTTTTCGGCGAGCGCACGGCGCTCCAGCGTGAAGCGCTGATAGGCCTCCTCGTCGGCGAAGAAGGCATCAGCCATGTCGCTGCCCAGTTGCTGGCGGCGCAGTTCCATCATGGCGCCGAGGCGTTGTTGCAAGGGCATGGCGGCGAGCGTCGCTGCCATCTGATCGACCGACTGCAGGTAGCGCAGGTAGCGCTCGAAAGCGGCCATCGCCTGGCGCTTGCCGTCGGCGCTGGTCAGCGTATCGAGCTGGGCCGACAGCAGGGCGCGGATTTCCTCGATCGAACGCTCGCCGACGCTGCTCAGCGCGTAATCGAACAGGCGCCGCAAGGAGGGGGTGATGCGCAACTGTCCGTTGGCATCGAGTTCGACGCTGCCGTCGAATTCGCTGCCGGCGAGGGATGCAGGAAGCCCTGGATTCGCGGGCGTGTCGATGCTGGCGGGTGGTGCGGTGCCAGCCGTGGTGGTCATGGCGTCTTCAGCGAGGCTGACCGGGTCGGGAGTCAGTTGCTGTTCCGGCGTCGACTGGACCATCGAGCCGGGCGCCGGTGTCGGCGTCCGCGTCAGCCAGAACACGCCGCCAATTGCCACAATTCCGACGGCGAGGACCGCGGGAAGATACTTTCGGGACGACATCGGTGCCCTCGCCCGTCACCTGCGGTCACACCCTCTCCCCGCCAGCGGGGAGAGGGATTCAAACCAACTCAAAGTCCCGCGTTCTTCAGTCGATTGGCGTGCGCGCGATAGACCGAGGCCGGGCTGGACGAGAACAGGCCGCGGAAACCGAGGATCTGGTTGACTTCGTCGAGGTGGTTCCAGCCGTAGTTGTCGCGCAGCACCACGCCCCAGTGGCTGGAGCACTGACCGACCAGGCCGTCGTTCTGTTCCCAGCCGAAGAACAGGCTGCCGGCGCCGAGCATCGGGTCGGAGATGTCGAGGATATTGGTCAGCACGCTGGTGCCGCCCATCGAGTAGTAGCGCACATTGTTGACCACCGCCGCACCCTGGCCGCACGCCGTGGTCGGCTTGCCCTGCGGATGGCGGGCGTTGAAGGTCGCGGCGCCTGCCGAATTCAGCGAAGCCAGCGCACCCAGCGCGTCCTGCGGGTCGCCATCACCGGACAGGAGTTCGATGAACAGGCTCAGCGCATTGACGAAGCCCGCCAGCGTCGCTTCCAGGATCGATCCCGGCGGCGCCGCTGCGCGCAGTCCGTCGGCGACCTTGCTGCCGGTATGCGGTGCACCGATGCTGGTCATCGAGGCCACCAGAGCCGGTCGCACCGAGGCGACATAACGCACCGTCGGACCGCCGTGGCTGTGGCCGATCAGGTTGAACTTGGTGTAACCGTAGGTGGCGCGCAACTGGTCGAGATAGCGGATCAGCTGTTCGCCGCGAACCTCGGTGTAGTTGCTCGACGACACATTGGCGATGTACACCTTCGCACCACCCGAGCGCAGTTCGCTCGGCAGGCCATAGAAATAGTCGTAGATCCCCAGCAGGCTGTCGAAGCCGAGCAAGCCATGCACGAGGACGACCGGATAACGTGTCTTGGTGTAATCGACCTGCGCAAAGGCCGGCATTGCCAGGCCCAAGGTCACCAACAGCATCATCGCGCGGAACCATGTGCGAACCATGAGCTACTCCCCCCCCCAGTACTTGTGACTGCACGCGAGCGTGCAGACCTGCTCCCCAGCAGGCAAGGTGAAGACTATACGGTAGCGTATGGAGTAAGCAATGGGTCAACTATGATTAATGTTGGTCAGTTTGTGACGCGCAGGGGAAGTCGAGCTCAGCGTTTGCAGCAGCCCCGCGGCAGCAAAGCTTGAGCCCGGCTTCCCCTACTGGACTTGAAAGTAGCGCAGTCCCAGCTCCGCCGAATAGAGCAAGTCGGGTGGCAGGCAGGTGATCGCCAGCAGTCCCAGCAGATAGTGCGAGACCAGGATCGGCAGCCAGGCGCGGTGGCGCTGAAACAGCCCCAGCCACCACCACGCGGCGAGCAACGACAGCAACATCAGCGCGAAATTCGGTGCATGCGCCAGCGCAAACAAGGCCGCCGCGAGCGCTCGCGCCTGCCGCGGCAGCAGCATCTGCGCGCGTGGCCACAGGAAGCCGAGCAGCACCAGCTGTTGCAGCGCGACGAAGGGTACGTAGAGCGCGACACGCTGCGCGCCGGGCGGCAGCCAGTGCGACTGCGTCAGCGCGACCGCCGCCAGCGCCAGCGCGGCCAACCCGCTGACGCGCAGGGTGCTGGTCCAGCTGCTGGCTGCGCCGAGGAAGTGGCTGCCGTCGACGCGCAGGCCGCTGATCTGGAAAGCCAGTGCGGCCGCCAGCCAGGCCATCGTCGCCGGCGGTGGCTGTTCGGCAAGGCCAAGGCCAAGCGACATGGCCAGCAACGGGGCATAGCCGACGATCAGATCGACGCGCGCCGAGGCCGGCGTCAGATCGCGCGTGCGCCAGCGGATCAGCAGTGCCAACAGGGCGTACAGCGCGACGCCGATCCAATCCGGCGACCAGTCGATCGGCGTGCCGGCAGGCCCGCTCAGCGCCAGCTTCGGTGCGCCGCGCCAGGCTGGCCAGAACAGTGCCTCGGCATCGATCGCGCGGACCTGGTCGCGCAGCACCAGCGCGCGCTCGGGCGTATCGCCGTAAACATCAAGCAGCACGCCCAGCGGCGCGTCCGCGGCTGCGCCAAGCGGCGCCCCCTGGCGCAAGCGCGCTCGCGCGGTGCTCGCGTCGATCCATTGCACCGCCGGGCTTGCATCTGCCGGCCGGGCACTTTGGAAGCGCAGGTAGTCGAGTCCGAAACGCAGCCCGGCGGGGCCGGCCAGGTACAGCCTGAACTCGGCGACGCGAGCGCTCGCGCCACCCCAACGTTGCGGTTCGCCGCCGCGATTGGGTGTCCACGCCGTGGCGGCGAGATCGAGATCCAGTTCATTCCAGCCGGGGTGGAGTTCGATCTGTCGCGCCAGTTGTTCGAGCCGGCCGGATTCATCGAATATCAGCGCCAGCGCCGCGGGCGCGTCGACTTCGATCCTTGCCCGCAGGCGGCTGAATCGTCCCGCGTCCAGCTGCAATCCGCGCAGGTTGAGACGCAGATTGGCGTGGCCTTCGGTCAGCTCGCCGCGGAGCACGCCTTGCTCGACGCGGATGCCGCCCACCGCTTCGGCACCGCCGGAAATCAAGTCGCGCGCCTGATCGAATTCGAAGGCGATGCGGCTGTCGCCGCGTTGCACGCGCCCAAGATCGATCTTGCCCTGCGCCAGCAGATAGTGATCGAGCGCCAGGTGCGCAATCAGCCAGGCGATCAGCGCTGCCAGCAGCGCGACCGGAATCGCACGCATCAGGGGGCCGCTTGCCCGGCGTAGAGCGCGTCGGCGCGCGCGGCGCAGATGAAGTCGTTCAACGACAGGCCGCCGACATCATGGGTGTTGTAGCGCACGCCGCAACGGCCATAGCCGACTTCGAGGTCTGGATGATGATCCTCCGCCTCGGCCATCGCGCACAGCGCATTGACGAAGCCCACGGCGCCGACGAAGTCCTTGAAACGATACAGGCGGGACAGCGACTGGCCATCGGCCGCCAGCGTCCATTGCGGCAGCTGTGCCAGCAGGCGCTGCGCCTCGGACAGCGGCAGCCGGTGATGGTCGCCGCGACGCGGCACGCAATGTTGTTCGGCCAGATTGCTCATCAGTGCTCTCTCGAAACCTGTTCAAAGGGTCGTGGCATGGGTTCAGGGTGCCGGACCGGGTGCGATGGCATCATACCCACACCATTGCCACGACCTTCCTCATGATCGATATCGACGACAGCGCCCGCGACTACTTCAGCAAGCTGATTGCCCAGCAGGGCGTGGCTGGCCTGGGCATCCGCCTGTTGGCGGTCAAGCCGGGCACACCGGCTGGCGATTGCCGGCTGGAATTCTGCGAAACGGCGGAGGCGCGCGATGACGATTTCGTCGTCGATTGCGGAGATTTTTCGATCTATATCGACGCATCCAGCGCGCCGTACCTGGACAGCGTCCACATCAGTTACGAACAACAGCGCAGCGGCGGGCAGCTGACCATACGCGCGCCCAAGCTCAAGGGTTCGGTGCCGGGCGCCGGTTCCAGCCTGGTCGAGCGCGTGCGTTACGTCATCGACAGCGAGATCAATCCGGGTGTGGCCAGCCACGGCGGACGCGTCAGCCTGGTCGAAATCAGCGCCGATGGCGAGGTGGTCCTCGAGTTCGGTGGTGGCTGCCACGGCTGCAAGCAGGTCGACGTGACCCTCAAGGACGGCGTCGAGAAGACCTTGCGCGAGCGCATTCCGGAAATCCGCGCGGTGCGCGACCGTACCGATCATTCCAGCGGCAGTGCGCCGTACTACAAGCGCGCCTGAGCCGGCGTTTCGATTGGTTTCGATGGATTGACGCGCGGCAAGGCGCCCATGGCGCGGTCGCCTTAGGCTTGGGCGGGTCCTGGGTAGCGGAGTGACGATGGCCATCACCGGCGTGGCGGAGTATCTGGCGGCGGCGCAGGCAGAGCGCGGCAACGGCGGCGCGGAAGCGATCAAGGGCAATGGCAATGACCCGCGTGTCGTCCTGCTGAGCAGCCTCGACGAGGTGCGGCGCTGGTTGCAGGTCGACCACTCGACGCCACTCGATCGACTGGTCGGCTTCAAGGTCCTGCGCCTGGACGAGGTCGCCACCTTGCGTCACGATGATTCCGAACTCGGGGTGGTCGCCGAGCGCGCCGCACACCTGGGCCTGCCGCTCTACGAATGCGATGTGCTGGAAACCGATCCTGCGGTGCGCGAACTGCTGCCGGCGCCGGTGTCGCGACGCCTGGGCGTGTTGCCGCTGGCGACCAACGACAAGTTGCTGGCCGTGTTGATGAGCGATGCCGAGGCCTGCGGCGCGGTCGAGTTCATGCTGCCCAGGCGGGTTATTCCGATTCTGGCGCGGCCCAATCTGGTGCGCCAGGGTCTGTCCAACCAGTTCGATCGGACCGAGGACGAGGCGATGATTCGCCGCCTCGGACTGGACCCGCGGCATGGGTCGGCCGCCGACATGCAGGATCACGATATCGAGCGGCTGTCGGCCGAACAACCGGTGGTCAAGGTGGTTGCCGAGTTCATCGACGACGCCATCCGTCGGCGCGCTTCGGACATCCATGTCCGGCCGGGTGCCGAAACCTTCGAATTGCTGTATCGCATCGACGGTGACCTGATTTCGATCCGCCGCTTCCTGCGCCCGCTGCTGCCGGCGGTGGTCAGTCGCATCAAGGTGCTGGGTGCCATGAATCTGGCCGAGCACCGGGTGCCGCAGGACGGCCGCGCCAGCGCCACCAGCGGCGCCATGGAAGTCGACCTGCGCATTTCGGTGATCCCGACCATCCACGGTGAGGCGGTGGTCATCCGTATCCTGAATGCGGCATTCGGGTTGCGCAGCGTCGCCGAAATCGGCTTTGGACCGCGCGACGAACAACTGTTCCGCGACGTCATCACGCGCGGCCAGGGCATGCTGCTGGTCACCGGCCCGACTGGATCCGGCAAGTCGACCACGCTGTATGCCGCGGTGCTCGAATGCCGCAAGCAGAACGTCAACATCATCACCGTCGAGGACCCGGTCGAGGCCAAGATCGACGACGTGTTGCAGGTGCAGATCAATCGGGCGGCGGGACTGACCTTCGGACGCACCCTGCGCAACATCCTGCGCCACGATCCGGACGTGGTCATGGTCGGCGAGATCCGCGACCACGAGACCGCCGAAATCGCCGTCGAGAGCGCGCTGACCGGGCATCTGGTGTTCTCCACCCTGCACACCAACAATGCGGCAACCACGATTACCCGCCTGCTCGACCTCGGTGTGCTGCCGTTCCTGCTGAAATCAACGCTGCTGGCCGTGCTGGCGCAGCGACTGGCGCGGCGCAACTGCAAACACTGTCGCGTACCCGAGCCGATCGATCCGCACGTGCGCGAAGTGCTCGGCGTGAGTCGGGAGGAAATCTTCTACGTCGGTCAGGGATGTCCCAAGTGCGACGGTCGCGGCGTCAAGGGCCGCATCGGGATCTACGAGTTGCTCGAAATCACACCCGAGATGAGCAAGCTGATCGTGCCGGGCGCCGACGCCAACGCGATCCACGACCTCGCCGAACGCGAGGGCATGATCTCGATCACCAAGAATGCCGTCGCCCTGGCCCGCACCGGCACCATCTCGCTGCAAGAGGCTTTTCAGGTGCGGGTGGATTGAATCGTTCGCGCCGATCCGGCGCGAACGCTGGTTCAGCGGGCGCGGTAGACCATGCCATCCTGGATCTCGACGCGCTGACCCGTGCGCAGCCCATTGCTGCTGCTCTGGTCGAAGCGCTGGATGCGGCCGCTGTCCATGCGCACTTCGATGCGGTAGTAGGTGCGGCGACGATCGTCCTTGGTCGCATTGTTGGCGATCGCGCCGCCAGCCACGGCGCCAGCGACAGTCGCGACTTTCTTGCCATCGCCACCACCGATCTGGTTGCCGAGCACGCCGCCGATCAAGGCGCCGACCACGATGGTGCCAGAGCGGCGTCCGTTGTGGTTCACCCGCGAGATGTTGCGGACGGTGCCGCAGTAGCCGCAGATCTCCTGCTGATTGTCGTAACGGTCGTCGTGGCGATCGTTGTAGTGCTCGGCGTCGGCGCGAGCGCCATATCCCAGGCCGGCAAGCGACAGAATGGCAATCAGGGTGAAGCCAGCAGTGCGGATATCCATGGGATTTGCCCTCAACGTTTACGTTCGTCGAGAGTGCGCGGCCAGTCGCCGCCGCGCGGTGCGCCAGCGCACCCAGGCCGTCAGCGGCGGGCTTTCCGCAGGCCTCCGTTCAGGTTCTGGGCGAGTGGCAGATCAACGGGTCTGTGGCTAAACCTAGTCCGGACTTTCCACGGTCAATGGTAGTAGTACGGCCCGGGCCACCACGGGTAAACGCCAAAGAACGGGAACGGATCGGAATAGATCTCGATGCGTTCGATGTCCAGCCGCTGCGGCCACAGGAACAAGGTTTCCACCCGCACTTGCGGCATCCGGTAGGTGTATTCGCCGATCTTCCGCTCGACCTGCGTCTCGATACTGCCGGTCACCGTGACCTCGCGCCCGTTGACGAATACGGCGGGGTCGAAGAAGCCTGCCTTGCAGGCGCGGAAACGGCCAATGTCGGCGTCGAGAAATTGCGGCCTGGCGCTGGAATCGAGCGGCATGCCGAGGATTTCCAGGCAGGTCTGGTCGGCCGCGGGCAGCACCTCGATCAGCCGCCCGCCCCAGCGCACGCGCTCGGCAGCGGCGCCGGGCTGGTCAGGCGCCAGGGTCGAGAATTCGCCGCGCAGCGGCTCGGGAATGGTGACGCAGCCCGTCAGCAGGCAGGCGCCGATGGCGAGCGTGAGAATGGAACGGGACATGGGCGCGCTCCGGCAATTCAATGGACCAACGTTAGCACAGGGTGTCCATGCAGTTGGCTCATGCATCAGCGGTGCCGTTCAGATTCCGGATATGCCGCAGTGGCGAAGGATCGACCAGGCCGCGGGACGCCGTGGTCCCTGGCCAGGCGGGAACCGTGCCGGGTTCAACTCGGCGAGGCGCCGGCCTTCCCGGCCCGTCGATTCGCCTTGCGGAACTCCGCGAGCGCCTGCTGCAGTCGCGTCAGCGCAGCGGCATCCGGCACGCCGTAACGGGCTGCCTCGTAGGCCGTGACCAGGCCCCGGATGGGGTCGGCCAGAACGGGAAGCGACTGGGTCGCGCGCCGCGCAAGATCGCT
>Ga0138256_10002600_pt1 | contig 19305 bp, 18 predicted proteins | sample KNB2016incub_MG_FD_105486 | JGI IMG/M metagenome (GOLD analysis project Ga0138256, IMG submission 105486) | Active sludge microbial communities from wastewater in Klosterneuburg, Austria - KNB2014incub_MG | ecosystem: Engineered > WWTP > Activated sludge > Unclassified | place: Austria... | reverse complement strand
GTTCCATGCCACATGCTCAACAGAAGCCTTGGCAAATCGGCGACCCTCGCGTGCGATCACTCTGCCCAGAGGTATTTCGCGTCAAACTCAATGCGATGTTTGCGCAGGATCACCTCGAACTCTTGCTTGAACGTCTTCTTCCGATGATGCTCTTCCTGTTTTTCGATATAGGCCTCAACGCGCTCCAACTGCGACACGCTCACTGAGAAAATGCCGTAGCCGTCTTGCCACGAGAAGGCATGTTTATCGGCGAAGGTGTCATGCACCCACTTGCTCGAACCCGCCTTCAAATCGCGCATGAAATCGGAGGGCTTGGTGTCACGGCCAAACGAAACGAGTAAATGAACATGGTCGGGCATTCCACCCGCGCGCAGCAATACGCAGCCGCGCTCGCGGCACAGGCCACCGATATATGAATAAAGGCGCGTCGCCCAGGGTGCAATAATCCACGGTTCACGGGCGCGCGTGCTGAAAACGATGTGAGTGAAAAGCGCCGCATATGAGCTGGGCATAGTGCTGACCTGGGTGTGGCTGGCCTCTCTATGCCCTGCGCTACTTGTTGCGTTTGAATTCGGTCAGGGTCATTTTGTTGGTGATCTTGACCTCGCCGTGTTCTTCAACGTCGAGCATTTTCACAAGCAGGCCTGGCTCAGACTTGGCGACGTAGAGCGTTGTGGTGCGTTTTTCGCCCGCGGCTTCGCGCACGTTGGTCATCACCAGGCACTCATATTTGCTGCCCCCGATTTCCAGGGTTTCCGTGCCTACCTTGGCGCTGATGCGCGGCTGGGCGAATTTGCTGAAGTAGTTGTCCCAGGTTGTCGTTTCGGACGGTTTTACCGTCACCTTGCCGTCGGCTTCCGTTGAAGTTTCGACGCTGAATCCGTCTTTGTCGGCGGCCGTAATCTTCACTTGCTGAACAGCATTGCCTGAGGGCTGTTCGAGGTCGTATTTCATGCTGGCGCCTGATTTCCAGGCCTCTTGCACCTGCTTGCGCGTCCAGGGCAGCTTCACCAGCGGAACGTCGATGTCGCTCAACTCCCAGATTTGAGTTTCGGCTTTCTCGCCACCCTCGATTTCCTTGGCTTCGACTCGCGACTTGACGAACATGCCGGGCAGTTCCGCACTCATCCAATAGATGAACGTGCCCTCGGAAACCTTCATGGTGTAAACCTTGCAGGCGTACTCTCCGGCCGCGACGCTGATGGTCTCTTCCGTGATGACGGCGTTCTTGATCCGGTTCTTGAGGTTGCCCAGAAAGTCGTCCCAGCTGCGCTCGTGGGCGGGCATCGAGCGCTCTTCGCCGTTTTTGTCGCAGATTACCGTCGAAGTCATGAAGCCTTTGTCGGTGATGGCTTCGGCTTCAAATCGCGTCCAGCCCGTGGGGCCTTTGTCGTCGCGGGTGACATATTTGAACGTAATGCCGGTGTCCCAGAGTGTGCGGATTTCTTCCAGCGTCCAGGGCGCTTCCACGCCTGCGGCTTTGGGTTCTGGCTTGGGTTCGGCGTGCGGTTGGGGCTTGGGCGGTGCAATATCGGCCGTCGTAACCGCGCCGTTCAACAACAGGATCGTTGCAATCAGAATCAGCTTCAACGTGTAGCGCACTGTTTGTCTCCCTCAGGGCCCGCCACAGGTTAGCAAACCCCGTGCTTGGAAATCAGCGCGGCAGGTTCACTCTCTTTTTCGCGTTACGCTAATCGTGATCTGGCGGGTGAATTTCCCGCCTGGGCCTGTGCGGCCGCCATCAAGGCTCAATCGGCTGATGAGCTCCTTCTCGCGGTCAAAATCAAGGCTGCCGCTGAAGGCCATGACGGCCGGCGCCTGGCCAAAGCTGCCAATGATCTGCCAGTCCAGTTCAAGGGTTGCGCGCTTTTCAGTGAGTTCGCTGACGCGCACCTGCAGTTCGTTCTTTTCGATCTTGAAACCCTGTGCGGCAATCATGGCATTGAGGCCGCCGGGTTTGTCGAGTTCGTCGGCGGGCACGCTCCAGCGGTCGCCTTCGCGGATCTCGCCCAGAGGCAGAAGGGCCGCGTCAAATCCGTCAATCAGGAATTTCTGCTTGCCGATGTCTGCGCTGCCTTCGATCACGGTAGCGCTGGCGGTTCCCTGTGCGTCGCGCCGCAGTTCCAGCGTGCAGCCGTGAAGGGGGTTTTTGGTTTCATCAATTCGGCCGCCTTCACTGCCAAGCCGCGTCAGGCTCTTTTCGATCTTGCGTTTGAGCACCAGGGCGCGGCCTTGCTCATCGGCCGAGACGACTTCGCTCAGGGAAGATTCCAGGCCTTCGAGCACGACAATGTCATTGGCGGTCTGCTCTCTGACTTTGAGCGTGCGATCTACGCGGAAGATTTGGCCCTGTTTGCAGCGAGGCGCAAGTTTTGCGGTGAGTTTTGGGGCGACGGGTTCGCGAGTGATAGAGCCGTCGGCCGGCTGCGGCTCAGGGTCTTTGCGGGGGTTGCCGCAGGCGGCGAGCAGCGCAGCCAATGCACTCAGGACAAACAACCCACATATGGCCAGCCGTGACGAGCCCGTTGTGGATTGTGAATGTGTCATTGTGAATTCGCGAGGTTTAGCGAGCAGAGATGGCCACGTCATCGACCAGCACCCAGGGCAGATACTGGCCGCCGACCCATTCGCGCTCTTGTGAAATGCCGACGATATGGTTCTTCAGCAGTTCGAAGGTATTCACATTCAGCGCGCAGTTCTTGACGCGGCCGATTCGTTCGCCGCCTGTCAGCGCGTAACCCAGCGAAACGTTTCCGCTGACCTGGCCGGCCAGGAAATTACTGGTGAAGGTGCCCAGCAACTGATCGATGTAAAGGCCGCCTTGAGCCTGGTCGATCAGGCTTTGGCGCTTGATGTTGCCAGCGGCCATGACGATGTTGTGCAGGCCGGGTGCCGGAACGCTGCTGACGCCGCGGCGCGCGTTGCCGGTGGGTTCCTGGTTGCAGGCCTTGGCGGTGGACAGCGTGTGGCAGAAGCCCTTGAGGACGCCCTTTTCGATGATGGCGCGCTTTTGCGTGAGCATGCCTTCGCCGTCATAGAGGCCGCCGCCGGGGCCCTCTTCATGGAACGGATCATCGACGATGGTCAGACGTTCGTCGAAGAGTTTCTCGCCCACGGAGTTCACCCAGCGGCTGGTTTTCTTTTCGATGTTCATGCCGTTGATGCTGACGGCGATAGGCATGAGAATGTCAGAGAGGGCGCTGGGCGAGAACAGGACCTTGAACTTGCCGGCTTTTACAGGCGCGCTTTTTCGCGCCAGCAGAAAATCTCGCGCGGCTGCTTCTGCTTCTTCGAGGATCTCGTCCTGGGAAATCAGGCCGTTGCTGCTGCGGAAGCGGTAAGTTGAGAGGAAGTTGCCTTCTTCGGTGATCTTGGCGACCACGGCGTAGCTGAAACTGGATTCGTCCTCGGAGCAATCCTGGCCGCCGCTGGTTTCAATGCGGGTGTTTGAAACGCCGCCGGAAAGGGAACACTCAGCCATGGCTTCGGGCGCGATCTTCTTAATTGTGTCTTTGACGGCCAAGCCTATGCCAACCAGCTTTTCGACGTTGAGTTCGGCGCAGCGGGCATCAAAGGGCCGCGTGTTCTTGCTTTTGGCTTTTGGAGCAAATGCGAAGTTGTAGGGCTTGCCGTAGGGCGCCATGCGAATGGCGGCCTGGGCGACTACGTCGATATCGCCGGGCTTTGAGCTATAGGAAAAGCCGATCTTGCCGCCCTTGACTGCCCGAATCGACGCGCCCGAACTCTCGCCCTGGCGGATTTCAGTCAGACGATCATTGTCGAATGAAACGCTAAGCGAACGCCCAGAGGCTTTGAACATTTCAAAAGCGTCGCAGAGTGAGGTGAGGTTCTCAGTGAATTTCTTGACCATGTTTCTTGTCTTTCTTGTGCTACCGGGCCAACGGGGCCCTGGAGATCGAGGTCTGGGCGGATCTTGGCAAACGCTACTTGCCGCCAATCACGACGTCCTTGATTTTGATATGGGGTGAACCGTGAGAGACCGGCAGAGGCATCTGGCCCGCTTTGCCGCAGCCGCCGGCGCCGTCGCGGACATCAAAATCTGATGCGACGCCGGTGATGTTGCGCAGGGTGTCAAACACGTTTCCGCCAATGGTCACGTCGCGCACACGCTCTGCGATCTTGCCGTCGCGAATCATGTAGGCTTTGCCTGCGGTAAAGGTGAACAACTCGCCGTTGGTCTGCCCGCCGGCGGAGTCCAGGGCGTAGATACCTTCCTTTACGTCCTTGATCAGGTCGGCCAGCGCTCCGTGCGGCCCAGGGCCAATGCAGGTGTTGCGCATGCGCGGGATGGGCGGGAAGCGGTAGGTCAGAGCCCTCGCGTTGCCCGTGGGTTTTTCGCCCATGCGGCCTGCTGTTTCGCGTGAATGCAGGCGCCCCGTGAGCACGCCGTTCGTGATCAGGTTTGTGCGTTGCGTGGGCACGCCTTCGTCGTCGTACTTGAGGTACCCGCGCAGGCCCAGGTCGAGACCGGTGTCATAGATGTTCAGGTAGTCCCCGCCGAACTTCCGGCCCAGTTTGAGCACATCCTGCATGCGGGGGTCATCGGCGATGTTGTCGCCTTCGCTCAGGTGGCCAAAGGCTTCGTGAACGAACACGCCCGCGAGGTGCGGGTCACAAACTACCGTGTAGCTCCCGCCCTTTACCACCGGCGCTTCAAGGCTCTCCACCGCATCGATAGCGGCCTGCTCTACCTCTTTCTCCATGCCTTTGAACAGGTTGAAGTTGTTGCGACCGCCCTGGCTGGTGCTGCCACGGGCCGTGATGCCGCTTTTGGTGGCGATGGCGCTGGCGGCGTAACCCATGTCCATGAGTTCGCGATCAAGCCAGGTACCGTCGGAGTTCGCGTAGTAAAGGCGCGTGTAGCGGTCAAAATAGCGAACGGCACTGCTGGTAACCCCCTTGTGGCTGAGAATGCGCTCGTTGTAGGCGCCAAACAGGGCGATCTTGTTCTCCAGCGAGACCTGACGGGGGTCTGAGATCAGGTCCAGCTGCACGGTGTCATCGACGGGGGTGATCGGCGCGAGCACGCTCTTGTCGTGGGCGAGGCGCGATGCCAGACGGGCGTTTTGTACCGCCTCGCGGACGTTTTGTTCCAGCTCGTCGAGGCTGTTGAATGTGACAAAGCCCCAGCAGCCGTTGACCAGCACGCGGGCGTTTCCGCCGTAGAGGTGGCTTTCGCTGACATTCTCGAGATTCCTGCCCATGAACGATAGCGCGGTTTCGACGCTGTCTTCCAGGCGGATCTCGGCGTAGTCGGCCCCGGCGCGCTTAACCAGCTCGGTCAGCGTGGTTTTGAGGCTGCGGGTATCAAGGGTGGTCTTGCTGGTGCGGCGGGTTTCCTGCTCAATCGTTTTCAAGGTCTCTCCTGCGTGGCAGAACATCAGGTGACTGGCCCAGGCCGCAGCATGTGTGACCCATTGCCCGGGACGTTGCAGTGACTGGCCAAATGCGCCTGCGTTGAAGTGGGTCCAACCTAGAACGGACCGCCCAAGTCCGCTATGCCCAGAATCCCCGTTCGAGGCATCATCGTCAAGCATGGCGTCACTAAAGTGTCACGGAATCGATAGCCTTCCCAATGCCTTCACCTTTGAGCAATGAGAATTGAGTTCCGGCCACAATGGGTGCCGGCTTTGAGGAGTTTGGTGGAATAGGGGGTCCGTGGCGCCTGTTTTGTGCGCGCCGTTTCAAGAGACGGTTTGCGCCATGCAGGCCCAATTGGCGGGGGATCTGTGACCGTGTGCCTTAAAATCCGTGTTTAGCCTGTTGCGTTGTGGAAAACTGATGCGTAAAGTCCCCCCTCTCACGCGGGTTATTTGAACCTAAGCGCAAGGGATGAACCTACTTACTGTTTTGGAGACCTACTTATGAAGAAGTTTTTGATGCTGTGCAGCTTCGTCTCAGTGCTCGCGATTGCGGCCTGCGGCGGTGGCAAGAAGACGGACGGTGGCGGCGACGGCAACGGCGGCGGCTGCGGCAGCAAGTGCGGCACGGCTGAGAACCCGATGGCCCAGATGATGGTTGACGGCTACAAGGCCGGCACCAGCAAGGCCAGCTACGCGGTTGCGTTGCACGCTGACGCAAAAGCCGGCCAGTACTGGGAAGTCAAGACCAGCTCTGAGTTCAGCGGTTACAAGAGCGAGAACACCGACAAGTGGCAGGTCGCTGCGGTTACGGCCGACGGCCCCATCGTTGAGCAGTTCATGGGCAGCATGGGCATCGTTCTGGCCTATCTCGTTGACACCACGGTGTCGGCCGAAGACAGCTGGAAGAAGGGCAACGTCAAGAAGGCATGGGTTGGCAAGCCTGGTGACGCTCCTGCCGAAATCACCATCATGGAAGTTCCGAAGGCTGGCGAGCCCGGTCCGGCTCCCGAGAAGAACTACACCGACAAGACCGAAGACTTCAAGGACGTCGAAATCGCCGGCGGTAAGTGGAGCGGCAAGATGTTCTGGATGAAGATGAACGACGGCAGCATGGAAAGCAGCACCTGGACCGCCGACAACGGCTGGTTCAACAAGGTCGTCAAGCAGGAAACCAAGATGACGGCTGGCACCTCGACCATGATCCTCAGCAAGTTCGGTGAGGACGGCAAGGGCTGGCTCAAGTGGTAAGCTGGTTTCAACACCAGACAAAACGCCGGCCCGAGATCTCTCGGGCCGGTTTTGTTTTGGACGCCTTTTGCGCCAATCGGCTAGACTGTGCGCCTTCTCTCTTTCGCGGGTTCCCAATGCGCAATGTCAATTCAAGCACGTTATTCATGGCCGCGCTGGCAATGGCGCTTTTTTGCACCGGGACAACGGCTCTGGCGGAACCGGCTGCCGAAAAGGACAACGACGCGGCCACTGACCTCGTGATTGAGATGTACCGTTCAGGCAAGCAAAAGGTGATGTGGGGCGTTGGTATCCACGCCGAGCCCAAGGCAGGCCAATTCTGGACCCTGAAAACCACTACCAAAGTCGCCGGTACCAACACCGAAAGTGAAGAGCGTTGGTCGGTTGTGAAGGTTGAGGGTAGCCGCGCCCTGGTTGAGTACTTCAGCAGCACGCACAAGCTCTGCCTCGCCTATTGGCTTGACACGTCGGTCAAGACCGAAGACATCTTCAAGACCGGCAACGTGAAGCGTGCCTGGATCGGGAAAAAGGGTGGCGAGCCAGTGGAATGCCAGATCAAACCCGTGCCCAAGGGTGCGCCAAAGTCAGCCAAAAGCGACGACAAGGACACCGTCGTTGAGGATTTCAAAGACCTGGAACTGGCCGGCACAAAATGGAGCGGGAAGAAGAGCACACGTAGCAGCAAAACCGGCGACACCATTGTCTGGATTGCGGACTCCGGCTGGTTTGGCCAGCCACTCAAGACCGAGTCAAAGATGTTTGGTGCGGAGGTGAAGACGGAACTCAGCGCTTGTGGAACCGACGGAGAGGCCTGGCTTAAATGGGACGGCATCAAAGTTGAAGACGCGGCCACCGGGAAACCCGCCGAAGAAGGCAAGTAAGCAGCCCCGTCAGTGTTCCTTTTGGGGCGGCGGGGCCTATACTCGCCCCCTCATGGCAAATGCAGAACTATTGGTTTGTGATGAGTGCGGCAACCACGGTGTAACGCGCAAGTTGATGGCGGGTACTGCCGTGGGCGAATGCGCGCTTTGCGGCCACCTCGCCGGGCCTGCCGAAATCGTGGAACTCATTGAACTGCAGCGCGAAGCCGAAGAGCTTGGCTGCTCGCCTGATTCCTACCCGCTGGCCCAGTTCATCGAGAAATTGCCCAGCGTGCGCGTATTGAGCGACAGCGGCGGCGACGAGTATCAGGGCGCGATGCCGCACGTCTCGTTTGAGCTCTCAGACCACCGTACCGTGCAACTGGAAAACCTCGCCCAGGCCCTGCGGCTGATGCGCGACGAGCTTGAGTGTCAATGGAAGCTGGAGTACACCTTCGACTTCCAGCTGGGTTTTGAGTTGGGTGTTAAGCGGGAAAGCGAGGCCAGTCCGCCCACAGCCGCGGAGATTGAAGCCGCGCGCCGCGACCTGGCGCTTCTCTGGCGCCGGCTTCAGACGTTCAGCGGTCTTGGCTGGTGGAAACGCTAGGTATTTGGTTGGCTGGTCTGGCCGGCCCCAGCGCCAAGTGGCCCCTTTACCCTGACTATTAGGCGGCTTATCCTGTTTCTCCCCCAATTGCCCACCGCGGGTGAACCGTGAAGAACATTTCCATGCTTGGCCTTGGCGCGGCGCTGTGCGCGTTGTTGGCCGGCTGCTCGACCACTCAGGCGCGTGCAACTGGCGCCGACGAGCCGTCCCGCGACCTGGTTGAATTGCAGACAAGGGCGCACGGTAACCACGGATACGCGATCGCACGTGCATTCAATAGCGAGTCCTTCCGCGAAAACATGAAGTCAGACCTGGTTGACGAAACAGTCGTGGTCGACGAGTTTTACACCGTTCGCGTCGCCCGCGACCTGACCCGCCGCGACGTTCTGACTGACGCCGGTTACTCCCGCCGGCGCTTTGATCGCGAGAGCAAAGCCCACTTCTATGAGTTTTTCGATACGGGCTGGAAGCTGCTCGCCTACCTCGATACACACGGGCAACTGTTTGTAGTCAACAGTTCCGGGAAGGGCTCATCTCGGGGCACCTATCAGGTCGATGACGCATTGATTCTGGTTTATCAGGCCCGCAATGGCTTCAGCTATGATGTTTCCGGCTACGACCAGGCCCGCGCCAAGTCGGCTTTTGTGAATCCCGACGACAAGGACTCCGAAGACATGCGCTCGCGGTCACCCCGCGAACGCGGAATCTTCGTGCGCGGCCAGCGCGAAAACGCGCCCGTCGTTGAAATGCGCCGTTATCGCGGGCTCGAAGCCGGGGTGTTTGCCGAAAGCTTCCAGAAGGAACGCTTTGACGCCCGAAAAGCCGAAGAGTTGCGCCAGCTCCGGGAGCAGCGCCGGGGCACTGAGGCAGGCGACGGCACCTATGGTGGCTTGGAGTTCAAGGACGGCCAGCCGGTTGGACCCGACGGCCAGCCGCTCAAGCGCGGCGACGCCGGTAAGTAGACCCCTGGAACCAGTCGCAGGCGGGCTTCGCGCCCGCCTGTTTCGTTCCTGCTCATCGAGCGATCCCTGGCATGAACCTGAACCGCAAGAAGCTGGGCTCCCTGGAATGCGTTTTGCTAGATGCGCTTCCTGCGGGCACCAGGCCTCAACTGGAGGTCGTCCTCTGCCACGGCGTGAACGCACCGGGTGACGACCTTGTGCCATTGGGGGCCGAGATACTGGAGCGGAACTCAAAGCTCGCCGCGTCAGTGCAATTCTGCTTCCCGGCAGGCCCCATCGATTCGGCGGCCTACGGCATGCCCGGCGGACGTGCTTGGTGGGAAATCGATTGGGGAATGTTCGAAAAGATGATGCTGACGGGTGACTATTCACCCCTGCGCAAGGCCGCTCCGCCGGGACTCAAGGCGGCGCGCGAGGCGCTTCAAAGCATGCTCGATGTGCTCCGCGCCCAAACAGGACTTGCCACCAACCGCGTGGTGCTGGGCGGGTTTTCGCAGGGAGCCATGCTGGCCACCGATCTGGCTTTGCACCTGTCGGAAAACGTCGGTGCACTTTGCCTGTTTTCGGGGACGCTGATCAACGAAACCCAGTGGCGCAGCCTGGCGGGGGCGCGCAAGGGCATGCCGGTGTTTCAAAGTCACGGTCGCCAGGACCCGCTGTTGCCCATCTCAAACGCGGAGGCCCTGCGCGATCTGTTGATTCAGGCGGGACTGGCCGTCGAGTTCTTGCCGTTCAACGGTCAACACGGCATCCCGGCTGAAGCCTGTACGCGGTTGTCAAACCTGCTTGGCAAACTCTCAGGGGCTGCGAGTTAATCCGCCACTAAAGCGTTCGGGTTTTGTTAGTGGCAGGGTCCTGTCCGTAAAACAGCTGGAGTTGCTCGTAGAGCTCAGGGTGTTTCTCCTTGAACTGGCGCGGCTTCTCGAAAAACGCCTCGGTAACAACTGCAAAAAATTCGGCCGGATTGGTGGCGCCGTATTTGTCGATCAGTGTCTTCTGGCGTTTGCCCTTGTCGGATTTCAGGGACTGGTACTCCACGCCAAGCACCTGTGCCCAGGGCCCGTACATTGCCCAGCGGGCAAGCTCTGGCGCTCCATCTGGGGTGCCGTCTTTCTGGTCGAGCTGGTGCGCAAACTCATGCAAGACAACATTTTGCCCATCGCGCATGTCTTTTGCGCCTGCCAGCGCTGCATCCCAGCTGAGCACGACGTTTCCGCCTGACCAGCTTTCTCCCAGCCTCGTGGATTCGCCCTCGCGCACGACGCCATGTGCGAGCAGTTCACGCTGCGTTGCTTTGTAGCGGGAAGGGTACACCAGGATCGTGACGAGATCGGGGTAGTAGTCGTGCTTCTCGCGCAACAGCAACATGCAAGCCAGCGCACCTATTGTGACGCGAACTTCGTCGGTGATTTCAAGCCCGGCGCAGCCTTCGAAGCGTTTCTCGTCAAGGAACACCAGAAGGTCGCGTTTGAGTTCTTCGCGGTCGGCGTCCGTCAAGCGCGAGAACAGCGGCACGTTGCGCTTGAGGATCTCTACCCATGCGGCAGGAAACTCCTTTTTGCGCACCCGACTCCGGCGCCATTTGCGAAACAGGCTGAACATAGGGGCGATCTCAGATTGGCATTGGCCAGTGCGTGCGGGTCAATCTACTTCCCTGGCCGGTTCAATGGAGAAAGTCTGGGCGCCGGTAGTTCGAAATAGTTGTGGGCCAGCGCAACGCTCTCGAAATCTTCCAGGCTGCCGTAAATGCTATCGGGCAGGACTTCGACACCCTCAAGCAGCAGTTCTTCTCTGGCGCCCTTGAGCACCGGGTCGGCCATGGCGGCCAGCAGCGCGGTGCGAAGGCGCAGCAGCATTTCCTCGCTCAGGCTCCTGGAAGTGACAAAGGGTGGCGCGGGCGCTGTTTCAGTCTGGGTCAGCATACGCAGACCCTCTAGTGCTCGTGGCCGCACCCGCTGGCAAAGCGCCCATACCACGAGGTCGATGCTGGCAACATCGGCTTGTTGCGACGCGAGCATGGACAGGCTTTCGGTGTGCGCGCCACTGACTTTGACTTTCTTGAAGAAATGTCCATTGCGGCTTAGCGGCGCGACCAGAGCCCTCAAGGCGTTGGTGCCGCTATGCGAGGTCGGGTCGTTGACGACCACGGTCGAACCGCGCAGGTCCGAGAGTGAATCTGCGCGGTGCTTTTCCCGCACAACAATTGCGCTGCGGTAGTTTGCGCCTGCACACCCGGCGGCGCGGTAGCGTGGTGTGGCTACGACCCTGAGGAAAGCGGCATGGTCATGCAGCACGTCATAGCCGCAGGCCTGAGAAAACAGCAACTCGGGCTGGCGCCATTGCGCATCATACTCGCCGTCTCGCTGAATCTGCGCCGGCGCTTGCAGACCATGGGCACTCATGTGCCGCGCAATGCCCGTCCATAGCGCGTCGGTATGGCGCTCCAACTCGGGGAAGTCGTACCAGGGAAGATTTGCTATGGGCTTCGTCAAGGCTCGCATGATAGCGGAGGTTGAAGCGCTGCTTCACGGAAAACAGCGGTCGAAGGCTTGACGTTGCAGCGTGCGCGCCCCTACCGTAATCCGAGGCACGAAGAGGTCAGCGCGACCATGAACTCATCCTCTGATCCATCCATGCGATCTGCCACCCCCGAGCTGATGCTGGAAACCAGCTTCCGCGACTGTGTGCTTGCGGGCCTTAGCGCATCGCCCAAGAGCCTGCCCTGCAAATTTTTCTACGATGCCGAGGGCTCACGCCTGTTTGATCTGATCTGCGAATTGCCCGAGTATTACGTCACGCGGGTTGAGTTACAGATTCTGCGCGACAACCTGGCCGACATCGTCAAAGCGTTTGGAAACAACGCGCTGGTTGCGGAGTTTGGCAGCGGCAGCTCAATCAAGACCCGGTTGTTGCTCGACAGGCACGATTCACTCGTGGGCTATGTGCCCATCGATATCTCCGAAAAACACCTGCTTGCAACAGCCGCCGCCCTGCGCAAGAGGTATCCCAGGCTGCCTATCTTGCCCGTTGTGGCCGATTACACCGCCGAAGTGAAACTTCCCGAGCTTTCGCGTGAGCCCGAACGTGTCGTGGTCTTCTTCCCCGGTTCGAGTATCGGCAATTTCACGCACGCTGAATCCGAGGCGTTCCTGGAGCGTGCCCGCAGGCTGGCTGGAGAAAACGGCGCCGTGGTCGTGGGCATCGATATGCAAAAAGACCTGAGCGTCTTGCTGCCCGCCTACAACGACGCGGCTGGTGTCACCGCCGCGTTCAACCTGAACCTGCTTAAGCGAATCAATGCGGAACTTGGCGGCGACTTTGACCTGACGGGCTTTGAACACCGGGCCGTTTACAATGAGCGCGAAGGCCGCATCGAGATGCATTTGAACTCCAGACGCGCCCAGAGGGCGCATGTCGCAGGACGTGAGTTCGCGTTTGCAAAGGCAGAGTCCGTGATCACGGAGTATTCGTACAAATACACGCTTGAGGGTTTCAGGCAGACAGCCGCGCGGGCAGGTCTGCGCATGGACCGGTACTGGCAGGATCCCAACAAGTGGTTTTGCCTGGCCTATCTGTCAGTCACTGCCAGCTGCTGATTCCGTCGAGCAGCATGCCCAGGTCAGCTACGCTTCGCTGGTGAAGGTCGCGCAGGAACCTGCTGGCTGCCGGCTGGTCCTCAACGTCGCCGATCATGGCCGCGACATCATTGTGATCGAGGTGCAAGTCGGCGATCAAGCGATCCTGCGGGCGAATGCGGTCAACGGGAACGCGGTAATGGGCAGCCACGTTTTCGGCTGCTTTGAATGCCGGGTCGCTTGCGCTCCAGGGGTGACGTTTGCGGCGCAAGAGCGAGCGGCGAGTGAACCCGCCCATGAGCAGAAGAAAGCCTACAAGCAGCGCCGGACCGATCACGAAGGCACCCAGCATCAGGGCGTTGTCCAGAGTGAACAGTTTGCCAAGCATCATTTCGATTTCTTTACAAACACGCCGTTCCAGTCAGCGGGCGGCGGTGTTTCCAGGAATGTCTCGCAGCGTTCAATGTAGAGCGCGCTGGGGTTGGATGCGTCTTTGTCAGGTTCGTTCTGCAGCGAGGTTTTGAACCACTCCAGGGCGTGGGCAAACTCGCGATTACGGAAATTCTCGATGCCGCGCTCGAAATCGCGTACCAGGTCAAGGATGAACTGCGGCACGTCTTTGGGGCCCAGCAATTCAAAGACCTGTGTGGGTTTGGTCTTGCCCTTGACCACAAGAAGGTCAAGACGACGTGTGACGAACTCGCCGCGGATCAGCTTTTCCGTGTTCTCGCCCAGCATGATCCAGGAGCCGTACTCTTTGTTCTGGCCCTCGAGGCGGCTGGCCAGGTTGACGGCATCGCCCATGACCGTGTAGGCGAAGCGTTTGCTGGAACCCATGTTGCCTACCGTAACGATACCGGTGTTGATTCCCGCACGGGCCGAAAGCACCGTCCCGTCTGGCTTGATGAGTTGGGGCGCCGTGGCGCGCACGGCATCAGCGAACAACGGCTGCATGCGCGACATTTCGGACTTGCAGGCTAGCGCGCCTTTGCATGCACGGACCGCGTGGTCCTGCATTTCCCTTGGCGCGCCCCAGAAACACATAATGGCGTCGCCAATGTATTTATCGATCACGCCGCCGCTCTCGAGCATGATGTCGGTCATGCGTTCGAGGTAGATGTTCAATAGCTCCACCAGCCTGTCTGGGTGCTCGGGGCCCAGTGTTTCGGTCACGGTCGTGAAACCGGCGACGTCGCTGAAGTAGATGGTCATTTCGCGGTTCACGCCGCCCAACTGCAGGGCCTGGGGTCGCTTGATCACGAAGTCGACCAGTTCAGTACCCATGTATTGCCGCGCAAAGGACTCGCGATGCGCCTTCTGGCGGCCCTCTGTCAACGCTTTGCCCAGAGAGCCGCCCGCAAAACCGATGAACAACGCGCTCAGAGGCGCACTGAGGTGAAACCAGTGCTGAAGCGAAAAGGCGAGCCAGCCGGCGCCGACCAAAGCGAGCGCCACAAGGCCAACGCCAAGAAGTGCGTAGCGGGTTTTGCCCGCATAGAACGTGAGGTTTACGCCCAGCGCTACCGCCAGCAGCGAGATCAACCACACCTGCCACCGGCTTTGCTCGTGCATGACGTCGGCACTGCGCAGGTTGTCAAAAGCCGTAGCCACGATCCAGGTGCCCGGCGTGTTGGGATCAAGTGGGGTAGCATGTGCGTCGTACAGTCCCGCGGCGCTGCCAGCAATAAAGACGACCTTGTCCTTGAGCAAGTCGCCGAATTCTCCCAGCGCGAGCTCAATTGGCTTGGCGGGCAGGCTTTGCATCTTTGACTGCAAGTCTTTCAGCTGCTTGGCCAAATCGGCTTTTTCGGGTTCCGGTGCCGACGCCAGGGTTTTTTCCAGCCGCAGGATTTCGGCCTGGGTTTCCTTGGCACGAAGGTTCAGATGCCTGGCGTCGTAGTCCCGCAAGACGTCGCGGGCGCTGACGCTCGGGTAAACGGCAAAGGGCTTTTCCGGGAAGCCGCGCCGGGTGTACCCCTCAGGATCGCGGCGATAAGCAGGCAAGTCGGCGAGGTTCAGGAAATTGCGATAGCGCAGCTGCATGCGTCCGCTGGTATCGAGCGCAAACTCGCGTCCCATGTAGCGGGCCTGGCCGTCAGAAACGACCAGCGGCACATCGCGCAGGTTCCTGCTCAGCGAATAGGTCACGCCGTCGACCAGGAGTCCCTTCTCGCTCAGCTCAAGTCCTGGAAAACGCAGCGCAAAATCGGCGCGGTTTTTCGCGCTTGCCTGTGCCTCGCGCGCATATGAAAGCACCAGGAGCCTGAAGGCCTCCAGCGGAAGGCTTGCGTACTGGGTTGAACCACAAAGACCCGTGAGGTCAAACGCGCGCACCCGGCCATCGATATCGGGGAAAACGTTGACCAAGCCAACCCCGCCCACGCCATGGACGGCGTCACGCCCTGCAACCGGTAGCAGCGAGCGCATGTTGATCAGCTCTTTCAGGTCGGGGTTGGCGTTGACTTCGCCCTCATACTGGCGAAGGTATTCCAGACGTTCCTCGGTTTTCATTTCCGGAGCGCGGGCGTCAGACAGCAGGTCAGGCACCCCATCAAGCAGCCCGGCAAATGGCACCGCGCCCGAGAGGTAGGGGCCAAACCGCTCCTCGCGCTGCAGGCCTTCGAGAAGCCTGTCCTTCGAAACGCCGGTGACAGGTAGGGAATAGCCGCGCAGCAACTCGTCGCGAAGTTCCTTCTTGCGGTCTGAACGTTCTGCCATGAGTGCGACCACGACATCGACTTTTGCGGTGGCCTCCAGAATGAACAGGTCGTCGCCCGCCTTGTCATAGGTCCAGACGTCGATAGGACCTGCCTCAGTGGTAGTCACGCGGCGCGGCTGGTTGGTGTTGGGACCGGTCTCTGAGAACAGCAGGTCGAATACAATCACGCGCGCACCGCTCTCGCGGCAGTAACGGATGATCTTGTTGTAAACGCTGCGCGGCCAGGGCCAGGCGTATCCGTTGTGTACGGACGCCGCGGCATCTCCGCCCTGGCCAAAATCGGGCCAGTCGCCATAGGCCAGCGCTGCGTCGTCGATGTTGATGATGACTATGTCCGGGTCGCGCCGGGTGTTGTCTTCGAGCAACCGCACACGCGCTGACTGGAGCGGCTTTTCGACGTGCTCGATGGCCGCATCCTCGCCGCCAAGCAGCAGCGGAACGAGCAGGGCGAAGCAGACAAGCATCGTTACGGTGCTGACGATGAGTTTGTGGCGTGGTTCATGCGCATGGCCAAAATCAACGGTGGCTTTACGCACGAGTTCTTTGGCGGACACCATGGTCGAGCCAAGGCCCTTGAGCGCGCGATCGATGGTGTTGGCGTTTGCCATGCGTTCTGGTTTCCGTGCACTCAGGCAGCGGGATGCCTGCTTCGCACATAGGCCAGTGCCTGCTCCTTGGTGCGTATCCGACCCTCCAGCATTTCATCCTCAAGGGCGGTCAGCAGGTCTTTGTAGACCGGTCCCGGCGCGATGCCAAGCGCCCTGAGGTCGTCGCCCGAAATGGGCAACGTCGGCCAAAGTGCATCGCGCCCCGCTTGGCGGAACTCGTCGAGCTTCTGCTTGGCCAGGCGCGCGTGGTTTGCCTCGGCCACGCCGGCAAGGCAGCAGGTCCGCAGCAGTTCCAGATCGTCCTCGATTCCGGGCTTGCGCAGGAATCGTTTCTGCTGCGCCAAGGTGAGCTGGGCTAGCGTCGCAAAGCGCGGCGAGTCAGTCAGTATCATTTCAACGCGTTGCGTAAGGTCATTGGTTGATCTGAGCCGGCGCAGGATGTTGACGGCTTGTCCCGGTCCCAGTTCCCTCAGCAGAGCAGCCCAGGCCACTGCCAGAGCCGGCGGGTTGGTAAGCAAATCGAGGCAGAGCAGCGTCCTTTTCAGGAGGTTGCCATCGGAGGACTGCTTGCCGTGCAGGCCGGCCACGTCGGGCAAGACGGCTTCCAGCAGGCTGGTCTCGAACAGCAAGCCAAAAGCCCGCCCCCGCCCGGGGTTGAGCAGCATCTTGTTTAGTTCGTCGCGGATTCGTTCTTTGCTGCAAACGCTGACTTCCAGCGCCATGCGTTTTATGGCTTCAAGCGTCGCGTCGTCGATGTCGAAGTTCAGTGCGCAGGCGAACCGAACGGCCCGCAGCAAGCGCAACTTGTCCTCCGAAAAACGCACGGCGGGATCACCCACGGCTCTTACGACGCGAGCCTCAAGGTCGCGTACACCGTTCACGTAGTCGACGACTTCGCCGGTTTCGGGGTCAAGAAACAGCGCGTTGATCGTGAAATCGCGCCGCGCTGCGTCTTCCTCGGCGTTTGTGAATCGCACGCTGTCAGGGTGGCGGCCATCGGAGTAGGGGCCATCATGCCGAAACGTTGCGACTTCGACCATGACGCCGGAGGTGTCTCCCAGCACCGTGATCACGCCAAAGCTCTTGCCCACGGCCACGGTTTTCCTGAATGCGGCCTCCACTTGCTCTGCCAACGCGCTGGTGGCGACGTCGTAGTCCTTTGGCGTGCGCTGCAAGATCAGGTCCCGCACACAGCCGCCTGCCAGGTAGGCGACATGCCCGAGTTTGCGCAGCTCGCGAACCACCTGGCGGGCCAGGGCTGCCGCTGGAACATTGGGTAGTTCAATCATGGCAGCCGCCCAAAGCCAGATGGCCCCTTCAGGCGCCACACCGCGCGGCCTTCCACACTCTGGGCAGCCACGGAGTTGAACTGGCGGCTATCGCGGCTGTCAGAGGGGTTATCGCCAAGAAAGAAGTACTGGTTGTCTGCCAGCTTCAGCCCCGGTTGGAGATGGCCCCGATACTCCACGCGGGGCGCTTGGAGGGAATCGCTCGCAGGAAAAACTCTTTCACCGTCAGCGTAGAGCCGGCCGTCTCTGACAATCAACTCCTGCCCCGAAACGCCCACCAGGCGCTTGATCAGTGGGTGATTCTTCTCGCTGGGGAGGTCCAGCACGTAGATCTCGGCTCCCGGCCTGGCGAAGTCTCCGGGATTGCCTTTGAGGTCAATCAGCAGGACGTCGCCAGGCAAAAGCGTGGGCGACATGCTTTCGCCTTCCACGCGCACCAGCCGGTAGTTGGTGGCGAGGGTCAGCGCCAGTACCGGTATGCCAATAAACGCCCCAAGCCCAAACAGAACGGCAGCGCGGCGACTGGCCAGCGGCACAAGTGCGGCCACCAGGCACCAGCCCAGCCAGCCCGGCAGAAGTCCCGGCAGTGGGGGAAGATACCGGATCCAAATCAGCAGGGCGGCTAGCACGCCACACAGCAGTGGGGGCGCCATGGCTCTGGCCATTGCTGAGAAGAACCCCGGTTTGGCTTGTTCAGGCAGCAGGTCTTGGGGCACTGTCGGAATTTCGTCGGTGTGTGCGACCGGGCGGCTTTCGAGTTGTGCAACGGCTTCCCGGACGGCGTTCTTGTCCGTCGTCCTGCCCTTGTTAATTTTTTTTGTGGGCTCTTCAGCCATGTGCTGAGTATGCCTTGGCGTTGCTCAATTCGCGCCGGCTCGCTAGAGTTCCGCGCTCTATGGACGAACATAGCGTCAGGCATGTGGCAAAACTCGCGCGTCTTGAACTCAGCGACGACGAGGTCAAGCGCATGGCCATCGAGCTTTCCAAAATCACCGGATACATCGAACAGCTTCACGCTGTAAACGTCGCGCATGTTCAGGCCACGGTTCACCCGTTTCATGACGCCAACGTCTGGCGTGAAGATCAAATCAAGCCCAGCCTGCCTCGAGATGTCGCGGTGGCAAACGCGCCAGACAAGGAAGAGGGTTTTTTCAAGGTCCCGCCGGTGATTGAGTAATCCATGCCCAGCATCCGCGACAGCTTCGAGCTGGCTGCCCGATTCAAAGCCGGCGAAAGTTCTGCTGAGGCCACCATTACGGCGGCATTCAAAGTCATTGACTCGCGTGAGTCCAAAGTCGGTGCGTTTCTCCAGCTTGATCGCGAGGGCGCTCTGGCGCAGGCGCGCTCGCTTGATGCCCTGCGCAGGCAGAACAAGCCCCTGGGTCCGCTGGCCGCCGTGCCAATCGCCGTCAAAGACAACATCCATGTGCTGGGCCAGAAGACCACCTGCGCCAGCCGCATTCTGGGGGATTTCAAGGCGCCTTACGACGCCACGGTTACCGCGCGGCTCAAGGCGGCCGGCGCAGTTGTGATTGGCAAGACCAACCTTGATGAATTCGCAATGGGCAGTTCCTGCGAGAACAGCGCATTCCAGCAAACCCACAATCCATTTGACCTCGCACGTGTGCCTGGCGGCAGTTCCGGCGGCAGCGCGGCTGCCGTGGCCGCTCGCATGGCACTGATTTCACTGGGCAGCGACACTGGCGGCAGCATTCGTGAGCCGGCAAGTTTCTGTGGCATCGTTGGAATGAAGCCCAGCTATGGCCGCGTCTCACGCTATGGCCTGGTGGCTTTTGCATCAAGCCTGGATCAGATCGGGCCGTTTTCGCTGACTGTGCGCGACGCGGCGCTAGCCCTGCAGGTCATGGCCGGGCGCGACGAACTGGATGCGACTTCCAGCAGCGAGGCCGTACCCGACTATCAGGCAGCCCTTAGAACAGACTGCAAAGGTCTGAAAGTGGGTGTGGTCAAGAGTTACTTCGACGAATGTCCCAACCGCGACGTGGCCTCGCAGTGTTGGTCAGCCGTCGAGCGTATGAAGAAGCTGGGTGCC
>Ga0138256_10002599_pt1 | contig 19309 bp, 16 predicted proteins | sample KNB2016incub_MG_FD_105486 | JGI IMG/M metagenome (GOLD analysis project Ga0138256, IMG submission 105486) | Active sludge microbial communities from wastewater in Klosterneuburg, Austria - KNB2014incub_MG | ecosystem: Engineered > WWTP > Activated sludge > Unclassified | place: Austria... | reverse complement strand
GTTACCTGGTACAACTCCGTGGCAATCGGATCTCCGGACCGCAATGCCATAGAACATCGCGAACCGTGGGCAATTTGGGGCCGCGTCAGCCATTACCGCTTTAATCTCAATCGCGACACGCTCACATTTTCGCAAAAAGAATCGAGAAACCAGCAAAAAGCGTTTATGGAATGGAATCCGCAGCTCGCTGTCGATCATCATGGCCAGCCATCGCAGTATTTCTTTCCGCCTACTAGCCTGCCGGTAAATCCGAATTTGCCCCAACCGACGACCGCAAAATGGGAAGAGCGATATGGACGCGCAAATGCGGCCGCGTTTGATGCGAACAAGTGGGACTATTACGTACGCGACGTTTTTGATGCATTTTATCCGGGCTATTGGGACATGTATCCGTCGCTAAATGGTGCAACCGGTATGACTTACGAGACTGACGGCGGCGGTTTTAAGGGGCTCAATTGGACGCGCGACGATGGCACGATCGTGACATTTCGCTCATCAATCGCAAAACACTATGTCGCCTCTATGACAACGCTGGAAACAAACGCTAAAAACAAAGTCGAGCGGCTAAAAGACTTTTATGAATTTCGCGCCCGCGGAATGGCGGACAACGCCCGCTCAAAATTAAAACGTGTAATCATCGATCCGGCTAGTGACCGCGTTAAGGCCGCAGAAACAATTGAGATACTTAGGCTCTCAAATATTGAAGTCAAGGTCGCGTCCTCACCGTTTACTTCACCCACCGCCCACAGCTATATGGAAAAAGACGCAAAAGCCGCGTCGAAGACGTTTCCTGCAGGCTCCTACATCGTCGATCTCAACCAACCGCAGCGAATCTTTATTAAATCTATCCTCGAACAGGACACGCCGCAGGACAAGGCATTCGTTGACGACAACATGGCCAGATTTAAACGCAATCAAATGCGCGGCAAGGGCCAGCCGAAGGAAGATTATGGCTTTTACGACATAACTGCGTGGTCGCTGCCCCTTACATTTGGCCTTGATGCCTATTGGACGGAAGAATCGACCAATGTCACCGGCACGATGGTTGATGGTGCCTATCTCGACGCTGCAAAGCGCGGCAGCGTGACGGGCCGTGCGGCGATCTCATACATTATTCCCTACGAAACAGATTCAACTGGTGCGTTTGTAATGCGGCTGCTCCAAAACGGCTATAAGGTCGCCGTTGCAACCCGACAATTGAACGCCGGCGGCAGAAACTGGAAGTCGGGCACGTTTGTCGTCCGCGTTTCCCGCAATCCGGAAACGATTCACGAGACAATTTCAAAATACGCTGCGGAAATGGGCGTCAATGTAGTGGCGGTCGGCTCCGGCTTTTCTGACGAAGGCGACACGAGCGTTGGCGGTCAAGCCGTCGTAAGCCTGCAGAACCCAAAGATCGCTATCGCGGCCGACGAAGGCGTAACGCAGGAATCATATGGTTCGATCTGGTGGACGCTTGATAAATACGGCATCAAATTTACGCCCATGACCATTGGCTCAATTCGCGGCGGCGGATTAAAGGGGTACAACGTCCTAATACTTCCGGACGGTTCAGCCGGTGCGTACATGAGATCATTCGGGGCCGGTGGCGTAACTGCTCTAAAAAGCTTTGCGTCGGACGGCGGCACCATCGTTGGCATCAGCGGTTCGGCTGTTTTTGCAGCCTTGAAGGACGCCGGACTAACGTCTTCAAAGCTTGTCGGCAGCGAAGACGACGAACAAAAGGCCAAGCCGGAGCCGCAACCTGTGGGCGGACAGGCTCCAGCCGCAAATACGGCATCCGGAATAAAGCCGGCTGACCCGCCGCAAGCGGAAAGGCCCAATGACCAGACTGACAAGGCTGGCGAACCGCTGCCGCCGATTGCCTCGCCATCCGCGAACGCCAACAAGGTTCCGGAGGCACTGCCCGGCGCACTGTTCCGGGCGACCGTTGACCGGACTACTTACCTAAACTATGGCGTTGACAGGCCTGAGATCTCGGTTCTGTTGACAGGAGGTTCATTCTTTAGGTACTCGAAAGAAGGGACAAACGCGCTCGTTTTCGATACCAATCCGAATAAGCCGCTTACGATTTCAGGTTTTGTGTGGGAAGGCAATACCGAGCGTTTGCTGAAAGGCACGTCATATCTGATCGACGAATCGATTGGCGGCGGCCACGTCATTCTATTCGCCGAAGACCCGTTTTTCCGAGGTATGACCCGCGGCGTCACGCGTCAATTCTTTAACTCGATTGCGTTTGTCGGAATATTTTAGTCGCAGCTATGTTTACAATTAAGGCTGGCTATAGCAGCGATATAGAACTAAAAACCAGCATCGACAAGGCCCGTGACTTTTTTCGTGATATCACGAATTATGCCGATATGATGCCGGGCATTGTTCAGGTGTACACCGACGCCAATGGCGTGGCCCATTGGAAAGTTGAAACACAAATTCCCGTTGTTGGCAAGATTTTCGAAAAGTTTTCCATTCAATTATCTGAAAATAACGCAGAGCGAATCGAATGGGCGCCGCTGCCCGCGGAATCTCACAATTTCCTTCGCTATAGCGCAGATTTCCTTGAAAGGGCCAAGGACGTTACCCTCGTCCACTTTTCTCAGGCAGTCGAACTTCGTCGCAAATCGGCCCGCGACCTGCACTACCTCGCAGGCCTCGCTGGTGAAACTCTAATCTCAAGTGAATTGACGAGACAGGTAACCGAGATGATTAAGACATTCATCGCCAAAGCAAAAGTGCGCCTCGAACGGTAAGGTCAGTTGCAGATCATTTGCACCCTATTTTTGTACGCTCTCTCGAATAAGAAGGCTCCTAATATTCTGAACCGTGTCGGGCAGAACATAAAGCAGCCTTTGAACGTCTTCGTTTGTATTAAACCGTCCAAAACTGAAACGTATCGCTCCTCGGGCCCTGCCATCATCAGGGTCTAAGGCTCGGATGACCGGGGACGGTTCCAACGAGCCAGACGAGCATGCCGATCCGGTCGAAACCGCGATTCCCTGCATATCCAGATTGATCAGCATCGCTTCGCCCTCAATTAGCCGGAACGAGATGTTTGAAATATTTGGCAGACGATTCTCTCGGTCACCGTTGAAGGTAATTCCGGTAACCAACTCGCCAACCTTGCTTTCAAACTCGTCACGCAGGCCTCGCAATAGTTCGGGGGCAATCTCGATTTCATTTTGCGCGATTTCACAAGCCTTGCCAAAAGCAACGATATTTGGAACCGATTCGGTCCCACCCCGAAACCCTCTCTCCTGACGCCCGCCGATGTTCTGCTCCTGAAGGCGCGTACCGCGCCTAACGTACAAAGCTCCTATTCCCTTTGGCGCGTAGATTTTGTGTCCCGATATTGACAACAGGTCACAGCCAATCTCCTCAACGTCAATTGGCATTTTTCCGGCCGCCTGGACGGCATCCGTATGAAACCAGATCTTCCGGCCGTTTTTCCGCAGCGAACGCACGAGTCGCCCAATCTCGTTAATTGGCTGCAGTGTGCCAATCTCATTGTTAGCGGCCATGATCGAGATTAGAACTGTCTCGTCAGTTAGGGCATCCTCGATGTCAGTCAATCGCACGATTCCATCTTCATAGACTGGTAAATATGTGACGCGGCAATCGTGCTTTTCCAGGTTTTCGCAAACACTTTTTACTGCCGAATGTTCAATGGCAGATGTAATGATGTGCGGAATTGAGTTTCGCGAGGCTGCGTTTCGTTGGATAAGGCCGCGGATCGCCAGATTATTGGCTTCGGTGCCGCCAGACGTAAAAACGATCTCATTTGGCCTGGCATTTATTAGAGCGGCGACCTGATGTCGTGCTCGGTCGACGGCTCCTTTTGCCTCTTGTCCAAAGGAATGAATGCTCGAAGCGTTGCCAAATTTGTCCGTGAAATAAGGCAGCATCTCTTCAAGAACCTCAGGTGCAACCGGCGTCGTTGCAGAATTATCCAGATAAACCCGTCGGAACATAGTTCGATACTATCATAGGGCTGGTTCAATATTGATGCCCTCCAACGGCAACGTCCGGCGACCTAAAAATTATTACCATCCCGGCTTCCTGCCTTCCCATCCAATACATGTCAGCATGGGAGGCAGCATGACAAATTCGTTGTTGCCGATTTATTGCCCATAGTTTAAATTGTATGTTGGTATAATTTGGTCTTAATTCGCTGATTACAGCGATTAGTTGGTTAACATAATGGATTTTGCGACAAAAGAGATTTTCAAAAGATATGCGAGCGTATTAGTCGGCAAATCGATATCGCCCGTATTCCTCAATATTCTGGTAACGAGTGTTTGCGATATGCGGTGTACGCATTGTTTCTTTACCGACGAACTGGATGACCGTCCCAGAAAGAAACTTCAAATGAAGACTGACGAAATCGCCCGGATTTCTGAAACGCTCGGCGGCAATCTTGGCGTTCTTGTGCTTGCCGGCGGCGAGCCGTTCACCAGAAAGGACCTGCCGGAAATTGTCCGGTCTTTCTACGAGAACAACAAACTTGACAGCGTTTACCTGATGTCAAACGGCCAGATCCATCCGCGAATTTTTCCTGATGTCGCTCGAATCATGGACGAATGTCCCAATCTGAATGTTTCCGTTGCTCTCGGAATAGACGGAATGAAGGATGCACACGAAAAGATCCGACGTAAAGAAGGAAGTTGGGACAAGGCGATTCACACGGCCCGGACGCTGCAGCAGATGAAAAAGGAGCAGTATCCCCGGCTGGATATTCAAACGTGCACCTGCGTTATGCACTCAAACGAAGAGACCATTTTTGATTGGTATGATTTCCTCAAGTACGACCTTAAGCCTGACAAGGTAAATATTAATTATATTAGACCTCCGTCGGCAGACCCAATGGAACTGGAGTTTGACCACAAACGGTATCAGCAACTCTCGTACATGATCCTCGAAGACACAAAAAGTGCGGCGCTCAAGAATAACTACGGTGGCGATTCAGGCTTTTTTAAGGCTGCGGTCGATATCTATATGCACGATATAATCGCCAAGACCAAAGAGGAACAAAAGGCACAGCTAAAGTGCTATGCGGGCAGCGCCGGCGCCGTGATATACGACAACGGAGCTCTCTCGTCCTGTGAGAATAAGGCTGATGTTCTGAACCTTCGTGATTACGACTGGAATTTCCAAGCCGCCTGGAACACCGAACTGATGGCCGATCGCCGCAGAGAGGCCGGCGCAGGATGTTATTGCACGCATGAATCGAACTGCTTCTATCCGTCTCTGCCGTTCAATCCGGGACATCTTGTCAAGATCAAAAAGCTCGAAAAGCAGATGAAAAAGGCGGCCAAACAAGCTGGTTTCGTAAGCGCCGGGGAAATTGCGGTCAAGGCCTGATCGAGCGAGTTGAATGTCCCAAACAACCCCGAAAATCCTAATTATTTCATCCGATACAGGTGGCGGCCATCGCTCTGCCGCGCAGGCAATCTCGGATGGATTCGACAAATTTTGGAAGGGCGGATCACCGGTTGTCAAAATCATCAAAGGCGTCGAGGAATCACATCATATTACGGAAAAGCTGGTCGGCGTTTACAATTGGACGCTAAAAAATAAGCAGCACTGGATGAAGTATCTCTATTGGGTAATCAATCGGATACGGCCTGAGACCCGCGAGTTTTTTCACAAACGCTGTATGGGCTACATTCGGGACCAGTTCGAAAAATGGTGTCCACATGTTGTTGTCAGCGTTCATCCGTTGACGCAGCATATATTCGGCCGAATATTGAGAGAACTTAATCTATCAGATCAGGTTCCGCTCGTAACTGTTGTAACTGATCCATGTTATGGGTTTTGGAAGGGTTGGGCATGTGATGATGTTTCGCTCTATCTGGTAGCCAATGACGACGCTCGCGATCAGTTGATCGACTACGGAGTCTCACCGGAAAAGATCAAGGTCTCGGGTATGCCGGTCAATCCAAAATTTCGTGAGGTGGACGAAAAAGATGCGCAGGACGCCCGTCGGGTTTATGGACTTGACCCAGATAAATTTACCGTTTTTGTAAACGCCGGCTGGATAGGCGGCGGGAATATTCCACAGATATTTAAGGAGTTGGTTCGCGGCGAACTCGACGTTCAGGCAATTTTTCTCGCCGGCAAAAATGAAGAACTTCGCCGCGAGGCCGAAGCAATCGCAAAACACGCAAAATTCCCTGTCAAGGTCATCGGCTATTCTGACGAGATCGAAAAATTAATGCAGTCAGCTAACGTAATGGTGTCAAAGCTTGGCGGCTTGACCACGTTCGAAGCTCTCGCCTGCCGCTTGCCGATTATCGCGGACGCTACAACCGCCCCGATGCCGCAGGAAGCGGGGACTGTCCAGCTTCTCGAAAAGAAGGGGGCCGGAATTCTACTTCGACGATCGATCGACATCGTGCCCACCATCCAAAATTTGCTGATGAACAACGGTGATTATTCGCGCATGAAAGCCGCCACTATAGGCATGACTATGCCTAATTCGACCGATCACATTATTCGCGAGATCAACGCTATGCTGCCGCATCCCTTTACGACCGCGAAAGCCGCGGCGTAACAAAAGGTTGCCGACCAACCAGATAACCTTATATATCCTGAACTAACGTGAATGAGAGTCTGCGTTTCGCCATTTCACTTTTTGTTCCGATTTGATTAACCTCTATTGTTTGAACAACTTTCGCTGAGAGGGAAAACTGTTGGCTTTGTTACTAGAAGGAAAACGTGCATTTGTATCAGGTGGAACTCGCGGCATCGGTGCTGCCATTTGCGAGGTTTTTGCGCGCGAGGGTGCGGATGTAGCTTTTAATTATCATTCGAGCGACGACCTTGCCGCCGAGGTCCGCGCAAAAATCGAAGCCCAGGGACGCCGCTCGCTAAGTTACAAGATTTCTGTAACCGACCGTTACGGCATGAAGCACATCGCCCGCGAGATTCAGGAAACATGGGGCCCTGTAAATGTACTGGTTAACAATGCGGCCGTAAACAAGGGCGACAATTTTGCAACGACAACCGACAAGAGTTGGGATTGGGTTGTGGATACCAACGTCGGCAGCCTTTTTTCCGTCACTAAACCCTTTTACAAACAAATGATCCGTGAAAAATCCGGGTCGATCTTAAACATAACATCCGTGGGCGCCATTCGAAGCCTGCCCACGTCGGTACACTACGCAACCTCTAAGGCGGCGATGATCGGCTTTACCAAATGTCTCTCGCGCGAAGCGGCCAATTTCGGTGTTTCCGTAAACGCTATAGCCGCCGGCATCTTTGACACGGACCTCGGCCACACATTGCCGGAGCGCCTAATTCAAATGCATGATTTTTGGGTCGCCAAAGGCCGCAAGGGGAACCCGTTTGAACTAGCTGAATACGCCGCCTTCATGGTGAGCGATCGAAACAGCTTCATGAGCGGCGAGGTAGTTATTGTGGATGGCGGGGCAATCACGTAGAAATGGTGCTCGCGACCACACTACGGCCTAGGCGTTTGCGCAATCCCAGTTTTGTTCACAACGCGCCTGCGTGCTAATATCAAATTGGCCCCCATGACCGATTTGACTACCCAATACAACCTAACTTTCGACAACCGCTCGGAATATCTCTATGCTCACTTGAAGGCGGATAAGATTTCGGTCGCAATTATTCGAGATTATGTTACCAAGATCGTTGCCAAGAGCGCGGAAACTGGGAAAGACCGAATATTGCTTCATCGCGATATCCCTATCGTTCTGACTGAGGCCGATGTTTTCTACACGGTTCGTGAATCACTCGACGTGTTTCGGTCAAATAAACTCGCTCTCGTCAACCCGTACGCTGACATTCAAAAAGAGGTTGAATTTGGTATGACCGTCGGCCAGAACAGGGGCGCCAACTACCGTGTGTTCTCAAATGACGCCGATGCCGAGGCCTGGCTCCTTAAGGCATAATTTGGCCGGCATGGCCTGCGTATTTAGAATATCGAGACAAACCAATCCCTATTGTTACAAAAGCAAAAAGCGGCCTGCCAGTTTCCTGGCAATGCCGCTTTTTCTTTTTCCCTCCCGGTTGGAAAACTGAAGTTAAACTAGTCGCTGACGAGGATGCCGTTGCGATCGCTGACGAGGATACCATTTCTTTCTTTACAGGTTTCGCCCGTCGATCTGCTGCCGATGATGATTCCAGCAAGGGCAGTCAAAACACCCGAAAGTATCGGCCGGTCGCTAACCAGAATGCCATAGGTCTCTTTTGGTGTGCATTTCGCATTCTCTGCCCTGCTGCCAATGATGATTCCTTCTGATCTGCTGCCGATGATGATTCCCTCTGCATTTGCCAAGGTTGCTCCGAACGTTAATACGATTGCCAATGTCGCTGCTGTGATTGTGTTTTTCATTTTCTTTCTCCTAAAGTTTTTTAATTTTGTTTGAAACCCGCTTGTTGTTTCTTCTGCACTCTCTATTTCAATCACCGTGCCACGACGTGCCACATAATTTCTCATAGCCATAACCACCTTTGTTTTCTATACTTTCCAAATGGTCCAGGATTGAATCAAGCGTATTTTTGGGCCTGAAAAATATTGGATACTTTGTTGTCACTTTTCTGCAGCCTGGCTGCTAAACCCTTGTTATTGAGATACTTACAGCAATGGATACTTTTTATACAATTTGCGATTGTATAATTGGTATACAGATCCGTGGTTGATGCTCATAATTTTGTGGCGCTCTTGATGTTAAACGTGTTAAACTCTTAGAGGTTAGGTGTGTGGAAACACACATCTGCCCCAATCCGGCAGCGGCTGCCGTCCACTTTGCTCCCGGCGTATGAACAGAGAAACCCTATCAAATGTGGTCAAGGGGCTATTCGTCCTTGCAGCAGTCGTGTGCCTGGCGATGGCCCTCACACGGCTGTCGCCGGCAACCTTTGGATGGGGATTCCTGGCGATTCTGGTTTTTGCTACGCTCGTGGCTCCGAGAATGAGCCTGGCCCTGCCCAGTTCGCAGTTCGCAATCAGCTTTTCCGATGCCGGTGTCTTTCTGACATTCTTGCTTTTTGGCGGACCTGCGGCGATTATTCTCGCAACCGTTGAATCCGTTGCCAACTGTCTCTATTTGCGGTCAAAGGGATTCCATTTCGACCGTTACATGATCCCGGTCAACGGCTCAATTAGTGCGTTATCGATTACGGTTACCTATTTGATCTGGATCAACGTACCGACAAATCCCATTGTTGCTTCCGGCACGGCATCGACTCAACGACTTTTTATTACGCTGGGCGGGTTGGCAATTATTCAGTTTGCGGTCTCGTCGATAATAGTTGCCATCTTTGCATGGCTTAAACGCGGAGCCAACCCATGGACCACATTGAGGAAGGAGTGTTTTACGAGCGCGATGACGCAGCTCGTCGGGGCCGGTCTCGCGGGGCTTACATATAAGATCATTATCTTTAATGATTTTATTACGGCGATGATCGCGTTCCTGGGCCTTAGCATCGCATATCTGAGCTATCGCCAGTCGATCAACGAGGTCAAGCACGCAATGCTTCAGACCGAAGCAGCCGAGCGCTCAAAGGCCGAAGCTGAGCGCGAACGGCGTCGTGAAGCGGAAAGGCATGCGGCGCAACTTGTCGTAACGCTTGAAAAAGAGGAACAGGCCAACGAAGCGTTGCGACGAAGCGAAAAAGACCTGCAGCACGCTGCGTTGCACGATTCGCTGACCAACCTGCCAAACCGAAAACATTTTGGCGATATCCTCGGAGAACTAATTGACCGATATAAGGTTGACCCGTCTAAATCTTTCCACGTCCTTTTTCTGGACATTCGCAAATTCAAAAACATCAATGACTCGCTTGGCCACACGCTGGGAGATAAGGTTTTGATGATCGCGGCAAAGCGTTTCGTAAGAATGCTCAATTCGTCGGACATGGTGGCCCGGATTGGTGGTGACGAGTTTGCCGTGATTCTAAAGGACATTGCGACGGTCGGAAAGGCCCAAAAAGTCGCCCGCCGGATTCTCGACAGCATTTCCCAGCCCTTTTCGCTAAGCGGCAACAGCATCTCGATCGACATCAATATTGGAATCGCCCCGTGCGATACCGAATACAATACGCCTGAAGAGGTCTTGCGCGATGCCGACATCGCCATGCACTACGCCAAGGAGAAAAACACGGGTGTCGCCATCTTTTCAAAGGACCTTCGTGTCCGCTTTCTTGAGCGCGTAAGGCTGGAAAACGACCTTCGCTCAGCGATTGACCGCAACGAACTTTCGATGAGCTATCAACCGCTTGTTAACATACAGGACGGCGAATTGCTCGGGTTTGAGGCACTTCTGCGCTGGAATCACAGCGAATTTGGCAGCATTCCGCCGAACAAGTTCATCCCGATTGCCGAAGAATCCGGCCTCATTGTGCCGATAACAGTCTGGATACTGCAGGAAACCACATGCCAACTTGCACGTTGGCAAAAGATCAGCGCGGCCCACCGAGACCTTATTGTCAGCGTTAATATTTCGGGCAAGCATTTGTCCAATGACGACCTGGTATATGACGTCGAAAACGCGCTCGCGATCTCTAAAGTTTCGCCCTCAAGCCTGAAACTCGAAGTAACTGAAAGCACTGCGATGGAAAATGCGGAACACACAATCAGCATGCTTAATCGCCTAAAACAACTCGGCGTCCAATTGAGCATAGACGATTTTGGTACTGGCTATTCCAGCCTTAGCTATCTCCATCGGTTGCCGTTCGACACGTTAAAAATTGATCGGTCGTTCGTTTATAGTGTCGGCGAAAGCGGCGAAAACTCTGAGATACTCCAGACAATTATTTCACTTGCAAAGAATTTAAAGAAAAAGGTTATTGCCGAGGGCATCGAAACCGAATCACAGCTTTCGTTGCTGCAGTTTCTCGGGTGCGATTATGGTCAGGGATACCTGCTCGCTCGTCCTTTAACAAAAGACAATGCCGAGAAGGCTCTATATGAACGAAAAGGCTGGCTTCCGGCCGGGATGGACGGTGGACGCACCCTAGATACGCCTGAGCAGGTTAAGGCGGACGAGGCCCTTCCGGTATTTTGATTAAGCGCGGGAATCGACTCTCGAAACAGTATTAACTTTCGCGGCATTCCAAACATTGTTTGGCGTTCGACGCATACGCGGCTTATACTTACTGAAAATCTCTTAATTTCAGGAGCGTGATTGCGTTATGTTGCAGAAATCAATTCTTTGCCTGCTGGTTTTCGCTTTTGTGTCGTTGGCTGTCCCGGCACAAACGAAATTTGACTATCCTAAGCCGAGACGCGGCGAGCAGGTCGACGACTTTCATGGGACCAAAGTTGCCGATCCTTACCGTTGGATGGAAGACACCGAATCGGTCGAGACCAAAGGGTGGATCGAGGCTGAAAATCGGCTGACAAACGCCTATTTGGCAACGATCCCTCAGCGCGAGACGATTAAGAATCGCTTGACCGAGATATGGAATTACGAACGCTATTCCAGTCCTTCAAAAATTGCAGACAATTTCTACATCTACACAAAAAATGATGGGCTGCAAAATCAGAGTGTTTTGTACAAGGCCACGTCGGTCAGCGACCCGGGGACGGTCTTTTTTGACCCGAACAAATTGTCTGCCGACGGAACAGCGGCTCTCGGAGGTTCATCCTTTACAGATGACGGCAAGCTGTGGGCGTACAGCGTCGCTATCGCCGGCAGCGATCGCTCTGAATGGAAAATCATGGATGTTGCGACGGGCAAACTGCTGCCGGATACGCTCTCGCCAAACCGCTATGGCGGATTTTCGTGGTTGAGTGATAATTCCGGGTTTTTCTACTCGAGCTACGCTCCGGTGGAAAAGGGCCAGGAATTGAAAACGACAACTTATTTCCAAAAACTTTATTTTCACAAGCTGGGCACGCCGCAAACTGAAGATTACGTTGTTTATGAGCGACCCGACAATAAAGAGTATTTTGTTGGCGGCGATGTTTCAGAGGACGGCAACTGGCTGATTATAACCGTCGGAAAGGGTACCGAACGGATGAACATGGTCTATTTCAAAAATCTGACCATGCAAAAGGCCCCGATCATGCCGCTGATTACTGACCTTCAGAGCAGCTTCTCATTTATCGGCAACGACGAGGGCACTTTCTATTTCAGGACCGATCGCGACGCCCCACGCAGCAAGGTTGTCAAGGTCAACGTTCTGTCACCGAACCCGCAGTGGGAAGATCTCATTCCGGAAACCGCGGATACGCTCAATAGCGTACAGTTCATTAATAACCAATTCGTCCTTAATTACATGAAGGACGCCTCGACCAAGATCAAGATATTCGACACAACCGGTAAATGGGTACGTGATGTCGCTCTGCCCGGTATCGGCTCTGCCGGTGGCTTTGGCGGCAAGCGCAACGATAGCGAAACGTTTTACAGCTATTCCAGCTTTAACGCCCCGCCGACGATATATCGCTACGATATGAAAACCGGTAAGAGCGTGCTGTTTCGCCAGGCAAAGGTAAAATTCGACGCATCTGCCTATGAGGTCACGCGTGTTTTCTATCCAAGCAAGGATGGAACAAAGGTACCGATGTTTATCACGCATAAGAAAGGGCTTAAGCTTGATGGATCTAACCCGACAATCCTTTATGGCTATGGCGGTTTTAATATCGCTTCGACGCCCGGATTTTCGGTTTCAAGAATCGGCTGGCTGGAAATGGGCGGAGTTTACGCCGTTGCATGCATTCGCGGCGGAAGCGAGTATGGCAAGGATTGGTGGAAGGGCGGTTCACGACTGAATAAACAAAATACGTTTGATGATTTCGCATGGGCGGGCAAGTGGCTGATTGCAAACAAATATACGTCAACGCCAAAACTTGCAATCCAGGGCGGATCAAACGGAGGCCTGCTTGTTGGCGCGGTGCTGAATCAGAATCCGGGCCTGTTCGGGGCCGCTCTTCCGGCGGTCGGCGTTATGGATATGCTTAGGTTTACCAAATTTACGATCGGCTGGGCGTGGACCTCGGATTACGGGTCACCCGAAGATGCCGCGGATTTTAAGGTGATGTATGCCTATTCGCCCTATCATAACGCCAAATCAGGAACAAGATATCCCGCAACGCTGGTGACCACCGCCGATCACGACGATCGCGTGTTTCCGGCCCATAGTTTCAAGTACACCGCCGCAATGCAGGCCGCGCAGGCGGGCGACGCACCGGTATTGATTCGAATCGAAACTAAGGCCGGCCACGGTGCCGGAAAGCCAACTTCCAAACAGATTGAGGAAACGGCCGATATTTACGGCTTTCTGTTTAAGAATTTGGGGATGAGATAAATTCGAACCTTGATTATTGACGTTTCGAGCCGGCCTACGGGTGTCTTTCCCGTTAAGCCGGCTCGAATTGCTCTCTACACGAACTATTTTATTTCGTCGGCCATTAATAGCCCAAAATATGTAACCCGCTCGTTTGTGTGACGGTGGAGAATCTCCGCCGCCGCCGCCTTTTGAGCCTTATTTTCAACCCGTACCATGATGATGCAGTCACCGTCCTGCAGATGCCGCTCGTAACGCTCAAGATATATACGCGGAGGGCCGACATGCTTTGCCGCGTGCAGAAAGTTCTCCCAGACACCGGGCTTAACGCCATTGTACCGGATGGCTTCGCGAAGCCCCTGCCACCCGCAAAAGGCCTCGATCTCATTGCCGCTAAACCCGGCGCCTTGCAACTCTTCAACCGCTGCCGCGATTGAGTCCGGTTCTTGAAAGACGCTAACAACTTTATACATTGGGTAGGCAAAAAACTCGTCCGCCGCTGCGGCAATATCCCTTGCTCTTTCAGGTTTTTTGTTCATTATTCTGTCCTTTGCATCGAATCGGTTTATGTTTCGCACCGCACTAAGAGCCATTCTTCAGCCTGACGCATTTCGTCAAATATCCTTATATTTAACCCGCGATTGGTCGCGACCACTTCTTCTAGTTCATTCCTCTGACGTCCAAGATTGTGATCGACGACCGCGAACTTCACTGTACGCGGAGCAACCGATGCCGCGTTGGAGATTAGCTGAAATATCTCGCCGGGTGTCAAAGCATCCGTCAGGTCTCTTTCAATAAGTACGCATCTATATCTGCCCCGTGAAGTTTGTTCAAATATCTCGAACCAATATTTCCGCGAACTTTCAAAATCTACATTCGTGCCCTTTAACTGAACATATAGCTGGGCTTTGCGATCTTCGAAATGTATGCTGTACCCCTTGTTATTTGTCGGCGTCAAAGCCGTGCCCCCGTATGGCATTTCGTATTACCTCGCTTCCCCGGCGGCAATCGTAATCCGTCAGGTTGGTAACGAAGAAGATTTACTGCCGATTAAACTCCTTCGTTCCGGAGTCGATTCTAAAACAAGGTTAGACGGAAAACTGTCGGGTATCCGACATTGGTGCATACGGCGGCTATTTTTCGAAATATTTTGCTTGGCGCGCAAAAAGAAGTTGCCGTCCCAACGGAGGACGGCAACGACCTTAAGAAACATTTATCGCGGCGAAATAAGGCCCTGATTAGCCTTTTGCTTTCTTAACCTCTTCAATCAGGACGGGGACCGCTTCAAACAGATCGCCGACAATGCCGTAATCGGCCAGGTCAAAGATCGGGGCTTCCGCGTCCTTGTTTATCGCGATGATTGTGCCAGCATTCTTCATTCCGACGGTATGTTGGATGGCCCCCGAAATCCCGAGGGCGATATAAACTTTTGGCGCGACGGTTTGGCCAGACGATCCGATCTGCCTGTCAATAGGCAGCCATTCGCTGTCGCAGATTGGCCGCGAGGCCGCGAGATCCGCTCCGAGGACGTCAGCCAACTGCTGTGCGAGAGCAATATTTTCTTGAGACTTAATCCCGCGCCCAACAGCAACAATAATTTCGGATTTGGACAGGTCAACTGTCGCCTTGGCCTCTTGAAATGGTGCCTCCGGCTTCATTCGAATATCGCCGACGACAACATCCATTGTCTCAACTGCCGCACTTCCCTTTTCTGCGTTTTCGCCGCGGAACGAACCCGCCTGAAATGTCACAAAATACGGAGCGTCGCCGCCAATTGTTACATCAGCATCAAGTTTGCCGAGAAATATTCGTCTCGTCAGTGTCAGGTTCCCGCCCTCCGCCTTGTACCTGATACAGTCGCCGACAATCTCGCGTCCCAGCCGGGCTGCGACCTTCGGTGCAAAATCACGAACCTGATAGGTATGTGACATGACAATATACTGAGGATTTGTCGCCTTTATGACCTGTTCCCACGCATCCGCATAGCCATCAGGCGTATAGGTCCCCAATTTGTCATTCTTAGCAACAATAACCTTGTCGATGTCGTACGCAGCAATTTCCTGCGCGAGGCTGCAATCCTTGTCACACGGCAGTACCGCCACGACGCCTAATGCCAGGTCCCTGCCAATGCTCTGAGCGGCCGCAATTGCCTCGAGCGAGGTCTTGTTGAGCACGCAATCTTTGTGTTCGATAAAAACTAAAATCATTTCCGTATTTCTAAGCGCAATCTATAGGACTCTAACTTCGGTTCGCAGTTTTTCAACTAATTCGGCTGCGCCTGCCCTCGCGTCACCATTACCGAGCATCTGTGTCTGTTTGGTCTTCAACGGGATATAGACCCTTTCAAGTTTGGGTGCGTTCGCCGAATCGACAATCACCGGAATAATTTCCCTGATCTCCTTTTTCTTCGCAGCCATAATGCCCTTTAGCGAAGCGTAACGGATCTGCGATATACCCGACTGAATCGTCATCAGCGATGGAAGCGTGTATGTAAACCATTGATACCAGCCGCTCTCAAGTTCGCGTTTGACCCGCAGTGTGTCGCCCAGGCTTGCCCGGTCAACTTCAATAACGATGGTGGCGTGCGGAATGCCAAGCAGCTCGGCCAGGATAACGCCGGTCTGCCCGTAGCTAATGTCGTCCGATTGTAAGCCGCTGAAAACCAAATCAGCATTTTCCTCACGAATCGCATCGGCAATTGCCTTGGCGGTCTGATATGCTGACAATGTTTTGCTTTCCTCGACAACAATATGAATAGCCCTGTCAGCACCGCGTGCCAGGGCATCCTTAACGACCGTCTTTGCCGATTGAGGCCCGAGCGTACAAACAACTACTTCCCCTTCGCCCTTCGCCTCGACAGTTCTTAGTGCCTCTTCGAGAGCATAACCGTCGGACTCATTTGTCTGCTGAGAAACGTCAGCCTCGTTTATCCATTTTTCGTCGGCCGCGACGCGCAGCACCGCGTCCTTATTGGCGACTTGTTTCATTAGTACGACTATTTTCATAACGATCTGAAATAATGCTATCACAAAATGAATGGTGATTCATTTTAGTGCATTCAAGAAAAGGCGCTTCGGATTCGAAACTGATCCAAAACGCCCCAATACAAATACCTTATTCGGTAAAACGCTTAAATATCAAACATGCGTTTGTCCCGCCAAATCCAAAATTATTTGAAAGGACATAGTCAACCTCAGCCGCTCGCGCCCTGTTTGGAACGTAATCGAGATCACAGTCAGGGTCGGGAAATTCGAAATTGATCGTCGGCGGCAGCATCCTTTCCTGGATCGCCTTGACCGAAAAGACAGCTTCTAGTCCGCCGGCGGCACCGAGAGCATGACCGGTCATCGACTTGGTTGAGCTGACCGGAATATTGTACGCATTGTCGCCAAAAACTTTTTTGATCGCAAGCGTTTCAAATTTGTCGTTGTAAGGCGTCGAGGTGCCGTGTGCATTGATATAGCCGATTTGTCCCGGTTCTATCGCGGCATCTTTTAGAGCCCGCTGCATAACACGAATAGCACCCGAACCGCTTTCATCCGGCATCGTTACATGAAAGGCATCGCCGCTCATGCCATAGCCGACGATCTCCGCAAGAATATTTGCCCCGCGTTTTTTTGCAAACTCGAGTTCCTCGAGAATAAGAATTCCGGATCCCTCTCCAATTACAAATCCGTCACGCTCAAGGTCAAAAGGCCGCGAAGCGTGTTTCGGATCATCATTGCGCGTAGAAAGAGCCCGCATCGAAGCAAAACCCGCAACTGACATCGGCGTTATCGCGCTTTCGGCCCCGCCGCAAATCATCGCATCAGCGTCACCCCGTTCGATCAAGCGAAAACTGTCGCCGATTGCATGAGCACCGGCCGAACACGCCGTGGCCGTAGCCGAATTTGGCCCTTTGGCCCCGTGTCGGATTGAGACATTGCCTGCAGCCAAATTTACAATCGCCGAAACAATGAAAAAGGGCGAAACGCGATCCGGCCCGGAGGTCAGCAGCTTTTCGTGCTCACGTTCGATAGCCCAAAAATCGCCGATGCCGGAACTAATATATGTTCCGACCATCTCCGCATTGGACTCATCGATAATGAGGCCGCTGTTTTTAACCGCTTCGTCCGCCGCAGCCAGCGCAAAATGGGTAAATGCTCCCATTCGCCTGGCTTCTTTCTTATCGAGAAAAGAAAGAGGATCGAAATTTTTGACCTCGCAGGCAAACTTGACGGAGAATTTCTCAGCATCAAACTTTTGGATATAGTCGGCGCCGTTCTTCCCCTCCATCAACGCGCTCCACGTCGATGGCACGTCGTTTCCGACGGCCGTGACCAATCCGAGCCCGGTGATAACTACTCGACGTTTCATATCGCGTAAATCCTAAATCGTGAATCGAAATCCGGCAATCTTGCGATTTTCCGATTCACGATCAAAAAACTAAGCCGCTTTATGCTGCTCTACATAGGCATACGCATCGCGGACACCCTGAATTTTTTCAGCGTCTTCGTCCGGAATTTCAATATCAAATTCCTCTTCAAAACGCATTACCAACTCGACGAGATCGAGCGAATCGGCGCCTAGATCCTCGATAAACCGGGCATTTTCCGTAACTTCTGCTTCGTCAACTCCGAGTTCGTCAACAATGATTTGTTTGATCTTTTCCTGTACTTCTGACATAAATTCTCCTCTTTTTATTGCGTTTCTAAAGTATTTCTCAAACTGTCGGTATTTTCAATGTTGGAATAGACGGCTTGCTTATTTATCTGCCGCGTAAGCCCAGTCAGCACTTTGCCCGGACCAATTTCGACAAATTTATCGACGCCCCTTGCCGCCATATTCTCAATCGTTTGCAGCCATCGCACGGGCGACGAAACTTGCTGCGTTAATCTTTTGCCAACAATCGAAGCATCGCGGTTGGCCGCCGCATCGACGTTATGCAGGATCGGATATGCAAACTCGCCGAATTCCAACCCCGCTAAATCTACGGCAAGCCGTTCCTGAGCGGGCATCATCAATGCACAGTGAAAAGGCGCCGAGACGTTTAATTTGATCGCCCGCTTTGCCCCTTTTTCTTTCAATATCTCGCACGCCCGGTCAACCGCTTCCGTATTTCCCGCAATCACGACCTGGGACGGCGAATTAATATTTGCCGGACTGCAAATCTGCCCCTGGGCAGCCTCGACACAACCCGCTTCGACTGCGTCGGCATCGAGCCCAAGTATCGCCGCCATCGCTCCGACACCTACGGGAACCGCCTCCTGCATGTACTTGCCGCGACTTCTTACTATACGTACGGCGTCCGCAAAATCCATAACGCCGCCGGCTACCAGCGCCGAATATTCACCCAGACTATGGCCCGCCACAAAATCAGGTGCGGGCAATCCCTCTGCCGTGGCCGCACGGTAGGCCGCAATCGATGTCGTCAAAATCGCCGGTTGCGTATTTGCTGTAAGCTGCAAATCGGCCTCGTTGCCCGCAAAACACATTTCCGACAGCGAAAAGCCAAGCGCATCGTCGGCCGCTTCAAAAATCTCTCGCGCTGCGGCAAAATTGTCAAACAAGTCTTTCCCCATGCCCACAGATTGTGAGCCCTGCCCCGGAAAAATATACGCGATCTTCGCCATCTATCGTTGCACAAGCCCGCTCGTCAGCAAGGGCGTAACATTCAAATTGGGCACGTAAGCCCTTGCCTAGGTGCAGGCTTGGGCATCCAAAATACCTAAAACCTGATAACCGTTCCGCCCCAGGTAACGCCGCCGCCAAATGCAGTCAGCAAGACCAGGCTTCCCTCTTTGATCTTACCCGACTGAATACATTCGTCCATCGCAATTGGTATCGACGCCGAAGATGTGTTCCCCATCTCCGCAATATTTGAATATACCTTTTCGTCCGGCACTCCCAAACGGGACGCGACCGCGTCGGTTATTCGCTGATTGGCCTGATGCGGGATAACGATATCTATGTCTTCTACGGAAAAGCCCGCCTTTTCAACCATTTCCGCGGAGATGTCGGCCATTGACCGCACCGCAACCTTGAAAAGTTCGTTGCCCCTCATTTTGAAGAAATGATC
>Ga0138256_10002597_pt1 | contig 19321 bp, 10 predicted proteins | sample KNB2016incub_MG_FD_105486 | JGI IMG/M metagenome (GOLD analysis project Ga0138256, IMG submission 105486) | Active sludge microbial communities from wastewater in Klosterneuburg, Austria - KNB2014incub_MG | ecosystem: Engineered > WWTP > Activated sludge > Unclassified | place: Austria... | reverse complement strand
TCTAATTAATTAACTTGCCTTCGGTTTGTACTGAACAAGTTACAAACCTTCGGCTTAATATTTATCAGTTGTGTTTTACTTGGCTTCCTTGTTATGGGCGGCGGGTTAGGCGCAACGTCGTTATACCACTAAATAAAGTGTGAATTATGAAATACTTTCTAATTGTTTCCCTATTCATTTGTTTTTTTGCAATAAATATCTTTGCTCAAGATTCCACTCAAAATTCTTTGAAGCAAAATAAATTTGCTCTTCAGTTTCAAATTGGAGGTAATTTCTCTTTGCGTTCATTTCAAGGAACAATCTTTTCGTGCAAGTACCACATTTATGATAATTCTGCTTTGAGATTTGGTTTCAGTTTGTCTAGTAACACAGAGATTTTTCATACAGAAAATGATAATTCAAGGACAAATGCGGAATTCCATACGTTTGGAATAAATATCCAATATATTAAATATTTGAAGACTGTTGAAGATATTTCGCTCTTTGTTGGGACTGGGCCACATTATTACAGATATTTTTATAAATCATCATCATCTTCTTCATACGCATCAAACAACTGGTATTTAGGATTAAGTGGCATCATCGGAGTAGAATGGTTTTTTAAGAAGAATATGAGTTTGAGTGCTGAATATGGTTTGTTGATTTATTATCAAAAATATTTGGACACTAATCAATCTGGAAATACGACTCATAATATAGAGAGTATAAATACTACTGATAATGATATGCTAAAATTTGGAATTTCAATATATATATAAAGTGGTATAACCAGCGCCTCAACCCGACCGCCATTTTAGTTCGGCTGATTTATAATTATTGGCGTTTGGTTTTTGTTTAGCATTTAGTTCTAAGTGTTCATTCTAATTAATTAACTTGCCTTCGGTGCTTTGCTGACGCAATTTAAGTACCTACGGCTAAATATTTATCAGTTGTGTTTTACTTGGCTTCCTTGTTATGGGCGGCGACCCAGACGAGTCGGGATTAGAAAGTTAGGCTCAACATCTTCGATATCACTAAAATAGTATAACAGGATAATTTATGAAACATATAATTCATATAATGTTTACAATATTATTTTTATCTAACCAAATATTTTCTCAAAGTTTTTTTTCTAATGACTCACTTAATAATAGAATATGTTATTGGGCAGGTATTGGGTTAGGTGGAAATTATTTTGGGCCGAACTTAAGCTTGATACTTTCCTACAATAATAACCACGATTTGTACTCTTTTAAATTTAGTAGAAGTTCTGAGCTGAATTTTGGAGTTGAGGATAACTTTGATAAACCAAGTTTACATTTAAACGAATTCTCTTTTTTATATGGCAAAACATTAAGGCAAAGCATTGTTTTATTTAGCGTATCTGCTGGTTTAAGTTACTTGGATGGAGTTAATCGTGGCACACAAATTAAAAATGAAGAGTTTGAAAGAATTAAAATAAATACAATTGGGATTCCGTTTGAGACAGAGTTGATGTTAGAGTTCAGTAAATATGCAGGAGTTGGTTTTACATTTTATGGAAATCTTAATAAAAAGGAATCATATATTGGCGGAATGTTTAGAATAAAAGTTGGTTTGTTCTAGTTTTTAAAAGCAATAGAAACAGTTCCTCAACGTCATTATACAAATTTGTTAGCATCGTTTATAGATGAGTCTTATTTATTAAAATTATTTTTTACTATTTAAAGTACATTTTTTGCTTTTCAGATTTTCTATAATTTCATACAAATTCCATACTACAAAAACACATCTAGATAGTTAATATTACAGATCAATACATCAGTTATAATATTTATGATTAAATTTATTCTTGAATAAAAATAATATTATTTATATGAAATATTTTAAATCAAAGGCGATTATTCTATTATGGATTTTAATAATTTTATTAGACCAAAATACTAATCAAGCTCAATCTTCAATACCTGATCATACATTACTTTGGCGACTCAGTGGTAACGGATTAAAAACTAATTCCTATTTGTTTGGAACAATCCACATTAAAGATAAAAGGGTGTTTAATCTAAATGATTCAATTGTTTATGCAATACAAAGTTGTGATGTTTTTGCCGGCGAACTAAATATGGATTCAATAAATACTGATCTATTAAAAAGTTTAAGTACTACTAATTACAAAAGAGTTACTTTAAAGGAAATATTAGACGATAAAGAGATTATATTACTCGAAAAGAAATCAGAAAAACTTCTTGGAAAATCATTAAAAGATTTTAACAATTTAGATGCACGCCTGGTTCTTTTTGAATTTGAAAATGACAATTATCCTAAAGATATGCCTTATGCGTTGGACGTATTCCTATATAAAATAGCTAAGGCCAATAATAATACTATAGGTGCTCTTGAAAAACTTGAAGACCAAATGAAATTGTTTACTGATATTGATACAGAAACAATGACCAAATTGTTTAAAAGTTTAATAAACGATACTACGAATATTGATTCAATGTATGAACATCTTGTGGATTCATACTTAAGTAGCAATTTAGATAAAATGGATAAAATATTTGGTCAATGGTCAAAAGAGTATCAAACATTTTCAGACAAGCTGTTAAAAGATCGTAACTATTTGATGTCCGATAATATTGAGTTAATGGTCAAACAACATCCAACTTTCTTTGCAGTTGGTTCTGGTCATCTAATTGGGTTAGAAGGGTTAATTCAATTACTTAGAAATAAAGGATTTAATGTTGATCCTGTGTTCTGCAATGAATATGATTTGGTTAAGAATTATAGTCTGGAAAAAATTGAAGCTTCGTGGGTTACATATATACCTAAAGACGGTGGATTTATAATAAAAATGCCCGGAGAGGCAATACCTCACCCAAATATGCAACAAATACCAGGTGTTAAAATTGAATCGGGGATTTACGCAGATGTTATGAAAGACGTATTCTATGCAGCTTTAAAATTTATTTATCCAACCAAATTTGATTCTGTAAAAATAGATTCAATGTTTAATGCGGTAAAATCTAATTTAGAAATCAATGGTTATCAATTTAATGACGAAGGTAAAAATGTAATTGTTGATAGTATTAATGGCAAAGAGTTCATTGCACAAGCACAAGGCTATCAAATCACATTAAAATTATTTATAAGGGATAAGCACTTTTATATGCTTCAATCTATTTATGAAAAGGAATCATTGACATCCAGGTTGGAAGCAGATAAATTTTTCAGATCATTTCATATAACCCCTTATACTGAAGTTTATGAAAATAAGAGCTGGGATTATTTTATTGATGATTCATGTAAATTTAAAATAAAATTTCCGGGTAAACCTTTAAAGCAATCATTTAACAATATTGAATCAGAAAACATAACCAAGATTTTTACTGCTGTTGAGGATTCTATTGAAAATTATTATATGCTTATATTTTTGCAAAGTAATAATTCTTCTTTTGGGATAAATGACAAATACTATATGAAGCAAATAATTCAAACCTATTCAAATAGTGTTGATAATAATATTGATATAAAACCAGAAGTTATTGTGGATGATTATTCTTATGTTGATTTCAGAATATCAGATAATAAATATCAGCATTTTGGCAAATTAATTATCCACGCAAATAATATTTATTATTTACTGTCATCATATGATTACACAAAAACCGATTCACTAAAATCAATAGAATATTTAAGCTCATTTGAAGTTCTTCCAATTATAAATATTAGCTGGTATAACTATTTGGATTCATTGAACAACTACACTATAAATATTCCTGGCAAAGAATTTTCTAAAATTGATACTCTATATGATGGTTCTTTATTATTTGAAGCTTATGATAAAGTAAATGGTTTATCTTATAAATTAAGTAAAGAAACATTCTCTGATTATTATAAAGCTGATTCAACTTTTTTCAATTCACAATTATCTTATCATGATTATAAGGATCTAATAGTCATTTCAGATACTTCATACACATCAAATCAACTTTTTACAAATGAAGTTATCTTTAGAGAATCAGATGATTATAATTTTACAAAGTTAAAGCAAATATTAAATGGAAACGTACTTTATAAATTATCAGTTACAGCACCAACATCAATTTTGTATGATTCACTTATAACTGAACCCTTTTTTTCATCTTTCAGAGTATTAAACAATAACACAAATAATATTTTTGCAGATAAAACTGAGATATTTTTTACAGATATTATTTCAATTGATTCTATAAAAGTAAACAATGTACTGTGCAATTTGGGAAAATTTAAGATCAACGAGTCACATCTCAACAACGTTTATAATGTTTTAAATTCAGATTCAGTTTATTTTAAAGATGATTCAGTTAGAGCTTGTTTATTAAGTCTTTTAGAACACTTAGAAGATTCTACTAAAGAAGAATATGTTATTAATTATTATAATAAGTATAATGATAAACCAATTATTCAATTAGCGGCACTTGAAGTACTTTCAGGTATCAATACACATTCATCAATAAGCGATTTTAAGAAATTGATTGTAAACAATACACCTAGATCAAATGAAATTGACTATTCCCTATTTAACACATACTTTGATACACTACAGAACTACAGATACTATTTTCCTGAAGTTTTACAACTGCTATTGTATCCTGAGTATCAGCGCTCAATTTATCTTTTATCTTACAACGCTATAAATAATAAACTAGTTGAACCAGATATTTTCATCCCATATCAAAAAATAATAATTGATCAAGCAAATAATTATTTTGCTAAAAGAAGAATGGCGATTTACTCTGATTCATCATGGTATTATAGCGGAACTACTGAATATTTAATTACTATTTTATCGCAATTAGATAATAAAGTTGCAATTGAAGATTTATTAACGCCATTATTAGCTGATGATGAAATCTCGATTAAAGTGAAAGCATTATCTTGTTTGATAAAAATTGGTTCTGATATTCCTGATGATACAATATATTCTTACTTAAAAAATATTAAAACACGAAATATGTTTTATGAGGAATTACAATTATTGAATATCACTAAAGTAGCTCCCGCAGAGTTAGTTACTCAAGAATTATTTGCGGAAGGTGATCTTTACTGTTTTTTAGTAGATGATTATCAACAACCAGATTCATTGATTTTGATTGATACTCGTGTAAGCGATGAAGGGCAATACTATCTATATAAGTTTCAAATATCAGAGAATAGAAACGAGGTTTGGTATTCTGGAATTAGCGGACCATACCCTACCGATAATTCAGCTAATTATTTTAGAGGTTTTAAAACAAAATCTAACTATATGCTATTCCACAAAAAAAGTATTGAAGAACATTGGATTGAATTATTAAAAGATTAAGTTATTTAGATAATAATGGTACTGTCATTATACACTAATTACTGTGTTAGTAAATCATTAGAATTATATATTTATGATTAAATTTTTCGATAACTACAAATTAATTTTGGCAAAGTATAAAATTATTCTTTAAAGGAGCGGGTATATGAAATTCTACAACTTTTTTGCAATTGCGTTAATTAGTTTTCTTTTGTTTGCTTGTTCAACAAAAACTGCAATTCTTATGGATGAGTATAAGGATAACAAATTATCAGGTAAAGATTTAGCTATTGTTAAAGCATTTGAAAATCCATCAATTATAAATTACGATGATGTGACTGATGATTTGGGATCAGGAGTACCGGAAGAAGTATATATGGCTTTCTTTAAATTAAATTTTATCGATGCTTTTAAATCAAACACATCTTTAAAAGAAATAAAGTTTATTGATAAATTTTCAAAGACCGGCTTAACTGAAAAAGTTCTGGATATTAGCGATGAAGATAAAATTCGTGCCTACCTTCCTTCTGAAGGGAATATTATTGATTCATTAAAATCAGATTTTATTTTATTTCTTTATGGTATAAACTCATCACGTGTTGCAGGACAAACTGGATCTTATGTAAACGGGGCTTATATAGGAGGTTCGTTTGGTAAGTTATACCAGCAAATAAGTTTTGCACTATGGGATAATGTAAAGGGTAAAGTGGTTTCTTACGGCAGGGTTGATGATGATTCATCTATTATTTTTGGAATGACAAAGGGACATTGGGAATCAATTGTAAATTCATTAGCGATGAAACTAATAAGATTGAGTCCTTTTAAAATTGTTCATCCATCTCAAAAGTGAATTATTGCAATATCTTGCTCAACAAATTTTTACTTGCAAATTATTTTTTAATAATAAGCATTTAGCAATTAAGATTAATGTCAGCTTCAATTGATAATTCTATTTTATGTAATTTTACATCAAGAATAAATAATAGTAATTAAATTTATTATTGGTTATTTGATATAAAAACAAAATTCAATTTGCGAAGCTATTCAAGGAAGAGTTGATACATGAACACAAGAATATTCCATAAATTATTATTAATACCCATCCTGATTTTATTGTTTATTCCAGAATTATTTGCCCTTATAATTATAAAAGCCGATAATCCAAATTTTCAATACACAGGAAGAATAGATTTTTCAGTACCAGATCAGCCAGTTATGTATTGGCCTGGCACTTACATCAAAGCAAATTTTGAAGGAAGTGTACTTATAGTAATGTTGGATGATCAAACCGGACAATCTTATTACAATGTTTTTGTTGATGAAGATTATGCTCACCCAAAAGTAATTGATTGCTTAGCAGGTAATCATATTTATGTAGTCTCTGCAACTCTTTCCGATACAATACACAGTATTTTAATAACCCGCAGAACCGAAGCATCCACCGGCCCAACAAAATTTATTGGCGTACAACTTAACGATGGCAAAACATTACTTCCTCCTACTGAAAGAAGTGAAAACAAAATAATGTTCTATGGTAACTCAATTACTTGTGGAATGGGAAATGAAGCCCCTGATGGAAGTGGCGATGATAATATGCTACACGAAAATAATTTTTTAGCGTACGGTTCTATTGCTTCAAGAATATTAAATGCTGAATATATGTGTACTGCAAAAAGTGGAATTGGAATTATGATTAGCTGGTTTGATATGGTTATGGATGATTATTATTATCGTTTAAACCCAGATGATGTAAATAGTAATTGGGACTTTAATGAGTTTATACCTGATGTAGTTGTAATTAATCTATTCCAGAATGATAGCTGGTTAGTTGGTGGAATAAATCCAGTTCCTGATTCATCTCAAAGAGTTGCTGCGTATATTGCATTTGTTAGAGAGATAAGATCACGCCATCCCGAAGCATTTATTGTATGCGCATTAGGAAGTATGGATGCAACAAAAGTTGGCTCGCCATGGCCAGGATATATTGAAAGTGCGGTTGAGAACTTGCGAATTCAAGATAACGATTCATTGTTAAGTACATTGTTCTTCCCTTTTGATCCGGCATGGACAAAACATCCAAGAGTTAGACATCATCAAGTAATGGCACAAAATCTTGCAAATCATATTAACGAACAGATGAATTGGATAACGAATGTTGATGATATTTTTTATAATGAACTTCCAACTACATTTACATTATCTCAAAATTATCCAAATCCTTTTAATCCAACTACCACAATTAATTATTCAGTACAATCACCCGGGATTGTAAGATTAGTAGTATTTGATATGTTGGGGCAGGAAGTTAAAACAATTATTAATGAGTATAAAAACTTAGGGAACTATAAAGTTGTATTTAATTCTGGGAATATTTCATCCGGAGTATACTACTATCAATTAATGCAGTCTAATAACATTCAAACAAAATCAATGGTAATTTTAAAATAGTCTGATTAAGTAGATTATAGTTTTAGATTTTCTTTTTCTTAATAAAATATTTATAAAGTGCGTAGTTAATTACGCACTTTTTTTATTTTAAAGATAACATATAATTTTTATACGAATAAAATTTATTGGCATAAATAATATTAGATCATATTATCATAAATGATGCACCAGATTTTTCTAAAAACAATGTTTTGATTTAATAAACCTTGTCGAAACCGATATTTTCTTAAAAGTTTTATTGTTAGCTATGCATAATTCTTAAAAACATTGTTTACATTTCCATCAGCAATTGCGATATTTGAATGCAGGTATCATTCATTTGTGGATTTTACAATGATCAAAGTGCGTAAGAACCTTTTATTTTTACATCTGTTTTTAACTGGCCTCAATTTCAGGATTTACAGCCTTTCTAATTTTGATTATAAAAATATTATGGCAAATAAGTATTACTTTTATTAAATCGTTTTTTATCGGAGCTTTTGTAATGAAGAAGAAAAATAATCAGCTAAGTGATGTCAAATATTTGGTGGATAAAACTTTGCAGAAACTTGAAAAAGATATAAATACACCAAAAGATGAGTTAAAAACACTACTAAAAAAAATAAAGGCATTACATTTAGAACCAGGTTTACAAAATGAGTTAATCTTCAAAACTACGCTTTATAGTATAGGTGATGCTGTAATTACAACCGATAAACAAAGCAAAATACAGAATATGAATAAAGTAGCCGAAAAGCTTACTGGTTGGAAAGAAAAAGATGCTAAAGGAAAAGCTCTAGAAAAAATATTCAAAATTGTTAATGAAGTAAGTAAAAAAGAGGTTCAAAATTCGGTAAAAAAAGTATTAAAAAGTGGACGTATCGTTGGTTTAGCAAATCACACATTGTTAATCAATAAAACTGGTAAAGAAATACCTATTGCTGATAGCAGCGCACCTATTAAAAATGATTCAGGTGAAATATTAGGAGTAGTACTTGTTTTCAGAGATCAAACTAAAGAATGTGAACAACAGCATAAATTAGAAGAAAGAGAAAGAAAATTTTCAACCTTAGTTAGCAACTTGCCCGGTTTTATTTACAGGTGCAGAAATGATAAACATTGGACAATGGAATTCATTAGCGAAGGATGCAAGGACATAACTGGTTTTAGTCCGGATGATTTTATTAATAATAATAAACTTGCTTTTAATGATATAATACACCCTGAATATAAAGTTGTACTATGGAATGAATGGCAGATAATTTTAAAAGAAAAAAAATACTTTGAATTTTCGTATCCAATTATTACAAAAAATAAAAAAATAAAATGGGTATGGGAAAGAGGACGTGGAGTTTATTCATCAACTGGCAAACTATTGTTCCTGGAAGGGTTTATTACCGATATTACTGATAAGAAAGAGATGGAAGACTCACTTAAAATGTTCAAGTTCGCAACCGATCAGTCTCCAGAGTCAGTTTTTTGGATGAAAAAAGATGGTGGTTTATACTATGTAAATGATAACGCGTGTAAATCTTTAGGATACACAAAAGATGAATTATTAAAATTAAAAGTATTTGATATTGATCCATATTATCCCAAAAATACCTGGCGAAAAGCTTGGAAAAAATTTAGCTCTACTGAAATTTCATCAGAAAAACTCGAGACATACCATAAACGAAAAGATGGAACGATTTTCCCAATCGAAGTTACGGCAATGCATTGTTTGTTTGGAAATTTTGATTTGCACATTGCTTTTGTAAGAAATATTTCAGAAAGAAAAATCTCTGAACAATTAGTAAAAGAAAGTGAAAGAAGATATAAAGCGCTGTATGATAACTCACCTGACGTTATATTTTTAGCTGATGTGAACTCGGGCATAATTTTAGACGCCAATGATGTAGCAACCAAAATAACCGGGTACAAAAAGGAAGAATTAATTGGTAAACATCAATCTCAATTACATCCTAAAAGGACAGAAGTAACTGTAAAAAAAGGCTTTGAATTCCATACTCAAACCGATTCTAATATCCCTTTAGAAAATCTACTACTGTGTAAAGATGGCAGAGAAATTCCAATGGAAGCCACAGCCAGTGTGATTGAGGTAAATGGGAAGAAAATTCTACAAGGTGTTTTTAGAGATATTACAAAACGAAAACTTACAGAAGAAAAACTTATCAATAGTGAAATAAGCTTTAAAAATATTTTTAATAGTGTATCTGAAGCAATCTACATTCTTGATGAACAAGGTATTTTTATAGATGTAAATGATGGCACAACAAATATGTATGGATATTCTAGGGAAGAATTAATTGGTAAAACTCCGGCAGATGTTAGTGTTGAAGGAAAAAATGATCTTAATAATGTTGCTATTGCATTGCAAAATGCTTTTAAAAATAAAAAACAACAATTTGAGTTTTGGGGAAAGCGAAAGAATGGTGAAGGGTTTCTGAAAGATGTAAGACTTTATCCTGGAAAGTTTTTTAACAGAAATGTTGTTATTGCCGTTGCACGCGATATTACTAAAGAAAAAGAAGCCGAAATTGCATTACGTAATAGTGAGGAACGATATAAACTTATTGCTGAAAATACTATCGATTCTATTGCTGTTTTTGATCTAAATTTAAACTATACCTACCTAAGTCCATCTGTAAAAAAACTCTTAGGCTACACACCAGAAGAGTTAGCAAATATAGGACTATTTAAAATTCTAACTCCAAAATCCGCTGAATATGTTTCTCAATTAGTTTCTAATGAACTTTTTAAAGTTAGATCTGGCAATAATAATTTAACATCAAATATTGTAGTGGAAACTCAGCAATACACTAAAGACGGTTCTATCATTTGGGTAGAAAGTTCATTATCTGTTCTTAGAGATGCAACTGGAACTCCAACCGGCATTTTAGCAGTTTCAAGAGATGTTACTGCAAGAAAAAAAGTTGAGGCCGCTTTAGCTGAAAGTGAGGAACGTTATCGTACAATTTCCTCATTAACATCTGATTACCTATTCTCAACATCAATTGATGAATACGGTAATCAACAATTGGTTTGGGTTGCCGGATCATTTGAAAAAATTACTGGCTACACAATGCAGGAATACATTTCTGCTGGAGGTTGGAAAGTAAAATTGCACGAAGAAGATATTGAAAAAGATATCAGTGATATGAATAAACTGATGTCTAACCAGAAAGTAATCTCTGAAATTAGAACTATCCATAAGAATGGTAATATTATCTGGGTTAGAACTTATGCTCAACCTGTCTGGGACTATGATAAAAATATATTAATCGGCATATACGGAGCAGTTGAAGATATTACTCAATTTAAACTAAATGAAATGCTACAAAAAATTCAATATAATATTGCGGATGCTGTAGTTACTTCAAAAAGTTTAAATCAATTATTTGAAAGTGTTAGAAATGAATTATCAAATAGTATAAATGTTAATAATTTTTTTATTGCCCTTTATGATGAACTAACAGGAATGTTGAGTTCTGATGTTGATAGTGATGAGATGGAATCTATTTCTGTTTGGCCCGCAAAAAACTCTATGACTGGTTATGTAATTGAAAAACAACATTCGATAATTTTAAATAAAGATGAGATAAATGGATTAATTTCAAACGGTAAAGCTGGAATGGTAGGAATCATTCCTGAAATATGGTTAGGTGTACCCTTTAAAGTTAGTGGCAAAGTAATTGGGGTTCTTGTTGTACAAAGTTATGATAATCGAAATGCATTCAATAAAAATAGCGTTGAAATTCTTGAGATTGTTGCACACGAATTAAGTATTTTTATTCAACATAAAAAATCTGAAGAAGAAAAAATAAAATTATCAGTTGCACTGGAACAAAGCCCGGTTAGCATTCTTATTACTGATCCGACAGGCAAAATTGAATATGTAAACCCAAAGTTTACAGCTGTTTCTGGTTATAGCTTGGACGAAGTAAAAGGAGATAATCCCCGAGTATTAAAATCAGGTAAACACACTGATGAATTTTACAAAAATATTTGGGATACAATTTTATCTGGTAATGATTGGCAAGGTGAGTTACTTAACAAAAAGAAAAATGGAGAATTATTTTGGGAAAATGCAATCATTTCTCCCATAATAAATAGTGATGGTGTTATAACAAATTTTGTCGCAATTAAGGAAGATATTTCTGAAAAGAAATTAATGATTGAAGCTCTTATTAGAGCAAAAGATGAAGCGGAAGAAATGAATCGAGTAAAATCAAGTTTCTTTGCAAATATGAGCCACGAACTTAGAACACCAATGGTTGGAATTTTAGGATTTTCAGAAGTTTTAATGACTGAGTTTAAAGAGACTCCAGAATTATTTCATATGATAAAGTCAATAAACATTTCTGGTAGAAGATTGCTTGAAACTTTAAATATGATACTTAATTTATCTAAGCTTGAAGCTGCCAAAGTTGAGACTAATATTGTTACAACTAATATTATTACTATTCTTAGAGAATCATTTAATAGTTTTGAATCTGCCGCTATTAAAAAGATGCTTAACTATGATTTTTATGCTGAGCAAAAAGAAATTTTGTGTGACATTGATACAAATCTCTTTCAAAGTATTTTTAATAATCTTTTAAACAACGCAATAAAGTTTACAGATTTTGGATATATTAAACTTAAGGTAAAGCTGAATAATGGTTTAGTATTGATTCAAGTTTCTGATTCTGGTGTTGGTATATCTCAAGACAAATTAAAGATAATTTGGGAAGAGTTTAGGCAAGCTAGCGAAGGTTACAGTCGCAGTTTTGAAGGCACGGGGCTTGGATTAACAATCGCAAAAAGACATACTGAATTGATGAATGGAAATATTTCAGTTGATAGTGTGATTGGAAGTGGCACAACTTTTTCAGTTTCTTTTCCGTTAAGTAAAAATCAAACTGATAATAAACCAACATTTGAACATCAAGAGAATGAGTTTGATAATCTAGTTGAAGACTTAACATCTATACCTAAAATTCTATATGTTGAAGATGATGATGTTTCAGTTATGTACGTAAAAACCATTACAAATAATATTTATAAAGTTGATTCTGCAAAAGATAGTGAAGAAGCTTTGGATTTGATAAAGAAAGAAAAATATGATGCTATTCTTATGGATATTAATTTAAGAAGAGGTATGGATGGCCTAGAGTTAACTAATCTTATTAAAAAATTTCCTAACTATAAAAATACACCTATCATTGCAGTTACTGCTTTTGCAATGGGCCAGGAAAAAGAAGAATTTTTATCTAAAGGGATGACACATTATCTTGCAAAACCATTCATAAAACAGCAATTGTATCAAGTACTTAAAGAAGCAATCAAAAAAAATTAACAATTTATTTCCATATTTAAATATGTACTAACAAATCAAATTATTATGAAAATATTTTTAACTAGCTTAATGTTTTATTCCTTTGTGTACATTAGTTCTGCTCAAACAACTGGAATAAAAACCTATTGCAATCCAATGGATTTGAATTATCAGTATAATTTTGAACAAAAACATTTAGGAATTTCCTATCGCTCCGGTGCAGATCCAGTAATAGTTTTGCATAAAGGTGAGTATTATTTATTTGTTACTATTTCTGGTGGATGGTGGCACTCCAAAGATTTATTACATTGGAACTATGTAACACCAAATCAATGGCCGGTTGAAGATATGTGTGCCCCGGCTGCAATATCCGTAAACGATACATTGTTTCTACTTCAATCAACTTACGGACATCGTCCAATCTATTATTTACAAGATGAAAAAAATGGTATTCTAAATTATTATAATCCCCTTTTACCTGATATACCAGGTATTGATAATGATCGAAAAGAAGTTGGAGAATATGACGGACCATGGGATCCAGGTTTATTTTATGATGAAGAAACAAACCGATGGTTTAATTATTTCGGCTCATCAAATGTCTTTCCTGTATATGGAATTGAATTAGATAAAAGCAAACAACTTTCTTACAAAGGGTTTCCACAAAAATTAATTTACTTGCATCCAGAGCAACACGGATGGGAAAGATTCGGCCAAGATCATCGCGACACAATAAAACCATTTATTGAAGGCGCCTGGATGAATAAGTATAATGGAAAATATTATCTTCAATATGGTGCACCGGGTACAGAGTATAACGTTTATGCAAATGGTGTTTATGTTGGTGATGATCCTTTAGGTCCATTTACATATGCACCTTATAATCCAGTATCATATAAAGCAGGTGGATTTGTAAAAGGTGCTGGACACGGAAATACTTTTAAAGATGTTTATGGAAATTACTGGAATACTGGAACGCCCTGGCTTGCTGTTAACTGGAATTTTGAAAGACGCATAGCAATGTTTCCAGCAGGTTTTGATGATGATGGACAAATGTTTTCAAACACTCGATTTGGTGATTTACCTCATTATCTGCCAACAAATAAATGGCAAAGTAAAGATGAACTATTCGCTGGCTGGATGTTATTGTCATACAAAAAACCCGTTTTTACTTCTTCGGAAAAAGATACTTTTAGTGTTAATAAAGTTGTTGATGAAAACATTAGAACTTTTTGGATTGCAAAAGAAAATAAACCAGGAGAATTTTTAACTATTGATTTAGAAAATGAATATTCTGTAAAAGCTATTCAAGTAAATTATACGGATTATAAATCTTCAAGCTATAAAAGTGATTCGACTGTGTTTACACAATTTAAGATTTATACATCAACAGATAATATAAATTGGAAAAAGGTTATTGATTTATCAAATGAGAAACACGATAGACCAAATGCATACGTAGAATTAGATTCACCGATTGAAGCAAGATATGTTAAGTATGAACACATTTATGTTGCATCTGAAAATCTTGCCATAAGTGATTTTAGAGTTTTTGGAAATGGAAATGATGCTACTCCAATCACACCTAAAAATCTAACCGCTGTTAGAGATTCTGATGAAAGAAACGTTTTTTTAAAATGGGATCAAGTAAAAGATGTTACAGGTTACAACATTCGTTGGGGAATTGCAAAAGATAAGCTCTATCAAACTTATCAAGTTTTTGCTGATCAAAAAAATGAACTTGAAATTCGCGCACTAAATCTTGGCCAAGATTATTATTTTGCAATTGAATCTTTTAATGAAAATGGAGTTTCGCCTTTAAGTGAGACTGTTTACATAAAATAAAAAATTAGGAAGTTCGAAATGCGATTTTATATTTTCATCCTCTTTGTGATAAATATTCTAACAATAAATGCTCAACAAATATTTTCGCCAGATAGAAATCTGGAACTTAATTTTAAACTTGTTGATGGTAAACCCTCGTATTCATTAAACTATAAACAAAAAGCTATCGTTCAAGAAAGTACGCTTGGAATCGATCTAATAGATCAACCTGATTTTATTGATGGATTTACAAGTGAAAAAATAGATACATCAACTTTCTTTGAAAATTGGAATCCTGTATGGGGAGAACAAAGTGTTATCACAAACAATTACAGAGAACTTAAGGTTACTTTAAGCCAGCAAGTTCCTGATAAAAGAATTTTAATAATTACATTTCGTTTATTTAATGATGGACTTGGATTCAGATACGAATTCCCTCAACAGAATAATTTGAATTATTTTGTGGTAAAGGAAGAGCACTCAACATTTTCTTTAACTGGAAATCATAAAACATTCTGGATTCCAGGTGATTACGATTCACAGGAATATACTTACTCTACTTCCCTGCTATCTGAAGTTGATGCAAGTAAAGGTGTTAACTTTGATGATATAATCACAAAAAATTTACCGGGGCCTGATTATATACAAACTCCTTTGATGATGAAAACATCTGATGGAATTTATATTAACATTCACGAAGCGGCTTTGCTTGGTTATCCTGCAATGTATGTAAAGGTAGATAAAAATAATTTTTCATTACAATCTCATCTTTGTCCTGATGCAGTTGGAAACAAAGCTTATCTTCAATCACCTTTTACTACACCCTGGAGAACAATTCTTGTAAGTGATAAAGCTGAAAAGATTTTAGAATCAAAAATCATTCTTAATCTTAACGAGCCAACAAAGTTTAAAGATGTTAGCTGGATAAAACCGCAAAAGTATATTGGCATTTGGTGGGGAATGCATGTTGGAACAATGAGCTGGAATTATGGTGATCTTAATAATGTAAATCTTAAAACTATAGATTGGAATAAAGTAAAACCAAATGGTTTGCACGGTGCAACAACCGAAAACACAAAACGATATATTGATTTTGCCGCTAAGTATGGATTTAATTCAGTGCTTGTTGAAGGCTGGAACGTTGGCTGGGAAGATTGGTTTGGTAAATGGAAAGAAGAAGTTTTTGATTTTATAACTCCCTACCCTGATTTTGATATTGAGTATTTATCAAACTATGCAAAAGAAAAAAATGTAAAGCTCATAATGCATCACGAAACTTCTTCATCAGTTACTAATTATGAACGAAGAATGGATGATGCTTTTAAGTTGATGAATAAGTATGGATATGAATCTGTAAAAACTGGTTATGTTGGTCCAATCATCCCACGAGGTGAACATCACGATAGCCAGTGGATGATAAATCATTTTACACGAGTTGTTGAGAAGGCAGAAAAATATAACATCTGTATTGATTCCCACGAATCAGTTCGTTTAACTGGTTTGCATCGCACCTATCCTAATTGGATGGCTGCAGAAGCTGCTCGCGGTAATGAGTTTAATGCGTGGAGCAAAGGAAATCCGCCGGAACACGAAACCATTTTACCATTTACAAGATTTATGGGCGGACCAATGGATTATACTCCGGGAATTTTTCAGATAAAAATGGATTACTATAAACCGGAAAGTAAGTTTCAGGTTCATACAACAATTGCAAAACAACTTGCGCTTTATGTTGTACTTTATAGTCCATTACAAATGGCTGCAGATCTTCCTGAGAATTATGAAAGATTTACAGACGCGTTTCAGTTTATTGTAGATGTTCCGGTTGATTGGAGTGAAACAAAAGTTTTAAAGGCTGAGCCTGGTGATTATATAATAACTGCACGTAAAGATAAAAATTCAGATAACTGGTTTGTTGGAGCTATAACTGATGAACAAGCAAGAGATTTTGATTTGAAACTGGATTTTCTACCTGCTGATAAATATGAAATCACAATTTATAAGGATGCACCTGATTCTGATTGGGAAAAGAATCCAATGAAATATGAAATAGAAAAAAAGATTGTTAAGAAAAGCGAAGTATTAAAACTTAAACTTGCACCCGGCGGCGGCTGTGCAATTATGTTAAAGCCTCTAAAGTAAATTCACTTTTCAAAAAGATCCCAGTTCAGGCTGGGATTTTTTTTACTCCTTTAATACATTCCATTTCTGCAAGTTATACAGTCACAAGTGTGTGCTTTACAATTGCCAGTGCTAGGTTTGCAATCACAAGTGCGTGTTTTACAATTGCCAGTGCGCGGTTTGCAATCACAAGTGCGTGCTTTACAATTGCCAGTGCGCGGTTTACAATCACGAGTGCGTGTTTTACAATCGCGAGTGTGAGGTTTACAATCGCGAGTGTGAGGTTTACAATCACAAGTGCGTGCTTTACAATTGCCAGTGCGAGGTTTGCAATCACAAGTGCGTGTTTTACAATTGTGAGTGCGAGGTTTACAATAACAAGTGCGTGAGTACGCACAAGCATTTGTATTTATTGCACAGATAATTGTAATTAAAGAACAAGCTATTAAACTTAATGCTTTAAGAATTGTTTTGATAGTATGAACTATTTAATTATTCGCACCCCTATTTGGTAACAAAGAAAATTGGAAATATCATAGATCACCGCCGAACTCAATTATTTCAGTAGTATCATCTTTTTTGTTTCAACATACTCGCTTACTCTCATTTGATAGTAATAAATTCCACTGGCCAATTTTGATGCATCGAATTTAATTTCATAATTTCCGGCAGGTTTTTCTTCGTTAACAAGAGTTGCAATTTCTTTACCTAAAACATTGTAAACTTTTAATGTTACAAATTGTCTAGTGGCTATTGAATACTGAATATTAGTACTTGGATTAAAAGGGTTAGGGTAGTTTTGTTTTAAAGTAAAACTACTTAAAGGATTTAGATTAGAATTTTCAATATCGGTAAAATTTATTTTCGAATAAATATATACCTTACCTTTAGGATTTTCATAATCTGGAAATTTTGGAGATAATATAAACAACTCATCAAATCCATCCCAATTTATATCTTCGCAAGCCATAATCTTTAAAAATTCACCCCATTTATTTTCTCCCTCGATTTTAATATCAGAAGTGGTATCTATATTCTCCCCACCTAAGTAAATAAAAGCACCACCAACCATTAAACTATCATTATTTCGATGATTTGTATAACCAATAATAAAATCATCGTAACCATCTTTATTTAAATCACCAAAAGTTGTATTGCTTAAATAACACGCAAATGAAATTAGGCTATCTAGTCCTGAATAAATTCTTATTGTACCATTATATAAAATGAATTCGATTTTATTATCATAATTAATATCCCCAATGTTAAAGATGCTGCCATTATACAGGATATGGTCTATTATGTTATCTATAACTAATCCACCAAAATAAATATATACTTTGCTTGTGTCGCTAATACTAAAATCATTTGGTGCACCAATTGCAATATCCTTAAAACCATCAAAATTAACATCACCTATGTTTGTAACACTTTCACCGAAAGAGTCTTCTATAATATCACTTGTAAAGACTAGACTATTATCCCAAGTAATTGAATCGCCACCAAGGAATAAGTAAACGTGACCCTTCCCATCAGTCCAGTTATAAGATGAACAGATAGCAAAATCATCATATCCATCTTTGTTTAAATCACCCAATTCTTCAACTACACTTCCAAAGTAATCTTGTACTGTGTTTTCATAAAATTCAACTGCTGGTATTGTATCAATTGTTTCTCCTCCATAGTAAATAAATACTTTACCTCTCACAAAACCCCAATCACCAAATGTTCCTGAAATTGCAAAATCGTCATAACCATCACCATTTACATCTCCTATTTCTGAAGCATTTCCTAAGTTATTTAACGAATCACAACAAGGATAGTGGAATGTAACATCAAGCGTTAAATCAAGTGTTGATGAACCTAAATATAATTGAACAATACCCTGATCTTTTCTGGTTAACCCTGTTCTTGAAGCAATCATAAAATCATTATATCCATCTCCATTAACATCACCTACTCTGGAAATATTAGTAATTCTTTTTTCAGAGGATTCACCTGTAATTGTACCAACTAGATAGAGGCTGTCTTGAGCTTTTGTTTCTGGAAAGAAAAAAGAGAGCAGTAAAAGAACAGTTAAACTTTTCATTTATTATCAATTTCCCACTAAAGTTCAAAAATCCAAAAAGCTAAATAAACTCTACTACAAACGAAGCAATTTTAGCTGTTAAAGTCAAATAAAAGCCTAAAATCCCATACAATGATTCAATATATTTTCCGTATCTTTGGAGCAACAATTTACTTCTTGTTTGCGGATTTAATTAATTCCGATTTAAATCATCGAAAAAGAATTTGAACTTGCCCGATATACTAACAGAAATTTTAGTTGATATTCCAGCCAG
>Ga0138256_10002595_pt1 | contig 19330 bp, 16 predicted proteins | sample KNB2016incub_MG_FD_105486 | JGI IMG/M metagenome (GOLD analysis project Ga0138256, IMG submission 105486) | Active sludge microbial communities from wastewater in Klosterneuburg, Austria - KNB2014incub_MG | ecosystem: Engineered > WWTP > Activated sludge > Unclassified | place: Austria... | reverse complement strand
GCATACAAGATCAGGGCCTGCCGGCCCCGCAGGTTATGACTGAAGAACCGCGTGAGCCGCCATCGCCACCGCTCGGCCATGCGGCCGACGATGGCCGCGCTTTCGGCTTCTTCGGGATAGTAATAGACGTCGAAGTGTTCGGTGGCGAGTACCTGGAACTTGAAGGAGCGGTACTGGACTTTGTTGCGACCAAAATACTGGGCCTGCGCCAGGGCCGGCAGGACGAGCAGAATCAGGATGACCGCCGCCAGGGTGTAAGATGCGGACGGCCTATGACGCCTGACGAAATTCCGCCACGCACGGTACATTGCGTGAAACTCCTTCGTGACCTTCCCGCTCTGCCTTCCCCTCCCTGGCCCGGCGAACTCGGCCGGCGCATCTACGACCAGGTCTCGGCCGAAGCCTGGGCCATGTGGGAAGAGCAGATGAAGATGATCCTCAATGAGTATCGCCTGTTGCCGTTTCAGAAGGAAGCGCAGCAATTGGTGGCGAAACACATGGAGGAGTATTTTTTCGGCACCGGCGCCGCGGCCCCGCCCGGCTTTGTGCCCGAACCGAAGTAATATCCGCCAGCGCAAGCCTTTTGGAAGGACTGACACGTGGCAAGCACCGACACCTCATTCTTCGGCCACCCGCGTGGCCTCTCCACCCTCTTCTTCTCCGAGATGTGGGAACGCTTCAGTTATTACGGGATGCGGGGATTCCTGCTCCTGTACATGGTGGCGACCGTTGAAGACGGCGGGTTGGGCCTCTCTGTCCCCGTGGCCACGGCCATCTACGGCACCTACACCTCAGCCGTCTACCTGCTGAGCCTGCCCGGCGGGTGGCTCGCCGACCGGCTCATTGGGCCGCGGCGCGCGGTGCTCTACGGCGGCATTCTCATCGCATCCGGCCACTTCTCACTCGCGTTCCCGTCCACGGCCACGTTTTATCTCGGCCTGTTGCTCGTGGTGCTGGGCACGGGCCTCCTCAAGCCGAACATCAGCGTGATCGTCGGCCACCTCTACGAGCAGAAGGATCTGCGGCGCGACGCCGGATTCTCGATCTTCTACATGGGCATCAACCTGGGTGCTTTCATTGGTCCGCTCATCACCGGTTACCTCGTGCAGAACGCGGGCTTCCGTGGCTGGCTGACCGGCATGGGCATGGACCCGAATTCTGCCTGGCACTGGGGCTTCGGCGCAGCCGGCATCGGCATGACCCTGGGCCTCATCCAGTACATCGCGTCGGGCCGCCTCCTGGGCCAGGCCGGCATGGACCCGTCACCCGCCAAGTCCCCGGAAGCGTTTGCGCAACTCAAGCGCACGGCCACGATCTGGTTCGCTGTCTTCGTGGTGGCGCTCGTGGGCCTGGGCCTCGCGATGTCGGGCGGGTCGCTCACGATCACTCCGGAGCAGGTCACCAATGGCTACCTGTACCTCCTCATCGCCGTGGTGGTCGGGTTCTTTTCCTGGCTGTTCATGGGCAATACCTGGACGACGGAGGAGCGTGGGCGCCTGTGGGTGATCACCGTCATGTTCGTGGCGGCGGCCCTCTTCTGGTCGGTGTTTGAGCAGGCGGGTTCCACGCTGAATCTGTTTGCCGTGGACAAGACCGACAACACGCTGTTTGGCCTCGCCTTCCCAAGCGTCTGGTTCCAATCCCTCAACGCCCTCTTCATCGTCGCCTTTGCGCCGGTGTTCGCGTGGCTGTGGGTGAAGATGGGCGACAAGCAGCCGGCGAGCCCGGTGAAGTTCTCGTTCGGCCTGATTGGCGTCGGACTTGGGTTCCTGGTCCTGGTGCCTGCGGCGAACCTGGCCGCCGGCGGGCTGGTGAGTCCGCTGTGGCTGTCGGCGACATATCTCGTTCACACCTGGGCGGAATTGTGCCTGAGCCCAATCGGGTTGAGCTCAATGACCAAACTCGCGCCGACGCGAATTGTCAGCCTGATGATGGGCGTCTGGTTCCTTGGCGCATCGGTGGGCAACTACATGGGCGGTGAAATGGCCGGCCTCTACGCGTCGATGCCCCTGCAGAACCTCTTCGGCGTGGTCGGCCTCTTCGGCATTGTGGCCGGCGTCATCATGCTGGTGTTCTCAGGCAAGCTCACGAAGATGATGCACGGCGTGAAATAGCGCATCACTGAAATTGAGGGTTGAGGATTGAGTGATTGAGGATCGGGATGGAACGGATCGCGGATGTGGGACTGATGATGGGAATTGTCGGATGGTGTAACCGTGGGATGGCTGATCGCTGAGGGCGCGATGGGAATCCTCAATAGGGGCACCACCTACCCGTGCCGCTGAAGCAGTATCAGGCGAAGCGGGACTTCAAGACGTCCCCCGAGCCCAAGGGTGATGAAACAAAGGCGCTTCGCCGCAAGAAGACGAAGACGCTCTTCTTCTGCGTCCAGAAACATCTGGCGAGCCATCTGCACTACGACCTGCGGCTCGAACACCAGGGCGTGTTGATGTCCTGGGCGGTGCCCAAGGGGCCGTCGCTGGATTCGAAGATCAAGCGGTTCGCGCAGCAGGTGGAGGATCATCCCATCGAGTACGGCACCTTCGAGGGCGTGATTCCCGAAGGGTACGGCGCGGGCATCGTGATGTTGTGGGATTCGGGAACGTGGACCCCTGAATCGCCGGATGTGGACGCCGCCCTGGCGAAGGGTGACCTCAAATTCACACTCGACGGCTACAAGTTGAAGGGGTCGTGGGTGCTGGTGCGCACCCGCGGCTACGCCCGCGAGGGCCAAAAAGCGGCGGGACCGAGTTGGCTGCTGATCAAACACAAAGACGAGTGGTCCGGAGACCTGGACATCGCGGAATTTGCGCCTCTGAGCGTCAAGTCTGGCGAGGACTTCCCTGCCATCATGGCCGCACAGGATCCCGAGTTGTGGCTGACCAACCGGCGCGCCGCCGGGGGCGCCACCGGTGCTATGCTTCAGAGGATTATCGAACAGGCGGCGGAGTTGAAACTCGCCGAACTGCAGAAGAAGAAAACACCGCCACCCGGGCGCCGTGCCCGCACAACCAAAGCCTGACCCGAGGAGAGGGTTTGTCATGAAGCACTCAATCACCGCCGCCATCGCCGTCGTCGTACTAGCCGGAGCCGCAACGCTGTCCGCCCAGGCTCCGCCTGCTACGGCGAAACCTGCGCCACAGGCGGCAGCGCCTCAGACCGCCGCGCCCACCGCCAAAGCACCGGCATCACCGGCCGGCAAGTGGGTGGTGAACCTTGAGAGCCCGCAGGGCGCGATGGCGCTGAACCTTGAAGTGAAGCTGGACGCCGCGAACAAGGTGACCGGCACCCTTGATGGCCCGTCGGGCCCCTCCCCCATCGCCGGTGAGTGGAAAGAGGGCGTGCTGGGCTTCACGATCAGCATCGATGCCGGCGGCACGGCAATGGAGATTTACTTCGAAGGCAAGCTGAACGCCGAAGGCAAGATGACCGGCACGATGGCCGCCGGCGACATGGGCAGCTTCCCCTTCACCGCCGACCGCGCGAAGGGACTGTAACCATGTCGCGTGTGCTGGCTGCGCTCCTTGTCATTGCCGGAGCGACGACCGCGGCCGCCCAACAGGCACCGGCGGCCACAACCCTCACGGGCAAGTGGCAGATGACGCTGGAAATGGAAGTGGGCACGTCGAGTCCGGTGCTGGTGTTCAAACAGGACGCCGATAAGCTGACGGGCACCTACACCGGACGCTACGGCGAATATCCACTGGTCGGCAAAGTCGACGGCAAGAAAGTGGAATTCGTCGTCACGATCAACGCCGAAGGCACCGAGACGCGGATGGCCTTCACCGGCGAATTGACGACCACGCCCACCGGCGATGTCCTTCGCGGCGGTGCCGAACTGGGTGGCATGGGCCAGGCCACCTGGCTGGCCAAGCGCGAGATCAAGAAGTAGACCGTATGGAACTCCCTGCTGCGGCCAGGCAGGCAATGGCCCGCCTGGCCGCAGACCTCACGCGGGTGTTCAGCGACCGCTTCGTCGCCCTGGTGGCGTACGGCCCCACACGCACCGCGGCCTTCGCCCGCTCGATACACGCCGACGACCTCGACGCGCTCACGCCGCTGGCCGACCGCTGGCAGCGCGAGGGTCTGGACACGCCTCTGCTCATCACGCCTCTTGAGTTCGAGCGATCGCTCGACGCGTTCCCGCTCGAATACCAGGCCCTGCTCGACCGGCACGAGGTGATTGCCGGCGAGTCGCCCTTCACCAACGCGCGCCCGTCAGAAGCCGACCTCCGGCGCGCCTGCGAAGTGCAGGCCAAAGCGTTCCTCATTCACCTGCGCCAGGGCTGGATTCAGGCCGCAGGACACGCACACGAGCAGGAACTGCTGCTGGCAGAGTCAGCCGCCCCACTGCGAGCGCTCCTCGCCAGCGTGGCGCAACTGCAGCACGCGAGTCATGCGACAGACGCAGACATCGCGGCGTTTGCCGGACAGGCCACGGGCGTGCCCGCGGACCTCGTCGCCGGCATCCTTGCGCTGGAACAACATCCAGAGGCGGCCGGGCGTCTCACATCGCGCCTGGGCGAGTACCTGGGAGTGGCTGAACGGCTCTGGGCTCATGTAGACGGCTGGCGCGCGTGACCCCTGCCTGTGCCGCCGTGCGCCGCCTGGCGCTTGTCGCCGCGTGTTTTTTCTTCATCTTTTCGCCCGCAGCCGCGCAGGCTCAAGGCCCGCTGCCGACGCTGACCGCGCCCGTCAACGATTTTGCCAACGTGATCGACGCTGGGTCCGCCGCCGAACTTGATCGCATCATTCGCGTGTTGCAGACGACGACCGGCGATGTGGTGGTGGTGGCCACGATCGACACCTTTGCGCCGTACGCGACGATTGAAGAGTACGCGACACGCCTCTTCGAGAAGGCCGGCATTGGCACCCGCAAAGCCGACAGCGGCGTGCTGATGCTGGTGGCCGTGCAAGACCGCCGCGTCCGTATCGAAGTGGGCTACGGCATCGAGGAGTTCATCACCGACGGTTTTGCGGGCGACACGATTCGCACCCAGATGCTGCCGGCATTTCGTGAAGGCGGCTACGGGCCTGGGCTCGTCGCCGGTGCCACCCGCGTGATCACGCGAATCGCCCAGGGTCGTGGTGTGACGTTGCCCAATGTCGTGGCGGCAGCCCGCCCGCGGTCGGAGCCAAATGGTGGCATCCCGATTGGCGTGGTGATCCTTTTTCTCGTCCTGTTTTCGCTGATGGGCCGCTTCGGCGGGTTCGGTGGATTGGGTGGCATCGCCGCCCTGCTGCTGCAGAATCGACGGGGCCGGCGCAGCACCTGGAGTGGATGGCACGGCGGGTCCGGCGGATTCGGCGGCGGGTTCGGGGGCGGCGGCGGTGGCGGCTTTGGCGGATTCGGCGGGGGACGATCCGGAGGCGGCGGCGCGTCCGGCGGATGGTAGCGTATGAGCAGGAGTTTCGACAATGCGGACAATTACTGAGTTCAAGCGGCTGGTCATGACGATGTTGGTTGTTGGCGCCATTGGCGCCTCGGCCTCGGGCTGTTCATACAACCGCTTCACCACGCAGGAAGAAGCGATCAAGGGCCAGTGGGCGCAGGTGGAGAATCAGCTGCAGCGCCGCAGTGACTTGATTCCCAACCTGGTCGAAACCACCAAAGGTTACGCGCAGCAGGAAAAGGACATCTTCATCGCGGTGGCCGACGCACGCGCGAAAATGGCCGGCGCGACTACGCCGGCACAGAAGATTGAAGCAGCCAACCAGGAAAGCAGCGCGCTCGCACGCCTGTTGGTGGTGGTGGAGAACTACCCGCAGTTGAAGTCGGATGCGATCTTTGCGCGGCTGATGGATGATTTGGCCGGCACCGAAAATCGGCTGGCTACCGAGCGTGGGCGCTACAACGATCGCGTGCGCGAGTACAACACGGACCGGCGGAAGTTCCCCGGCAACATCACGGCCAAAATGTTCAGCTTCGTGGAATACCCGTACTTTGAGGTGGCCGCCGACGCGAAGGCGGTGCCGAAGGTCAACTTCGGGAAATGATCCGCGACGTCCTTCTGGCCGAATTTGATCACGAAATGGCGGTGACCCGCCGGCTCCTCGATCGATGCCCGGCACAGTTCGACTGGACGCCCCATCCGAAGTCGTTCACACTCGGCTCGCTGGCCACCCACCTCACGCGCCTGCCGCGGTGGGGCGAGTGGATTCTGTCCCGCGACACCTACGACCTCGTGCTCGACCACGCCGCTTCCCCACCGCCCTTCGCTACGCTGCCTGAGGTGCTCGACGCGTTCGACCACAACGTGCGGGTCGTCCGAGCGGCGCTGATTGCCACAAGCGACGCGGAACTGGGAGCGCCGTGGTCACTGCGCCGGAACGGCACCACACTGCTGACGCTGCCCCGCATGTCGGCATTCAAGACGTTTGTGGTGAATCACACCATTCACCACCGCGGGCAGTTGACCGTGTACCTCCGTCTGCTGGACATCCCACTGCCGGCCATCTACGGCCCGTCGGCCGACGAGCCCATGTGAATACGGCCACAAAGCTCGCTGGCGTGCTGGTGTTCGTCGTCCTCGCCACCGCCAACAGTGGCGGATACCGCTATGGGGTGTCGGACCAGGCCTTCTATTTGCCCGCAGTCAACCATCACCTGACGCCGGAGCTGTTTCCGCGCGACGCGCCGCTGCTTGATGCCCAGGCGAGGCTGATTACATCCGATGAATTGATGGCGGCAGCCGTGAAGACAACCGGCCTGTCACTCCCCATGGTCGCGGCCATTCTGTACGTGCTGACGCTGGTCCTGTTGATCGCGTCGGCGGCAGGGTTCACCCGCGGCCTTGGATACTCATGGTGGGCGGTCACACTGTTTGGGATTCTGCTGACGTTCCGTCACCGCATCGCCAAGACCGGCGCCAATTCGCTTGAAGGCTATATGCACCCGCGCGAGATGGCATTTGCGATCGGCATCGCATCACTCGCCTGCCTCGTTCGCGGCCGCCATGCGCTTGCCCTGGGTCTGGTCGCTGCATCCGCCGTGCTGCACCCCACCACGGCCGCGTTTTTCGGCTTGGTGGTCGGCGTCGCGGCGCTTGATCGGTACGTAGCTCGGCCTGGGTCGTACGTAGCTCGGCCTCGTCCGAACGTTGCTCGGCCTGCTCCTCAAGGCCGAGAGACTACCCGCGCGCTTGGCCTCATCGCCGCGGCGGCCGTCCTCCTCGCCGCCGTCGCCCTCTGGGCACTCGTGTACGGCCCCCTCTCGGGCCGCCTGGGGACCATGGATGCCGAGTGGTTGCAGGTGTTCGCCGAGAAGGACTATCTCTTCCCCGCCCAGTGGCCGATCGACGCGTGGCTGATCAACCTGGCCTACCCGGTGATCATCTTCGCGATGTGGCGCGCGCGGGTTCGCCGTGATCTGGCGGGGCCAAATGAGCGCGGCCTCGTCATCGGGCTGATGGCGTCGGTCGTCTTTTTCCTCGTGTCTGTGCCGTTCACCATGGCTGAGGTTGCGCTCGCTGTGCAGTTGCAGATCACGCGTGTGTTCTGGATTCTCGACTTCGTGGCCATCGCCTCGATCGCGTGGTGGCTGACGCAGTCGCGCCGCGTAGCGATGGTGGCGATTGGCGTGTGTCTGGTCGGCTCGGCCGCGCGCGGATACTACCTGCTCGAGGTTGATCAGCCGGACCGGCAACTCGTGCGCCTCAACCTGCCGGATACGCCCTGGATGGACGCAATGCGCTGGCTCGAGACACAACCCTCACACTGGCATGTGCTTGCCGACCCAGGCCATGCGTGGAAGTACGGCATCAGCGTCCGGGTCGGCGCCAACAGGGACACGCTCATCGAATCGGTAAAGGACAGTGCGATCGCGATTTACGATCGCACCATCGCCATGCGTGTGGCCGACCGCGTGTTTTTCACTAACGATTACGATCAGATGTCCACGGCCAGGGTGCGTATGCTCGACGAGAAATACGACCTTGACGTGGCTGTGGTGACGGCCGGCAGCGCGCTCGATCTGCCGCTGCTCTATCGCAATGCGGAATTCGCCATCTACGATGTTCGCTGAGTCGTCGTTTGTCCCCGCGCGCGGGTTGTCGGCGGGCCACGTCATCACGATTTACGCGTGGGCGCGAGGCCGCACCTATCCTGGCCTGCCCACACCCGAGACGCGCCTGATTCGTGTGGATGCCGAGAGCCAGGTGCGCGCGGACTGTTACTGGCAGCACGAACGGACCACGCGGCCGACACTTCTGTGTCTCCATGGCCTGGAGGGGTCCTCCGAGAAGCACTACATGCGCGGGTTGGCCCACAAGGCGCTGCGCCGCGGCTGGAACGTGGTACTCCTCAATCAGCGCAATTGCGGCGGCACCGAACACCTGACGCCCGGGCTGTATCACTCGGGGCTCACGGCGGACCCGATCGCGGTCATCCGGGCGCTTGCCTCGGCCGAAGGGCTCAGTCGGTTTTCGGTGGCGGGATATTCGCTGGGCGGCAACATCGCGATCAAGCTGGCGGGCGAACTGCCGGACCATCCCGATCTGCCCGTCGTGTCGGTGGCTGCGGTCTGCCCCACCATCGACCTCGCGCTCTGTTCCGAGGCGCTGCAGTGGCGACAGAACCTGTTGTATCAGTTGAACTTTCTCAAGGGGCTCAAAGCGCGTATGCGCCGCAAAGCTGCGGCCTTCCCTGGTCGCTATGACCTCGCGCCACTCGACCGCATCCGCACCATCCGCGAGTTTGACGACACCTACACGGCGCCGGCGCATGGCTTCGGCACAGCGGCGCGGTACTACGAACTCGCCAGCGCCCTTCGTGTGGTCAACCGCATCGCGATCCCGGCGCTCATCATCGCGGCACACAACGATCCGTTCGTGCCCATCTCTCAGTACCAGGTGGCCGACATCCGCAACAACCCCAACGTCCTCGTCAGCCTGCAGCGCCACGGCGGCCACTGCGGCTTCGTCGGCCGCCCAACCGCCGACAGCGACGGCTACTGGGCCGAACAGACCGCCGTGGACTTCGTCACCAGATAAGAAAAAGACGTCGGGTGTCTTTTTGCGCGTGAACAGACAAAAAGACACCCGACGTCTTTTTCATCGCACGCGCTTGCCGTTCTTGATGACCAGATCCACGTCCTGCAGCAGGTTGATGTACTTCAGCACGTCGCCGCGGACGGCGATGATGTCCGCGTACTTGCCGGGCGTGATGGTGCCGACGTCGCGGTCTTTTTTCATCATCAGCGACGGCCAGTAGGTGGCGCTGCGAATGGCTTCCATCGCCGGGATGCCCATTTCGCGCACCCACACATCGAGTTCGTTCCAGGTGGACTGGCTGTGGAAGTTCATCGGGATGCCGCTGTCGGTGCCGATGAGCAGCGTGGCGCCGGCTTCGCGTAGCTGCGTGACCTTGCGCTTCAGCGTCGGCTTGCGCGCCGGCGTGAGCTGGAAGTAGCTCAGCTCTCCCGGCTTGCGCAGTGACTGGCGGATGTCGGCCACGATGTCGGCGCCAAGGCCAAGCGTCCACGACGGGTCGTCGAGCATCTCGGGGTTGTCGCGCTGATATTCATAGTTGAACAACCCCTGCACGGTGGGTGTCCAGAAAAACGGCCCCATGCTCATCTTGGCCGACCGCTCGCGAATCATCGCGATGATGTCCTCAGGATACTCGGGCGCCGTCGCCAGGCCGGTGTGTTCGAAGTTGTCCACACCGATCTTCATCCCAAGGCGAATCTCCTGCGGCCTGTGGGAGTGGCCGATGACAGGCAGGCCATTCGCATGGGCCTCATCGATCACAGCCTTGACCTCGACCTCGGCCATCTGGTCCTGGTCGATCAGCTTGATCACATCCACGCCCGCCTTCGCCAACTGCCGCACCTTCGCACGGGCATCGTCTACCCCGTTGACGCCCCAGCGAAAGTCTTCGGTGCCCGGGTATGGCTCATGTTGGATGAACGGACCCGAGACGAACAGGCGCGGGCCGGGCATTTCGCCCCGGTTGATCGCGTTGCGCACATTGATGCTCGGACCGAGCGGACCACCGAGGTCACGCGCTGACGTCACGCCGGCCAGCAATAGCTGGTGGGCAGACGACGGCATGATTTCTTTTTCGAAGCGAGCGGGATAGGTCTTGTCCCAGTGTGTGTAGTCGGAGTGCCCGTTGATCATGAGATGCACGTGCATGTCCCACAGGCCGGGCAGCACAGACATCCCTTCGGTGGAAATCACTTCGGCGCCCGCCGGAACCGCGAGCGTGCCCACCATGCCGACGGCCGTGATGCGCTCGCCGGACATCAGCACCACGCTGTTGTGAATCGGCACGCCGCCGAAGCCGTCGATGAGCGTGCCGCCGACCAGCGCCGTCACCCGCCCGGCTGCCTGGCGCGGCATCACGTCACCAGGACCGAACGCGTCCACGCCTCGGCCCGATGCCCCTGCCAGCACAAGCCCCACAGCTGCCACCCCCATCACGAGTGTTTTCATGGTGGGCATGGTAGCAAAGACTCAGCCGCGCGCGATGGCGCCCAGGGCGGTGACCAGCGCGTCCAGGTCGGCCGTGGTGGTGAAGAGTTGCGGTGTCACACGCACGCCCTTGACCGGGCCGGTGTCGATGGCCACCGTGAAGATGCGATGGTTATCGAACAGCGTCGTGGCCAGTTGCTGCGGCGTCAGGCCGGTGACGCCGACGTTGGCGATCGCGCACGCGCGGTTCCCCGTGGGTGTGTTGAGGTAGACCTTCGGCATGCCGCGCACCTTGTCGGTCCAGTACTGCTGCAGGTATCTGAGTCGCGCTTCCTTGCGGGCCGGTCCCACCATCTTGTGGAACCGGATGGCGTCGCTGATGGCGAGCACGGTCCAGATGGGCTTGGTGCCGCTCCGCTCGAGTTTGCGGATGTCGTCCGCAGGTCGAGAGGTGTCGCCAAACAGCGGCCAGACGTCTTTGATCTTGTCCTTCCTGACGTGCAACAGGCCGGCGCCCAGCGGCGTGCACAACCACTTGTGCAGGCTCACGCCGAGGAAGTCGCCGTCCAGATCGGGAATTTTGTAGTTCACCTGCGCGAAGGAGTGCGCGGCATCAACAATCACCGGGACGCCGCGCGCGTGGGCCATCGCCGCAATCTTCTTCACCGGCATGATGTGGCCGGTGATGTTGATCATGTGCGAGACCAGGATGACCTTGGTGCGTGGCGTGATGGCGCGCGCATACACATCGACAAGCTCCTCGTCGCTCTTCGGGTGCAGCGGCACATCCACCTCGATGCACTTCAGCCCGTGTCGCTGCCTTTCCTGCCGGAACTGTTCGAGCATCGAGCCGTAGTCCTGGTCGCACATCACGGCCTCATCGCCGGGGGCGTAGGTGAGGCCGTGGATGACCGTGCCGAGCGACTCGGTGGTGTTGCGTGTGATGACCAACTCGTCTTCGGGCACGCCGGCCAGATCGGCCAGCTCTCTTTTTACGCTGGCCACTTCGCCCAACATACGTCGACGCATGAACCAGGACAGGTTGTTGTTGATGTCCTGGGTGTACCTCGTGAAGGCCTCGAATGTCGGGGTCGGCTGCGGGCTGGAGTAGCCGTTTTCCAGATGCACGTACGCGGTGGGCACAGGAAAGACACGACGAATCTGATCCCAGAACGCCTCTTCAGTGGCCGCACCCTGCGGACTCAGCCCGACAAACGGCTCGAGTCGGCCCTCCATGGCGTCGAGCGTACGTGGACCGAGCAGCGGCACAGCGGCGGCCGCTGCAGCCATTCCCAGGAACCGGCGTCGGGTGGTGGTCATCGCCGCTGATTATCCATTAAGATCGCCCATTCCCCTGGGAGATCCAATGCGATACCGACGCCCACTTCTTGCCCTGATCACACTCATCGCCGCGGCCACGCCGATGTCGGCGCAGAACCCGCCGCCGGCCGCCGCCCCATCGCAGGAAGCTGGGGCCCAGCCACCGGCCGGTGCGGCAGGGAGACGGGCCCCACGGCCCTACGACCAGGTCATTACCGCTCGCGCGCGCACCGAACGAGGCGCGTTCGCCGTGCACAAGGTGGACGACCGGTACTTCTTCGAGGTGCCCGAGGCGATGCTCGGTCGCGACTGGCTGCTGGTCAGCCGCATCTCCGGGGTGCCGGCCGGCAGCGGCGGCTTCCAGAGCGCCGGTAGTTCCGTGGCTGAGCGCATGGTCCGCTGGGAACGCCTCAACAACAATGTGCTGCTCAAGAGCATCAGCGTGGATGCCGTGGCCGACGAGTCGCTGCCGATTGCGCGTTCGGTGAGCCAGAACAACTTCGCGCCGATTCTGGCGTCGTTCCCCATCGCCGCTTTTGGTGCCGACAACGGCAGCTTCGTGATCGACGTCACCGACTTCTTCAGCGGAGATACGCCTGCGCTCTCAGGACTGTCAGCGGCGCAGCGGCGCACGTATGGCGTTCGCCGGTTTGATGCGGCGCGCAGCTACCTCAGCGACATCCGCTCGTTCCCGATCAACGTCGAGGTGCGCCATGTGCAGACCTTCGACGCGTCAGACCCGCCAGGCGACCGCACCGGCGGCGCGGTGAGCCTCGAGATGCGCCAGTCGCTGGTGCTGCTGCCGAAGGAACCCATGCGGCCGAGGAACTTCGACCCGCGTGTCGGCTACTTCACGGTGGAACGCGTGAACTACGGCCTTGACGTGCAGAAGGCCGAAACCGAGACGTTCCTCGCCCGCTGGCGCCTGGAGCCCAAGGACCCAGCCGCGTATGCCCGCGGCGAGTTGGTGGAGCCCATCAAGCCGATCACGTACTACATCGATCCCGCCACACCGACGCGGTGGAAGCGTTACGTGAAGGAAGGCGTCGAGCAGTGGCAGTCGGTGTTCGAGAAAGCGGGATTCAGGAACGCCATCATTGCGAAGGAAGCGCCGACCAAGGCTGAGGACCCTGACTGGGATCCGGATGACGCGCGCGTGTCGATGGTGCGATGGGCGGCGAGCCTGGTGCGCAACGCCGTGGGACCGCACACGTCCGATCCGCGGACCGGCGAAATCATCAACAGCGAGATCACGTGGTACCACAACCACATGCGCAGCTATCGCAACCGGCTGATGCTGGAGACCGGCGCGGCCAACCCGGCGGCGCGTTCGCTCAACATGCCAGACGAGCTCATGGGCGAGACGATGCGCCAGGTCATCACGCACGAAATCGGCCACGCGCTTGGCCTGCAGCACAACATGGTGGCCAGCAGTTCGTTTGCGGTGGAATCGTTGCGCGATCCGAAGTTCACGGCCAAGTACGGCGTCAGTGCCACCATCATGGACTACGCGCGCCAGAACTACATCGCGCAGCCGGGTGATGGGCTTCAGCCGAAAGACTTCATCCGCAGGCTTGGCCCCTTCGATGACTTCGCCATCAACTGGGGCTATCGCGTCCTGCCAGGCAAAACGGCAGACGATGAGAAGGCGACGCTGAATTCATGGATTGTGAATCAGACGGGGCCGTTCCCCTATCGCTTTGTGCCCGGGCAGTTCGGCGCGCTCGACCCGCGTTCGCAGACCGAGGACATGGGCGACGACCCGATCAAGGCGTCCACCTACGCCATCGCCAACTACAAGAAGATGATTCCGAATCTCATCGCCTGGACGACAAAGCCGGGCGACGACTACTCGGAGCTGACCGAGCTCTACACCGAAGGGCTTGGCCAGTGGGGTACGTACATGGGCCACGTGGCCGGGCTCATCGCCGGGGTGAACGTCGATCTCAAGACCGCCGATCAAGCCGGGGCGGTGTTCAAGGTGGTACCGAAGGCGAAGCAGAAACAGGCGCTCGCGTTCCTCAACGAACACGTGTTTGTGACGCCCGACTGGTTGCAGCCTCCGGCCATCGCCGCGTTGATTGGTCCAAGTGCGTTACCGGGGCGTCAGGCCAACGTGCTCAACAGCCTGCTCAGCAACGCACGGCTCGGACGCCTGGCGGAGATTGAGAAGTTCGATGCCATAAATGCCTATCCGGTGGCCGAGTTCATGGCCGACGTGAAGGGCAACATCTGGAACAGCCCGCAGGCCACCGCGCCCGACGCCAACCGCCGGTCACTGCAGCGCGCCCACGTGGCTCGCCTCGGCGCCATCGTGAATCCGCCGGCCACACCCGCACCTGCCGCCGGCGCGGCGCCCGCCGCCGCACCTGCGCCGCCTGCGCCGTTCATGGCGCCGGTCGTGCTCGCGCAGAGCGACCTGCCGGCGCTCGCCCGCGCCCAACTGCGAGCCATTCAAGCGCAGGCGCGCAGTGCGGCGGCGACCATCGTGAATCCCGTCATCAAGGCGCACTGGGCGGACATCGTGGACCGCGTGGCGGACATCCTCGAGACGCGCAGATAAAGTCCGCGGGGCGTCTACTTGCGCCCCGCCGCGATGACATCGGGGTGCGCAAGCAGATACGCGCGGCGTTCTTCGATGAAGTCCTTGATCACGGTTTCAGTGAACTCGGCCGTCGGGTAGAGCTTGCGGGTGTCGGCTTCGACGTCGGCGCGAATGAGTGCGCGATAGGCCGCCACCTTGGGGCCGATCTTCGCCCAGTCCAGCGCGTTGGTCGCGATGTGGTGAATGTACTGCAGGTACTTCGTCCGATACTCAGGCACCGCCAGCAATTTGTTCCGCAACGCCTTGTTCACATCGTCCATGTAACCGACAGGGTCGGCTTTGGCTTCGCGCGGGCCGCCGCCGCGGCCACCAGCTGCCGCCGGGCCGCTTGACGCGGTGGTGAACGCCTCGTTGGTGTCGTGATGCAGGATGTGGAGCACGCCCTTCGTGTCCACATAGAGGTTGAAATCGCTGCCATGCAGCCAGTAACCGTCGCCGCTCATCACCACCATGTCGAGCGCGAGGTAACGCAGCGCGCCGTCCACATTGAAGATCGGCTCGATGGCCGCCTTCAGGCCTTCAGTCGGCGTCTGTGCCAGCACACGCGTCACGTTCATCAACACCTTCCATGACGCGTCGCGGTCGGCACTCTGAATCTCATACCACTTGCGGTATTCGTCGATGCTGTCGCCCAGATACGAGAAGCTGCCGAAGCGCGACCGGTTCGACGACTTGAATCGAATGCCGTCCTGGGTACCAAACGCGTCCCTCAAGAAATCCCTGTTGAACCGTTGTTGGTTGACGTACACCCCCCACGACTCGCCGTTGATGACCACACGCATGTAGTTGGCCTTGAGCGCCGGCAGATACTGCCTGACCATGTCGAGGTAGACCATCGATCGCAGAAACGTGGGATCGGAGTGAGCGTTGAGAAAGGTCAGATCCGAATAGCCCTCAAGCCGCTGGTCGGCGTTCACGTGATCCACGGACACACTCAGCGAGCGCTTGCGGCCTCGAGCCACGCTGAAGAAGGAACTGTTTCCACGGAACTGGAGGCCGACATTCGGGTAGCTCTTTCCGTCCACGCGCATGGTGGCCGGCACTTCGATGTCCGTGTGGTAAAACGCCTCCATGTCCTCTTCCCACCCGGCGTCCGGGAAATCCAGGAACACCGTGCGCAGGGTGGCCGGGTCATAGAGCGGCTTGCCCGGGTGATTCTGCACATCGGCTGGAGTCATGCGCGGGCCAGGTTCAACGAGTGTGGCTACCGACGCCCCACGACCGCCTCGCCCGGCCCGAAGCTCGGCAATCCGCACGCGGGCAGCCGTCCGTTCGGTCAGGTTCAGCCAGCCGTTTTTGTCCTGGTCAAACTGCTTGAGCAACTCGAGATCAGGCGTGCGCCCCTGCGGCGGTGACGGTGCGCCACCCTGCCTCCCCTGCGCCGGGGGCGGTGGTGCGCCTTGCGGCGGCCCGACCTGCGCGAATATGAACGACCACGAGGCGACACACAGAGCGACAACGCTGGCCACACGTTTCATCCAAGAGACTCCAGACTCGAGGTAGCGGGATTATAGGCCTACACTAGGGCGTGTTTCAGCCGACTCTCTTCGCTCGGGGGCCCCGGGCTTCAGCCCGGGACGCGTGGCGGCTGCCAGTCGCCCTTCTGGTGGCCGTCACCTCGGTGGGTTGCGCGACCTTCTCGATCAAGACGGACAGTTGCCCGGCTTACCCCGGGCCGACGCCGATGGCGCCGGCCTCCGCGGCAGCCGCATCAACTGCGAGCCCCGGCACGGCCCAGGTGAAGGTGCAGTATCTGGGCGTCGGCGGCTTCCTCGTGCAGCGGGGCGACGACGTGGTGTTGTTTGGACCGGTGTATTCGAATCCGAGCCTGCTGGAGGCGATGGGCGACCACCAGATTCGCACCAATCGCGCGCTGGTCGATCGCCTCCTGCCGCGCGAAGCCACCCAGGCCCAGGCCATCGTCATCGGCCACTCGCACTACGACCATCTGCTCGACACGCCGTATATCGCGAACGCGCATGCAAAGAACGCGACGGTGTATGGGAGCCGGACGACCGCGTCGCTCATCGCGTCCAGCCTTCCCGCGGCGCGGCTTGTAGACGTGGGCCCGGCGGCTGTCATGGGGCAGTCCGTCGCGATCAACGCGCGGATGCGCCTGTGGCCGATTCGCTCCGAACACGCCGACCAGTTCCGTGTGAAGGTGCCGCTGACGGGCGTCAACATTCCGTTCCACGTGTGGCGGGGCGAGGTGGCCGAGCCACTGTCGGCGCTTCCGTCCAACGCCAGTGAATGGGCCGAAGGCGAAGTGTTTTCATACCTGCTCGACTTTCTGGATGACCAGGGCCGGGTGGAGTTTCGCGTGTACTACCAGGACTCGGGCACCGACGCGCCGGTAGGTTTCCCCTGGGGCGGGAAGGAACCGCCTGATGGCAAGCGTGTGGATGTGTCGCTGATTTGCCTGGGCGGCGACTTCGAGCACCTCCACGACCATCCCGAGGGCATCATCAAGGCGACGCGGCCTCGCTTCCTGCTGCTGGGCCATTGGGAAAACTTCTTTGTGCCGCAGGACGACATCTGCCGCACGAGCAAAGTCGCGGCCATCCCGCTGCAGGACACGCACTATTTCATCCGCCGCGCGAAGGCGGCCATGAAAAGCGCGAAGCTGGACGGCAAACCCATCGTCCCCTGCCCCACGGCCTCGGTATTCAACTTCCCGATTGATCCCGCCGGCGACGCCGCCGTCCACAAAGCGCTGAAGAAACCTGGCGCCACGTACGAGTGCGGCCGATAGCCCTACAATATGCCCGACATGCACAAGATCTCATTGGCGCTTTCCGCGGCAGCACTGAGTTCCCTGGCCATCGTCCTCGCCGCAGCGCCCAGCGCGCCAGTCGCTGATCGCACGTGCGCCACAAGCACCACGCTCGAGGCGCTGGCCACATGCATTCGCACCCAGATGCCGCAGTCGGGCTCCAACGGCTTCGTCGAGCCGAGTCTGGCCGAACAGGCGGACTGGCGATGGACCGTCAACCAGATGTTGGGCGGCGCCTGCAACTTCGCTCTGCCGAGCACCATGAACGGCATCGCGCAGGTCAGGACGTTCACCGATACCGGCAACGGGCGCGACTACTGCCTGCTGATGGAAGTGGCCGACGCGAACAACAACGGCTACGTAGACCGCGGGTGGGGCACGTTCATCACCTACGATGGCGCCACCAGAGAGATCAGCCACCAGGCACCCCATCCGATCTCCGACAGTACGACCGAAAGTCAGGCGATGGGCGTGTTCAAGGGCACGGATTCGCGCAGCTACCTGATGGCCGGCGCGCATCGGCTGGCGAATGCGGCGGCAAGCACCTGCCAGGCCTCGTACGGACAGGCCGACGCGGCGCACAACACGGCCAACATGTTCCACGCGACGAACCTTGAGCTCATGGCGTGGTACGGTGCCAACGACTGGCACGCCATCCAGTGGCACGGGATGGCGGCCGATACCTGCGCCAACACGGATGTGTATCTGTCGCATGGCAGGAACGTGACGCCCACAGCGGGCGACCCCGTTTCGGTGCTGCGGTCAAACGCGTTGTCGGACCACCCGTCATGGGACCTTGATGTGACCGGCGCGGGCGTCTGCAGCCTGAACGGCACCGACAACACGCAGGGCCGCGTGATCAATGGAGTGCCCGCGGCCAATGCCTGCGGCACCTCGGCCACCGGCTACACGGGCCGGTTCCTCCATATCGAACAGGACCCAGGGTTCCGGAGCGCGGCCGACTGGATCGGCCCCGTCGCCGATACGTGGCCGGCGATCGCGCCTCCGACTGTGCCACCGGCGCCGAGTGGGTTAACCGCAACGGCTACCTCATCGAGCCAAATCACATTGGGCTGGGTGGACAATGCCGCGAACGAAGATGGCTTCACCATCGAACGCTCCACCGACAACAACACGTTCACGCCACTCGCCACGGTCGCAGCGTCCGCCACTGGCGGCGTCGACACAGCCCTGACCGCGGCCACCACGTATTACTACCGGTTGCGGGCGTTCAACGTCGCCGGTGTGTCGGACTACTCAAACATCGCCAGCGCCACCACCCAAGCTCCGCCACCTCCGCCTCCGCCGACACCGCCCGCCGCACCGACAAATCTCAAGGCGCAGACCGACCGGCGCACCATCAAGCTGACCTGGACGGCCTCATCCAGCCCGAACATCACTCACATCCGGGTGTATCGCTCCACGGTCAGCGGCGGGCCCTATGCGCTTATCGCAACGCTCCCGAAGACGACGAAGTTCACCAATACGGGGCTGACCATCGGCACCACTTACCACTACGTCGTTGCTGCCGTGAACAGCAGCGGAGCGGTGAGCGGCTACTCCAATCAAGCGTCAAAGACGGCGAGATAGGCAATGGGCCAATGAGGGGCCTTAGACCACAACCGACCGGGCAGCCAGCAGCGGATCGGTCAGGTCTGCGCGACCATCGACTTGCACGGCCCCGTGCGCCGCGTTGCCCTTCAGTGCGTTAAACAGCAATCGCCACGCCGCATCGTCTGTCATGCGCACGCGAGCGGTTGGCGCCACCGCTGCGCCTGCGAGGATCTGCCAACCGGCACGCCGCACCAACGTCCACTGACCTCCCGACGGGCCCGTGGCATCGATGGTGACGGTGTCTCCCTCCGCGGCGTCGATATTTCGATACGCATGCGGAAGACCTCGGACCGCGATTTCCAGAACGGCGTGCAGGAAACGAGGGTCTGGGTGCGAGGCCGCACCCACGGCCAGCCGAATCTGCTGCTGGTGATGCCACAGTTCGGTAAACTCCCGGCCGACGTCGAACCAGCCCTCGGACGTCTGCTCGCCGGCCCACGACACGCCGAACAACGCGGGGGCATCCATCGGGAGGGCTTCGAAGAAAGCGGCCAACTCGATGGTCGCCTTTTCGGCGAGGTCGGTCAGCAGTCGAGGGCTCAGCCGACGGCTCGCATCCACCCAGTCGGCGTTGATGCCATTGATGAACTCCACGAACTCGCG
>Ga0138256_10002592_pt1 | contig 19333 bp, 22 predicted proteins | sample KNB2016incub_MG_FD_105486 | JGI IMG/M metagenome (GOLD analysis project Ga0138256, IMG submission 105486) | Active sludge microbial communities from wastewater in Klosterneuburg, Austria - KNB2014incub_MG | ecosystem: Engineered > WWTP > Activated sludge > Unclassified | place: Austria... | reverse complement strand
TCGCCATCCGCGTTGGCAAACAGCGCGTCATCGCTGCCCGCCTCCACCGAAGGCAGGGTGAGCGTCAGGTCATACTGATGCTGGTTTCCCACATTGGGCGTTTCGGTGAAGGGCATGTTGCCCTTCAGCGGATAGTCCTTGCCATTGCATTTGGCGGTGACTTCGATGAACCAGGACTCGGTCTGATAGGAATAGACGAAGTCGCCGTTCCACACGCAGCCCTTGTCGGAGGGAAGCCCCGCCGAAGGAATGGTGAAGTTGGAAAGCTGGATGGTATCCACCCGCTCGTCGATCAGCCCTGACTCGGTCGTCTTGATCCGCTTGAGGATCGTGTCGCGCAGCAGGCTGGCGCCGGTGCTGGGGTTCTCCGGCTTGAGCATCATCGAGCCCGCGAATTTCCCGTTGGAGGCCGCCACCTTGCCAAGCGCCAGGTAGTTTACCGACATGGACGTGCCGTCAGTGAAGCCATCGGACTTCACCACCCAGCCGCCGGCATATTGCGTGCGCTGCAGCTTCTGGCCATTGCTGGGATTGACCAGCGCCCCATTGCCCGTGACGGCGCAGGATTCATTCTGCCCGGTGATGAGCCCGGCGGTTGCCCCCTGGCAGGTGATCTTCAGCGTCGTGTCCACCTGCCTGTCAGCAAGCCCCACGGTGAAACTGTCTTTCTTCGTGGCATCACGCAGCGACGGCATCGAGGCCTTCATGGTGAAATTCACCGCTTCAGCCGCCATGGCGGAAACCGAGGTGAACACCAGGAATGCGGCTGTGGCAAAGAGGGATTTGGTCAGGGACATCATCAATCCTTTTCTAAAATGACACTGCTGAACACCGGACACGGCTCGCGCCGATGCGCCCACTCATGACCGGCATGTTGTCCGATTTGGGGTTTTTGCGCAATGGGCAGGGCGTTACCGGATAACCATAACAGAGCATTAACAAACCGTCCCTGATTCCACGCCTGCCATGCATGGCAGCCAGACTCGCGAGCCTCCTTGTCAACCATGGAAGCAAGCTATTTCCGGCGCCGAAAACCCATGCTCAGATAAATCAGAATGCGGCGTAGACCATGAAAATTTTACGTATCGCCCTGCTTGCGGCGGCGGCACTGCTGGCGGCAACCCCGGCCCTCGCCGATCTCAGGATCGGCGTGGCGGCGGAACCCTATTCGCCCTTCACGGCGAAAGACGCCGGCGGCAAATGGGTGGGCTGGGAAATCGATCTCGTGGATGCGCTCTGCGCCGGGATGAAGGAAAAATGCGAAATCGTTGAAGCCGCCTGGGATGGCATCATAACCGCCCTCACCGCAAACAAGATCGACGTGATCATCGCCTCCATGTCGAAAAGCCCCAAGCGCCGCGAAGTGATCGACTTCTCCGACACCTATTACACGTCGGCCGCCGTCATGACGGGCGCGAAAAATGGCGACATGGATTTCTCACCGGAGCATCTGGCGGGCAAGACCATCGGCGTGCAGGTCGCCAGCATCCACGCCGCCTACCCGGAAAAATATTACTTCAAGTCGGCAACCATCAAGACCTACCAAACCCAGGATGAAGTGAACCAGGATCTGGCCGCGGGCCGCATTGATTATGTGTTGGCCAACGGCACGACGCTTGATGCCTTCCTGAAATCGACTCAGGGCGGAAAGCTTGACAAGATATCAGCCACGAACGGACTGACCGGCCTGATCATCACGCCGAAGGAATAGGTCAGGCAAATACCTGGCCGTAAACCCACACGACGATCGCGGCCGTCGCGCCGGAAAGCGCCGTGCCCCAGGCAAGGTCGATCATCGCGATGCGCCAGTTGAAGCCTTCGACGACGGAAAGATTGGTGAGGTCGTAGGTACCATAGGCAACCAGCCCGAGGGCCGCACCCAGCATCAGGGCGTGCATCACCGAGCCACCCTTGATGCCCGGCGAAACGGCAAAGAACACAAGCCCTGCCGCATAGAGGAGATAGAAAACGACGGCCGCAAGCAGGTTGGGATCCTTTTTCAGAAGGCTGCCCATCTCGGCCACATAGGTTGGCCGCGCCAGCCACATGAGCCAGACCAGATCAATGGCGACGAACGTGACCAGCGTGGCCCCATAGGCGAAGATGTGTTTTGTCATGGTGCGCTCCCAGGCAGATCATTGGCGGATTTTGAGATGGAGATGGCAGGTTCAAGCGGCGGCGGACGTTTGACAAGCCGCATGCCCTTGATCCAGAGCCTGATGGCTTCCCAGTGAATGCCGCCGATGATTTTCAGCGGCATCAATGGCAGGCTGAAGAACGAACGCAGCAGGTTGGCATCGGTCAGGGGAAGCTGCTTTCCGGAGAACCAGGCCGTGAGGCGCGGCCCCTGCTCCGTCGCAAGCGTGATGGCGAGTTTCAGATTATCGCCGGGCGGCTGGAGTCTGAACTCATAATGGCCCTCCACCGGGTTGAACGGCGAAACGTAGAATTTCTTGTCACAGGATTGCGTGCCGCTTTCATCGCCCGGAATGACATAGCTATGGCGCTCGCCGAAAGTGTTGTTCACCTCATAGATCATCAGGCAAAGCCTGTCCGATGCATCAACGCCATAGTAGACCGTCAGGGGATTGAAGACATATCCCAGCACGCGCGGGTAGCAGAACATGAAGATGCGCTTGACCGTGTCACCCTTGCCGGCAGCCCTGACGAGTGACCAGACAAATTCATGGATCGGCGTTCCGTCTCCCGGGCCATGCTTGCGGTCATCAATGCTGAACAGATTGAAACGGTTGTAGCTGAAAAGCTTCAGGCGCCGCGCCAGGTCAGGCAGCTCATCGACATCGGCGAAGAAATTGTAAACGCGGTAGCGCAATTCGTGGCTGACCGGTGCAAGACGCCGGTGCACCACCTCGCCTACATAGAGGCATGTCTGCATCCCGCTCATTCGGCGGCCTCAAGATGCGCGGGCTCTGCCGGAGCTCGCGGCATGACATGAATGCGGCCGGACTGGTTCGGCACATGCCACGGCCGCAGCATGCCGCCCAGCTGTTCGGCAACCGCCAGACCCGATTGCAGCCCATCCTCGTGGAAGCCGGCGCCGAAATGCGCCCCGCAGAACCAGGTGCGCTGCCGCCCCTGAAGCGACCACAGGCGCTTCTGCATGAGCCCCGCTTCAGCGGTGAAGATGGGGTGCTCGTAAGCGAACTCGCGCTCGACCAGTGCTGCCTCCGGCTCACGCTGCGGATTGAGGCTGACGAAAATATCCGTGGACGTCGCCAGTGGCTGCAGGGCATTCATCCAGTAGGTGATGGAGGAGGACCGGCCCTGCGCGCCCCTCTCCGCCATGTAGTTCCAGCTTGACCACAGGCGCCGCCGCCGCGGCATAAGTTTGGCATCCCGGTGCAGCACCGCCCGGTTGCGCCCATAGCGAAAAGCTGACAGGCACTGGCGTTCTTCCGGTGATGGGTCCTTCAGCATGGCCAGCGCCTGGTCCGCATGGGTTGCCATGACGACATGGTCGAAGCGGTCCCTGAAACCCAGGCCGTCCTCCACCACGACGCCGGCAGCTGAACGCTCGACACGGCGCACCGGACAGCCCGTCAGGATCCGGAAGCGGCCATCGGCAACAAGCCTCTCCACATATTCGCGCGATCCCCCCGTGACCGTGCGCCATTGCGGCCGGTCATTGTACTGAAGCAACCCATGATTTCCGAGGAATCTGAGAAACGAAACGGCTGGGTAGTCCAGCATCTGGTTTGGCGAGGATGACCAGATGGCTCCGGCCATGGGCAGCAGATGCCTTTCCATGAAGGCCCGCGAGTATCCCTGGGCCTTCAGGAACTGGCCGAGGGTTACGCCTTCATCGAGAAATTTAGATTGTGCTTCAGCCGTCCGGAAAAACCGGATGATGTCCCACAGCATCCGCCAGTGCCCGGGCACGACGAGGTTGCCGGGGTTTCCCATCATCTGCAGAAGCGTGTCGCCCGAGTATTCGCAGTCCCCGCCATCAAGCGAAACGCCGAAACCCATCAGCGAAGGCGTGGTCGGCACATTGAGGTAGTCAAACAGCGCCATCAGGTTTGGATAAGTGGCGGTGTTGTAGACAATAAAGCCCGTATCCACGGCAATCGGCCCGTCGGGTGTCAAACAGTTAACCGTGTTGGAATGACCGCCAATGCGGTGCTCGGCTTCAATGAGCGTCACGTCATGGCGTTGCGACAGCAGCCAGGCGGCGGAAAGTCCCGCTATTCCAGAGCCGATGACGGCAATTCGGTGCGAATTCAAGCGATTCAGGCCTTCCCATAGGAGTTTACAGTGACCCTACGGATGCCGGCGGAAAGATGGATCAGGTATCGGCACATTTATTTGGGACCGGCGGCGGCAACATGATCTGAATTGATGGTCCCGCCGTAGGGTTCCGTGATAGACAGGGATGACTGCCGTGCTCGCCATGAGTTGGAATATGCTGCCAAAAGACAACCCGGCTGACCCCAAGACTGAAGATCTGGCGGCCCAGCGTCTGGTGCAGCGTGTGGCCAGGAACCTGGACCGTGAGGCCTTCGCCGAACTGTTCGACGCCTTTGCCCCGCGCGTGAAGACCTTCATCATCCGCAAAGGCGCCTCGCCCGACCTTGCCGAAGACCTGGTGCAGGAAACCATGATCAACGTCTGGACCAAGGCTGGCTACTATGATCCGGCCAAAGGCTCGGTCCTCACCTGGATTTTCACCATCGCGCGGAACCTCCGCATTGACCGGATCCGGCGCGAGTCGTCGCGGCCCGTGTCGGAATTGGGCGATTTCGATCCGCCATCCGAGGCGCCTGCCGGCGAGGAAATTCTTGCCCGCAAGGACGAGGCCCGCAGCGTGGCCCGCGCCCTGAGCAAAATTCCGCCCGAGCAAATGGAAATCCTCACCCTCTCATTCATCGAGGATCTGCCGCAGGCTGAGATCGCCCGGCGCCTCAACCTGCCGCTCGGCACCGTCAAATCGCGCATGCGCCTCGCCTATGGCCATCTGCGGAAAAACCTGGAGCAACCCGCGTGAACATTGAACATCATTTGGATGCGGCAACCCTGGTCGCCTACGCGGCGGGAACCCTCGACGAGGCGTTCAATGTCGTCGTGGCGAGCCACCTTGACTGGTGCCCCGCCTGCGCTGAAGAGGCGCGCCGTGCCGCCCTGCTGGGCGGGGAACTGATCGGCAAGCTTGCAGCAACACCGGTGTCGGATGAATGCCGCAGCAGGACACTGGGCATGCTCGATACCGCCACCCTGCACCGCTTTCCGAAAGCCCCTTCATCGGGGGGAGAACTGCCCGAGGCGCTTGAATATTTGCTGAAAGGGAAATCTCTCGCTGAGCTTTCCTGGAAACGCAAAGCCCCCGGTCTTGCCCTCTATGATCTGCCGTTGTCCGAAGCTTCCAGCGGCAAGCTTTTCCTCATGCGCATTGCCCCCGGCACGGCAATGCCCGAGCACGGCCATGGCGGCGAAGAAATCACCCTGATCCTGTCCGGCGCCTACAACGACAGGTTCGGGCGCTATGCGCGGGGCGACGTTGCCGATCTCGATGAGAGCATCGAACACCAGCCCATTGTCGAAAAAGATTCGGCCTGCATCTGCCTGGTGGCAACCGAAGCCCCGACCCGTTTCAAATCCTGGCCGGCCCGCCTGCTGCAGCCGCTGATCGGAATCTGATGCAGGCCTTGCCGTGGAAAGTCGTGTGGATCACCGGAGCATCCACCGGGATAGGGCGCGAAATTGCGTTGCAGCTTGCGGGCCAGGGCGTAACCGTGGCCGCCTCGGCCCGCAGCGCCGACAAGCTGGTTTCTCTGGGTCCGAACATCAGGCCCTATCCGCTCGACGTAACTGACCGCCAGGCAGTCCTTACCACGCTCGAAACAATCGAAGGGGATTTGGGGCCAGTGGATTTGGCTGTCATGGCGGCGGGCACCTACAGCCCGCTTGATGTGGAAAAATTCGGCGCGCCGCTCTTTGAGGCCGCCATGACAACGAACTACCTGGGCGTGGTGAACTGCCTGTCGGGCTTGCTGCCGCGCATGTTCGGGCGCCGCCGCGGGCATGTGGCCTGGATTGCCTCGGTTGCAGGCTTCGTCGGCCTGCCGAAGGCCGCCGCCTATGGCCCCTCCAAGGCAGCCCTCATCAATCTTGCGGAAAGCCTGAAAGTCGATCTCGAATTGCGGGGCGTGACAGTCAGCGTGGTCAATCCCGGCTTCGTGGAAACCCCGCTCACCGAGCAGAACGATTTCGCCATGCCCTTCCTGATGCAGGCGCCGGAAGCGGCGCGCCTGACGATCGAAGGGCTGAAACGCCGCCGCTTCGAAATTTCCTACCCCTGGCGCTTCGTGCTCATCATGAAGCTGGCGCGCCTGATGCCTTACGGGGTTTTCTTCCGCCTGATCAAACGCACCGTGCTGAAGGCTTAGCTTGCCGCCAGAAGCCAATCATCATGGCGCCAGGCGAACTCGCCCCGCTGCCCGATCACAAAGATCAGGCGGAATGCCACCACTTTCCGCCCAGCACCACGCCGCGGACATTGATTTTGCGTTCGCCCGTTACCTTCTCGCCCACCGTGTCGACGAACTCGAACCGGCCCTCGTCGAGGCTGAGTATGGCGGCATCCCCCACCGACCCCGGCCTTAGGCTGCCAAGCTCCGGCCGCGACAGCGCCAGCGCCGCATTCTGGGTCGAGGCCCGGATGACCTCGGAAAACGGCATCCCCAGGTGGAGGAACTTGGAGAGCGTCGTCACCTGGTCAAAGGCCGGGCCATTGATGCAAAGGGCATGGACATCCGACGAGATGGTGTCGGGATAGAACCCGTTTTCCAGCATGATGCGCGCCACCTTGAACGAAAACGACCCCATGCCGTGGCCGATATCAAAGAAGACCCCGCGCTGGCGTGCCGCAAGCACTTCCGGGCGCACCCTGCGGTCGGCTGTCGTGGGGGTATTGGGAAAAGGCCGGAAGCAATGGGTGAGCACATCGCCCTTGCGCATCCGCTCCACCACCTCAACGTAGGACGGCGGCGGATCATCGATATGAACCATCATCGGCATGCCCGCCGCTTCGGCCACCTGCAGGGCATATTCGAAAGGCACCATGCCATGGATTCCGGACGCCCAGCGCCCGAGCCGGACCTTGATGCCGACAATCAGGTCGCGGTTGGCCGTGGCCACTTCCACCGCCGTTTCCGGATCCATCAGCCGCAGCTCTTCGCTTTCGCCCACCATGATGCGGCTGGAAAAGCCGAAAATCCCCGCGTGTGAAATATGGAGATAGGCCAGGATCCTCACCGCTGAAGGCTCGATCACATGCTTGCGGAAGCCGGCAAAATTGCCGGGCCCGGCCGAGCCCGTATCGATGGCCGTGGTTACAGCGCTCTTGCGGCAGAAATCCTCCGCATCGATGCCAAGCGAGGTGCCGCCCCAATAGACATGGGTGTGCATGTCAATGAGGCCGGGAGTGACGATCAGGCCTGACACATCGCGCGCCTCGACGCCCGCCGGGACCGCAATGCTTTTCGCAAGGGCCGCCACCTTGCCCGCCTGGAAGGCCACATCCATTTTCGCGTCAAGGTTTTGCCCCGGATCGACGACATGCCCGCCCTTCAACACCAGATCATACGCCGCCATGCTGCCTCCGATTACCCATGGCGCAACTGGAGACGATTGCCCGGATGATGTCAATTCCGGCTTAGGATGTGGCTTTTTGCTGTGGCGCGGCGGCACGGACCCGCACGGATTTGCGTCGCTGCTTGAAACGCTCGACCGACAGGCGGACGATAAAATAGCAGGCGGCGGCGCAGGCCAGTCCAAGCAGGGTTCCGCCGATGAGCATCGGAAGGAACACGGGCTCGATCCGCTGAAAAAGCTTCTCGGCAAACTCCATCATCCCGGCGCTTACGGCACTTTCAGGAACCGCCGGCAGGTCAAGCAGCACCTCCCCCTTCGCTTCCCGCCCGAGGAGCGCGGCACCGACATTGTAAGTCGACAGCCAGATGAAGGGAAAGGTCAGCGGATTGCCCACGACTGTGCCGATGGCCGATGCCAGGATGCTGGAACGGAGCGCAAAGGCGATAAGCCCGGCCAGAATGAAATGGAGGCCGACAAAGGGCGTGAAAGAGGCAAAGGCGCCAGCCGCGAAACCAAGCGCAATCGCATGCGGGCTGGCCTTGAGGCGCGCCATCCGGTGCACGACATAGCGCCACGCCCGGCTCAGGCCCATCTTCGGCCAGATCAAGTTGCGTACCCTTAGCCAGAACCCTGGCGACTTGCGGCGCAAAAACATCCCGTCCACTTCGATCCGAAAAAGCTGCTAGTGCCCATGTAGGTATAAAACATAGGAATTAAATAAATAAACCGTGAAAATCGCAAGGCTGGCCCACCCCACGGTGCCAAATATCCGCGACCGCGGGCCGAATTGCAAGCCAATGATCGCAATGCCGGTCATGATCATCGCCGAGATCGCCGAGACTGCGTGGGCTGGCGACACATGCGCCAGAAGCGGCCCGGGCAGGTAAAGCCCATCCTCGATGGCCAATATCAACATATTGAAGAGATTGCTGCCGAGAAGCCCTGCAACCGCCATGTTCAGGGCCCCGTAGCGCACAGCCGCGATGGTCACGACGAGTTCGGGCAATGACGTGGCGCCGGCGATCAGGAGGGTGCCGACAAAGGTGCGGTTCCAGCCCATGATGTCCGCTATGGCGCTGCCGGCAAAAGGCAGGGCGACGCCTGCGACGGCGATTGCAGCGGCAGCGGCGGCGTAACGGCGGGCCGCCATCGCGAGGGTCACGTCCGGATGCCGGCGCGCCACGTCCTCGCTGAACTGCTCGCGATGGTCCCGCTCATAGACGAAAACGGTGCGCATCGCCCCGACATAGAGCAGCAGCATGATCGGCGTCGAAATCCCGATATGCCCCAGCCTTAACCCGCCCCCGTTCTGATCGACCATGATGGTCAGCGCAACAAATCCGATCAGCACGATTCCAAAACCGCCGGAAATGATGTGTCCCCGGTTGGCGCGGCTGTAAACCGGTTCGCCGCGCAGCATGAAATCGACCACGATCAGGATGGCAAGATTGAAGACGCAACTGCCAAGCGCGTCACCTGCGGCGATGTCTGGCAGGTCCCAGTAGGTCACTGCGCTGACTCCGGTCACCAGTTCCGGCAGCGATGTGACGGTGGCAATCAGGACCAGCCCTATCCAGCCGCCGGAGAGATTGGTCTTCTCTGCAATGATGTCGCCGTTGCGTGATACATAGGGGCCCGCAACGGCAATCACCGCGGCGATCGCAATGAACATGGCCCAGTAGGTCAGCGCCTCAGACATCTACAGTCATTCACATCGCTCGCTCATCTCCCAACAGTGGCGGCGCCGAAGCCAAGTCAGATCCTCCGGGTTACTCTCTAGTGGGACATCAAAACCGGCAACGCGCAGTCATGAAGCATTTCGCGCGTCACGCCGCCGAGGATAAGTTCACTCCACCGCGAGCGGCCGTAAGCCCCCTGGACGACCAGACCCGCGCTGGTCCTGGCCGCGTGCTGCTTGATGAGGCCAGCTGCGGTGTTGCCGTCAAAGGTGAGCGGCGTAACGGTTATCTTCTTCCCCAGGAATGTGAGCATCCCGGCAAGGGCGTTCGCGGCGGGAACTTCGTCCAGTTCCTTCTCGCCGACAACAGTTGCGATTTCCAGCGTGTTTGCCTGGCGCAGCAGCGGAATTGCGTCCCAGACGGCGCGCGCCGCACCTTCGCTGCCATCCCACGCGATCAGGATATGGCTCAACGAAATCTCGGAGGAAAACCCGTTAGGGACGACAATGACCGGCCTGCCACTTTCAAAAAGAAGGGGCTCGATCAGCGCTCCCGTAAGCGGCTCGCTGGGACCGCCCGCTTCGGCAAAGACCAGGCCATGGATTCTGGCCCGTACCGCACACTGGCCTGAGATCTGGCCGAGACTGCCGCTCAAGATCTCGGTGTGGACTGCTGAACCGGAACCACGGGCAAGATCGGCGATCTGTCCACTGAGCGCCTTTGCTGATTCCCTGCTGCGTTGACCTTCCTCGGCTACAACGCGGTCCACGATTCCTGAGCTGAGGGTGTTTCGAACCGAAATCTCCAATGCGCCAATAGCGACCGAGAGCTGCCCGTCAAGTTTTGCAGCCAGTCCAATAGCCGTCTTCATGGCACCCAGTGACTTTGGAGTTGCGATATCGGGAGCGATGATGCCGTAGAAGATTGGAAATAGCATGCTTGTGGTTCCTCTTGTATACTTGCCAACACCTACAATGACCTGTTGGAGGTTATATTGACATGAATCAACCGGAGCAATGAAACTCCGCCGGACCAGCTCCAGCAAAATCACTTCTGCGCCACTTGATTTCCATATGAGTGCTGGGACATGCGAACTGCTTTTGCCGTCCTGAGTCTGGCCCTTGCAACGAGCCTCGCCTTGGCAGACGACAGCTTATGGTCCAGCCACGACTATGTGGATTTCTATTTCCGCCACTACAACGGCCACGTGCCGCTGCCGCATTTGCGCGACGAAACGCAGAAGGACCTGTTCAGGCATCTTACCGATCCCGGCAACATCACCCGCATTCAGCGGGCCCTTTCCTCCGCACCATGAGCGCCCCGACAAAGGCCAGCGCCGACAGCGCCGCCCCGGCGAACAGAACCCAGATCACCTGGTCATAGCCGCCCATGAGCGACCACAGCACCGCGAGCGCGAACGGCGTTGCCGCCTGAACCGCGAAATTGATTCCGGCGAATGTGCCCTGGAGCGCGCCATAGCCTTCCCGCCCCAGGAACTCCGGCCCCGCCGTTGCCTGCACGATGGTCTTGATGCCCATGCCGCCACCATAGAATATGGCAAACCAGTAGAGCAGCGGCGAACCCGGCGTGGCCAGCATGAGCAGCACCAGTCCGATCACCGGGAGCGACGTTCCCGCCATGCCCGCAAGCCTCACATCGATGCGCTTCTCGAGCGCGAAAACCACAATGCGCCCGATGACCTGAAACGGCCCCACCAGCGTATAGGCCGCAATGATCATGGGGAGCGCAAAGCCGCGCTCGGTGAGCAGCGGGATGATGTGGAAGGTGAGGCCGGTGAACATGAAGGCGTGCGCCCCGTAGCTCAGCGCCAGAAGCCAGAACACCGGTGTGGCCATGGCCCGGCGCACCCGGCCCTTGGGCACATTCGCTTTGCTGACCACAACCCTCTCATTCGAGCTTCCCAGCACAAACCAGTGAATGAGAATGCCAAAGGGAATCTGGATTGCCGCAAGGACCATGAGGGCCTGACGCCAGTCGGAAACATCAACAAGAAATTGCGTGAGCGGAATGAAGGCGGTGCTGGCAAGCCCGCCGAGCAGCGTGATGGTGATGATGCCGCGCCGGTAGTCATCCTTCAGTTCCCGCGCCATGACGGCAAACACCGGTTCATAGAGCACGCAGGAAAACACCGCCCCCATGGCAATCCACACGGCATAGAGCTGCCAGAGTTCCGTGACCTGCGACCAGGCCAGAAGCAGCAGGGCGGCCGCCGTCGATCCCGCCGTCATCAGCACCCGGCCGCCATAAACATCAATGGCGCGGCCGACAAAGAACGAGGCAAAGCCCGTTGCCGCAAGGCCCGCCGACAAGGCGCCATTGATCGCCGGGCTGGACCAGCCCATTTCGGCCGCCATCGGCCCGGCGATGACCGCGAAGGCGTAATAGAGCGAACCCCAGGAAACGAGCTGTGCGAATGCCAGGGGCAATACAAAGCCCCAGCGGAATGTCATCAGCAGCGGCCCGCCGCCGCACAGCCACAGCCGGACTGGCCCGCGTCCTTGGCAATGGCATCAACCGTGCAGCAGGCATCGGCCCGCGTCAGGGAAGGCCCGCCGCAACAGCCGCCCTCATCCTTACGCCCAGGGCCTTCGCAAACGCCGGTTTGCGGCAGAACGAGTTTTGTATCGAGCGCTGCTTCCATGTCGCCATCCAGGGCGGCCACAATCGACCGCACCTGCTCATACCCCGTGGCCATGAGGAAGGTGGGGGCGCGGCCATAGCTCTTCATGCCGACAATAAAGAAATTATTTTCCGGCTGCGTCAACTCCCTCACGCCATGGGGCGGAACATCGCCGCAGCTATGCTCGTTGGGATCAATCAGCGGCCCGAGCTCACGGGTGCATTCCAGCCACGGATGCAGGTCAAGCCGGATTTCGCTGAGCATGGAAAAATCCGGACGGAAACCCGTGGCGACGATCACCTCGTCGGCGATGATTTTAATGCCCGCCTCATCGGTGATCTCGATTGCATTTTCCGTGAGCCCAAAGCCTTGCACGCGGAAGGGCGCTTCCACCGAAACAGCCCCGACGGAAATTGCCGCCTTCGCCCGTCCACCCAGCGCCCCGCGATTTGCCAGCTGGTCATCCGCCCCGCCGCCAAAGGTCTTGTCCGTAGGTTGCGAACGCATGACCCAGATGATCTCCGTCGCCGGTTCCTCTTTTTTGAGCCGCACCAGATTCAAGATCGAATCCATCGCCGAATGGCCCGAGCCGATCACGACAATGCGTTTGCCCGCATAGCGCTTGCGCACTTTCCCGAAAACATCCGGAATTCCTGAACTGATGCGCGAAGCGCTCTCCTTCTCTCCAAGCGCCGGGATACCGTTCGCTCCAGCGGGATTGGGCGCCGACCACGTGCCCGAGGCATCGATCACGGCGGAGGCCAGCACCCGCTCAACCGAGCCGTCGGCGCGGGCAAGCGAAATTTCAAAGGGCCGCTGCTCGCGGCCTTTCGAGGGCACCCGGTCCATCCCCTGACGCGTCACTGCCGTCACGCGCGCTCCGTAACGGATGTGCGGCGCAATGGCTGGCAGGCTTGCAAGCGGCAGAAGATAGTCATCGATCAGTTCCTGACCGCTGGGATCGCGCTCCACCTCGGGTATCACCCAGCCGGCCTGCTTCAACAGGCGTTCCGCCGCGCTGTCCACATTGAAGCGCCAGGGCGAAAAGAACGTCACATGGCCCCATTGCCGGACAGCCGCGGCAACGCCATCGCCCGCCTCGAACACCACGAACGGCAAACCGCGTTCGGCCAGGTGCGCCGCTGCCGCCAGGCCAACGGGGCCTGCTCCGATTACCGCAACCGTCATTGTTTTAGTCCTTCCAGAAATATCGAATCTAATGTGCAAAAAAACTCAGGCCACCTTCTCCGCCGGCGCGCAGGCATCGGCACAGCATTCATCAACCAGAAATGAAACCAGCGTTTCCATGACCTTGTAATTGGCCCGGCAGGTGAGGGTTGTTCCCCGGCGCTCCTGCGTCACCAGGTCGACGGTGATCAGCGCCCGCAAATGATGTGACAGGGTGGACCCGGCGATCTTCAGACGCTTCTGCAATTGCCCAACGGCCAGGCCGTCCCCGCCCGCCCGCACCAGCAGCCGGAACACCGCAAGGCGCGTCGGATTGCCCAGCGCCTCAAGCCGTGCGGCGGCGTCTTCAATACGGGTGGCGACTGTAAGTCCTCTCAGCATGGCTTACAGCTATGGCAACTGAGACCGGTTGTCAACCGTATTTCCGGAAATATGGAAATAGAAACATCCTCTCCCGCACCGCGGGAGAGAACCTATACAGCACTTGACTACATGCCTAGCAGCTTCAGCGCCTCGCCGAGTTGGGCCTCTGAGTCCGGGTGATTGCCGGCTTCATGGCTAGCCTTGCCGGTGGCGATCAGTTCGGTGACCTTGCCCTTGGTTGCGTCATCGAGCGTTGCCGTTTTCAGGGCCTCTTCGGCCTTCGCCGCAAGCGTTGGGCACTGGCTGGCGTGAGCCGGTCCGGCAAGCGCCGCCAGGACCGCCGATGCCGCGAGTAATGACTTGATCATGATTGTCTCCCTCACTGGTTACCGCGATGGATTTGCCGGACCAGACTATCGCGCAAACCGGCAAAAATATGACCGCAAAAAAAATATAATTCCGGATGATCCGGCGCTCACCTTCCGGCGTTAAAGTGCGACCGCAAGGACTTTCCGGCCGCACCTCCACCGCTCAATGGCTGGCGTAGACGGCGGGCGGCGCATCTGCCGAAATCAGCAATACATTATAGGCCTCGGCGCTGCCTCCGGATTCCATGCCCGGCGATTCCATCGGCATGCCGGGCACAACGAGGCCAATGGCGCCAGCCGGCCGCTCCCTCAGAAACTTCAAGATGTCTTCAGCGGGGATATGACCCTCGAACGCATAGCCGTCTGCGATGCCAATGTGGCAACTCGCCAGCCCGGCAGGAATATTCAGGCTTTGCCTGCGTGTACTTAGGTCCGGATCATCTTCAACTGTCACCGTGAAGCCGGCCGCAATCATGTGCCTGACCCAGCCCTCGCAGCAGCCGCATCCCGGATTGCGATAGACTTCCAGCGGGGGAAGTGCCGCCGCCCTGCCCGGACGTGGTGCAAGCAGGACGGCAGCCGATGCAAACAATGAGAATAATGTGGTCCGGCGGTTCATGAGCTGCCTCCTGGCAAGACGGTTACCGATTGAATTGGATAGATTGTGATATGCCATTTATAGCTCCTTCAAAATTGCCGACATGCAATCGGCACCTGAAACATGATCTTGGGTTTTGAACACGTGGGCTGCTCCGGACCGACCGGTCCGGGATCACTCAGGCGGGGAGCTTTGGAGGGCCTGTTTCCGGGGCAATGGACCGGCCGTACAGATGATCGTCCGAAATTGCCTGGGGCTGGCCGGACGGCAGGCGCTTGGTCATGCCCATGGCGTCCTGCAAAACAACGCCGGACGAGACACAGGACAGGCCAAGACAGCAATCCTGGCAGTCCATATCGCGATGGTCCACGTCCTGACAATCAGAAGCTTGACAGCCGGCGCTTGCATCCGTGCCATGACCAGCATGGTCACTGACGGAAAAGGGCTGTTGTGGTGCGCAGTTGGCCATACCGGCAGATGCGCCCAAACCGATGGATACGACCATCATTAACATGGCGGCAGCCAAAACTATGAACCGATAACCGGGCATCGACACTCTATAGACCACTTCAACTTATCTTTGTTGATTTAAATCAATCCCTCGATAGATGACAGCGCACATGTTGAACCCCGGTTCATGTCGCCTACTCGAACAGGCTCGACACCGACTCTTCGCGCGACGTGCGGCCGATCGCTTCGCCGAGCAGGCTGGCGATGCCGATGACCCGGATATTGCGCGCCACCTTCACCGCTTCCGTGGGCTGGATCGAATCGGTGATCACCAGATGCTTGAGCTTTGACGAGGTGATCCGCGCCACCGCACCGCCCGACAGCACTCCGTGGGTGATATAGGCGCTCACATCCTTGGCGCCCTGCGCCAGCAGCGCCTCGGCGGCGTTGCACAGCGTTCCGCCGGAATCGACGATGTCGTCGATCAGGATGCAGGACTTGCCCGCCACTTCGCCGATGATGTTCATGACTTCCGACTCGCCTGCCTTCTCGCGGCGCTTGTCGACGATGGCGAGCGGCGTATCGAGCCGCTTGGCAAGGGCCCTGGCGCGCACCACGCCGCCGATGTCCGGCGAAACCACGACCGAATTTGCCACATCATTGTGCTGCTTGATGTCGCGCACCAGTACCGGTCCGGCGAAGAGATTGTCGGTGGGGATGTCGAAGAAGCCCTGGATTTGCCCCGCATGAAGATCGAGCGTGAGCACCCGGTCGGCCCCGGCGCGGGTAATCAGGTTGGCCACAAGCTTGGCTGAAATGGGAGTGCGCGGTCCGGGTTTGCGGTCCTGGCGGGCATAGCCGAAATAAGGCAGCACCGCGGTCACGCGTTTGGCCGAAGCCCGCTTCAGGGCATCGATGATGATCAGCAGTTCCATCAGATGGTCGTTGGCCGGGAAGCTGGTGGACTGCACCACGAACATGTCCTGGCCGCGGACGTTTTCCTGGATTTCAACGAACACTTCCATGTCGTTGAAGCGTTTGACCACGGCCTTGACCTGCGGCAGGTGGAGGTAGGAACAAATGGCTTCCGCCAGGGGCCGGTTGCTGTTACCCGCCACTATTTTCATCATGCTTGTCCCTCGTCGCCGCGCTGCCTGTGGGCGCTCTATAACAAGGGTGTGACACAAGCGCAAATGCCGCCTGTGGGGAGTGTTAAGAACCCCCTTCAATCCCCTCATGCTGAGGTGCTCACGCGCCAGCGTGAGCCTCGAAGCATCTGTTTCCGAGGCAGCCGGCCCTTCGAGGCCTTGCTCACGCAAGGCACCTCAGGGTGAGGTCAGGCATCACCTGAACTTGTTGATCAGTTCGAAGATCCCGCTGGCGGCGGCTTCCACCGCAGCGCCGGCGATATCGCCCCAGCCCGCGTCGAGCGAGCCGGCGGGAACTTTGTTGGCCTGGTTCACATCGCCGAGCTTGCCGCCATCGGGTGCCTGCACCGCCCAGTTGAGCGCCACCTGCTGCATGTTGCCCGAAACGTCCGCCATCTCGACCCGGCCTGAAATGGTGAGCGCATTCTTGGCCGGGGCGCTGAGCACCGTCCAGCCCGCCAGGGTCAAGGTCTGGCGCATGGCGCGGGTCAATTCGTCATTGCCCGTGCCCTTGGCCCCCTTGACCGGAATGACCGCCACGGCCCTGATGACCAGCCGCCCGCTCTTGGCGTCAGCGGCAATATCCTCCGGCGTCGCGGCAGCCGCCTGCTGCCTGCCCGGGCCATTGAGGGTTTCCAGATCGATCTCCTTCGACGCTCCCGGCCCTGCCGCGATCATCGCCTCCCAGGGCGGGGAAATGATGGCCGACGTCCGCTCCGCCGGCTCAAGCTTGCCGAAGGGCTGGCTGCCTCCTGCGGCACAAGCCGCAAGCATTAGCAGGAAGAGAATGGACAGCAGTCGTGTCATCTTGCGATCATGGTGAGAGGATATTTCGAAACGGGTTCGGGCTTCCTGGTCCCGATGATATAGGTGCGCCCCAGGCAATAGGCAGCCTCCGATGCGGAATTCATCAGGATCATGTGGGCAAAGAACACCATGCCTTCCGCGATCACGACTTCATTGCCGCGATAGAACATGGGGAAATCCATCCAGCTCGGGGTGAACTTTGCCCCCAGCGAATAGCCGCAGGCATTGAGCCGGTGCTCGCGCATGCCATGGGCATCCATCACCCGGGCGTGAGCGTCAAACACCTCGCCAGCGGTTTTCCCCGGCCGCAATACGCCTTCAACTTCGCTGAGTGCCGCGCGGCAGGCCTCATCCATCTTCAGATGATCCTTGTTCGGTTTGCCGATGATCAGTGTGCGCATGAAGGCCGCATGGTAGTGGCGATAGACGCCCGCGAACTCCAGCGTGAGCTGGTCGCGTTTCGACAGTTTCCGGCGGCCCGACTTGTAGCGGCAGAGCAGCGCGTCACGGTCCGATCCGATGATGAATTCATTGCCCGGGTAGTCTCCGCCACCGGAGAAAATGGCTGAATGCTGGGCGGCGAGAATATCGCCCTCATCGGCGCCCGCCTTTGCTTTTTTAATTCCGGCCTTCAGGGCTTCATCGCCAAGCTTGCCGGCCTTGCGCACATATTTGAGCTCGGCTGGCGATTTGACCAGGCGCAGCCGGTCTACAAGATTGGTCGATTCAACCAGAGTGCAAAAACCCTCCATCGCGGCATCCACCGCCTTGCCGTTGAAATGCGTGAGACCATAGGAATTGGTTTCGATGCCAAGACGCTTGCCGCGCGCTCCGAGGCTTTCCAGCATATCCCGCAACTGGGTTGCTGGCTGGGCTCCCGCCTGATCGGTCCAGATACGGATGTCCTGAATGTTGGAAGTATGCTGCGCCTGGCGCAAATCCGCCGAGCGGGTGAGCAGCGCCAGCTTGCCATCGGCGCCGAGATAGAGGCACTGGAAAAAGCAGAAGCCGAAGGTGTCATAGCCCGTGAGATAATACATGCTCTCCTGCTGGAACATGAGCAGGCCGTCGAGATTGGCTTTCTGCATGGCGGCAATTGCCGCGGCGATGCGCTGCCGGTATTCGGAAGGCTCGAAATGAAGTGCCATGAATGCCCCTAGGTCAACGTGATGGCGGCGATCTGCCGTCCGTAATCCTTCTCCCGTGCATGCGTGGCGCGGCGATAGGAGAAATATTCCGCCTCGCGCTTATACGTGCAAAGCCCGCTGTCGATGACCGCGCCGGTGCCGAAGCTTTTCATGCGCGCCATCAAGTATGCAGGTAAATCAAACATATAGTGTCCCTTCTTCAATGATTCTGTGAAGTAGATTCTGTTGCCGGCCGCGGCCTCGACGAAGCGCGCGATGAATTCCGGCCCGACTTCATAGGCCGCTTTCGAGATGGTGGGGCCAAGCACGGCAACGATATTGGCCCGCTTGGCGCCAAGCTCTTCCATTTTCAAGACCGTGGCATCGGTGATGCCGGTGAGCGCCCCCTTCCAGCCCGCATGGGCGCAGCCAATGACCCCTGCCCTCTCATCGGCAAACAGCACTGGGCCGCAATCGGCGGTGAGCGTTCCCAGAATCAGGCCCGGAACATTGGTCACCATGCCGTCAACCTTCGGCCGGTCCTCATATGCCCAGGGCTTTTTCACGATCAGGGCGTCCGCGCTGTGCACCTGGAACGTAGTGGCTATTTGCGGCTCCGTTCCCCCCAACGCCTTGGCCACCACGCTGCGGTTGCGCACCACCGTTTCGCGGTCATCGCCCGATCCCAGCCCGCAATTGAGCGAAGCGAAGATGCCTGTGGAATGCCCGCCTTGCCGCCCGAAGAAGCCATGGGCGATGCCGGGTTGTTTGAGTTCGCGGGTGACGATCATGCTGCCCCGAACGGGTAAGGCATTGGGAGGTTTGCCGAGGTTGCTGCCATGACTTTGAAGAGATTGCCCATTTCCGTTTCGCCCGCCAGCCTTGCAACAGCCCGGTCCAGGATCTCCCTGCTGTTCGCATCGGCTTTTGACGAAAGAATGGCGGCCCGCTGCTCCAGCCCCATGGCCAGAAGAAACGCCCGCTGGGTAATGGCGGGATACACCACCGCGCCGCCCTGGATAAAGGCCTTGGCCAGCGCCTCGAAATCCACATGCGAGGTGATGTCGCTCTCGCCCGGCCGGTCGGTAACCGCCACATACTCATGGGCCCGCACCGCCTGCAAGGTGTCGCCCGGTGCGGTTTGCAGATGGCCATAGTCAATGATGAGGGCGCAGCCCCCATCTCTGGCAAGACGCTGGCCAATCTCTTGCGCGATGCCGCTGCGCTGGGGGGCAAATTCAATCACGTCGCCATTGGCCCCTTGCGCGTTGTCCAAAGCGGCCGGCATGAAGCCCATGCCTTCCGCGCCCACGCAGCGCTCGAGCCATTTGCCGTGGCGCTTTTCAAACTGCC
>Ga0138256_10002591_pt1 | contig 19342 bp, 17 predicted proteins | sample KNB2016incub_MG_FD_105486 | JGI IMG/M metagenome (GOLD analysis project Ga0138256, IMG submission 105486) | Active sludge microbial communities from wastewater in Klosterneuburg, Austria - KNB2014incub_MG | ecosystem: Engineered > WWTP > Activated sludge > Unclassified | place: Austria... | reverse complement strand
CTTTTCTTTCGTTTTTTGAGAATGACAGAGATGGCTTCCTCCATTCTTACATTGTAAGCCGTGTCTGATCGGTAAAAATATTCCATCGCCCTCAAAATATCATAATACCATCTACACGGGTAACTGAATTTTAAAAATTTTGGGCTAATAATATTTCCTGTCCGGTCTGAACGGAAGAGTTTGTGCATCAGAATAAACTCTCTTGACGTTTTTTCTGCCCTTTGTAATTCTTTAATTCTGTAGCTGTATTTATTTTGCTTGTACTCATATATACCCTCCAAAACAGAAATTGTACTGTGAAGAGAGCTGTGCACTGCTCCACTCCTGTTAAAGCGGCAGTTAAATCCTCCGTCCGACATTTGCTGGGATAAAATAAAATCAATTATTGAATGGAGCATGTTTTCTTTTACCTGAAAATATGACGCGTAATTTAGCACCATTCCATTCAAACAAACATCGCTTTCTTTAATTGTTGGTGATGGGTTTATCCCGCCATCCGGACCAATCTCATTAATAAAAATCTCCTTAAGTGATTTGTGGATTGTTGAAACTTGTGGTGAAATACCAAGGTTTTTTAAATCTAAGAGGGTATAATGGGTCGAAATCCATTTAGGTTGATAAAATGCTCTTCCCCAGTGCCCGTCATCATGCTGAAAAGAAAGGAATTTTGCCCCCCAGCCTTCTAATTGAATCCTCTTCTGTACAGAGGGTTTTTCTATTTTTAAAATATCCCTGTATGTTTGGTATTGAATGGAAACATCTCCTTCAAACAGCCATGATAATATTTCTTTATCAATCTTATTTTCATTCACGGGAAGTTTTTTCTTTATTCTTTTTAGTTGGGCGAAAGTTCACCCTCAGGAACATCAGTATTATCAAGCTTCTTCTCCACCCCGCTTCGATAATTAATTTGCAGAAGCTGACTGCCTCCGCTATCAAAATATTTCCATACTCCGTCTTTTTCTCCCAAACGATAGCTTCGCTCTTCCCGTAACTTTCCATTTGGCCAATAATATTTATGAAGCCCCGTAGGAAGTCCTTCCAGATATTCTCCTTCAAATGCAAGTTGCCCGCTCGAAAAATGTTGTATCCATTTTCCATCTTCCTTTCCTTCAATAAAATTTCCCTCTGCAATGTATTCGGCTATGCGATATGTCCATGGGCCCTCTTGTTTTCCGTCAATATAATTACCCTCTGCCATAACTGTACCCGAGTCGCTGTACTCTTTCATGTAACCGTTTTCCTTCCCGTTCAGGTATACCTCTTCCCTCCATAACTGCCCATTGGAATAAAACCACTTCCATGGACCGTTTGGTTTTCCTTTTACATAGTTTCCTATTTGTTCAGTGGAATCATTTTCATGGTAGAAATTCCAGGGTCCTTCTCGCAGGCCATCAACATAACCACCTATGGCGCGCAATTGTCCGCTCTCATAAAATTCTTTCCATTCACCCTGCTCCCGTCCCTGATTGTCCATCTTCCCCTGACGCAACAAACGACCGGAGGAAAACTCTTTTGCTGAATCTATGTTTCCGCTCTCGTCATACTGGCGAAATACTCCATCGGGCAATCCTTTTCTGTAGGTGCCCACAATTTTAGTCGCACCGGTCGGATAATAATTTCGCTTGACTTCAAATTTCTCTCGCTCGGCTACCGCAAGTTCCTGTAACACGCCCATTTTATATTCTTCTTTTTTAATAACCCTTCCATCGGGAGATAACTCCTTGAATACACCATTTTTCAGATCATCTTTGTAAAATCCTTCCGTATGCAGTGCGTCATTATCATAAAAGGTTTTATACACCCCTTGCTTCAGTCCTTGCTTGTCTGTTCTGTTAATTTTTTCTTCCTTTTGAAAAAAACCATTCCTATATGTAATAATGGTAATGATGCTTCCCTCGGCACTGTATTCTTTAACCATGCCATTTTCCACACCATTCAAATAAGGGATCGATTTTATCAGCGAGCCTTCTTCATTATAAAGGTGACTTAAACCATGGGCAATTCCCATTGAATCCTGTTGATCGGACTGCAATACTCCACTGTCATAGTAATTCTTCTGGAGTCCGTTTTTTAGTCCTTCCGTATAATTATATTCAGCAGTAAGAATTCCATTCTCATTGAAAAATCTCCACAGACTATCCAGCTGAAAGTTTTTTCTGTTCCCTTCGGATTTTAATAATCCGTTTTCATGATAGCTTTTCCAATATCCGTCAGGCTTACCATTTCTCAATGTTCCTTCACTGGATTTTGTTCCGCCTGGATAATAAAATGTATTGAATCCATTTGGAGTGATTGTCTGATCCCTCTGGGCAAACAGATTAACATGTAAGCTGCAGGCAATAAAAATCAGTACGAGCGATCTTGGAATGAAAAGCATAGTTAATTTATCAAACTGCATTCTTAAAAAAATTTACAGCCCATGTGCTTTTGAAATTTCAAGCATGCGCTGTATGGGCAGCAATGCCTTTTTTCGGATGGCCTCATCCATTAATAATTCCGGCATTTCATACTTCAAACAAATGTACACTTTCTCCAGTGTATTTAGCTTCATGTGAGGACAATCATTGCATGCACAGGAATTATCGGGTGGAGCAGGAATGAATGTCTTGTCAGGTGATGCCTTAGCCATCTGATGTAATATACCGGCCTCTGTGGCTACGATAAACTCTTTAGACGGGCTTTGCTGGGTATACTTTAATAAGCCCGTTGTCGATCCTATAAAGTCCGCGATTTGCAACACGGCGGTCTCACATTCCGGATGAGCAATAAATTCAGCTTTTGGATGCCGCTCTTTTAGTTTCTGAATTTTTTGAAGAGAGAATATTTCATGAACCATACAGGACCCGTCCCATAAAACCATGTCACGACCGGTTTGCTTCATCACATACTTACCCAGGTTCTTGTCTGGTGCGAAAATTATTTTTTTGTCTTTTGGAACACTGTTAACAACATGTGCGGCATTCGATGATGTGCAAATAATATCACTCATCGCTTTAATCTCTGCCGAACAATTGATATAGGAAATAACTACATGATCAGGGTGCTGCTGCTTGAAGGCAAGAAATTTATCGGGGGGACACGAGTCCGATAATGAGCACCCGGCACGCAAATCGGGTAAAAGCACCTTCTTGCCGGGATTCAAAATCTTTGCCGTCTCTGCCATGAAATGCACACCGGCAAATAGAATAATTTCCGCTTGTGTTTTCTCTGCTTGCTGCGCCAGACCAAGACTGTCTCCAATGTAATCGGCAACATCTTGTATGTCAGCATCCTGGTAGTAGTGGGCAAGGATAATTGCATTTTTTTCTTTTTTGAGATTTTCTATTTCCTCAAACAGATCCAGTGTCGGGTCTAAATCTGCATCGAGATATCCCTGCAAAGAAACTCTTTTTATTTTCTCAACGCTTGTCTCCATCTCTTCAATATAATATATATATATTTTAAATAAATTATTAAATATGTTATTACTATTAGCCTGTTAGTACTGTTGGCAAGTAAAATCGATTTTGCTTGACTTTTACTTTACACACATAAGAACAAAGGTTGTTAACAGATCTGTTTATAACAAGAGATTGATTAGTATTGTTATGTGACTTTCATCAACAGGCTCTCATAAGTCGTCTGTTCATTATATTTTTGAAAATTAATGCTCAATAACTCTTTTTGTTGTCAGGAACATTTTTGAAAGATAATCTTAACTTATCCTTGCAGTATCTAATCCCTTTCATAAGGTCAATCAGATATGAACAATGCAAGCAGAAGTTCTGAAATGTTTAACACCGAAAATAAACATTCAAACAAAAAACTGTTCATAGATCCTTTTGCCAGTCCGTTAAACACCAGGTAAATATGTGGGCGGCTATTTTACAATGTTCATAACATTTTGAGTACCTTTGGTATCAATCTTTTACTTGTTGATACCATGAAAAAACCCCGTATTGCGATAGGTTCTGACCATGCCGGTTTTGAGTATAAGAACTATCTAAAAGAGAAACTGATTTCAGGAGGCTTTTCTATACATGATTACGGCACCCATTCGCCGGACTCTGTCGACTACCCTGATTATGTACACCCCCTTGCATTTGCCATAGAAAAGAAGGTGGAAGATGTGGGCATTTTAATTTGTGGTAGCGCTAATGGTGTTGCCATCACCGCCAATAAGCATCAGGGGATACGCGCAGCTATTGTTTGGCAGGCGGATATAGCATCCTTGGCCAGGCTTCATAATGACGCTAACGTAATTTGTATTCCTGCACGCTTCATTACAAAGGAGCAGGCACTTTCTTTCGTTGAAGTTTTTTTAAATACCGATTTTGAAGGCGGGAGACATAGCCAGCGAGTAAATAAAATAGCTATTTGACATGATGTTGGGGATTCAGGCAACCATAAGTTTTTTTCCTAAGTGATTTAAAAGCCTATGTTAAAATGCTTACTCTTTGCAGGCTTCTTTTTTGTTTTTAATCACACATCTTTTTCACAGAAACCCGACGATGTTTTTTATAGCACACAGATTTCACAGGATAGCTTAATCTCCTGTGTCCGGCAACTTTCATCCGATTCAATGCAGGGAAGGAAAACCGGAACATATGGTCAGAGACGGGCAGCCGGGTATATTTCAACTAAGCTTAGTCAGTATGGTATTTCAACTCCGCCAGGAAAAGACGAGTTCATTCAAAGACATGCGCTTTCGTTGCAGTTTAATATCGGAAAGAATATTGAGCTCCATCAAAAGTTTTACCTGTATCTGGAGGACTACCTCTATATAAGAGGCTACAAGGATACAACACACGTACTCCAAAATATTGTGTTTGCCGGTTATGGTATTTCTGACTCAGTCTACGATGATTATAAAGAACTGGACGTAAAAGGAAGAGCCGTTCTGTTTTATGATGGAGAGCCGCCATCTTTTAAGAAAAAATATTTTTCTCAGGAAACCGGAATGAACTCTTCCTGGACGAATGACTGGAAGAAAAAACTTTTGGTTATCTATGAAAAGAAACCCTCACTGGTTTTTATTATTACAAAAAACATTGGAGCGCTGGCAGACTCATTGTTAGAGGAGCAAAATGCGATGGAATTTTATCGGCTTGCTTCAGGCCCTGGCTCCATCCCCGTCATTTTTGTTTCTGAAGAAATGGCCCTTAATTTTTTTCCGGAATACGCCGAACAGAAGTTTAAAAAGCATAAGCGACGCATTGATAAAAAAACAGCCCCTTCATCTTTTTCTATTTCTACAGACGCCGTCATCAATATCAGCAGCACGCCATCTGAACTTGTGGGTGAGAATATTATTGGACTCGTGGAAGGGGCGGAAGAGAAAGACCAGTATATAGTTATTTCCGCACACTACGATCATCTGGGCCTGGTCGACTCAGTGATTTATCCCGGCGCCGATGACAACGCAAGCGGAACTTCTGCAGTTTTGGAGCTGGCCAGGATTTTTTCCAATGCGAGTAAAGAGTCCGGCAAACTGAAGCGTTCCATCTTATTAATATTTTTTAGTGGAGAGGAAAATGGCTTGTTAGGCTCTTCTTATTTCGTGAATAACCCTGTCGTACCACTTCAAAACATTGTCGCCAATCTTAATATCGACATGATCGGCAGAATTGATAGCCTTCATGAATCAACAGATACAAAGGACTATGTGTATGTGATTGGTGCCGATAAGCTAAGCGATGAATTGTACCGTGTAAATGAAGAAAGCAATGATAAGGGCCCCCGCCTTCTATTTGATTACCATTTTGATAAACCCGATGAACCGAATCGTTTTTATGAGAGGAGCGATCACTATCATTTTGCCGAGAGGAATATCCCGGTAATTTTTTATTTTAATGGAGTACATGCAGATTACCATAAACCATCAGATACACTGGATAAAATTATCCCCGGACTTCTTCGCAAAAGATCAGAGCTGATTTTTCTTACTGCCTGGCAATTGGCCGACAGGGAGAACAGAATAGAGCTCAATAGAAAACATTTTGAATCGATCGAACATTAAAAAACGCTTTGGCAGGCCATCGATTCGTAAATATACCAATCATCTGACGGACGACATTCTTAAAAAATATGTATTTTCGTCTCTATGAAGTACTTATTGACTTTCCTGTTTCTTGTCTTTTTGTGCAGTACCTCCTCTGCACAAAAGCTTGACAGTGAATCTGCCTTTCGTGAATATTTTTCACAACACAAGGACAGCCTCGATGCTATTGAAGGGATATGGGCCGTCGCCTCTACACAGGAATTTTATCGATATGATACATTATATAATGTCGACAAATATCCGAGAGCAGCCAAAGTGGCAATTATACGTTCCGGCTCTTTTTACGATTCCTTTAATCTGACTGGAGATTCCTATGATGTGAGCTTTTTTACAACGGATGTAAAGGGAGTATATCTTTATAAAAACTATTTCAGGAGCACGAACGAGTATTCAAAAGCGCAAGCCGTTATCAGTACGGCAGGCATCATGCAATATACCTATGAATTTCCCGACGGTTATTTGAGACACAAATTAGGAGAATCGTACGAAGAGGGAACACGCGTGATTAACCAGCTTACCTGGAAAAAGTCTTACCCGGAAGATGAGAAAGGAGAATAATATGAAATTAAGAGTTGGTTTTCATATACCGAAATACCATACTTGAAATTTCGCCCATTACTTGTTTCAAGGGATCAAGGCTATTGCCTTTGCTCATCACACAGATTAAATAGGGCGAGTCATTGTAGTAGACGATGCCACACTCATGGAGTTGCGCCACGCTGTTCAATACACGCTCCCCAAATTTATGTGCGATGGGTATTTTTGGATCAAGCGTAGAGCAAATGCCGTCTTTGAAAGAACTCTTAAGAAGCAGTTCGATTGCGTATTCAGAAGATTTTGCGCTAAGATAAGTTGAGCTATAGAGAACACGAAAAAACCTGGCATAATCATCAGCCCCAATAAAATATTCACCCTGCACAGGAGGCGGAGGCAATTGTAAATCAGCAAACACCTTCTGAAAGATTGTATTGTTCAGGTTCTGCATCAACACAGTTGTAGCATCATTGTCAGAATAGACAATCATTGCATACATAAGTTCTGCTACTGTATAATAGCTGTGCTCCTTCAATTGGAAGTCTACAATGTTTTGATTGTTTCCGGCCGAATAATGCTTATCAAAGTAAAGACGCTTCTGAAGTTTTCCCGGCTTCATGTCTTCTTCTTCAAGATAAGATATCAGGTAGGCAACCTTCATTAGGCTGGCGGGATTGAACACTTCATTCTCATTAATGAAAATATGTGAACCATTATCCATTTTTCGAACATACACAGAAGCAACCTGTAATGCATTCGAGCTCACTTTTTGATTGATATAGCTTTGCAGTTCTGTGCGTAATCCCGACATGGCGCGATCCTGAATGACCACATCGGTCAATAAGAGAGGCTTGACATATTGGGATCGCTTTTCGCGTATTTGATCCATATTTCCAATACAATCATTAACGACACTAGTGGTCGCCAGGGACACTGTATTTTTGTCCGATATTTTCTTTTGAATCAAAACGAACGAAGACAAAATCCCGATACTCGCAAAAGCTAAAACGACAACCCAAATTAATGGAACACGCTTTTCAAATAATAAATGTTTCATAGTTGACATACCCCCCCCAATTCAAATTCAATTTTAAAGGCTGCAAAGATAAACCCAACCAACACTTGAGTCCAGCAATTGTTAAGTAAAAGGATATTTTAATGGAAATGTTCAATAGAATATCGGTTCCGTGCTTCTCAAAATGCCTGAAGCCCATATTTGAAGCCACTTTTAGCGTTGTTTTTGCTGAGAAGTGCACCGCTTATTAACAATGGAGCCTTGTTCTATGACAAAACCAAACAAAATGGGAGGTTTTGATCCATAAAGCAATGAGGTTATTAACAATGTCGGTTAATAAGGTCTTGAATTCGATCTTCTTTTATGAAACACTACTGGCCAAAAGGGCGTTAAATTTGCTTAGAAACCAGTCAAATCCGAACCGAATATGTCACTGAGCAAGGAGCAAAAGAAACAATTGGATGAATTAGGAAAGCAATTAAAAAAAATCGAAGAATTAACGGTTGTTGAAAACCTTGATTTAGATGTATTTATCTCTGAATACAAGGAAAGTGGTTTCGCTGTTTATGCCACAGAGAAAGTGAGCATGAACGATAAGGCTGCCGAAAGAAAAGAGGTTTTTAAAAAAGAGGCCAAGAAAAGAGAACTGACGGCTCGGTTAAAATAGCCCCAAGACTCATCACGGATAATATATAGCAGCGACAGGCTTCATCTGTGGCTGTTTTTTTTTGTCCATAGAAATAAAGCTTTTCAATGCCCAAAGACTTTGGATGATTGAAAATTGATAAATTAAAAATAGTGCTACTTTTGCCGCACAATAATAAACACAAATGATGCAGCTGATAGGGCTGATTCCCGCTTTTCCACTAATAGGATTTCTCGTTATATCATTCGGGCAGAAAAGGCTCAGCGGAAACTCCTCAGGAATTTTAGCCTCCCTGACGGTTTTGGCCTCCTTTTTTTGTTCATTGTTTTTGTTCTTCAACTTTAATGGCGAAGCTCAAACCGTTCAGATCTTCAATTGGATTCAATCCGGAAATCTTTCCATTCCATTTTCCTTCCTTGTAGATCAGCTATCTCTACTCATGCTTCTGATCGTTACGGGAGTCGGGTCATTAATACACATATACTCTATAGGTTATATGAAGGGAGACGAAGGCCTCGCCCGCTTTTTCTCCTATCTTAACCTGTTCATTTTCTTTATGCTCTTGCTGGTTTTAGGTTCCAATTACGTGGTACTCTTTGCTGGCTGGGAAGGGGTTGGACTGTGCTCCTATTTGCTAATTGGTTTTTGGTTTAAAAATCAAGAGTTCAACAAGGCAGCAAACAAGGCGTTCATCATGAATAGAATTGGGGACCTTGGGTTTTTGCTTGGAATAATATTAATGTTCGTCACATTTGGCTCGGTTTCATTTGACAAAGTCTTTGATGCCGCCAAGCTTGTTACAGATAATCAACCGGTGATAATTGCCATTACCATGCTCCTGTTTATAGGTGCAATGGGAAAGAGTGCACAGATTCCCCTTTACACCTGGCTGCCCGATGCAATGGCGGGCCCAACTCCGGTTTCTGCTTTGATCCACGCCGCGACGATGGTAACAGCCGGAATCTATATGGTGGTTCGCTCAAATGTTCTTTATTCAATTGCTCCGGCCACACTAAGTTTTATAGCTATCATTGGTACCATCACCGCACTGTTTGCAGCAACAATTGCGATGAAACAAACAGATATTAAAAAAGTACTGGCCTACTCCACCGTAAGTCAATTAGGCTATATGTTTGTCGCCCTTGGCGTTGGTGCATATTCTACGGCCATGTTTCACGTTACAACCCACGCATTCTTTAAAGCCTTGCTTTTCCTTGCCGCAGGCAGCGTGATACACGCTGTCGGTGGAGAACAGGATATCCGAAAAATGGGAGGACTCAAAAAGAAACTGCCAATAACCTTTGCTGTCTTTATGATAGGAACTCTTGCCATCAGCGGAATGCCTCCTTTGGCCGGCTTCTTTTCTAAGGATGAGATTCTTGCGAAAGTGTCTATGCAAAGCCCGGTTCTTTTTTATGTTCTGGCTTTTACCTCTGCTCTCACTGCCTTATATATGTTCAGGCTGCTCTTCCTAACCTTTTTTGGAAGCTTTAGAGGCTCAAAAGATCAGGAGCACCATTTACATGAATCGCCTCCGGTAATGACCTGGCCACTGGTGCTGCTTGCCGCCCTTTCAACCATAGGTGGTTTTATGGGTATGCCGGCTGTATTTTCCGAGCACCATATGTTGAACCATTTCATGGAACCCATCATTTCGTCTCCTGCCGGATTAATGATTAGCGAACCCTCCCATCTTTTCGAATGGCTGTTGATGGGTGTTTCAATTTTATTGTTGGCGATTATCATATTCTGGTCTTATAATCGGTATGTCACCAAAGAAAAAATTCCGACGCTTCACGAATCTGAGATGAGCGCTCTTACAAAGCTATTGTATAACAAATATTATATTGATGAATTATATCAGGCTGTTTTTGTTAGGCCTTTGCAGGCTTTAGGAAGGTTCTTCCAAAAGTTTATTGATAATGCCCTCATTGATGGTGTGATCGGTGGCGTAAACAAAGGGGTGATACTTGGTGGCCAAACCTTCAGGCTAATACAAACAGGCAGCACCGGCTTCTATATTTTCGCAATGGTATTTGGAATCATAGCGATATTGTTGTTTAATCTCCTGCTTTGAATCTGTTAGTTGACAGATCAGCATTCATGCGCCTGCCATTATTTCCATGTAATAAATTTTATATGGATTAATTATTATGATGTTAAGTATACTTTTATTTTTCCCTTTAGTGGCCGCCATTGGTGCGTTGTTTTCCGGAGCCCGTGCAAAGCAAATTGCTCTCGGTGCAACAATCCTGGAATTTGTTTTTTCCATAGGTCTGGCATTGAGTTTCCTGCCCAATGGAGGAACACAGTTTGTGGAAAATTATTGGTGGGTTCAGGGTCTCGGTATTTCATACCATGTTGGAATGGATGGAATAAGTCTCTTGTTGGTATTGCTGACAACCTTTCTCCTTCCTTTGATTGTGCTTTCGTCTTTCCAGCATGATTATAAAAACCCCGGACTCTTTTATTTCTTGATTCTTGTGATGCAATCTGCATTGCTTGGTGTTTTTGTCTCACTGGACGCATTCCTGTTCTATGTATTCTGGGAGCTGGCGCTGATTCCTATTTATCTAATCTGCCTGGTCTGGGGTGGAAAAGACCGGGTTCGAATTACACTGAAGTTTTTTATCTATACACTTTTCGGAAGCCTGCTCATGCTAGTAGCTCTGATCTGGCTTTGGGCGCAGACACCCGGTGGCCATAGCTTTGACATAAATGCCTTTTACGCCCTGAACATCGACCCGGCCAGCCAGGCGTGGATATTCTGGGCTTTGTTTCTTGCCTTTGCCATTAAAATTCCAATATTCCCTTTTCATACCTGGCAACCCGACACCTATACAGATTCTCCTACAGCCGGTACCATGTTGCTTTCGGGGATCATGCTAAAAATGGGTATTTACGGTCTGCTTCGATGGATGCTGCCTGTTATTCCCGAAGGAGTGCATGAATGGTCGAATCTTGCTATCATCCTTTGTGTTGTAGGAATTATATACGCATCTTTAATAGCCTGGGTGCAAAAAGATTTTAAAAGACTTATCGCATACTCCTCTATTGCACACGTTGGATTGATCGCAGCCGGAGTTTTCAGCTTGAGTTTTCAGGGCCTGCATGGAAGTGTTTTCCAAATGCTCAGTCATGGAGTGAATGTTGTTGGCTTGTTTTTTATTGTTGACATTATTGAAAGAAGAACACAAACCCGCGAATTTGATTCTCTTGGTGGTATCAGGCTGGTTGCCCCCGGATTCTCTACGTACTTCATGATAATACTTCTTGCCAGCATAGCCCTTCCACTGACTAACGGGTTTGTTGGAGAGTTTTTACTTATTAACGGACTCTATCAATATAGTACGCTGGCGGCTGCGGCAGCAGGATTGACCATTATATTCGGCGCAGTTTATATGCTCAATGCTTACCGTAAAATTGTTTTGGGCCAGGGAAAAGCGCTCACGGAATCATTTACCGAATTAAACCCCAAGGAAAAATTAGTACTTGTTCCGATTGTTATATTGATTTTTTGGATGGGAATCTTTCCGGATTTCTTTCTAAATATTTCTGAACCTTCAATAAAAGCATTGCGTGATATTATTTACTCGGCACCCGGACTCGTTTCGAATTAAAATTAACTATTACCAGTTTTGACAACACTCATAATATTAACTGCTCTTGGACTAGGCTGTCTCTTTTCGGAGATATTTGGATTTAAAAAAATCCTTCATGCACTTGTGCTTACCGGTTTAGTTGCTGCCCTTTCTTCCACCGCAATGGACTGGAATAGCAATACTCCATATTTTAATAGCATGGTTCAAATGGACAACTTTTCATTGGCCTTCACCGGTCTTATGATTGTTTTGTCCTTGATTTGGTTCATCATGTCCCCAACATTTTTTGAAGAACCCTCGAGTAAAACAGACCATTATGCTTTAATAATATTCGCTCTCATAGGAGCGCAATTAATGGCATCGTTCTCAAACATGCTTATTCTCTTTCTGGGTATCGAAATCCTGAGTATTTGTCTGTATGTACTTGCCGGTAGCCGTAAATCTGACCTGGCATCCAACGAGGCCTCACTCAAATATTTTCTGCTTGGCGCCTTTGCAACCGGATTTTTGCTTTTTGGCATGACTTTGATTTATGGAGCTACGGGATCGTTTAATATTCAAAAAATTTATTCCTATTTCCTGGAGAATGCTGCCGCACCCTCTACACTCGCGGTTGCCGGAGCATTGCTCATGTTGACAGCCATGGCCTTTAAGGTTTCTGCAGTACCATTTCATTTTTGGGCCCCGGATGTGTACCAGGGCTCCCCGACTGTAGTTACGGCCTTTATGTCAACTGTCGTGAAGACTGCCGCCTTTGCAGCCATGTTTCGACTTTTTCAGGATGCATTTCAAAGTATATCCGGCGTATGGGAGAATACGATCTGGGTGATTGTTGTTGCCACCATTCTGCTTGGAAACATCACCGCAGTATATCAAACAAATTTCAAAAGGATGTTGGCTTATTCCAGCATTGCTCATGCTGGTTATATGCTGATGAGCATATTGGCCATCACTCCGGGATCCGCCTCCTCATTATTTTTTTATACTGCCGCATACAGCATTTCATCGATAACTTCATTTGCTGTGCTGTTGCTTGTTTCCAGATCGTCCGGAGACGAGTCCATCAATGCTTTTCGCGGAATGGCAAGAACCAACCCTTTCCTTGCCGGGATTACCATTATTGCCATGCTATCACTGGCAGGAATTCCGCCACTTGCCGGTTTTTTTGCAAAGTATTACATCTTCTCTGCAACTATGCGGGCTGGCTATACCAGCCTGGTGCTGGTAGCTATTGCAGGTTCTTTGATAGGTGTATTTTATTATTTCAGGGTCATCATTGCCTTGTTCGACAAAGAAGCTGAAGGGCCTTCTATCATAAGCACGGGAGTTTTCAATGCGCTACTGTTTATTACGGCACTTGCCGCAGTGGTTTTAGGGCTTGCTCCGGGTCTCATTGCAGGAATCATTTAATCGAACACATGGCCTGCCCATGTTTGTACTAACCCGGAAGCATATTTGTTTTCTGGAACCCAATTCAGGATTAAATGACTCGTTCTCAAATTTTTCCCCGGATTGACTAAAGCTTTGCGGAAACCCGGTAAAAAAAGTAAATAGGCCTAAAAACTAATGATCAGGGTCTTAGATTGTCATGACAGCGTTAAATGAAGAGGTATTCAGGCCATTAATTTTTGTTTTGATCTAAATTTCCTATTATTGTCGACTAAAATTTCCACTGAAGAGAGAAATTTAAGCATTTCAAAGACGTTATTGTTGAGAATATCTTATCGTTAAACATCCAAACCTAAATAGTACATACACATGAGCAACGCATCATCTAAAGGCGGAGGCCTTAAGTCAATTTTATCCATGTTGGTAATTCCAATCGCTTTATTGCTTGGTTGGGCTTTTTGGAAATTTGTATTAGGTAATCCCGCAAATTTTGAAGGAGGAGACGTGACCAAAAATCCGCTTCCCGAAAATGTTGTCGGTGCCGGAAATCACTATTTAGCGGTTATGTACCACGGAGGTTTCGTTGTACCTTTTCTATTGTGTACACTTTTTACGGCCATCATATTCGCCATTGAAAGAGCGATCACAATCCGTAAATCTAAGGGGACAGGAAACATTGAAAGCTTCATTCAAAAGATTCGCACCTTGATGATGAAGGGCGATGTTGAAGGTGCAAAAAAAGAATGCGATAAGCAGAAGGGATCAATTGCCAATGTGGTAAACGCAGGCCTGACAGTTTATAGTCAAATGGAACAGGATAAAACATTGGATAAGGAGCGTAAGATTCTTGCCATTCAAAAGGAATTGGAAGAGGCTACTACTTTAGAGCTTCCCATGCTTTCTAAAAATCTTGTAATTATTTCAACTATCGCCTCTATTGCAACACTTCTCGGTCTGTTCGGAACAGTATTAGGTATGATCCGTGCCTTCTCCGCACTCGCAAATGCAGGAGCACCTGATGCCGTAGCCCTTTCCACCGGTATCTCTGAGGCCCTCATTAACACGGCTCTTGGGGTAATCACCTCTGCGATTGCGATCATTTTCTATAATACTTTTACAAGTCGCATCGACAGCATTACCTATGGTATCGACGAAGCAGGTTACACAGTTGTTCAGTCCTTCAACGCAAGAGTGAAGCACGACTAAAAAATAATTTCCATTATTTATGGAATTACCGAACCCGCTGAATCAACCTATTATTAACCGATAATGCCGAAGATAAAAGTCCCCAAGAAAAGTCCTTCACTGGATATGACGCCGATGGTCGATCTGGCCTTCCTGCTTGTGACCTTCTTCATGCTAACAACGAAGTTTCGCCCGACAGAACCGGTAACAGTAGACCAACCATCGTCGGTAAGCGAAGTTCCTCTCCCGGACAAAGGAGTGATCATGTTGACGGTTGATGCAAGAGGAAGAGTGTTCTTTAACATAGAGGGCCAACAGTTAAGAGCTGATATTTTGGACAAACTTGCTGCACGGTTCAATCTGACTTTTACAGATAAAGAAAAGAAGCAGTTCACCCTGTTAACATCCATCGGAATGCCCAGCAACAAGCTGAAAGAGTACCTTGATGCAGATGACCCGACACAGAAAATTATGAATGCAGAAACTGCGGGAATACCAATCGATTCTGCAAATAACGAGTTGACATTTTGGGTAAATGCAGCCAGGAATGTAGCGCCAAGAAATAGCATAGCTATCAATGGTGATGGTGACGCAGACATCCCGACAATAAAAAGAGTAATAGAAATACTTCAGGAAAATAAAGCAAACCGATTCGCCTTAATTACTAATCTGGAGAGTTCAGAAAAGACAGAGGAATAATATTCAATAACAATAACGGTTAGTTTAAATCGTTTTTATAAATAGTAAAAAGGATCTTCTCAAATGGCAGAAGTACAACAGCAAGACAGCGGTTCCGGAAAGGGCAAACACAGTAAACTCCGCGCGAAGAAAGCCTCCACACACATTGACATGACGCCAATGGTGGATTTGGCTTTTCTCTTGCTTACCTTTTTTATCTTAACTACTACGCTCAGTAAGCCACGTACCATGGATATCACCATGCCCGTGAAGGATGACGTGAAGGAAGAGGATCGCTCCAAAGTTCCCGCTTCTCAAACTTTGTCAATTCTGCTTACAGAAAACGATAAAATTATCTGGTACATGGGGGTTGACAATCCTGAAACACCACCTGAAACAAATATTGCCGATTTTTCAGCATCCGGTCCCAAGAGCGTTCACCAGATGCTTTTAGAAAAAAACAAAGTTGTACTTGACCTGGTGAAAATGGTTGAGGACTCCGTACGGGCTGGCTTAATTCCCAATAAACCGGAAGATATTAAACAGCACAAAGCGGCTGTAAAGGCTGCCGAGAAAAAGGGTCTTATTGTTTTGATAAAACCTGATGAGAAAGCTAAATACAGAAATCTCGTTGACATACTTGACGAAATGCTCGTAACGAATGTTGCCAGATATGCAATTGTCGATCTTTCCGATTCAGAGAAGGAACTTATATTAAACGCCAAGTAAACATTCCAGGATGAAAATATTTAGTTGGAATAATGCGGTGAATCCTGAGCGGGTTGAGTTGGTTTTCGAACAGCGAAACAAAGCTTACGGAGGGTATGAACTGAGAAGGGACTACACAAAACGTGTAGTGCTTGCCTTGATTATCTCTATCGTTGGCATAGGTCTCCTTGTGGCAATTCCCCAAATAATATCTGAGTTGTCCAAAAAAGATTTTGCGACAAAAGAAAAAATGACGGATGTTCTGGTTATGCTGGAACCTCCACCGATTGATAAAAACACACCACCACCTCCACCGGTCATTCCACCTCCACCGGTACAACAAACCATTAAGTTTACTCCGCCAAAAGTTGTGAAGGACGAAGAGGTTGAAGAGCCACCGCCAACACAAGAAGAAATTAAAGACGTTCAGGTTAGTACACAAACAGTAGAAGGCGATAAAGACATCATTGACCTTCCACCTGAGAATCCGGTTGTAGGTAGTGATGAAGGAAAAATCTTTACTGTGGTTGAAGAGATGCCTGGTTTTCCCGGAGGAGAAGCAAAACTCTTTGAATACCTGCAAAAGAATATTAAATACCCTCCTGTTGCCCGTGAAAACGGGATCCAGGGTCGTGTTTACGTAACCTTTGTCGTTGATAAAGAAGGCAAAATTCGTGACGCAAAGATCCTTCGCGGGATTGGCGGCGGATGTGATGAAGAAGCCTTGCGTGTAGTTCGGGCCATGCCTGACTGGAAAGCCGGACGTCAGAATGGACGTAGCGTACAAGTTCAATACAATTTGCCTGTCAATTTCACGCTGAAATAATCCTTCTCTCATGAAGGAAAGCGGCAATCTTTCTAAGAAAATTTATTTCCTCTTCAATCTGAGCATGATTCTCCTGTATGCATGTGCAGGATTATTGCTGATATTTGTATGGCCTCCTGCGGAGGTTCTTCCCGAGTTTAACAGAATCGGTTTAGGAATTGTACTTTTGATATATGCTGTTTACCGTAGTTTCAAGATTTACAGGAAACAGACGACGGCTCAAATCAACACAGGATCTAATGAGCAATAGGTTGAAATTTATATTATTTATCTTGCTTTCAGCCATAGTTTCGGCTTGCTCTGAGAGTACGGACAAGAAAGAGAAAGACTCACCTGTTGCAGGCGATATTCTTATTCTTTGTGATGAATCATATCAGCCACTCATTCAGGCTCAGGTAGAGACCTTTCATGCATTGTATCAGTATGCAAATATCCGAGTACGGTATCTTCCAGAAGCAGAACTGTTCAGGGAATTTGCGACGAATGATTCCGTTCGCATTGCCGTCACCGCACGATCACTAAATCAACAGGAAGAGGAACATTTTGTGGGAATGAAAATTATACCGCGCGAGACAAAAATAGCCATAGATGCAATAGCCTTTGTTCTAAATAAAGCAAACCCCGATACGCTTCTGACCTATGAGCAATTGAGTGGAATTCTTCGTGGCGATATCAAAACCTGGAAATCGATTAACAGCAAATCCTCTATAGACAGTATCCAGGTGGTGTTTGACAGAAACGGAAGCAGCACCGCCCGATTTCTCAAAGAACACTTTGTGCAAGGAGATAACCTGCCAGGTAATTGGTATGCCATTGAGTCAAATGCTGAGATGATTAACTTTGTAAGTACCTCAACAAAGTCAATTGGTGTGGTCGCCGTTAATTGGATAAGCGATAAAGACGATCCTGAAGTAAACGAATTCTTAACCAAGGTGAATGTAGCAGAGATATCTTCACCGGATACAGGACAGACAGCGAAAGAATATTTTAAACCTTATCAGGCATATATTGCACTAAAGAAATATCCTTTGACCCGCGATGCTATGATTATAAGCCGTGAGGGCCGAAATGGTCTTGGCACGGGCTTTGCTTCATTTGTGGCCGGTGATCAGGGACAAAGACTTGTTCGCCTAATGGGTATGTTACCTGCAACCATGCCGGTAAGAATTGTAAAAATTAATTGATAATTATGAAACGAATTATTTTGATTGCCCTTTTCATGGGAAGTTTACCGCTTTTCTCGGTAGCCCAGACACTGGAGGATGCAAAAAAACTGACCGAGAACGAACAGTATGATGCTGCCAGTAGTATTTATAAGCAGCTGATCAGCCGTGAACCGAGCAATGGCTCCGTTTTTTATTATTATGGCGACAATCTATTGCTAAGTGAAAATGTTGATTCGGCAAGAATTGTATTTAAAAATGGCCTGCTTGTTGACCCCTCAAATCTTCTCCTGAAAATCGGTGAAGCAAAAATACTTCTCGATTATACCAATGTGCTGGAAGCAAAATCCGCTGCAGACAAAGAGCCCAATGACCAGTCATTAAAGAGCAGGTATGAAGAAGCCCGGACAAGTGTTGCTACCGGAACAGCTATGGTTCAGGCGGCAGTTGCTGCAGCCCCTCCAAAAATTGCCACGGTTTATGTTGAAGCTGCAGACGCATTCATTAAATACAAGAACAAGAATCTTGAAGAAGCTAAAAAATACCTGGACAAAGCCCTTGCCCTTGATCCCAAGAACGTTCAGGCCAACATCTTATACGGAGACCTTTATGGGGAACTTAATAATGGATCTTTAGCAGCCGAATTTTATAATAAAGCCCTTGATCTTAATAGAAAATCTGCAAGAGCCATTGTTAGCAAGGGTCGCTTGTATAAAAGAAGCACCAACTACGACGGAGCAGCAGCGGAGTTCGAAAATGCTATTCAGGTTGATTCAAATTATGCACCGGCCTATCGTGAGCTGGGTGAAACGCAGTTCAAACAGGGAAAACTTACAAAGGCAAAAGAAAACTATAAAAAATATCTCGAACTGTCTAAAAACAACTGTGCTGCACGCATACGCTACGCATCATTTTTATATTTAAGCAAAGACTACAGCGGTGCATTGACAGAACTCGGGCAAGTAGAGAAAAATTGCGACGACGGAAACCTTACACTCTTACGAGTATATGCCTATTGTTATTACGAAACCAAAGACTATGAAAAAGGCCTGAAAATGATTCAAAGACTCTTTGATCGTTTGCCTGAAAACAATAGAGCAGCATACGATTATGAATATTATGGAAAAATTCTCGTAGCCAGCGACCAGGATTCTGTCGGTATAATTCAACTTCGTAAGGCTTATAACCTTGACCCTAATCGTACAGATATCCTTTCGGAAATTTCCACCGCATACTTTAAAATTAAGAACTACACTGAAGCGGCAAAGGCGCTGGAGGAAAAACTTGCCACAGGAAAAGATGTAAGTCCGACCGATTACTTTAATCTGGGAAGATCCTATTTTTTCAGTGCACAATTTATGATGGCGGACACCGCATTAGGAAAGCTAACAGAGATCATACCGACCTATGCCAACGGTTGGTTGTGGAGAGCTAAAGCAAATGCAAATATTGATTCTACATCGGAACTGGGACTGGCTAAACCTTACTATGAAAAATACATCGAAATAGCGATAGAGGATTCAATGAATATCTCCCGTTATCAAAACGGACTT
>Ga0138256_10002589_pt1 | contig 19355 bp, 30 predicted proteins | sample KNB2016incub_MG_FD_105486 | JGI IMG/M metagenome (GOLD analysis project Ga0138256, IMG submission 105486) | Active sludge microbial communities from wastewater in Klosterneuburg, Austria - KNB2014incub_MG | ecosystem: Engineered > WWTP > Activated sludge > Unclassified | place: Austria... | reverse complement strand
GCCAAAGAGATCGCCAACGCCATGATCAAAGTGGGCGGCGTGAGGGAGGTGCACGACCTCCATATTTGGACAATCACCTCTGGCCGAGATGCATTGAGCGCCCATATCATTGTCTCTGCCGGAGAAAATAGGGATAGAGTATTGCTCGATCTTCAACACACGCTTAGGAAGCAATTCGAAATTAACCATCTCACGTTACAGATGATGGAGCAGCGTCCTGAGTGGATTCAACCAGACAAGACTTGATGGTCAACGATGTCATTCCGAGGACTCTCTATGTCTCTGATCTCATCAATAGGTCTCTTCGTACTTGCTGGGCTGTGTGAAATTAGCGGCGGTTACTTGGTGTGGACATGGCTTCGCCATGGGAAACCGATCGGCTATGCACTCTGTGGGGCTCTTATCTTAGTACTGTATGCCATCATTCCTACGTTTCAGTCCGCTCATTTCGGTCGAGTCTACGCCGCCTATGGAGGGATGTTCATCGTATTGTCGCTGCTCTGGGGATGGGGCTTCGATGGCACGCGACCGGACAGATTCGACGCGATTGGTTGTCTCATCTGCCTGATTGGCATGACGGTTATCATGTATGTGCCACGGACCTGAGCGAGAGAGAGGTCTGACAGAAAGAAATACGTCGATTCATCGTATCGGTGACGCTGCACTCATTGATACGGCGCGGCTATGTGAAGCCGTGAACCAGCGCACGCAGCGAATCTGAACGGCGAGGGGCGGTGGACGACTGTATAAGCGGGCCGATTGGTCTTGTTGTATCCCCGCGCGCTGATCGACATTGTCCGAACGGTCGGGCACCTGCAACGTATCTACGCCGAGAAGGGCCATCCCAATGAAGACACAGGGAAAAGACATCATCCGAGGTATCGTGCAGGCTGCCAAACAACTCGATCATGACGTGACTTTCGTGCATCTCGAAGATTATGACATGACGCTCGCTCAACTCATGGCCGTTGGTGTGGATCTGTGGCTCAACACGCCGCAACGGCTGCTCAAGACCTCAAGGACCTCGGCGATGAAAGCCCCACCTAACGGGGTCTCGAGTCTCAGTTTCCTGGATGCCTGGTGGCTGGAAGGTCATATCGAGGGCGTGACGGAATGGTCGATTGGTCACGAACGGCCGGGCGAGAAGTGAATTCGGCCAAAGAAGCATGTGAACTCTATCAGAAACTGCGCCGGACCAGCGTGCCCATGTATTATCAGTCGCGGGACCGTTGGATTGATGTGATGCGGTATACAATGGTCTTCACCGCATCGCTCTTCGATACCCATCGGAAAGTACAACAGTATGCCGCGAACGTCTATGTGTGACATGGAGGGCATGGTTGCCGAGTGATGTGCGCCTGAACTTCTTTGTGCGATCGAATCAGAGACGGGGTGCTGCATGCGGGTTAGCGGCAGCGGCTCTCTTTGGAATGAGTCCTCCGCTCGCCAAGCTCCTGCTTCCCGAGGCTGGACCCCTTCTCATCGCGGGCTTGCTCTATCTTGGAGCCGGAGTGGGACTCCTTGTCTTTGAGAGAGTGTTCTACCGTGGATCTGAAACCTCACGGCGCGAGACACAAGTTGGGCCTTCCGATCGATGGTTATTGGCGGGCATCGTCTTCACAGGCGGCATCCTAGGACCTGTCTTCATGCTGTGGGGGTTACAACGCGTGACGGGAGTGTTCGGCTCGCTGCTGCTGAACTTGGAAGCGCCCTTCACGATTGTGTTGGCCCTGCTGCTCTTTCGAGAACACCTCGGGCGGGTCGAGGGAGTTGGCGCCGTGCTGATCATCATCGCGGCTGCGCTCCTTCAGTACCGATCGGGGGATCTGCGTCCTGATGTGTGGGGATTCTTCGCCATCGCCGGCGCCTGCCTCTCGTGGGCGCTAGATAACAATTTGAGTCAGCGATTATCCTTTCGCGATCCAATCGTCGTGACGCGGATCAAGACATTAAGCGCGGGGGTCTGTACGCTGAGTCTCGCTGTCGTGGTCGATCACAGCTTGCCTCGGCCACTGATCCTCATCGCCGCCTTGCTGCTGGGGGTTCTCAGCTATGGTGTGAGTCTCGTGTTGGATATGCAGGCGCTCCGTCTGTTAGGAGCCGCACGGGAAGCCGGATTCTTTGCGACCGCGCCGTTTATAGGTGCCCTGGCCGCTGTGCCTCTTTTAGGTGAACGCTGGGGATCACATGAAATCGTCGCCACGGTTGTGATGGTGCTGGGAGTGGGACTGCTGCTCAGCGCCCGTCATCACCACATCCACGTCCATGCGGAGGTTCTGCATGACCATACCCATGTGCACGAGGACCACCACGACCATGAGCATGAGGGAGAGCATCCGATTGAGGAGCCACATGCACATCTGCATGGGCATCTTCCCCTGATGCATGACCATCCGCATGTCTCCGATCTCCATCACCGCCATGAACATGGGTAGCTTCGTGATGGACAGCTTGGTGATGCATGGATGGTATCTGTGAGGCCATATGAGGAGGTGGCATGGAATGATGTCCGAACCGCTGGAACTTGAACGGCGCTTGGACCATGAGGAGTGGATCATTGAGCGAGAAGTCAATATTCGGCTTGTTGCTGCTGGTATCAATGAACTGCCTGAGGCTCTTCCTCCCTCTCCTCTCAAGATTTTCCTGGCTCAATTCTCCAGTCTCATCGTCTGGGTCCTCATCAGCGCGGCAATCGTGTCCGGCCTGCCACAGGAATGGGTCGAGACTGCGGCGATCCTCACCATCGTGGCCTTGAATGCCATCCCGGGGTTTGTCCATGAATTTCGAGCTGAGCGGTCGCTGTCAGCCCTGAAACAACTCTCAGGAGGGGAGCGCGATCTAGGCTTCTTAAGATTGAGTGGTCTATGAAAGATCCGATCAGACTGGAAGCGAAGATGGCTGGGGAGGCTTGTCGTACCGCTGGGATTCACACCGCCAGATCATAAAGACACAGCAGTCGCCGTTGCGAATGAGTTCGGCTTTATGAAGCGGGGACACGAGCGGCATCACAATCAGGAGAGGTGGACGATGAGCCCTGATGTTCTAATCCGGTTGTCGGCCTTTACCGGGGTGCTGGGTCTGATGGCTTTGTGGGAAATATTTGTCCCGAGGCGCCAGTTGAATACACCGAAGATGCGACGCTGGATCGCCAACCTCTCGGTGGTGGTGTTAGATTCGGCCATCGTCCGCCTGCTGTTCTCTGCGGGCGCGGTCGGCACCGCGCTACTGGCTGCCGAACGGAATTGGGGTGTCTTGAACCACGTGAGCTGGCCGCTCTGGATCGAGATGGTGGTGGCGGTTGTCGCGCTAGATTTCGTGCTCTATCTGCAACATGTGCTGTTCCACGCCGTACCCCTCTTCTGGCGCTTCCATATGATGCATCACGCGGATCTGGATTGTGATGTCACCACCGGGCTCCGGTTCCATCCGGTAGAAGTGGTCCTTTCAATGGTCATTAAAGTGGCAGCTGTGGTCGTCCTCGGGGCGGCGCCGTTGGCCGTCCTTTGCTTTGAAGTACTGCTGAACGCCACGTCCATGTTTAACCACAGCAACGTATGGATGCCCGCCGCGGTGGATCGAGTCCTTCGATGGATACTCGTGACTCCCGATATGCACCGCATCCACCATTCGATCAGGCATCGGGAAACGAACTCGAACTTTGGGTTTAATCTGCCGTGGTGGGATCGCTTGCTGGGTACCTATCGCGTAGAACCCATCTCTGGGCATATAGGTATGACGCTCGGGCTTGAGCAGTTTCGAGATCCTTCTCAGTTGACCCTGGCCGGTATTCTTGCCCTTCCGTTTGTCGGGAAACCGGGCGAGTATCCACTCAGTCGAGAGGACTCAAGAGGGTCGTGATCGAAGTGACCATTTGACGACTATCCTTGGGAGTACAACCATATGGTTCGTCAGTTGCTTTGTCGAATCGGGGGGACGAAGGTAAGGGGGAGTAAGACAGAGGGAGCAAGGACGGAGCCGACCTGTGCAAAAGCGGAACCAATAGTGGCATATAGAAGGGATGAGATGACCAAGCGGTCATTTCGTTAACTCTTCGACACGCTTCCTGAGCAGACAAAAAGCCTCGTCAAAGGCCGACTCGATTTCGGCGTCAGATCCAATCGCTTTGGCTGGGTCAGGCGTGCTCCAATGCAGCTTTGTTGGCTTCCCCGGAAATAGCGGACAACTTTCACCAGCGGCTTGATCGCACACCGTAATCACGAGATCAAAAGTGTGATTTGCCAACTCGCTCCAGGACTTACTGCGCGGGTGACCTGGATCAATGCCATGTCGCGTGAGCGTTTTAATGGACTTAGGGTGCACAGAGCCCGTCGGATGGCTCCCTGCGCTCCAGGCCTGATATAGGCCATGGCCAAGCGCATTGATCAACGCTTCCGCCATCACCGACCGACACGAATTGCCCGTGCAGAGCACCAATACTTTGGTAACTTTGGGGTTCATGAGCCGCAGCACCCGGCCGTTTGATCAGACGGCTCACAGCAGTTGGGCTGCCCCATCGTCGCAGGCGTGCAGCAGGCACGGTCCGTCGATTCGGCTTGTCCTGAGAAGAGTTGAACATCTTCCATCGTCCGATACGTTTCCCATGCGACCCCCGCGGGATCTTGCACCCACGATTTTTCCGACCGGGCGTAACAGCAGACTGTTTCCCCTTCATCGGCCAATGTAACATCGTTCGCCTTGAGACGATCCCGGACTTCTGCCAATTCCGTGTCCTCCTCAACCTGAATGCCCAAGTGATCGATGCCTTTCTTGGCGCGTGTCGAGATCGCAAAGTTCACGCGAGGGTCCTCCAACAACCATTTGGCATAATCAGGTTTCGTTTTGATTGGAGGGACCCCAAAGAGTGCTGTGTAGAAGTTGATACCTTCGCTAAGGTTCTCTACCCCAATGTGCAGATGTAATCGTTTCATGATGGTTCTCCTTTCGTGGCTATCCGGCGGTCAGCCCGGCGACCAATTGCGTGATCGCATCCGTTAACAACTAATTGAACAAGCGAGTCTGAGACTTCCCTTCAATACAATGAGTAGGCCAACAAACAGTGCCATATAGAGCAACCAATCTCGGAATACGTGGAGGAGGGTGACCGGCTTGCTCAAACCGGGCCATATCGGCTTCGATGACTTTTCGAAGACGTACACACATATCAGTATGGCCGAGGACATAATGCCAACCAGGCTCAGCCATTCCATGTATGCCCCCACTGTGCGTGGTTCTGGGCCGGTCCTGCGGATCAAAGCTGGGGTCGGTAACAAGTTTCCCTGTCTTCTGATCGTGTGATTCGACCGCAACCTGGGCCAGACCAGCACCACACACATATTTCCCGTCACTGACACAGGTCATGCTGTGACCTCTTTCAAAGGGAACCAGTGCCGGGTTCGATTGCACACATGACACACGGACAGCATGACCGGAACTTCGACTAACACGCCGACGACGGTAGCCAGCGCGGCCCCGGATTCGGGACCGAACAACGCAATAGCCGTTGCCACGGCGAGTTCAAAGAAGTTGCTCGCTCCGATCAGTGCTCCCGGCGCCGCGACGACATAAGGGACCCTCAAGCACTTCATCAAGCCGTAGGCCAAGGAGGCATTGAAATAGACCTGCAGAAGAATCGGGATCGCAATCAGCAGGACGTGGAGGGGTTTGCCCAGAATATTGTCTGCTTGAAAGGCAAAAATCAGGATTAAGGTCACGAGTAGCGCTATGATCGTGACGGGAGCAAACCGAGGAAGAAGCGTATCCTCAAACCAGGTCTTCCCTCGCTGCCTGATGAACCTCTGTCGGATCAGGACTCCCAATACCAACGGAATCACAATAAAGCCTACGACCGAATAGACGAGCACCGCGAACGGTACAGTGAGCGAGGAAGCGCCACCGACCAGGAAGCCGACGATCGGAGCAAACAGCACGAGCATGATCAGATCGTTCACCGAGACCTGAACCAAGGTATAGGCCGGATCGCCATCCGTGAGATAGCTCCAGACAAAGACCATCGCGGTACACGGTGCGGCAGCGAGGATGATGGATCCAGCGATGTATTGGTCCGCTTCGGCAGGAGTCATCCAGGCTGAGAACATGAATCGAAAAAAGACCCAGGCCAAGAGAGCCATGGAGAACGGTTTCACCACCCAATTGATAAAGAGAGTGACCAGTAAGCCCTGAGGACGCTGGCCGACCTTCGCCACGGCACGAAAATCAACTTTCATCATCATGGGGGTGATCATCAGCCAGATCAGAACGGCCATGGGAAAATTCACATGACTGTCCTGGCCGAACTCCATATCTCGCAACGCCTGAATGACCCCAGGCGCTGATTTTCCCAGCAACACACCCGCGACCATACAGAGGCCCACCCAGACGGTTAGATAGCGTTCGAAGAGATTTAGCTTTTTGTCTGTCGGAAGCGTCTGCTGCTCGATGATTGCCACGGTGTCCATGGGGTATTCCATAAAATCAATAAATGTTGATGACTGAAGGCAAAAAAAGTCAGGGGCAACAACCTTTCTTCGCGGACCGGCCTGAGGGACGGTTAAGGGAGTTCACCGCCTCCTGCAGTTCTTCAAGTGCGTCTGGATTAAGCGAATAATACACCCATCGTCCTTCAGGTCGATCAAGGACTAGTCCCGCCTCTTTCAACACTCGGAGGTGAAACGAAAGCCGTGACTGGCCTGTCTTAAAGGCGTCTGTCAGTTCGCACACACATTGCTCGCCATCTTTCAGTTGTTCCAGGATCAATAACCGGGTTTCATCTGACAGGGCCTGGAACACTTTGGCAACGTCCGCTATTGGTTTAGCCATCTTTGTTCTCATGAGTTACGATATATCAACTATTATTGATTAGTCAAGGAGTGGCGGTCGGACGATATTTCTGTAGGTTTTTGGAGTGCCCCCCTAGAATGAGACAGAAAAAATTAGCACACTTGTCACAGTAGAGGAGGTGGCAAGTGGCAAAAAAGCGGGTGGGCAAGTTTCCAAAGGCCTTTCGGCAGATGGCCGTGGACCGGCTCAAGCAGTGCGAGAATATTGTGGAGCTTGCAACAGAGCTCGGGATCCATCGGCGGCTGTTGTATCGGTGGCGCGATCAACTCGACCCGGCCGAGAGTGAGGACAGTCCACCGCCCGCGAACGCGCGGGAGTCCACACTGCGGAAAGAGGTCAGCCAGCTGAAGCGTCTGTTAGCGGATAAAACGGTGGAGATCGATTTTTTCAAAGGTGCCTTGCGAAAAGTCGAGGCTCGACGCCAGCGGAGCGGAAACTCTGGCGGGAAGGCATCTATGAGGAGATCCGGGACGTGATGCCGACGCAAGGCGCTTTGAGCATCGAGCGGATGTGTCAGTTGGCCCGGGTGAGCCGGGCGAGCTTTTACCGCTCGCTTGTTGAGCACCACCCGGAGGAAGAGGACATGGCGGTACGCTCTTCGATTCAGCAGATTGCCTTGGCGCATCGGCGTCGGTACGGCTACCGGCGGATCAGCGCGGAGCTGCGCACGCGAGGCCTGCTTGTGAACCGGAAGCGGGTGTTACGGCTCATGCAGGCAGACAACCTGCTGGCCGTGCAGCCGAGAGCCTTCGTGGTCACGACGGAGTCCGACCACCATTTGGACGTCTATCTGAACTTGGCCAGCCGCATGACGCTGACCGGGATGAATCAGCTTTGGGTGGCGGATATTACCTATAGTACGCCCAGCCAACGAAGCCCGCCTGTCTGGGGCTGAGTTGCTTGAGCATGTCTGGAATGCATGACTCGATGGAGCTGCTATAGCAGTCACGAGCATGCCCTCCTTCTGCTACAAGAAGAAGTGAGCCGAAGCGGCGGTGACTTGCCGGACACTGGCAAGGTGACGAAGTCCGCGGGAAACGGGGCGTGCGGCGAAGCGGTTACGCCAAGATGCGCCTCTAGGCTGAGCACGGGACGGTTGAGGAACACGCACCTATTGACACGCATCTGAGGGTTGAAATGTCACCCCTGCCGACACCGCTTCACAGGCAGGACGCGGATCCGTGCCCGTCATACGTATGGACTGGGATGGCGAGTGCTGGCGAGACATGTACGCTGGCCAGCAGGGAGTCATGGGGAGCGCGTAGCTAGACCATGACGTCCGCGACGACTTGCGGAACGCAAGGAGAAAGACTGCGATAGGCAACCTCGCCCGTGTGTGGAGTCCAGCATGTGAACTGGGGAAGGCGTGTACCGATGACAAGGGAGTGTGTCCCCCGAGGCGGTACACGTTGACGGAGCCCTCGTAGTAGTCCGCGGTCGGGAAAGCCGGCCACATGGCGAAGGGGGCAGTTTGAGCGGCATGTGTGGCGGATTACCTGACCACAATGAGGTGAAGACCTTTGATAATCAGGGAAATGCAACGCAAGCTGGCGACGTGGTCAATGGAGAACCCCGAACGCAAGTTCGATCGACTCCTGAGACTGATTGCGGATCGAACATGGCTGGCCGAAGCCGCGCGCATCACGCTCGCATCCAGTGGCGCGCGAACGCCGGGCGTCGATGGGGTCGACAAGGCCCTGATGACGGAAACCCTTCATCAGGAACGGGCGACGATACGTGCCGAGCTGTTAGCGGGCTGCTACAAGCCGCAACCCGCACGGCGCGTGTACATACCCAAGGCGAACGGCAAGGTGAGGCCCTTAGGGATTCCCAGTCTGCGGGATCGAGTGGTCCAGCGAGCGATGCTGATGGCCATGGAGCCGATCTGGGAAAGTGATTTCCATCGGGCGTCCTATGGCTTCAGGCCCGCCCGAAGTGTGCACCATGCGATACGAACGGTCAAATTGCAGCTGCAGGACAGTGATGAGCAAAGAACGGCGGGGCGCTGGGTGATTGAGGGCGACCTCGCCAGCTACTTTGAGACGGTCCATCACCGCCTGCTACTGAAAGGCGTCCGCAAACGTATTGCCGATCAGCGCTTCCTGGCCCTGCTTTGGACGTGCATCAAAGCAGGCTGTGTTGATCGGGGGCTCTTTTACGCCGCAAGCGAAGGCGTTCCACAAGGAGGGGTCATCTCTCCGCTGCTATCCAACATCGTGTTACATGAATTCGATGGCTGGATGGAGGCGAACTACCTGAGCAAGAAGGTGCGCAAGGACCGATGGGCATGGAACTTCGGCATTCTCACACAGCGGCCGATTGCTGTGCGAGAGAACCGGCAGTGGAAACCAGGCGTCTCCTACTGCCGCTACGCGGATGATTTCGTCGTGGTCGTCAAAGGAACCAAAACACACGCAGCGGCAATACGCGAAGCGTGCCGGACGTTTCTGGAAGGTCAGCTCAAACTCACGTTGAAGATGGAGAAGACCCATATCACCCACGTGAACGACGGCTTTGTCTTCCTCGGCCACCGCATCATTCGCAAGCGGGGACCGCGAGGTCATCTGCGACCGGTCACGACGATCCCATGGGAGAAGTACCGGGGCTTCACGGCCAAGCTGGTCAAGGAACTATCCGGCAATTACAGCGTGAACCACATGGACCTGATGGAACGCCTGAACCGGACACTCTCGGGGTGGGCGAACTTCTATCGATACACGGACTATACGGCGACCATCTTTAGCCGAGTGGACCGGACCGTCTTCTGGAAGCTCGGATATTGGCTCGCGCGCAAGTATCGGCGAGGATTCCCGAGCCTGATGCGCGAACACGTCCGGGCCCCAGAACTGGGGCGTGCCACCACGTGGGTACTGAAGGGACAGAATAGTCGTGGGTGGTATGGCGAACAGGCGCTTCGGCGCCTGGTCACCAGCCACAAAGGTCAGTTCAGGTGGCGGACCCCGGAAGGGAACCCGTACCTGATTCGCGACGAGCATCGCACGTTTCTCGAATCGCGTTACGCTGACGTGGCTTTTGCGTTAAGCAACGCTTGAATGGAGAGCCGGATGCGCTGAGAGGTGCAAGTCCGGTTCGGGGAGGAGAGACTGGGAGCTAGTTCGACTACGCCCGGTCTCTCACTCCACTTCGCCTGCGCGCCGAGTTCGTCTACTTGGCGGTGATCCTCGATCGGTTCTCGCGCAAGGTGGTGGGCTGGGCGCTGGGCAAGACGCTGGCGACTCGTTTGCCGCTGGAGGCGTTGCACCACGCGATCACGACTCGTCAGCCGCCGCCGGGCGTGGTCCATCATTCGGATCGGGGCATCCAGGGCGGATTCAAGTGGTCGTTGCAACATCTTGACGGAGGAGGTTGCGATGAACATTCGAAAGCGCCGTTCGGATGGGTCTGGGCGGCCGCCCCTGCCGTCACCAGGTCGACCGTCGGTGGCAGGACGAGATGAGCGACGACGGTTCTGGGCGGCGATCGCGGCAGGCATGGAGAGTGAGGCTGCCGCAGGCGAGGCCGGTGTGTCGCAGCCGGTAGGAACAAGATGGTTCCGGAAGGCAGGCGGCATGCCACCAGTGATGTTTGGACTCTCGGCGAGGCCGCTCTCCGGCCGGTATCTCTCGTTTGCGGAGCGAGAGGAGATCGCGCTCCTTCGCGTGCAAGGTTCCTCTATGCAGGAGGTCGCTCGCCGACTCGGGCGGGCAGCATCGACGATCTCCCGGGAGTTGCGGCGCAACGCCGCCACCCGAAGCGGCAGTCTGGAATATCGTGCGACGACAGCGCAATGGCATGCCGAGCGAGCCGCTCGCCGTCCCAAGCCGGCGAAGCTTGCGCAAAACGGGCCATTGCGGGCTTATGTGGAAGAACGACTGGCTGGCGTCGTCGTCGCTCCGAACGGTGCTCCTGTTCCCGGTCCGGCCGTGTGCTGGAAAGGCCGTCGGCATGGACCCCGGCAGGATAGGCGGTGGGCAAACGCATGGAGCCCGGAGCAGATCGCCCGTCGCCTGCCGGTCGACTTCCCGGAAGATGAGACCATGCGCATCAGCCATGAAGCCATCTATCAAGCGCTGTTCGTTCACGCTCGAGGTGCGCTGCGCCGCGAGCTGGCGGCCTGTTTGCGCACCGGGCGGGCATTGCGGATGCCGAGGGCGCGCATGCACAAGCGAGGCAAGGCCTTCATCTCGCCCGAGATCATGATCAGTCAACGTCCGGCGGAGGCCGCCGATCGCGCCATGCCGGGCCACTGGGAGGGGGACCTCATTCTGGGTCTTGGCAGCTCCGCGATCGGCACCTTGGTGGAGCGCACAACGCGCTTCACCCTGCTGCTGCACCTGCCTCGCATGACGGGCCATGGCCATGAGGCTCGCGTGAAGAACGGCCCCGCGCTCGCCGGACACGGTGCCGAGGCCGTGCGTGACGCCATCACGCGCACGATCATCACCTTGCCTCAGCAGCTCCGCCGGTCGCTGACGTGGGATCAAGGGGCTGAGATGGCCCAGCACGCACGCCTGACGATCGACGCAGGCGTGCAGGTCTACTTCTGCGACCCTCACAGCCCGTGGCAACGTGGCACCAACGAAAACACCAACGGGTTGCTGCGCCAGTACTTCCCTAAAGGCACGGATCTGAGCGTGCACAGCGCCGAGGAGATTGCGGCCGTGGCGGCCGCCCTCAATGCCAGGCCTCGTAAAACGCTGAATTGGAAAACGCCTGCAGAGGTGCTTGACCACTTGCTCTGATAGGCCAACAAAGAATATGTTGCAACGACCACTTGAATCCGCCCAGTATGCCGCCGGGGCCTACGTGCAACTGCTCCGGCAGCATCAGATGCTCCCGAGCATGAGCCGGCCGGCGAACCCCTACGACAATGCCAGTTGCGAGAGCTTCATGAAGACGCTCAAGCGGGAGGAAATCTACGCGAATGCGTATCGTGATCTTGAGCATATACATAGGAACATGGCAGCCTTCATCGATCAGTACTATAACCGCATCCGACTCCACTCGGCGCTGGGCTATCGTCAACCGGAGGAGTTCGAGCACGCGATGGCATCAAGGCACGTGCCTAGGGCGGCCGGGGGCCTTCGTGGTGGGGCATAGCTGTCCGAGGAAGTAGGATTGGTTACAATTTGTCATTCGCAAGCTATTGACTATGAAACTGATTGATGAGGTAAAGGGCTCTTCGTTCCTGCACCAACCACGACGTAAACCTGGTGCAGGAGGGTAGCCCGGAGGGAACACCGCTTACAAAGCATCGGATATGATGAAGTATCACCGTGCGATTTTGCCTCACCATAAACTTGAAAGAAACCTTCTAGACCTTCTCTGCAATCTCAAGGCGCTATGGCCTTCATTATGTGGCTATTCCAAGCACTGAGGGGATTGAACATGCCTAAACTTCTCATCACAATTGAAAAGGAGCATCTCAATGACGATGGGTCCGATGCGAGCGTATCGCCAGGTTGTCAAAAAATATAGCGGCATCAAGACGCTCACTGACGAAGCCATGCGACATTTTCTTGATGTCGTGTTGCCCACGTTGCCTCATCGGACGCAGCAAATGTTTGCAGACGAGATCTTTTTCTTCACGACGGGGTTGCCGCCGATGTATACAGACCTAGAACCCACAACACCTGCGAAGGGTGCAAGAACGCCTCGCTCCAAATCAACAAGACCCAGGAGCAATTGTCAAGCAACTCAGGATGCCTTTGATATTCAGCGGCGGGCCGTTGAGGTGTTCGGAACTGAGGCAAAAGCTCGTGCGTGGCTCACACGTCCGAACAAGACAGGCAAAAACAAATCCCCGCTTACAATGCTTGGAACCAAGGCCGGGAATGCCCGTGTGGTGGCGATCCTGAACAGGGTCTCTGGAAGGCTACGTGGAAGCCAATCGCCGAAGGCTCGTTCAGGTGGAAAGAAAAGACGACGGCTTTCACAGTAGCACTCTGACCATCATTCATGTCCGCGTCCCCTCCGTGCCCCTCTCGCCAGAAAGACGCGAACGTACGCGCCCGCAAATCCGGGAGATCATGATACACGCGATGCTCCGAACGAGAGGCAACAGATCGATGCTGGGCTTAGCTGCTTAGCCTTGAACTGACGTGCTACGGATATGGTATAGGACGATCAGCGCGTCGCCGAGCCGCGTTCTGAGTCGGTTGGGTTTCTGATCACACACGGATGGCCAGATTGGCGAATAGTCTGTCAACGTATACTGGCTTGGCATCACCATTCCCCGATGAGGAAGAGCTTGTGTCTCCGCCATCGCGCGTCGCGCTGAGCGACATGCATTCTATGGCTACATGGTCGTTACCAGCACCTCGAACACGTTGAAGCGCAAGAAGCCACTGGCTGTTTGAGAGAGGCTGAAGGTGTTGCCCATGGCCCGTGAAAGCCGCGCGCGAATGGTCTCCATGTGTTTCCAATAGCTACCGTTCTTCAGGAGTGTCAGCAACAGCTCGGACGAAAGCCGCCCACTGCCCTCATTGGGCGTACCATCATCTCTTACCCGAAACGCCGCGACGGTGATGTAATGCTTCCTGTTGTCCATCGGTTTACCTGGTTAGTTTGCCCAGCATCCTTCAAGCATTCGGAAACCAAACGAGCCTGGCCGAAGAGGCACGCAAACATTTGAGTTTGATCATCTACATCGTCTGACCGACGCCGGCCAGCTGTCGTACCTCAGTAATGGGTAGAGTGACCTAACCAAAGTCGTCGTAGCGTGTTTGGCCCTCACTCTCATCATCCTCTTCATCCGTGAGATCGAGAACCTGGCGTTCGTCTTTCCACCACAGCAAGGTAAGGACAAGGTTGGGGGTTATTCGCACAGAATCTTCGCAGATCGTGTAGTTGTTGGATCTTGGATGATTAATCCATTGGGCGGCATTCACGACAGTTGGCCCGGGAGGCATGATCGCCGCGCTTCTATGCAATCCAAAGGCAACCGTGTCTCTGCCCAGGCTTTCATGCGGCCAGACAGTCCTCGGCACAATGTCGCTTCGCGTAAACCATGTTCGTCCTCGGACGTTGGAGCAGAGGACCATTGATGGGAAAGATCCGTATTCCACCAATCGAATAGCGGTGGCCGTCGTACTGGTTTGAAAGGTGTTGGCCAGCTCCTCCACCGTATGGAACGAGATCGGGTGATTCTGGGTTCGAGGCTGGAACATATGGACGGGCATAAGGAGGTCCGCCGCATAACGATTCGCCCGCTTTTCAGGATTCTCGGAAAACCATTCAGAAGTGAACTGACTGTCTGTGCAAGCAAGCGCCGCCTTCCCACGATCGTGCATCCAGTGCCCTAACTCGTGCCCACCAGAAAAGCGTCGGCGGGCGGGAGACGAGGCGCTATCTATGGTGATAATGGCGCGATCACCATATCCAAGAATGCAGGCGGCACAACCTTTCAGCGGGGCATAGACAATCGTCGCCCCGCAATGTTGCGCGATGGCTTCCACATCAATATCGCGGGGATCCTCGATGCCTAATTCATACAAGAGGTTTGCTGGTGAGATGGGTCTTGTTGGGGACACCGAGCAGTTAGCCTTGCTGGGAGGGGAGATCATCTAGAACTCCAAGGTCTTGCAGTTGCTTCAACAGGAGGTCCACATCCTCATCGGTCAATGCGTGGAATTCACGGCCGGCAGCCGTGAGGACACCTCGCAGGTCTGGTTTCATCGCAAAGACTGTGGTGAGCAACTCGCGCCTCTTCCCGCTGGACTGCGGTAATGGAGATGCCCTTTTCCCCATGGAAAGAATCCGCGCATCGTACTCAGCCCTGGCGCGACGGAGTTTCCCTTGTTTATGGCGCGTGATCGCACTGGCGATAACCGTTTTGGCTTGGTTCGCCAGAGACTCGACATCAAGCCCCTCCTCACGGCATTCCCTCCACAGGTCCTCTGGAGAGGTTTCCGCTACAGACTCAGCGAGCGCATTCAGGATGGTTCGCCGTTCTCGTTCATTATCCTGTGGCATATCAGTCATGAGCCTTTACTTTTGCGAGCGTTCTGACCTTCCGCCTCAAGCGCTTCATTCCCGTTTCATAGTCAGACTTGGTGATGCCGAGAACCATCTGTATCTCTGGACCTGTCATTTCGGCTCGCATGCCACTGAGAATTTCCGTTACGAGGGAGTCGTCACGAAATGTATCGGTCAGATGCCGGATCTCGCTATTCCCCATTATGACACGCTCCGGAGAGGGTGTGGTGGATGCGTGCTGCTGAAGTTCGTTCACCTCTCCGCCTTCGGGATGAAGGCGGATGAGTTCGCTCTCTGAATACGTCCCAGCTTGCCGTGTAGAGACCTCTTCAGCCCAATGTGACGAAACACTTCGCATCACGCCAATCAAATGCCCCACCAAATCCACCGCACGCGTGTTCCAATTGCGCCGGCCCTCGAGGGTGAGCGTGACGGCTTCATTCAGCAGATCCTGCGCATCACGTCCCTCGGCGGATCGCCCGATTATCGCGATGCGGCTTGTCGCATATTGTTGCAACTTCAAAAGTTGGGCTTTGTTCTGATACAGGGATTCCAAAGCCGCAATGAGGTCGGTTTCGGTAGAAACCGCCTCTCTGATGGCCTTAGAGGACGTCGATTGTGAATCCGTCTCCTCCTTGCCCACACTCCCTCTACCTTTGTATGCCCGAATGACCTGCAAGGCCGGACAGGCGAAAAAAACTTTCTGTTTGTCCGAATTTGCCTCGCTGGCGGCATTGTACTGTAGGGAGAGTGGTGAAACAAATCTCAGAACGGGGAGGTCCATCGTGGGAAGAAAGACATATCACGTAACTCCAGCGAGCAACGGCGATTGGAAGGTGACAGGCGTCGGAAACAGCCGAGCTTCAGGTGTGCACGCTAATAAGGCGGACGCCGTGGCGCAGGCAAAAGAATTGGCGAAATCTCAGGATCTCGGCCAAGTGGTGATTCATAGTCGGGACGGAAAGATTCAAACGGAACACACCTATGGCTCCGACCCGCATCCACCCAAAGGATAGCCGGTCGGCAGCTTGGATGTCTTAGTCGTACAGGGATTTGACTTGGCGTAGGAACGTACACGTTGACAATGCGTCGCTCGTGCCTTTGAGTTATGTGAAAGACAATCCATCGGAGGAGTGCATGGACGTACAAGAAAGCAAGCAAGAGCACCAAAAAGTCTTCACCATAATTGTGAATGGTCGGCAAAAGATGGTGGAGACGAAAGAATTATCATTTACCCAAATCGTTGGATTGGCATTCGACAATCCGCCCACAGGCGAGAATACGGTGTTTACCGTTACATACAGGAAAGGTGAAGGGCATAAGCCCGAGGGCACGTTGGTCGAAGGCGACATGGTCAAAATCAAGAACGGGATGATTTTTAATGTCACAGCAACTGATAAATCATAGCCCCGATCTCAAAAGGCTACGCGATGAGGGGTATGACGTCGCGGTTCAGTCTAACTATCTCCTTATCAGGCGTGTTCCTTACGTCAATTCCAACCGAGAGGTCAAACGCGGGATCCTTATTTCGGAATTGAGTTTGGCGGGCGATGTGACGACTGCTCCCAGTACTCATGTCGTCTATTTTACGGGCGATCACCCTTGCAACAAGGACGGATCTCTCTTGATCAAGATCAAGCATCAAAGCGAACAACAGCGCCTTGGTCCTGATCTCGTCGCCAATCATTCGTTCTCCAGCAAGCCGAGTAGAGGGTATAAGGACTACTACGAGAAGATGTCGACGTACGCGACCATCATTTCAAGCCCTGCCGAGTCCATCGATCCACGTGCAACTGCCACGGTGTTTCCGATCATTGAAGCCGAGGCAGACCATTCGGTCTTCAACTATATGGATACAGCCTCGAGCCGGGCTGGGATTCAGATCGTGAGCAGGAAGCTGGAACTCGCGAAGGTTGGGATCATAGGTTTGGGTGGGACCGGGTCATATGTGTTAGACCTCGTGGCAAAAACTCCCATTAAAGAGATTCATCTGTTCGACGGCGATCAATTTCTGCAGCACAACGCCTTTCGGTCGCCAGGAGCGCCATCGCTTGATGAACTGCGAGCGGCTCCAAAGAAGGTCGTGTACTTCAAGTCTCGATATGCGCACCTGCACAGACACATCGTTGCCAACGATTGCTTTATCGACGCCTCAAATATCGAGCAACTGCGGGGAATGAGCTTTGTGTTCCTTTGTCTCGACAGCGGCAGCGCAAAAAAGGTGATCGTCGAGAAGCTGGAAGACTGGGCCGTACCCTTTATCGACGTGGGTATGGGAGTCGAGTTAGTCGATGACGCATTGGGGGGAATCCTCAGAATCACAACCAGCATCCCCAAGACACCTCAGTCTGCGAAATCCAGACAGCGAATCTCCTTCTCTGAGAGGGGCGAGAACAACGACTATTCGCGAAACATCCAGATTGCTGATCTGAATGCCCTGAATGCTACGCTTGCGGTCGTCAAATGGAAGAAATTGTGTGGCTTTTATCGGGATTTGGAAAAGGAGCATACCAGTGTGTACACCATCGATGGCAATATTCTGAATAATGAAGATCAGAGATGAAGCGCACAGCTCACCTCATACACGAGTTTGTCGACTTCATTCCCTCTCAACTGAAAGACGGAACGGTCTACGTATCCTTGCCTTTCGCCACCGCGGTTCACAAATGTTGCTGTGGCTGCGGCAATGAGGTGGTGACTCCACTGTCTCCGACAGACTGGACTCTCATCTTTGATGGCGCCTCCATTTCACTTGACCCATCGATCGGGAACTGGAGTTTTTCCTGTCGATCTCATTATTGGATTACTCGGAATACGGTCATGTGGGCCCGAGACTGGTCCAGCGCGGAAGTGGAGGCTGTGAGGGGCTATGACAAATTCGTGAAACAACGTCATTTGGATCAGATCCGAGCGCTGCCTCCTATTGATAGGAGGCGCATACATGGGGAAGGCCTACGAGATGAGAAACCACTGGAACGCTTGTTGCGCAAGGCTAAAAGTTGGTGGGCATAGTCGGTTGCGTCAGGATGATGAGCCTTGTTGCTTCACCGCGACCTATTCGGTTTCTTCCAACCCCTTATCAAGCTGGGCCATGTATGTATTCGACGCGTTAGAGGTCGTAATCCTTCGATCAAGTGCCTGTTCGGTGCGCTGCGTATCATCTTTGACGATGGCGAAAAAATCGTCCCAGGCGCTGCGGGATGGCGAGATTCGAGCATGGAAAGTATTAAATGCTGTCAGAGCTGAGGAGGGGAATAGGCGCAAACAGCCACGGCGCAGTGGCTCCTGGTTGACGCCCACCGATCTCCGTGTGAGAATGTCGCAACCCTCTCAAGTAAAGAGATCCAGGATGAATTCTGATGGAGTTGGATCTGGGTAGTCTGCCAACTCAGGCACGCAGGCGTTTCTCTGAATGGTATCCGTTAATCAATACTCGCATGCCGCCTAAAATCGTCAGCATACGCGAAGCCAAGACGCATCCAGTCTGACCGGCGTGAGGGCCGTTGACCAACTCCTGCCCACATGTGACAATACGGCCAGATTTCGAGGAGGATCCGATGAACGCTGAATACGAGAGCTGGGCCGAAACGCTGGATACCCTGTCCGATGCGGACGAGATGGAGGCGATCCGGGCGGGTGAAGCTGATGTCCGCGCTGGCAATGTCGTCTCGTTCGAGGAGGCGTTTGGCAAGCCGAATGAACCGTCAAAATATAAGCTGTCAGATTTCCTAGGCGAAATAACTGACGAAAACGTGCATAAAGTTGTAGACTTCAAGCCGACCGGGAAAGAGCTTCTTTGAGAGTAACGTATTATCCTAATCGCGGTGATATCACACGCTGATGTGGCGGTGGAAAAGATGAACGCTGAACGCGAAAGCTGGGCCGATCCGGACGAGAAACGCAGAGCCGACGCACAACTCGAAACGAAATTGTTGCAGGGGCTGAACAGCCCCGAGAGTGAACTGACACCGGCTGTCTGGCGTGACATTCGCAAAGAGGCGTTGGCTACGGCGGCGCGTGCGAGTGCCCCGGCGTGACTTAAGAAGATCGGCCAGCGGCAAGTAATCCCGTGTTCCGGGTGGTTGAGCCAGGCCGCTTGCGTCGGCACTTCGAAATCGAAGTTCGACTGATACGCGTCCCTTCAAACTCCCATTCACGATCACTCCCCGGGCCTTCAGATACGTGTGCCAGTGACCCATGCCCATGTAATCATATGGGCACCTCACAGCCATCTGCCGCTTCCGCTTGCGCGCATCACCGATAAACAGTGGCGACATCACGCCTGAGATTCCAGACCCGCCGCGGAACTGATCCCCGTGAGTCAGGAGGTAGGACGTGTTGTGCACGGTAAACACCTGATCGGCCCCGTCGGCGATCCCGAAGCTGATGCTTTTTCCCCCTGCGAAGTGCCGCTTCAACTTCAACAGCTGATACGCCAACCAGTCGTAGTTGTCGTAGACCCGGTTCTTCGCTCGCGGTTTTTTGTCGATGCGCCCATGATTCCCAACGACGGCCGGGATATACACCCTCCCGAACGCATT